>Ga0209415_10001911_pt1 | contig 39416 bp, 36 predicted proteins | sample PeaSoiSIISIP2007_FD_187696 | JGI IMG/M metagenome (GOLD analysis project Ga0209415, IMG submission 187696) | Peat soil microbial communities from Weissenstadt, Germany - SII-SIP-2007 (SPAdes) (version 2) | ecosystem: Environmental > Terrestrial > Soil > Wetlands > Peat | place: Germany...
CACCGGCGCACCGAGTGACCCGAACTGGCCCCTAACCAGCCGTCCGACAGGGCGTCGGGGGGAGGAAGTAATTCCTGGACTCCAGAAGGGGGGCTTTGTGGACATGATGGGTTCCGCTCATGGCACAGCGGAAGCCCCATCGGGGGCGCCCCCTATCCTCGTCCTCGGGGCGCCCGATGGAGAGCGTGAGTAGCGAGGAGGTCTTTGTCGGTCTGGACGTACACCGAAAGAGCATTGTTGCGACTGCCCTGGACTTCCAGGGCCAACGGCTGAGCCAGGTCAAGCTTGGTCCTTCTCCGACGGAAGTGATCGAATACCTTCGGGGATTGCCGGGCCACAAACAGGTCGCCCTCGAAGCCGGGTCGTCATGGGCACCCGTCTTCGATGCCGCGGAGTCGATGGGGGCCTCGGTGGTTCTCTCCAACCCGCTCCGAACCCGCCTCATCGCAGATGCCAGCCTCAAGACGGACCGGGTCGACTCGGAGGCACTCGCGACATTACTTCGGGTTCGGGCGTTACCCACCTCCTTCGCCCCGCCCCCCAGAGTTCGAGACCTACGAACGGTCGTCAGTGAGCGGATCTACTACAAGCGGAGGGCCTCGGCGATCAAGAACCGCACCTACGCGGTGCTCCTGCGTCGAGGGATCGAGTACGACGACTCGATCCTCGGCCTCCGGAGGAAGAGGGAGGAACTCCGAACTCTGGAGTTGCCTGAAATCAACCGAGCGCTCGACGTACTCCGCTTCCTCGAAGACACTTGCAAGGCACTCGACCGTCAGATCCATGAGGCATGGCTCGAATCGACGGAGGCCCAACTACTAAGCACCATACCCGGAATCGGAGAGTTGACCTCGGTCGCCCTGGCCGCCTTCGTATGTCCGATCGAGCGATTCCCGAGCGCGGAGAAGCTGAGCTCGTACATCGGTCTCTGCCCAAGCACCCGCCAGTCCGGGGAGACCCTCCACCATGGGTCGCTGAAACGAGACAGCAATGGACTTCTTCGATGGCTTCTCGTCGAGGCCTACTGGACACACTCTCGTAAGGTCCCGCGGGGCGCAGCGGCCAACGTAGCGCGTCGAGTGAGTCGACGGCGCGGAAGGTCCCAGGGAGCTGGGGCAGGAGCCCACAAGCTCGTCAAGATCATCCACGCAATGTTGAAGCACCGGGAAGCGTTCCGTCCTCAGGCTCCAGGGCCGTCGACCTCGGTTAAATCCATGCGGCGTCCGTGAGGGCGACCGCGCGGCTTTGTGTGAGGCGAGCGACCCTGGAGCTCCCGACCGCGAACCATCCTCAGGCGCCGTAGAGCGCGGATAGCTGGATGCGGCGAGAGCACCATCACCTCATGTCGATGTGAGCCGACGAGTCCCGGAGACTACCGGGCAATCATCTCGCTCGGCGGAGCGGAACCCACATAGCTGGGATTTTAATCGCCTTGCCACTCAGTCTGTGATTTTGCTCGCAATCTTGTGACTTTGTTCCTTGCCCCATCGGGAGTTCATGCGATCCGCTGCTACCGCGGCTTATGTCATTTTGACCGGTAGTCGCGTTCAATCTCCTCGAACAGCTCCCGTTCCTGCTTTTTCGAACGGATAGACCAATCCGGGCGCAAGAAGAAGCCCACTCTGGCCGAGAACGAAACCGGCTTGCGGAGGGCGATGATCTCGACAATACACCCCGCGCTCTCGGCCCCCATGAAGCGGTATCGCTCCTCGCCCAGAAGTTGGACCGCTTGGCCGCGGTAGACGGCATCACGGAATGTGATTCCATCAGGGGGAACTTCTTCCCATTTGGTCAGTCGTTCCACATGCTTCACTCGAGTTGGGCTTAGGGAGGTCGGGTTCTTCGGGCCGGCACGATCCATCATCCACCGTAGAGCATAGCTTGCCGGGGCTTCGAGGGAGCAGCCCCGCGTGTACATCCACTTCCAACCGTGTTGAACACCAGGCGGTGGAACAGAGCGCCGCGAGGGTGACTGCATGCTAGCTCGCATCTTTATGGGCAAAGACATTCCGTCGGCCCAGGTGAACCCGACCGGCAGGACAAAGGGCGGTCAGGAAGTTCGGGTGATAATCAACCGGGTCCATTTGCCCGAGTTACGCCGACGGAGCCAGTGAACCTGGGACCTTTCTTGGTGCTAAGAGCAATATTTACTGTTTCCAGTGTCCACGGCTTTGTCCGAGGAAGGCCTCCTGCCCGGAAATTTGCGAGCGCCCCCGAAAAGTCGAGTGCCCACTCTGCGAGGCTCCAAGTTCATCTCTACACTCAATGACGCCTTCGGCCCAACTAAGGACACTGCCGCGGCGCATGAGACGGGGCCCAGGCACGTCCGGTCTCACGCCGGGGACGGAGACCTCCTCCTCACGCGGTATACGACAGTACCTCGCGTGGCTGCCTCGGCGGACCAACGACTTGGCGGTCCCGAAGTGATTGCTAATCCGCGACTGGCCGCCTCTGCGAGGAGCATGTCGAAGGCCTCGCGAGTTAGCGCAGCCCTGAAAACGGGGAAGCCGTCGAGACGGAATCCTACCGAACTGTCCCCCCTGGTCTGTCCCGTGTACGCACTCTGGTCAACAAGGTCCATGCGGAATCTCGGGGATGCCCAGCTCATACGAGACACCCGCCCCCCCCTCGACTCGAGAATGATGTTGTCACTGGTCAACGTCATCCGTACTGGGCGCGGCGCCATCCCTGAGAATGCGAGCCACAGAGCAAATCCCGCCGAAGGGTATGCCGCAAACAGTATGGCGAGATAAACTCCTGCCGTTGCAGGCGAAAAGCCCCCCCCACCATGATATAGCATCGTATCCGAAATCACAGTCGGCAATCCTATGAGGATGATGAACCCGCCAACCGCGCCAACGTAGATCCTAGCCCAGCGGCTGTAGAACGCGGCTGATGCCAAGCTCAAGTCAATGACCTTAGGGGGAGATGTCGTCAAATCTGCAGATCTCCCGAGGCGTAAAGAGACGCACCCAAACCGGCTACGGACAAACCAGTGGCGATACCAGCCGTAATCTGAACCATCGAGTTTGACCGGGCAATGTGATACACGCCGACGACAACCCCAACGGCCCCGAAGATGATTGACAGGGTCTCAAGTAGCGGGGCCTTCGCGATCAGACTCCAAAAGTCCAGCGAGAGGGAAATGATCCCTAGAACAAACACGATTGCCACGAGGAACGGGTTTTCCTCGTCATCTCGTATAAGGCCTGACACTACTCCCATGCTGACAATGCTCGCGGACATGCCAAAAGCGATGGCGAAGGTGCGCCAGTTAATCGCATTCAAAACGGACCCGAAGAGAGGGTCTGTCACGTTGGCGATGTTTTCGACCGAATAAACTGCGGCGGCCGTCAAAGCACCGATGGCGCTTGAGAACCCGCCTGTCAGCGCCAGGACCCCCACGATGACGATCTGAAGTATGATTCCGACCAGGAACTCAGGCCCGAGTGCTATCGGAGTAAGCAGGGTGGCGGCAATTTCTACAACTACACCCACCGCGATGGCTATCCAGAAAATGGACCCTTCCAAGGCATTTCCGAATGCGGTTGCTTCAGAAGTTGAGACAGTTCCCTGCGCTGCGACCTGAGCGTACATCGCGTTGCTGGTTTGATTCAAATCAAGTGCGTAGGCACTTTCTGCAGCGAAAAGCGGCTGAAATGCCAGCTCTACAAGTTTTGTAACGAGCTGCACGATGAAGTCCAGTAACGCTTCCGCCAATGAGAGGATCTCCTTCCCGATGCTGACAAGGGTGGCCGCCACTCGAGCTAGGACCTGCCCTCCAAGAGCCAACGCCTCGTGGGCGAGGTGATTCAAGTATGTCATTGCTGAAACAGTGGCGCTCCAGACTATCGTAGCCAGAGAGAGAATCGCTCCCAGGGGCGTCGTGATCACTGAAGTAACTGCATTCCAAAAGCCACCCCAAAAACTTGGAGCGGGTGGGGGCGGGACGCTTACTGGAGCAACGTACAAGCCATCGCCCACAACAGCGATGTTTGGTATCGCCGACAGCACTGAAGGAAGGAGATTAAGTGATTCTGCGGCGAAGGTGATTGACTGGAACGTACCGTTGACGGCAGATGCACCACCCGTCGTGTTGTCGTAAAGCGCGGCGATCAACAAATCTAGGTTTGTCTGATTCGTGACATTCAATGTCACAACGGTTTGTACCGCTGGCGGGGCATCGGAGGCGTTGTAAAGGCCCGAAACGGCCGCGACGCTGCCTGTATTGTTCCACAGCGTTTGAGTAGCGGCCATCACCTGGACGTTGAGATAGCTCGTGGGGCTCGTCCCGGTCTCCGTGGATGGGGTGATATTTCCCGTCGCGCCGGTGTTGATCGCCCGATTTTGCCAGTAGGCACCAAGGTCAACCATCCAGTTAGCCCCCCCGAAATGGGAGATGACCCCCCTGCCCGAGGTCCCGACCAATACCGGGTATGGGTTCGAGGAGTTGTATGCAGTCGCCTTGCCTAGCAGGACTGCCTGGCCGAAGGGTGAGAGCAGAAACTGTTCCCTGGGAATGAGGAAGTCGTTCAACCCCGATGCAAGGGCTATCGGAGAAGCAGCATCGCCGCCCCATGGAAGGGGAACCGACTGAGAGGTAATCGCTGAAGATGAGTTCACAACAACCATGTCGAAGGACTGTTCCCCGGTGTATCTCTCGAGGCCGGTCGGTAGCCCGTTGACAGTCGAGTTACTATCGGGAAGCCACAACCATGTTGGGACCTTGTAACCAGTCCAGACGGGTTGGATCTTGCCGCTAATCTGTCCCCAGTAAGTCTTGACTCCATTGCCACTGTAGGAGTAGGAGGTAATGGCAGAGCCTGCGAGATCTATCGTGCGCGTGAATGAAGTGGCGGTCGAGTTGAGCCACATGGCGCTTAGGACGCTGTTGTTGTCGGCGATGACCTGAATCTCAAGAGTGGCGAACTGATACGATTGGTTGACCGGAAGGAGAACTGAGTAATTCGTGATGGACGTCTGGTCGATCAGACCCTGGAGCGAGTAGTTACTGAGCTCTTGGGTTCCGGAAGTCCCTGACCCGTTGAACAGGATCATCTTCATGGCGAATCCAGCACCGTTCGCTAGCGACCCTGAGGCGTTCCCGAAAACTCTTGTAAGTTGGATCCCCACCACGGAAATGGAACTGACACGGGAGCCATCTGGAATCCCATCGTTGATCGTAGATGCCACCAATGGGTTAGCGCCCCAGGATAGCTTCCCCCAAACTGTGAGTGTCGAGATTCCCCCGTCGGTTCCTGTCTCGGCCCTTAGCCATCCCACTCCTTCGGTCGTGATGAGAGACCGCAGCATCGGAATCTCTGACTTAGACCAGAGGATCTTCGCCGCCCACGAATAACTATCGCCTTGAGACGAAGGCCCCGTAGCTGAGAAGTTGGTTGCACTTCCGTTTCCGATGTATCCGTTGGGGAGCGGGTTTGTGGAGTTCTCGAACCAGCACCTGAAGTCCACCGGACAAGTTTCATTGTTGGAACCTAGATTGAACGTCAGGTTCCATGTATCCAGCATATGGCTGTGAGCGGTGTCGATAGTCTGGGGGTCGAGGTCGTACTCCTTCTCGATGTAGTCATTCACGAGCCCATTCGTAGCCCATAGATTCGGATTGGCCTGGACCCATGTCGTTCCATTTCCGTTCGAGTAACCGCCCCAGGCATTGGCGACCGGAATGATCCATCCCCTCGATTTCTCGGCATCGGTGAGACCATCTCCGGAAGTGTCTTTCTGATACACGAAGGAGGTCGGATCACTCTGAAGTGTAGTGTGACTTCCACTATAGGTGAAATTCAGGAAGACTTCACTCGAGTACTTCTGGTTCAGATTTATCGGCGTGATGTTTGCGCCGTAGATGTTTCCGAATCGGTTGACTTCCCACAATGAAGAAATGTTCTGGGTCGTATAGGTGGTGTAGGATGTATCGTTCCAAACCAAAAGCGTGCCACCGATGAAGGGAACCTGCGAGGGAACCGCCCAGGGGAGCTCCCAGTAAAGCACGCCCCCGCCGCCGGTCTGAGAAATCGAGTCGTAAGGATTGTCGACCTCCCAGGCCGCGAATCCGTTGTCGGTATTGATCAGGGTTGAGGCCGAATAGAAAGTCGTGTAACATCCGCTCGTAAAGGCAGAGTACACGTGGACCTCAATGAACAAGCCAGGAAACAGTCCGTGAAGCTCCGTAACCCATTCCTGGGTGTGGTTCGATGTCCAGTTTCTTTCTACGTAGGCCGTTTGGGTCATGTTCTTACCGGACCCGACCGCGTAGTAGGTGATCCATCCGGTACCTCCCAACGGCTTCGAGAACCAGTGGAGAGTCACGTTTCCACCATTGAGGTTGGTATACGATTCTCCCCAGATGGAGATTGAGTTACTGTCGGCGACAAACAGGCACGAGTAGCCTGATGGGAGGGCTGGCGAACTCGTCACTTGACCAGCGGACGCGGCCGGGGCCTCAGTGGCGTTCCACGCGCCGGTGTGACTCGATGTTGACAGCGACAAGCTGTAGGACTTGTTCAACGTGATTCCATTCCAGCCAAACGTATCGGCGACGTGGTACCCGCTGGTGCCCTGAATTTGGGTGGCGTAGTTCGACCCCTGCATCAGCGTCGCGGTGGCACTCGCCGGCATCGTGTTGTTCCAGTACGAGTAGATGTCTCCGGAAACCTGAGAGTAGACTACGCGGGTTCCCACGATTCGCTCCGTCGTGGTGACGCTGCTCGTGAACGTGTAGCTAAGGTGATGGGGCCATCCCGAGTCGTGGGCCGAGGAGTTTTGAGTCGGTCCCACCTCAACAAGGCATGTCGTGACCGTCTCCTCACCGGAATAGGCCCCATTGTAGGTGCCGCTCCAGGTCGAGGTCGCGTTCGGAGTCAGATTCGTGAGGTAAATGGTGGGTAATCCAGTCGTGCTGGTGAATGACTGAGTCGACGATCCTTCGACTGAAACATTCGAGTAGTACCTCACAGCAGACCAAGTTTCGGTGTACTTGACGGGGAGATATTCCTGGAGGTGTGGACAGTACGGATCCCCCCACGACCATGTGTCAGTGTATGTGGGAAAAGCCCCGCTTTGTACCTCAAGGGAGGCGGTGGTCGGATTGGTGGGTTGTGGCAAGATCGTGATATTTCCAGACTCTCCATCTGCAGCCGGGTAACCCGACAAAGGCGAAGGCATCGTCGCCAAGCCGATTCCAGGGATATACAGGCGGAGCGGATCCGCGGAGGCGTTGACGGGAAGGGAGAGGGCCTCTAAGGCCCAGTCTCCGATCAGGGCTAGCATCGTGTTTCCGGTCAAGGCCCCGAGAGTGGGAAGCAGCGACGATGCAGAGCTAGCGTTCTCGCCTTGGGTCCCTTCGGGCCAGCCGTTTGCTGGAGCCTTCTGAAACTTGTGAAGGTAAGACAAAGTGGTGCTGCAGCCCGCAGGAGACAACCCGTACTGCACCAGAAGGTGGGTAATGTTGACGTAGAGACCGTTGCCCGCGTTTCCGATCGCCTTGCAGAGCACAGAGTCAGTCTTGTCAGATTCGTACAACGAGATATTGGAATTCGTCTGCGATACCAGATTGCCAAGTGTCGACTCGAAACTGCCCTCTGATCCACTTTCAAAATCCCAACCCGAAAGGCCCTGCGACTCAGTTTGAATGAAGTTCACTGCGTTAGTAGGGGAAAGAAAAGCGCCCGTGTACCCCACTGTTCCACAGTTTCCAACGCACAATTCAACGGGGTTGGCTATGGGCCAGATAATCAGAGGGCGTTGAAACGAGTCCACTGCAATGCTGGGCCCTTCTCCCACCGTTCCAATGGCCCACGTCCCCGAAGAAACCTGACTTCCTGCCTGAATGAGAGAGCCCTCCGATGAGAAGACTGCTTGATCGATCGACCACTCTCCTAGTGAACGCTCTTCCCAAGCAGCGTATATGTAGCCGGCTCCCGAAGTAGTGAGGGATGGGTCGGCCATTCCCCCGACATTCGGTGCAAGGTCGACGGGAGCCTTCCACAGTGCACCAGAGTCGACGGAGGTCAATGCCTCGATAGCGACCTCGTCTGATTCGTAGGTCGTCACCAGGATCATCGACGTGTTGCCGTCGCTCGTCGCGGCAATCTGCCCTGGCCACCCTTCGGGGTCAACCAGGACCGTGGAACCTACTGCGTCGAGTGGAGAAACGGCAGGGATGGGGGTAAAGTTCCCAATTGTTGACTGGTTGAATGTATGGCCACCATCAAGGGAGGTTTCCAAGACAACAGTGAAGGATGGAGTTGTAATCCCGATGCCTTCTTCACCCATGCCGGCGGAGGGAGTCCAGAAGGGCGCGACATTGTCGTTGGCAATCGAGATCTCTTCGCTCGACGATGTTACCCCAGATACGTAGTAGGTTGTAGCCCACACCGCGTTGGACCCTCGAGTAACGAGCAGTGCTGCCGATCCTCCGATGGAGAACTCGGGGTTCGTACCTGAAACTGATGCGGGACTCGCCGCGATCCAGGACGAATTGCTAAACTGGAAGGAAAATACGTACGTCCCTCCCGAAGACGATCCGACTGCGGCCATGAGGAAGGTACCACCGGCGTTTGCTGTGATCGCATCAGTGGTGAGGGAACCCACTGTTGTCGAGCCAAAGACTTGCGTGGGGGCTCCCCACTGTATGGGCAGGTGATTCGCTTGCGACCCGTTCAAGATGTTTAGTGCGATTTGGGCACTGTAGACCCCGGTCGCGACAAGCAAAGCTGGACAGTTGTAGTACCGCTGGTCGACTACGCAAGACCCCTCACCAACACCCGCCAGGTAGAAGGTTGGGGTCTGCCCGATCAAAGTCGAAATCACTTGGGGGTCGCTGATCCCGCCAAGACCCCAACCCGCCCCCGCGGTTACGTCGGGTAGGGGATAATCCGAAGTGGGAACTAGGTAGGGGTAAAATGTTGGAACGACCGCGGGCGGTGGCGATGAGTCAGTCTTCAGACCTGAGCTGCCGGAGTAATTCGCGATTTGAGTGGGTACCGATGAGCAGAGCATGATGGCCACGGCGAAAATTGCAACCGGAATGATGAACCAACGTCGACGGAGGATACCTCCGCCTGCATCTAGCCAATGATGCGTTTTCCCCGACGGGGCAGACGGCGAAATCTGATCGATTTGCGGGCTGGAGGCTCTTGCTGCGGGTCTGATTCTCATCGGTACTCCGGGTTTCGCGCCAAGCTATTTCGCAGGGGTCCACGGCCCCAGGAAACTATCCTGTAACGGCACCGGGAGGCGCGCAAGGTGAGTGGCCTAACTCGGCCCGCCCACCCGCCGAAGACGGACGGGGGTCGCTCGGGAAACGGAGCGAGCATTAACGGGCAATGCTACTACTCGTCGGTCAACCCTTTGTGGATTCGAATTGACCCGAGAACGCGGAGGGACGGCCGATCCTCTCTACCTCGCCACGACGCACACCGACCGAGTCGACCCGTTCGCGGCGCCGCTACTGCTCGGACCCGGTTTCGTCGGGGCGAAGCGTCTTATAGCAAACCCCGGTCCGACCGCACCCCTCTCGAGGAACCATGGGAATCTGGCAAGGTCGCTCCCGGCGCAAGCGCACGGGCGGCCGACTCCGACCGATCCGCAAGAAGCGTCGCTTCGAGATCGCGCGCGAGCTCCAGTCGGCGACCGTGAACACCGGCACTGGCCCTGGGACCGTGAAGAAGTACCGGGTGCGGGGCGGCAACCGCAAGATGCGGATCCTCACCACGAACACCATCAACGTCTTCGACCCGTCGACGAAGACGACCAAGGCGGTCAAGGTCATCACCGTGCGGGAGAACCCCGCGAACCCGAACTACGTCCAGCGGAACATCATCACGAAGGGCGCCATCCTCGAGACCGAGCTCGGCCTCGTACGCGTCCGCTCGCGACCCGGCCAGGACGGCGTCCTGAACGGGGTCCGCGTCTCCGCCCCCGCGGCGTGAACGGGGGATCGGGCCGATGCCCGACCATTTCTACATCTACCCGGCCTACCTCGGGCGAGGGGCCTCGCGCAGCGACGGACGGCGTATCCCCGCCGCCCTCGCGCTTCCCGACCTGACGGGAGAGGAGATCCTGGCCGCCGTGCAGGGGCTGGGGTACAAGGGCGAGGTAGAGAGCACGAAGCACTACCCCCGCGCTGCCGCGCAGTATGCCGGCCGGGTCAAGGTCACAAATAAGGGCAAGGAGACCAAGGCCACCTTCCTCCGCACCCTCGCGACCGAGCTCGCCCGCCGCCGCGTGGTCGGGGGCAAGAAGTAGATGGAGGAGCCGGGAACGGTCTACTTCACCGGCACCGCCGGTGCCGGGAAGACGACGCTGGTCCGCGCCTTCGCGGAGTGGATGCGCGCCGCGGGACACGACGCGACGGTCGTGAACCTCGACCCGGGGCTCGAGGACAGCGACTTCGAACCGGACGTCGACGTCCGCGAGTGGGTCCGCCTCGCCGACATCCAGGACGAGTACGGGCTCGGGCCGAACGGTGCCCAGGTCGCGGCCGCGGACATGATCGCGCTCAAGATCTTCGACATCAAGCAGGCGATCGAGGAGCTGAAGACCGACTACGTGCTCATCGACACGCCGGGCCAGATCGAGCTGTTCGCCTTCCGGGAGGCCTCGAAGGCGATCGTGGAAGCCCTGAGCGGGGACCGCTCGACCATCGCCTTCCTCTTCGACCCGGCGCTCGCCCGGAACCCGGGCGGGTTCGTGTCGCTCCGGATGTTGAGCGCGACCGTTGAGTTCCGCTTTCGGCTCCCGATGCTGAACGTGCTCGGGAAGGCCGACGTGCTCTCCCCGCCCCAGCTCGAGGAGGTCATCGGCTGGGCGGAGGACCGCGAGCGGCTCTACGAGGCGGTCACCCGGGACGTGCCGACCCCCGACGTGCAGCTCTCGACGGAACTCTTCCGCGCGATCGAGAACATGGGCCCGCTCGCGGCCCTGGTCCCGACCTCCGCCAAGGAAGGGACCGGGATGGATGCGTTCTACCAATCCTGCCAGCGCGTCTTCGCCGGCGGGGAGGACCTCGAGCCCTCGCACGCGCCGTCGAACGAATGAGCGTTAGCCTTCCGTGAAGAAGAGGCCCATCCCGGCCGAGGCCGCGTCCTCCTCGTCCCGGAACCTCTGGTGGAGCGCATCGCCCTCCGACGGGGGCAGCACGGTTCCGAGCGGAGCGAGGAGCTCTACGGCCCGGCGGACGCCGTCCGCGGACCCCTCGATGAGGACGTAGACCCGGTCGCTCGGGCCCCCCATCGCCGCCGCGTCGCGCAGTTTCTGGCTCTGGCGCGACACGAGGTCGTCCTTCAGGACCGTGTCGAGCTCGGTCCGCTTCGCCGACGGGATGGAGAAGATGGTCCACGGCATGGGAACGGCCCACCGGGCGGGGCTATTTGGGGGTTGTCGGCCGCCCCCAAGGGAGATAGCGCGGTGCCCGCTCGTTCTCCCGTGTACGCTCGGACGACGGAAGCACCGGTCCTCCTCCTGGGGGCCGCGCACGTGGTCGACCTGGAGCGTCCGCTCCGCGCGATCCTGGAGAGCCGCGTCCTCGACGGGGTCGCCATCGAGCTCGACCGAGAGCGGGCCGCCGCCCTGCTCGAACCCAACTCGGGGGCCCCCCGCAGCTCGAGCGGGCTCCCGTTCGTCACCCGCCTCTGGGGTGCCCTCCAACGCCGCTTGGGCGAAGAGATCGGAGCCGGGGAGGCCGGCGCCGAGATGAAGGTCGCCGCCACGGTCGCCCGGGAACGGTCGCTGCCGTTGTTCCTGATCGACGACCCGATCCGGGCGACCGTCCTTAGGCTCGTTCAGACGATGCCGTTCAAGGAGCGGGTCCAGCTCCTGGTGGGTGCGCTGGTCGCCTTCCTCATCCCGAGCCGCCTGATCAAGCGCGAGGTGGACCGGTACGCGGCGTCGCCCGACGAGTACACGAACGCGCTCCGCCAGGCCAGCCCGACCGTGGCCCGGGTCCTCCTCGACGAGCGGAACGAGCACATGGCCGACCGCTTGGCGATGCTGCGGGTCCAGGGGTACGGTCGGATCGCCGCCGTCGTCGGGGACGCCCACCTGCCCGGGCTCGCCGCCGCCCTCGGACGACGCGGGGTCGCGGTCGAGTCGATCCCGTTCGCCCAGTTGCGCGAGGTTACAGGACCTCGACCGACCCCTTCGTGAGGTCGCCCAGGGCGCGTACGAATGCCGCGCCCAGTTCCCGGATCTCGGGGGTGGCGTGCTCCTCGATTCGGCCCGCGTCCCCGAGCGCGCTCAAGGCGGGAACGACCGGAAGTCGCCCCAGCACGGGGATCCCGTACTCCTCGGCGATCCCGGTGACCGTTCCGGGCCCGAAGAGCTCGATCTTCTCGTGGCAGTGCGGGCAGGCGATCCACGACATGTTCTCCACGATCCCGAGGAGCGGCACGTGGAGCTCGCGGGCCATGTTCATCGCCTTCTTCACGATCAGCGCCGCGAGGTCCTGGGGAGTGAGCACGAAGACCATCCCATCGATCGGGATCGTCTGGAACACCGTAAGCGGCACATCGCTGGTTCCCGGCGGCATGTCCAGGAGGAGGTAGTCGAGCTTCCCCCAGTGGACGCTCCCGTAGAACTGGGTGATGAGGCGGGTCACGAGGGGCCCCCGCCAGATGACCGGGGTCTTCTCGTCCTCGACCATGAATTGCGAGGAGACGACGGAGATCCCGCCCCGAGAGACTGCGGGCTCGATCCCTTCCCCCCGGTCGACGAGCGGTCCCGGCATCCCCAACAGCTTCGGGATCGACGGGCCGGTGATGTCCGCGTCCAGGATCCCGACCGTGTGGCCTCCTCGAACGAGCTCGGCCGCGAGGAGGGCCGTAACGGAGGACTTGCCGACCCCGCCCTTTCCGCTTCCGACGGCGATGACGTGGCGGATCCCGCCCTTCTCCATGCGTTGGAGGACGCTTCCGGGCGGACCCCGTCGGGGGGGTGACTGGGGGGGTGAGGAGACCGGCCGGGATTCCGGGACCGGGGGGTCGGGCGACATGGTGGCGCACGCGGGGGGGTCTATATTATGGGGGCGGACCGGGTGGCTCGCCGCCGGAGGAAAACGCGGGATGACGGTCGGTCGTTCGGTCGAGCTGGAGGAGCTCTTCCTTCCCCGCTCCGTGGCCGTGATCGGGGCCTCGAACCGTCCCGGGACGGTCGGCACCACGCTGTTCCGGAACATTCTCCAGGCCGGATTCAAGGGGGTCGCCTACCCGGTGAACCCGTCGTGGCCGAGCGTCTCGGGCGTGCATTGCTACAAGGACGTGGCGTCCCTTCCCGAGGTCCCGGAACTCGGGGTCGTGATCGTGCCCGCCCCGCTGGTCGCGGGGGTGATCACGGAGCTCGGAAAGGCCGGAACCCAGGGCGTCATCGTGATCTCGTCGGGATTCCGCGAGCTCGGAGGCGCCGGCATCGCGCGCGAGGACGAACTCATCCAGATCGCCGCCCGCTACCGGATGAGCCTGGTCGGGCCGAACTGCTTCGGCGTGCTCAACACGGACCCCGCGATCAGCCTGAACTCGACCTTCAGCGAGTCCCTTCCGCCCCGGGGGAACATCGCCTTCGTTTCCCAGAGCGGCGCCCTGTGCGCCGGGATCCTGGCCTACGGCATCGCCGAACGGATCGGGTTCTCCCGATTCGTCTCGGTGGGGAACCGGGCCGGCGTGGACGAGAACGATCTGCTCCATTCGCTCGGCGAGGACGAAGCGACGAAGGTGATCCTGCTCTACGTCGAGAGCCTGGCCGAAGGCCGGAAGTTCCTCGAGACGGCGCGTAAGGTCACCGAGAAGAAGCCGGTGCTCGTCATCAAGAGCGGGCGCACGCCGGCCGGGGAACGGGCCGCCCGAAGCCACACCGGTTCGCTCGCCCAGTCCGGGCGCGACCAGTTGTACGATGCCCTGTTCGAACAATCCGGCGTCATCCGAGCCGAGACGATCGGTGACCTCTTCCGGACCGCGAAGGTCTTTTCCGCAGGACTACGGCTCGACGGACCGCGACTGGCCATCCTGACGAACTCGGGAGGCCCCGGGATCGTGGCGGCCGACGCCGCGGCGCGGAACGGCCTGGACGTCTCGCCGTTCACCGACGCGGAACGCACCCATCTCGGGGGCCTCCTCTCGCCGTCCGCCGCGCTGACGAACCCGGTCGATATGACCGCGGACGCCGGTCCCCCCCAGTTCCAGGCGGTCCTGCAGTACATCCTTGCATCCGAGCACGTGGACGGGGCGCTCGTCATCATGACGCCGACGGGTACCATGACCGCGGAAGCGGTCGCGGCCTCCGTCTACCAGGGGCGCCAGGGGAACTCGAAGGGCGTGACGGCGTGCCTGTTCGGCCTCTCCGACCTCTCCGATTCGGTCCGGTTCCTGGAGCGGCACGGGATCCCGGCCTTCACGTTCCCGGAGGAGGCGGTCCAGGGGCTCGGGGCGCTCGCCCGGTACGGTGCTTGGCTGGGCCGACCCCGCGTGCCGGTGCGCGAGTTCAAGGTGGACCGGGACGCGGCGAGGGCCGCTCTCGCAGAGGCCCGCCGGGCGGGACTTTCGGTCCTCCCCGAGTACGCGGCCCGGAAACTGCTCAACGCGTACGGTTTCGAGTTCGCCACCGTCCGACGCGTCCGGACCGAGACGGAGGCGGTGGCCGCCGCGGACGAGGTGGGATACCCCGTCGTCCTCAAGGTCGCCTCGCCGGACATCTCGCACAAGACGGATGTCGGCGGCGTCGCCCTGAACATCGAGGATGCGGCGGGCATGCGGGAAGCCTTCCATCACATGGGCGAGAGCCTGAAGGCGCGCGCCCCCGGGGCCCGTATCGAGGGGTTCGAAGTGCAAGCCGAGATCCAGGGCGGCCGGGAGGTCCTCCTGGGACTCCAGCGGGATTCCGGCTTCGGACCGATCGTCGTGTTCGGCCTGGGCGGGATCTACGTCGAGGTGCTCCGGGACGTCACCTTCCGGCTCGCCCCGGTGCGACCGCTCTCTGCCCGGCACATGATCGAGTCGGTGAAGGCCTTCCCGATCCTTCGGGGGGTCCGCGGCGAGGCTCCGAGCGACCTGGCGGCGCTCGAAGAGGCGATCGAACGCCTCTCGCAACTGGCCATCGACCTTCCCGAGGTCACGGAGCTCGACATCAACCCGTTGATCGTGCGGGCCGTCGGGAAGGGCGTCGTGGCGGTCGACGCGCGGGTCGTGCTCGGGCCTCCTTCCATACCGGTACCGTCCGCTTGAGTTCGTCGATCAGGAACTGGGTCGCCGCGAACGCTTGGGCCCGGTGGCCGCACGCAGCCCCGACCAGGACCGCCGCCTCCCCGACCCGGACCCGTCCCACCCGGTGCCACGCCACGGTGCGGCCCGCCCCGAAGCGGCGGCGCGCCTCCCGTTCGAGCCGGGCGAGGGCCCGGAGCGCCGGCCCCCGGTCCGCTTCGTAGACCAGCGCGACGACCGGACCCTCCTTCGTTCGGTCCGGCCGGACCCGGCCCACGAATACCGCGACGCCGCCCAGGTGCGGTGCGTCGAGCTCGCGCAACGCGGTCGAGAGCGGAAGTGGGCGGGTCGTGAGGCGGACCGACGTTCTACCCACCTCCGTACGGTGGATGGATCGTGAATTCGTGCCCGGGCCGGACCCGCTCGCCCATCCCGGAGAGGGGTTCTCCGTCGAGGAAGAACCGGCATGCGTCGAGGAGGCGACGTAGGGCCGGGTACTCCTGGCCTAAGGCCCGTACGAGGTCGCGCGCCGCGATCCCTTCGGGGGGAACGGGCCAATCGAGGCGGGACGTGCCCACCGCCGTACGCGCCGTCGCGAAGAGGCGGACCCGCACGGTCGCCGATGCCGGAGGTCGGTGTACGTCCATCAGACCGCTCCTCCGTTACCCCAGCCGGCAAACCGATTAATACGCACGCTCTCTCGAAAGGACCGATGACGGAGATCGGCGTCCGCGTGGGCGGACAGGCGGGAGACGGGATCGCCTCCGTCGGCGAGACGATCGCCCGGAGCTTCTCCCGGCTCGGTCTCCACGTCTTCGGTCTCAACGCCTACCAATCCGTGATCCGGGGCGGGCATGTCTACTACCACGCCCGGACCTCCACCCAGCGCCCGTACTCGCAGGGCGACGGCCTCGACATCCTCTACGCGCTCGACCGCCAGACCGTCGACGTTCACGCGCCCGGCCTTCGGAACGGTGGCTATGTCGTGTTCGACCCCGAGAAGTTCGCGGTCAGTGCGAGCGAGCTCCCCGCGGGCGTGACCCCGCTCCCCGTCCCGACGCTCGAGATCGCACGGAAGTACACGAGCCAGTCGATCCTCCAGAACGCGGGCGGTGTCGGGGCCATGGCGTTCCTCGCCGGGATCCCTCTCGACCTCCTCCATCAGGTCCTCAGCGATTCGTTCGGACGGAAGAAGGGCGACGTCGTCGACTGGAACCTGGGTGCGAGCGCGGACGCGTTCAAGTACGCGGAGGCCCACGCCAGCGTCCACCCGTCCGCCGTGAAGAAGGCCGGGGCCCCGAAGCTCCTCATGACCGGCAACCAGGCGATCGCGCTCGGCGCGGCCGCCGCCGGCTGCAAGTTCCTCGCGCAGTACCCCATGACCCCTGCCTCGTCCATCATGCACTGGATGGCGGACCACTCGCGGGCCCTCGGGATCGTCGTGAAGCAGGCGGAGGACGAGCTCGCCGCGATCAACATGGCGATCGGCGCCTCGTTTGGAGGCGTACGGGCCATGACCGCGACGAGCGGCGGCGGGTTCGCCCTCATGGTCGAGGCGCTCGGCATGGCCGGGATGACGGAGACCCCCGTCGTCGTCGTCGAATCGCAGCGCGCCGGTCCCTCCACGGGACTGCCGACCAAGACCGAGCAGGGCGACCTCAACATGATGCTGGGAGCGGGCCAGGGGGAGTTCCCGCGGGCGATCCTCGCCCCCTCGAACCCGGCGGAAGCCTTCCATCACATGATCCGGGCGTTCGACCTGGCGGAGACCTGGCAGACGCCCGTCCTGGTCGCGAGCGACCTCCACCTCTCGGAGAACCACATGACGGTCGACCGGGACGAGCTCCCCTTCACCGTCGATCCCGCGAGCCTGTTCACCGTCACGCCGAACGCGCATGAGTACAAGCGCTACCAGTACACGCCGAGCGGCGTTTCCCCCCGGGCCCTTCCAGGTCAACCCGGGCTCCAGTTCATCGCGGGGTCCGACGAGCACGACGAGAAGGGGCACCTCGTCTCGGACGTGCACAGCGGCATTCCGGTCTGGGTCGCGGAGCGCACGCGGATGATGGACAAGCGGATGCACAAGCTGGACGGGATCCTTGCCCAGTCCCTCCCGCCGGTCTGGGAAGGACCCGCCGATGCTCCACTGACGTTCGTCGCCTGGGGCTCGACCGTCGGCGCCATCCGGGACGCCATGGTCGTGCTCGCCGCCCAGGGACGGGCCACCAACCTCCTCTTCTTCCCGACCGTCTTCCCGCTCAACGGAAAGGGAATCCACGATACGATCGCGAAGACGCACCGCACGCTGCTCGTGGAGGCAAACTTCACCGGCCAGCTCGGGCGATTACTGCGCGCCGAGGCCGGGGTCGTCTTCCCGGAGCGGTTCTTCAAGTACGACGGCGAGCCGTTCTATCCGCACGAGCTCGTCGCCCGGGCCCTGGAGGTACTGAACCATGGCGCAAACTAGCGCGAAGCCGGCCATCACGCCGACCGGCCCGCCCCTCCCCCTGATCGGGAAGTCGGACACGAAGCCCACCTGGTGCCCGGGGTGCGGGGACTTCGGGGTCGTTGCGGCCGTCGAGATGGCCTTGAAGAAGCTGCAGATCCCGAGCCACAACGTGGTCATCATCTCGGGGATCGGCTGCTCCTCCAACCTTCCGCACTTCCTGAACTCGTACGGGTTCCATGCGATCCACGGCCGGTCCCTCCCCGTCGCGGAGGGGATCCGATGGGCGAACCACGGCCTCACGGTCATCGGCACCGGCGGGGACGGGGACGGCTTCGGGATCGGCGTCGGGCACTTCATCCACACGATGCGACGGAACGTCGACATGACGTACGTCACGATGGACAACCAGATCTACGGCCTGACGACCGGCCAGGCGAGCCCCACCTCCACGATCGGACAGAAGACGAAATCGACCCCGAACGGGGTCATCGAGCACCCGATCGACCCCATCTCCCTCGCGCTGGCGAGCGGGGCGACGTACGTCGCGCGCGGCTTCTCGGGCGACGTGAAGCAGCTCGCGGACCTGGTCGCGGGCGGCATCCAGCATCACGGGTTCTCGTTCGTCGACGTCTTCAGCCCGTGCGTCACCTACAACAAGCTCAACACGTTCGACTTCTTCCGCCAGCGCGTCTACAAGCTCGAGAGCGCCGGCCACGACCCCGGCGACATCGTGGCGGCGTTCGCCCGCTCGCTCGAGTGGGGCGACAAGATCCCGATCGGCCTCTTCTACCGGACCGAGCGCCCGACCTACGAGGACCTCGAGGAGGTCCTCTCCGCCGGCCCGCTCGCGCTCCAGAAATCCGGTCTCAAGGGCCAGGACGCGCTCCTGGACGAGTTCGTCTAGGGCGGCAGTACGTGCAGCTGGCCGTTTTGGAACAGGTAGGCATCGCCCTCGTGGAACAGCTCGGGGAAGGCGTACGAGTTGTTGAGGAACGGTCCCGGCGCGAACGGGGGCCAGAGGGTCGTGCTGGCGCCGGTCACGGCCACGAACCCCACCCGTAGGATCTCCAAGGCGGAGAGACCGCTCTCGTTGAGCGTCCCGTTGGTGAGCTCACGGACGACGAGGGCGTACGAGGCGTTCGCCTCCCCCCAACCGGGGACCATCGGGTAGAGCAACACCACGTTCGCGTCGTACGCCGGTACGAATTCGGCGGCGCTCCCGGGGGCGACGAGGAGGCGGGCCCCCGCCGGCAGGTGGGAGCCCATGTACGCAAGAAGCGCGAAGTCGGCCTCGGTGACGTTGCCGAAATCCGAGTACAGGGTCGTGAGCGGCCCCGGTAGCTGGGTCGGCGTGAAGGCCACGCCGGGCAGCACGATCACGAGCACGAGCGCGAGCGGGCCCAGCGCCGCGGCCCAAGGTCGTCGTGGAGCCGGTCTCCACGTCGTCCTCGCTGGGGGAGCGGCCGGTGTCGAGAGGACCGGGGTCGGGACCCGGATCGCGAACCATTCCAGGGCGAGGATCAGGGGAAGGGTCGCGACGAGCCCGTAAAGCGTGAACAGCCAGATGGACAGTTCGGCCGCGCTGGTGAGGTTGCTGAGGGCCACCGCGGGCCCGAAGCCGACGGAGGCTGCCATTTCGATGCCCAGGAGGCCGAACAGGACCATGAGCGCGGAGAGGAGGAAGGTCCGGAATCCGGAGGTGAAGCGGGCAAGGGGAGTGCGTCCCGCCAGGACCAGCAGCGCGAGCCCGACCGTCAGGAGGATCGCGAGTTCGAGTCGCAGCGCGGGGACCGGGGAGAGCCAAACATCGGTCGGTCGGAAGAGATACGGATCGACTAGGCCCACGATCTGGGCCGACGAGATCCCGGGACCCGCACCGGACGTCGTGACGCCGACCCCTCGGGCCAGCCTCCAGCTACCTTCGCCTCCCGCGAGGACGTACCAGGTCGGGGTGAGCACGGCGACCGCAACCGCGAGGCCTGCGGCCCACCGAAGCAACCAGCGTCCGGGAGACCCCGCAAACCGGGGCGCCGATAGGAATCCGGTGAGCAGGAGGGCCGGGAGGAGCCACTCGGCACCGACCGGGTTGAGCGCTGCCGAGTACCCGACCAGCCCTCCGAACGCGAGCGCGTCCGGCCACGACGGGACGTGGCGGAGCCACGTCGAGGCCTCGCCCGCCACGAGCAGGACGAGGGGGAACGCGGTGACGAAGTCGTTGCTCCCGCCGACCAGCACCCGGGTCCAGCTGGTGACGAGCGCCAGCATGAGGGCGACCGCGAGACCCGCCCGGTCGGTCCCGAACCAGCGGCGCCCGAAGACGTAGCCGCCGATCGGCGCGAGCGCGAAGAAGAGCGGGGTGACGAGCAGGCTGGTTCGCGCGACCGGGAGCCCGAGGAAGACCTGTGCGGCGCCCATCCACGCCGTCGTGCCCTGGGGATAGAGGATCCCGGTCGACGCGTAGGGCTGGAACGAGAGCGCCAACTGGTGGGCGTCGAGCAGTCGGGCGGTGTAGAGCGTGAGGAGACTCGAGTCGAACGTGTTCCCGGTGCCGGCCGGGGTCGCGAGGACCACTTCGAACACCAGTACTCCGAGCGACGCGAGCAGGGTGAGAAGGGCCGTCGGTCGTAGGAGGGGTCGGACCGCCGAGGCGAGCGATCCCCGGTCGGTCCGCCGGCGCCGGACCCGGTGGAGGACGATCCCAACCACCGCGATGAGGAAGAGGGCCAGGAGGAGCTGTTCCACGAAAAGACCGAAGGGGACGGCGGCGACTAGGTAGAAGGCGGCCCCCCCGAGGAAGAAGTCGAGGAGGAGCCGTTCGAGAGCCTCGAGGTCCCGCCACGCGTCCACCCGGCGGACCACGAGCAGGCGGACTCCCTCCCCCACCACCGTGGCCAGCACCCCGAACAGGAGCAGGCCGACGAGCAGGAGACCGCCGGAGGGGCCCGGTACCGCCACAGGACATCGACCTGTCTCCTCCTACAAGACGGTGCACCCCGAACGGTGAGTATTTACCGTGCGAAGCCGCCCCGAACGTCTGGGCGAACGCAGTGGACTCCTCCTCGGTCCGGGTCCGGGAGGGACTCTCGAGCGTCACTCGAGGCACCCTCTTCCTGCTCACCGCCACGTTGCTCTTCGTCCTCCTCACCTTCGTCGCCCGGGTCATCGTCGTCCAGAGCATCAGCCCCGAAGAATGGAGCGCGTTCTCCTGGAGTCTGACCCTCGCGGGGTTCCTGGCGGCCTTTGGCACGCTCGGCCTTCCCAACGCGCTCGCGCGAAGCCTCCCGTTCGCCAACACGGACGACGAACGCCGCGCCATGGTCCGGGGAAGCCTCATCGTGGCCGCGATCTGCGGGGCGAGCGTCACCGTCATCCTGTGGGTCGTCGGGCCCGCGGTAGGGAACCGGCTCGGTGAGCCGGACATCGGTCTCGCGCTGCGGTTCTTCTCGATCGCGGTCGGCGCGTCGATCGTCGCGAACGTCGTCGCCTCCATCTTCCAGGGGTACGAGGATGTGACCCCGAACGCCCTGTTCCTCCAGATCGTCAACCCGCTCCTGTTCGTCGCCTTCCTCGGCTTCGTCCTGTTCACGCACGGGTTCGCGCTCCCGAGCGGGACGCTCGGCTACGAGAGCGCCCTCCTCGCCTACGCCGCCGCGACCGTCGTCACCCTCGGGCTGGTCACGGTCTACGGCCTCGCCCGACTCCCGCGCCGCCTGCCGGCCGGACCCCGGGACCCGCCGGCGTTTCGGCGCCTCGTCTACTTTGCGGTCCCGCTCTTCGCCGCCGGCATCCTGGCCAGCGTGACCGGGAACGGCGACACGTTGATCCTCGGGGTCTTCACCCCGTCCTCCGTCGGGACGTACACCGCCTCGCTCACGCTCGCCCGCCTGCTCCCGATCGGGATCGGGGCTGTGGCCTACATCTTCCTGCCCGTGACCACCCGGTTCTACCGGGCCGGGGACACGAGCTCGATCCGAGTGACCTACACGACCGTGACCAAGTGGATGCTCCTGTTCTCCCTGCCCTTGTTCGTCGTGTTCTTCTTCGAGCCGAGCGGCTCCCTGGGCCTCGTCTACGGCAGCCGGTACACGGCGGTCATCGCCCCCCTCCAGATCACCGTCCTGGGCGCATTCGTGTCGACGATCCTGGGACCGGGCGCTTCGGCCCAGGTGGCCTTCGGCCAGACCCGGCTCGTGGCGTACAATTCCCTCGCCGCGGCGGTGGCGGACGTCGGGCTCTCGTTCTGGCTCGTTCCCCTTTACGGAGGGGTCGGAGCGGCCACGGCCTGGGCCGTCGCGACCGTGATCTTCACCGGTCTATCGGTCGGCGAGCTCGCGGTCCTCAACGGGGTCCACCCCTTCCGCGCCCACATGACCGTGCCGCTCCTCGCGACCGGCATCCCGCTCGGCATCGCCTTCGCGCTCCTCCACCCCGCGCTCCACTCCTGGGCCCTCCCCGTCCTGGGTCTCGCCGTCGCGTTCGCCTTCGTCGGGGCGGTCGTGCTCACGCGCAGCATCGACCGGGGGGACCAGATGTTCCTGCACGTGGTCGAGGAGCTGCTCGGTCGACGGATCCCGTTCGTCCGGCGGCTCGGCCGATGGGCCCTTGGACCCCAAGGACCCCCCTGAATCCGATTCCGGACCTGGGACTGTGTGCCCTGGACGCACATGGTCCACCAGGAGGAGCACGACACCCCCTCCCAGGAGGCAGAACACGTACTCCGCGAGGAGGTTGGCGGTCGCGACCGCGTTCGCGGCGTCCACGATCGCGGTGACGACCAGGAGAGCGAGGGCGGCCGCGATCGGATACCGCGGGTCGAGCCGAGCCCAGACCGAGTAGACGAGGTACACCCCCAAAAGGATGAGAAACACCTCGAGGTAGGGAATCGCCATTCGACCAGCGAGCGGCGCGGTACCTCAAAATGTCTCGGCCGGCTCCGCTGGGTAGCGGGCCGAGGCGGGTTATCCGACCTAAAGCCCCCAGTCAACTTTACATAGGATGTCCCGCATGGAAACGGTAGCCTGGCATCTGGGCTACTTCATGCCGACGTCATTCTGGGGCCAACGGGTAGTTCCTCTCGGGCTGGGTGTCGCGATGCTCGCGACGCTGGTCGCTGCCGCCCTCTCCCCCAACATCGGCGCCGTGCCCGCCCAAACGAGCTGCCAGTACTCGACCTGCTCTTCCGGCACCAGCTCTCCCTTCCCCTGGTGGATCGTCGGCGTCATCGCGATCATCATCATCGGCCTCCTCGCCGCCTACCTTGCCTTCGGCCGCCGCCGGCCCCCTTCCGGCGGGGACCAGGGACCGACCGCCTGGGAGCCGCCGGCCGGAGCCTCGACCGGCGCCGCAGCCGCAGGCACCTCTGCCCCCTCCGCCCCCTCCGCCCCCTCCGGACCGTCGGGGACCGCGGGCGAAGCACCGGCCTACCTAGAGACCTCGGAGGACGTCGGAGCCGTACTGCCCGCCGTCGCCGGCGGAGCCGCCGCGGGAGCCGCGGCCGGAGCCGCTGCCGGTGAGGAGGAGCCCGACATCGACTCGTTGATGGCCGAGCTGGACAAGATCAGTGGGGAGATCCTGAAGAAAGCCCCCAAGTCCGGCACGAACAGCTCCTCGGGCGCCGAAGGCGCGGACGAGACCACCGAGAAGTAGTCGGGGTAACTCGACCGGCTTCTGTTAAATCCCCCCTCGGCGATTTCGAAGGCGATGGCGTTGGCGCCCGGTCCCGTGTCCGATGAGAACCGGCTCTTGGAGGAGCTCCACCGGGCCGTCGCCCACGCGCCCTCACGACCGACCGAGATCGAGGTCGGGATCGCCCTTTCGATTGCGCTCGGACGGACCCGGCCCGTCGTCTCGTGCGGGGGATGCCAGACCCCCCTCGAGTTCGAGGGGATCCCGGCCCGGACCAACGCCCACCTGACCGCCCCCTTTCGTCTCCTCTACTCCGCTCCGACCGACCCTCCTCCCCCCGGATCGTAGCCGGGCGGATCCCCCGTGACGTTCACCCTGGTCGGCTCGATCGCGAATTCCATCATCTTCATCCTCACCACCATCGGGCTCCCGGGCCTCCTCGCTCTGATGATCGTGGAAAGCTTCGGGATCCCACCGGTCCCGAGCGAGATCATCCTCCCGTTCACCGGATTTCTCATCGTCACCGGGGTCTTCCCGCTCCTCCCCGCCATCGCCCTGGCGCTCGCCGGCGGCCTGATCGGTTCGTACGCGGCGTTCGCGGTCGGGTGGTGGTGGCGCGACCGGATCACGGGGATGGGCATCGGCCCGTTCCGGCTGGAGGAGCGTCACCTCGCCCGGGTCGACGGGTGGTTCGCGCGGCACGGGGAAGCGACCGTGCTCCTCTGTCGGATGGTCCCGGTCGTCCGGAGCTACATCAGCTACCCGGCGGGCAGCGCTCGGATGGAGCCGGTCCGTTTCGGGGTCTTCACGCTCGTCGGTACTATCCCCTTCACGCTCGGCCTGATCTACGGCGGAATGCTCCTCGGATCCCACTGGAACCAGATCGAGCAGGACTTCTCGATCCTGGACTACGTCCTCGTGGCGCTGCTCGTGGTGGGCGTGGTCTACTTCCTCGTCCTCTTGGTCCGGCGAGGTCGTGAGGTCGCGCCGCCCTCGGAGCGGACCTCACCCACGGCCACGGCACCGGCCGCCGACCTTCCCGCTCCGCCGCTCCCTCCGCCCGACCGGCCCTGAGGGGCCCATCGACGGCCTACGGGGGAGGTTCGGCGACGGGAGCGAATTCCGGCCGGACGATCTGGCCGGTCGGCTTTCCCTCGTACTCCCCGTCGGCCACGACCCGCTCGCCGCGCAGGTAGACCTCCCGGGGGAAGATCGCCTCCCATCCCCCGAACGCAGTCCAACCGGAGGGCGCGTGGAGGTGGTCGGCATCGAGGGCGGTCCGCTTGCGGAAATCCACGACCATGAAGTGGGCGCGGTGACCGGGAGCGATCCGGCCGTGCGGTTGGCCCATCCATCGCGCGGGACGGTCGCACGCCGCGGCGACCAGGACGGACAGAGGAACTTCGTTCGCCCGGACCTTCGCCAGCAAGAGGGGAAGCATCGTTTCGACCCCCGGCATCCCGCTGGGAGCCAAGGGGAAGGGCCGCTCCTTCTCCTCGAGGGAGTGGGGGGCGTGGTCGCTCGCGAGGACCGGAACCTCCCCGCGGGTGAAGGCGACCCACAGGTCCCGGCGATCCGCCTCGCTCCGCAGGGGTGGGTTCACCTTCGTGAAGGCATCCCGTCCCGTCTGGTCGTTCAGGAGCAGGTGCTGCGGGGTCACCTCGAAGGAGACCCCGGCGGTGCGGAGCCGCTCGGCGGCCGCCGGCGTGGTAACGTGGGCCACGTGAAGTCGGAGCGAGGTGGGACCGGGCAGGAGGCGGTCGAGCGCCGCCCTCTCGGAGGTCGGCGGGCGGTGGGCGTTCCACGAGACGGGATCGGTGGGCGCCGCGGATCCCAGGAAGTGCCGGGCATCCTCGGCATGGACGCTGACCGGTAGCCCGAGCGTCGCGAGCCGCGCGAGGAGTTCGGGAAGGTTCCTTGGGTCGGGTGGTTCCGGAACGCCCGTCGTGGGACTCAGGTAGACCTTGAAGGCGCCCGCCTGGGTCGCCAGGGCCGGCAGGGCCCGGGGGTCGCCCGGGGTGGCGTACAAGAGGACGTCGGTCGCGGCGTGTCCTCGGACCCGGGCCTCCTTGTCCCGGAGGGTCTCCAAGTTGGTGATGGGAGGGGTGGTGTTGGGCATCTCCCCGACGAGCGCGACCCCTCCGAGAGCGGCTTGCACGGTCCCGGTGGCGAGAGTCTCCACTCTCGGGTCCCCGCCGGGTTCGCGGAAATGCACGTGGAGGTCGGTCGCGGCCGGCAGGATGACCGCATCCCCGACATCGTGGCGACGACGTCCCTTGACCACCTTCCCTACGGTCTGGATCCACCCGTCCTCGGAGATGGCGATCTCGATCGATTGGAGCTTGCCGGACACGAAGGCCCGGCCCGCCAGGACCAGAGCGGGGGCCTCCCGACGGCGTCGCTCGCTGTCCGGCCGCCGCCGGATCTTGGAAGGCATCGATGGGGGGACGCGGTCCGGTCTTTAGAAGACGCCGTTCGACCTCCCCAAGCGTATTTCTGCCCGGCCCGTTCCCCCTACGGGGGAGAAACCGACGGCGCGCACCGCTGGCTGGACCTACGCCCGCAGCGGGGTCAACCGGTCCGAGGTCTCTTCCGCGCTGTACGAACTCCTCCGGGCGGCGCGGTACGCTCCCCCGCCCACCCACGGTCGGCCCGTGGACGTTCCGGGGCATTACGCCGGGATGATCCGCATCGGCCGGGAGACCATCGCCGTCACGACGGACACGGTCGGAACGAAGGTTCTGCTGGCCGAGGAGGTCGGCCGCTGGGAGGAGGTCGGCGAGGATATCGTCGGGGTCAACGTGAACGACCTCGCCGCGGTCGGGGCCCGGACGGCCGGCCTCGTCGACGTGATCCTGTGCGGACGCCTCCGTCGGGCCGAGTTCCGGGCGATTGGCCGGGGCCTCGGTCGTGGCCTGCGCGCCGCCGAGTGCGCACTCCTCGGAGGCGAGACCGCGGTCGTGCCCGAGATCGTCCACGGGATGGACTTGGGCGGGACGGCGTTCGGGTTCTTCCCGGGACGACGGGTTCCCATCACCGGAACCCGGATCCGACCGGGGGATGTGCTGCTGGGGATTCCCTCGAACGGTCTCCATGCGAACGGGTTCACCCTCGTTCGCCGACTCCTTCGGAAGGGTTCGGTGAACCTGGGACGGCCCCGACCCGGAGGTCGGGGTCCGATCGGTCGCGAACTGCTCCACCCGACCCGGATCTACACGCGTGCGGTCGACGCGATCGCCGACGATCCGGGCGTCCACGGGCTCGCCCACATTTCCGGTGGCGGCGTGCGGAACCTCGTTCGCCTCCACCCCAAGGTTGCCTTCGTGTTCGACCGGTGGCCCGCCCCCCCGCCTCTCTTCGGCTGGCTGCAGCAGCTCGGCCGGATCTCGGACGAGGAGATGTTCCAGACGTTCAACATGGGGGTCGGGTTCGTCGTGGTCGCGCGGTCGGATCGGGTCGCTCCGATCTTAAGTCGCCTCGCCCGATCGGGGGCACGCGGAGTCCGGGAGATCGGGCGCGTGGCGCGAGGCACCGGGGTCGCAGTGCCCGCCCTCGGTCTGCGGTACGAAGGGTACGGCTGAGCCCGCCTGGGTGGGGCGGGTCTCGACGCAAATCCTTACTCCTCCGGTACTTGGCACCGCCGTGACGTTCACGTGGGGGGTTCGGGAACGCGCCGTCGCGCTCTGCCTCGCAGCGTCGTTGATGTGGGCGCTGTACTACCCGTTCGTCCTGGGCGCCCGGTCGGGGGCGAGTCCCTCCGCGACCATCGTCTACCCGTTCGTGTTCGGCGGGCTCGCCTACGCGATCTACGCGGTCGCCCGAGGTTTCGGACGCCCCTTTGCCCGCCTCTGGGGCCAGACCACGGCGTGGCTCCGGGTCGCGTTCCTGATCGGGATGCAACTCTCCGTGCTCGCGTCGACCTACCTCGCCGGACCGGTCGACACCTCCCTGCTCTCCCTGATCGGAGACGTCGTGCTGACCCCGGTCCTCGTGGTCGTGTTCTGGTCCAGTCACCGGGGGAACATCGGCACGAGGTGGTTCGCGCTGGGTCTCGTGCTCTCGCTGATCGGGGGCACCCTTACGATCGCCGGCGGTCAGACGCTCGCCCCCGTCATCGGAGCCGCGTGGATCGCGGTCGCGGCGGTCCCCTTCATGGTCGCGATCTACTTCCTGCTCTCGGCGTACGAGAACGAGCGTACTCCGTCCACGGCGGTCGTCGGGCAATCGATGGTCGCCGCGGCGTTCCTCAGCGTGATCGTGTCACCCCTTCTTCCCGGAGGATTCGCTTCGCTCCTCACGGTCGACCCGCTGGCCTTTGGCCTCCTCGTGGTGACCGGTGCCACTTCGTTCTTCCTCGCACCCTGGCTGTACTTCCGGGCGATCGAGGAGGCGGGTATCGTGATCCCCCCGATGTTGATGACCGCTATCCCGGTCTTCACGCTGCTCTTGAGCGCATTCGTCCTCCGGCTGGGTCTGCCGATCCTCGCGGCCTTGGGGATCCCGATCGCGGTGGTCGGGGCCCTCCTGACCCTGCGCGGTGAGTCGGCGCCGCCCGTCCCGAGCCCAACGCCCCCCTCCCCGCCGTGAGCGGGGCTCTTCAGCCGTGGTCCGCCAGACTCCGTTGGGTCGTCTTGCGGCGGGGCCGCTTACCCACGTCCGCGAGCGGCGTGTCGAGCGAGGCCGGTGTCGCGGGAGATTCGGTGGAGGTCGGAAGTTCGTTCGCGCCGAGCCGCTGCTGGTGGCTCCCCCGAAGCAGCGACGCGGCATCCCAGTCGAACACCTCCGTCACCCGGGCCAGGGTTTGGGCGACCCGGTCGGCGTAATACTCCCAGTCCGCCTCGGCCGTGAACGCACGTCCTTCGACCCACGGCTCGACCTCCTGCGGGCTCTGACGAGAGTTGGTCACGATCCAGGCGACCCGCATACCGGGAATGACGTCGTATCCCTCTTCCCGGAGCTTTCGGAAGACCCGGAGGAACGGCAGCGCATCCCGGGTCGATTCGTTGTATTCCTGCTCGGCTCGGACGGTCCGGGCGATGACCAGTCGCTCGACGGGGACCTTCCGCTCCCGGACCGCCTGCACGAGCTCACGAGAGCGTCGGATCGCCCCGTCGGTATCGCCCTTGAGCACGAGCCCGAAGACCTCCATGAGCGCCTCCGACTGGTAGTCGAAGGCGTCCGTCCGCCGGGTCTCGTACCCCCGGACGACCAGCTCGGCCTTGGGCCAGGCGCTCTGCCCCACGTACCGCTTCTTCGCGCCGTGGGAGAAGAACGCCTCGTAGACCGACTGGAACTCGAAGGTGACCCCTTCGCGGGTGAACCGGCGGGCGATCCCCTCTCCGAATTCACGGGCCCCCTCGAGAGAGGGCGTCGGAGAGCGCACGAAGACCGAGTCCGTGTCGGAGTACACGACCTCGTGTCCGTCCTTCTCGAGGTCCTTGATGATCGAGGTGATCGCCTCGCGCGCGAACGCGGTGATGGCCGCGCCGATGTCCTTGTTGGTGAAGCGATAGAAGCTGGAGGCGAGGACCCCGTAGAACGAATTCATCAGGATCTTCACGGCGTTCTGCAGTCCGTCGTAGTACGTCGCGATCTCGGGGGAAGTGGCCGTGCGACCGGCGGACCGGAACCGGTCGCGGTCCGCCAGCAGGTCGGCCAGGATCTCGGGGATCAGGCCGCGGCGGATCGACGTCGCGAGGAATCGGGCCCCGGACGGGGCGACCGTGCTCCCCTCGGGAGAGAGGGTGGTGAAGCAGAGGTTCCGGTCGATGATGATCGAGGGATACATCGACTTGAAGTCGAGCACGACGACCCAGTGGTAGATCCCCGGACGGATCGCGTGGACGTAGCCGCCCTCGATCGGGTTCTCGCGCCCGGCGCGGTGATTCATCGGAACACCGACCTGCTGCCGATCCGCGCGGGGGATCAACATCGCGTCGATGAACAGGGACGTTCGACCGTTGAGACCCTCCTCGAGCGGCAGGCCCGCGACGGTCGCCATGTCCGCGGCCTTCTCCATGGACCGGAGGCGCTGCAGGATGCGGAGCGCGAGGTCGGCGTCGTGCTCGCAATACTCCATCACCCGGGCCGGGTCGCGTGCCCACTCTTCGTCGATCTTCCGTCGGTCGACGTCCAGCTTGGAATCGTTGAGCAGCGTTCGCGCGACGAACTGGAGCGTCTCCTGCTTCGGCCGGAGCTCGCGGCGGGCCGACCACCACGCGTCCGCCACGACGCGCCCGTGGACCTTCCAGAGCCGTTCGCCGGCTTCGCTGGGAGGCGCCCGGTCCCGACCAAACTTGAGGTCACTCAGACCGGTCGCCTTGGCCCGCTCGACCAGGAGCGGGAAGTCGTAGCCTCCGATGTTGTACCCGGTGATGACGTCCGGATCGTCCTCCGCGATGACCTCGACGAACCGTTCGAGGATCTTGCGTTCTTCCGGATCGCCGAACCGGAAGGTTCGCCGGTCCTTGCCCCCCCCTTCGGCGACGCCGCAGATCGTGAAGATGGTCCGGGCCCGGATCGCGTTCTCGATATCGAACGAGAGGACACGGAGGGAGGGACGGAACGGCTTGGCGGCTCGGATGTCGTGCTCGGTCGTCACGACCCGGACTACGTCGGGCACGGTGTACTGGGCCCGAATCTCGGGAGGTTCCTCCTCGGCGTCGAAGGCGAGCGTCAGGCCGATGCCCTTGTCGTAGAGGAACCGGTGGACGAACGGGATGTCGCACGCCAGCACGCTCGACTCGTCGCCCGGCTTACGGTAGCGGTCCCGGTACTGGGGCACCAGGAACGGGTGCTGCAGCGTGACGTGGATCGCGGGCCGGTCGCGGCCGCCGACCCACGTGACGATGTCCTTCACGTCGAGGATCTCGGGGTCCTTCTTCAGGCTCGCCCGGGTCTCGTCCGTCGGTTCGGTGAGCACGAAGTACGGACGGAAGCCATAGTACCGAGCGACGAGGGGGTGTCCCTCCCGAGTTCGGCCGAACAGCTCGACCACCACCCCGTCGTCCCGGGTCTGGTACGTGCCCTCCAGGAGAAACAACTCAACGGACCGCACGGTCCCTCGACCCCGCCCTCGATTAAAGCGGTTCCCGCGCGATCCGGCCCGAGAGGGTCGGGATCCAACTTCCGAGCCGGTCGATATCCTCGTTCCATCGTAGAGCCATCCGAGCGGATCGAAGCGCGGCAGCGGGATGGATCATCGGGAACAGTTCCCAGCCGGGGACACGACGTGGTCGCCCGGCACACTGCAGGATCCGGGGCGCGGTCGGGTCGATCGCCGCCAGGGCGTGGGCGCCTAAGGTGACCAGGGCCAAGGGGTGGAGGAGGGCGAGTTGTCGGTCCAAGTACGGGCGGCAGCTCCGGGCCGCCCCGATATGGAACCGGTTCTCCGGTGGGCGGCATTTGATCAAGTTCAGGATTCCCACCTCGTCGGGAGGAAGACCGATCGTGAGAAGCGCCGCGTCCAATCGGCGTCCGGAACGACCCACGAAGGGAACGCCGAGCCGGTCCTCCTCCGCGCCCGGGGCTTCCCCGATGAATACGATCCGTGGGAGGCGACTCCCCCGGTACACCACCACGTGAGTCCGGGTGGCGTGGAGGGGACAACGCGTACAGCTCTCGATCTCGCGGTGGAGACCTTCCCAGGAGCCCGGGTCCGCGGGCCGACGGGGTCGGTGCCCGGTGGACGATGCGGCCAGCGGTCTGGACTCCCTCCGGTCGACCTTGGAGGGCATGCTCGAGAGTCCCACGGGCCGCACCTTAAATAGAGGGGCCCTGTGGCTCGGCCCCTCCCCCGAAAATGCCTCCGCCCTCTGGTCTCAACACTGCGGGTCGTCTCGAGACCCTTCGTCAGCGGCGACGCTGGTCGGACCGGTACTATAAGCGTCGGACGCTCCATCTTAAGGAGCGCTCGGACCCCCTGGAAGGGGCCCCCCAGGCCCGCGGGATCGTCATCGAGAAGGTCGGCGTCGAGGCCAAGCAGCCCAACTCGGCCATCCGCAAGTGCGTAAAGGTCCAGCTGATCAAGAACGGCCGTCAGGTCACCGCGTTCGCGGTCGGAGATGGGGCCATCAACTTTATTGACGAGCACGACGAGGTGCTGGTCGAGGGCATCGGGGGACGTATGGGACGATCCTACGGCGACATCCCCGGCGTCCGGTACAAGGTGATCCAGGTGAACGGCACGTCGCTGGACGAGCTCGTTCGGGGACGCAAGGAGAAGCCGGCCCGATGAGCGGCCCCCGCGAGCCGGCCTACTCGGCCGAGGCATCTGCCGAGGACGCCGGCCCGGTCGTCGTCCGTACCGTGGCCCACCCGCCGCCCCCCTTCCCGCTGCCCCCGCTGTTCGGAAAGTATCCGTTCGAGGGCGTCGAGGTCCACGACCCCGGCCTCCTGCCGTACATCTACATCCATCCAATCTACGCCCCCCACACCGAGGGAAAGCTCGCCGGCCGACCGTTCTTGAAGGCCCGCATGCATCTCGTCGAGCGCCTCGCGAACAGCCTGATGAAGGGGGGCAAGTTCACGGGCAAGAAGTCGAAGGCCCTTGCGACCGTCCGAAAGGCGTTCGACGAGGTCGCCCAGAAAGAGGGGAAGAACCCTCTCCAGCTTCTCGTGGATGCGGTCGAGAACGCGGCGCCCCGCGAGGAGGTCACCCGTCTCCAGTTCGGAGGGATCTCGGTGCCCCGGGCGGTCGATGCCTCGCCCGCTCGCCGCCTCAACGTCGCCATCCGCAACCTGGCCCTCGGCGCCATTCAGGCGTCGCACAAGTCGATCAAGCCCATCCACAGCTGCCTCGCCGATGAGATCCGACTCGCCGCCAAGGGCGACCAGACGTCGTTCGCGGTCGGCCGCAAGGAAGAGGTTGAGCGCGTCGCGCAGTCGGCGCGTTAACGTCTCGGCACCGAGGTCTCGAACATGACGCACATCCGGGCAGAGTTGGCGAAGGCCATCCCCGACATGATGCGGAACGTCGACCAGATCCGCAACATTGGGATCATCGCCCACATCCACCATGGCAAGACGACCCTCTCGGACAACTTGCTTGCCGCGGCGGGGATGATCTCGAACGAGCTCGCGGGCAAGCAGCTCTACCTCAATTTCGACGAACAGGAGCAGGCGCGCCTGCTCACGATCAACAACGCTGACGTCACCATCGTCCACGAGTTCGACGGCCAGCAGTATCTGATCAACCTCATCGACACGCCGGGCCACGTCGACTTCGGCGGAGACGTCACCCGGGCGATGCGGGCCGTCGACGGGGCGGTCGTCGTCGTCTGCGCGGTCGAGGGCGTGATGGCGCAGACCGAAACGGTCTTGCGTCAGGCCCTCCGCGAGAAGGTCAAGCCAATCCTCTTCATCAACAAGGTCGACCGGGCGATCAAGGAGCTCCAGCTGACCTCGGAGGCGCTCCAGAAGCGCTTCACGGCCATCATCAGCGAGGTCAACGAGCTGATCCGCAAGATGGCACCGGACGAGTTCGTCGACGAGTGGAGTGTCGACCCGCGCGACGGGTCGGTCGCGTTCGGCTCGGGGTACGACAACTGGGCGATCAGCGTCCCCTACATGCAGAAGACCGGCGTGAAGTTCCCCGATATCATCGAGTACGTGACGACCGGCCGGACGAAGGAGATCGCGCAGAAGGCGAAGATCAACGACGTCATCTTCGACATGGTCGTCCGCCACCTCCCGAGCCCGCACGTCGCCCAGCGGTACCGCATTCCCAACATCTGGAAGGGCGACACCACGTCCGCCGTCGGCATGGCGATGGTCGCCACCGAGACCGACGGCCCGACTTCGTTCATGGTCACGGACATCACGATGGACCCGAGCGCCGGCGAGATCGCCACCGGACGAGTCTTCTCGGGCAAGCTGCAGAAGGGGATGGAGCTCGCCGTCGTCGGGACCAAGATCCGCAACCGCATCCAGCACGTTTCCCTCTTCATGGGTCCCGAACGCCTGATGGTCGAGGAGGTCACGGCGGGCAACATCGCCGCCGTCATCGGTCTGAACGACGCGTTCGCGGGAACGACGATGTCCACGGACGTCACGATGGCGCCCTTCGAGGAGATCCGGCACGTCTCGGAGCCGGTCGTCACCGTCGCCATCGAACCGAAGCGCATGGCGGACCTGCCGAAATTGATCGAGGTCATGCGGAAGGTCGGCAAGGAGGACGCCAGCCTCCGGGTCGAGATCAACCAGGAGACCGGCGAGCACCTTCTCTCAGGGATGGGCGAGCTCCACCTCGAGATCACCCAGTACCGGATCGTCAACGACTACAAGGTCGAGATCGAGGCCTCGAAGCCCATCGTCGTGTACCGGGAGCTCGTGCAGCATCCCGGGGGCCCGTTCGAGGGCAAGAGCCCGAACAAGCACAACAAGTTCTACTTCGAGGTCGAGGCGCTCCCGGCGGCGGTCGTCCAGGCGATCAAGGACGGCGAGATCCCCCAGGGGAAGTCGTTCAAGGACACGAAGACCCTCGTCGCGAAGCTCGACACCATGGGCGTCTCGCGGGACGAGGGACGCGGGATTGTAGCGGTCGAGGGCACGAACATCCTGTTCGACGTCACGAAAGGGATCCAGTACCTCAACGAGACCATGGACCTCATCGTCGACGCCTTCAAGGAGGCCGTGAACCGCGGCCCGCTCGCGAACGAGAAGGTATACGGGCTCAAGGTCCGTCTCGTCGACGCGAAGCTCCACGAGGATTCGATCCACCGCGGGCCGGCGCAGACCATCCCCGCCGCCCGCAGCGGGATCTACGGCGCGATGTGCCTCGGGGACCGGATGCTGCTCGAACCGTTCCAGAAGGCCACCGTCAACGTGCCGCAGGAGGTCCTGGCCAACGCGACCCGGGAGCTGCAGCGGCGACGGGGGGAGATCCTCGACATGACGAGCGTCGGGGACCTGCAGACGGTCATCGCCAAGGTCCCGGTGGCCGAGATGTTCGGCTTCGCCTCCGACATCCGTAGCGCGACCGCGGGCAAGGTCCTCTGGTCGACCGAGTCGCTCGGGTTCGAGCCGGTCCCGAACGAGCTCCAGCAGAAGGTCGTCTCCGAGATCCGCCAGCGCCGGGGCTTGAAGCCCGAGCCCTACGATGCCAGCTACTACTCTGGGTAACGGGTTCGCTGCCGTCCCGAGGGGACCCGTGCTGACGTTAACAAACTACAGGCTGTAGTAGGTATCGTCGAGAACCTACTACAGGCTGCGTAGGTATGCTGCATTAGCTACTATCTGTCGTAGTAGCTTTGCGGGCGCTCGCCGGCGAGTCGGGTCCCTTCCACGCGCTGTCCAGGGTCCGCTGGGCTCGGCCCCGAGGTCCCTCGGCCGACCACGACCGGATCGGCCAGGCTCCCTCGTGGTCGAGGAGCCACCGCTTCCGCCAGAGACCAAGGCCGAATCCGGTGATCGCGCCTCCCGTGCCGATCACGCGATGGCACGGGATGATGATCGGGATCGGGTTGCGTGCCATGGCTCCCCCGACGGCGCGGGCCGAACCGGGGAACCCGGACTTGCGGGCCAGCTCCCCGTAGGTGGTGGTCCGACCCGCCGTCACCGTCCGGAGCTGGGTCCAAACGGCTCGGTCGAAGGCCGACGAGGTATCCGGATCGACCTCGACCGCGAAGTCGGTCCGAATGCCCCGAAAATACTCACTGAGCTGGCGGGGCGGGCTCGCGGCGGGGAAGGGCGGCTTGCGGCGCACCGCGCCCGGCGGAACGCCGGTCTGGTGAACGCCCTTCTCCAGGAGGTCCACGACCCGCACGTGCGGCCCCTGGTAGACGATGCGAAAGATCCCGATCGGGGTCGGGACGTCGGCCACCTCGAGTGGGTCGACCATCGGGAACGAGCAGGGCGGGCGGCCTTATGGCGTTTCAACCGCCGCCGTTCCCCTCCAGGCCGTTCGCCGTGATCCGGAACTCGGCCGCACCCTCGGGGCGGTCGCGGTGCTTCATCAGCACGACCCGGCGGCGGGGGCCCGGTAGGCGCTCGAAGAAGAGGATCGTCTTGGCGGCATGGTTGAGGAAGGAGCCGCCGAGGGGCTCGAGCCGGTCTTCCCGCATGCTCCGCCAGACCTGGTTCGTGAAGACCGCCGGCACGTGGGCCTCGAGTGCGGTCCGGACGAGCTCGGCGATCTCGAGAGAGAGCGCCTGGCGGGCGTCGTCCTCGTCCGGTCCCGAGAGGGAGAGACGGTAGTAGGAGGTCGCCGAATCGACGACCAGGAGCCCGACCGGTCGCTTTCCCTCTCGAGCGAGCGCGCACGCGGTGCGGACCGCCGCACCGAGTTCGTCCAGCGTCTTGGGGGTCGAGAGGAGGAACCGCTTGAGGATCTTCTCGAGTCCGTCGCCCGCGACGGCCCGGAGGCGGTCCACGCTCACCCCTTCCGTGTCGACGTAGAAGACCCACCGACCCTCGCGGGCGACCCGGTAGGCAATCTGGAGGCAGAACAGGGTCTTCCCGCTCCCGCCCTCCCCGTACAGCTCGGTGACCGAATCGGTCTCGAGTCCGCCGCCCAGGAGTCGGTCGACCGACGCGATCCCGGTCGGCAAACGGTCCGGTTCCACGAGGGTCGGGAGGAACCCGGCGACTTAGCAACGATGGGGGGCTCGGGGCGAGCCGTTGGGTCGTTCTGTCCTCACGACGGCGCAGGAGCTCTTCCCCCTCGCTCCGCTCGCGGGGCCCTCGTGCGCTTTCCATCCCACGGTTCATACGCCCCGAACGCGTTCCACTCAGGGGGTAAGCGAAATGCCGGTTCAAGCTTCGTCCCCTCACCCTCTCAACAACCTCCCCGCACGCGACTCCACGGCCCTCATTCACGCCACAGTGTTGCTAGTGATTATCGCGGGCACCGTGGGAGCTTGGGTTTACATCGGACTGGTTAGCATACCTCCAGCCGTCCCCGAGACCGCACCCATCGGAAGTGCGTTCGCCGTAGGGAACCCGACCAACGGTACGTGTCCCTCCGCGAGCACCTTTCTCGCCGAAGGATGCCGGGGGCCGACCCACTTTTACTTTCGACTCGCCATCCTCGCGTCCACGGTGCAGTTCGGTGACGTCCAGTTCATCATCCATACACCCTCCGGCGCGATCGACGTCGCGCCGGGGGGGCTCGGGTTCACAGTCCTGGCTCCGAATGGCACGGTCGCGGCCCAATACGCGGGATCGGGCGGTACGATGTCGATGTCCTCCGTGTGGACCTACGAGCACGGGACCACGGCGTCGACCCCCCTGAACACAAACGACACCATCATGATCGACATTGGCACGACGAACCCGTTCGACGAGAGGTTGCAGTTCTCCGCTCTCGGCACCGGCGAATATTCCGGGACAACCGGGTTACTGACCCTGCCATAGTCCCCCCGTGGCTTCCATCGCGGGTCCTCCCCGCTCGCTCCGCTCGCGGGTCCCCGCACTCCGCGAAAGCGAGCGAGGTTAGGCGGGCGGAGCTGTTGCCGATGTCGTCGCGTGCGTGGGATAGTACACGTAGAGCAGATACCACTGGATCGCAACGTACAGGAAGACCGCGCCGACGATCGCAAGGACGACCAAGCCCAGTCGTCCGATGGGACCCCCCGGGGAGATGTAGCCGAGGAACGCCGACAGGACCACGGTGCTCGCCAAGCCCAGAACGACCTGAGCGGCCGTGGGCTTCCGCTCGTAGAACGCGAGCGGGATCAGGCCGGGAAGCATCATCGCAAGGTCCAGTTCCGGACCCGATTAGAAGGGGTCGTAGCGCGAAGGGGACAAGTGGAGGGAGCGCTCGGGTCAGCGGGCGCCTGCGATCGGATACGCGCGGCCGAGCTCGGGCGGCCGCACCGTCGGGCCCGCCACCTCGAACGCCTCGGGATGCTCCGTGTGGATGGGGTAGACGGTCCGAGCCCCCGTGGTCCGGATCAATTCGAGGAGCTCGGCCCCCGACGCATGACCGCTTGCGTGCATCTGGTGGAACCGGAGCCCGAAGTGGTCGAGCCAGTTGTGGAGGACGTGATCGGAGACGTCGTCCTCGCTGAACGGCTCGCTCATGGAGTGGATGAACGGACTCTCCTTCGCGGGCCGCAGGTCGATCAGCTCCGGGAAGTGGGCGAAGTCGAGCGCCAGGAGGTACTGCCGGCCCCGGTCGCGGACCTCCTCGGCGTTCAGCGCGGTGTCGAGGAACGGCCGCTCCCATAGGAAGGTCGTTCGCTTCTTCCGCGCGTAGACGCGGAGGTTCGGCGAGCTTCCCGGCACCGGAACGGTCCCGCTTGGAAATCGCGGGGCGACTGCGGTGAGGAGATGCGCGGTCCGAACCGAGACGACCAGGTCTCGCCCCGCCTCCGCCGCGGCGGCGTGGAGCGTGGTCAGGCGGTCGATGTCGCGGGGATACGTGCAGGCGAGGGCGAGATCGTGGTGGTCGGTGAGGACCCGGTCGACCCCCCGCCGGACCCCCTCTTCCGTCAGGTTCCGTCGGGGGTCCGGCCCCGCCCGCGTCCCCTCGATGAGGAGCGCGTCGACCCCCTCCTTCGCCACGGCCTCGAAGAAGCGGTGGGTGTCCGCGGCCCGGGGCCCGTGGTGGCGGAAGTCGCCGGTGTACGCGAGCGTCCCCCCGCTCGTGCGCACGAGGAACCCGTAGGCGAACGGGATCGAGTGGTCGACGGGGAACGGGACCACCTCGATCCGCCCGACCCGGACCGGGGACGCGTCCGAGAAGACCTTCCAGTGATGGTCCCCGTACTTCATCCGGGTCGACCGCTCGATCGCCTCGAGGAGGGTTCGGGTCCCCTCGCCGACGTAGACCGGGATCTCCGGGTCGACCAAGTGGAGATAGCCCGCGTGGTCGGCGTGGGCGTGGCTCACGAAGATCGCGTTGACCTCGGGGGAGGTGTAGGCGAGGTCGGAGTCGCCGAGGGCCGCCTTCGAGTAGAGCCCCGGAAGGCGGGGGATGAGGTCGAACTCGAGCAGGTCCTTCGCCGGACACGTCGTGCGAGGTTGGAGGTAGTCGACGTAGTACTCCTCCATCCGGGGCGAGAACGAGGGACCGAAGTCGAACAGGACCTTGTCGGGACCGTCCTCGATGAGGATCTTGTTGCCTCCGATCTCGTGCACTCCTCCCATGAACCGGACGGTTGGGGCGTTCACGCATTCCCGAAACGGCCGGCACGGAAACGGTTTGTCGCCCCCGGGTCGGAGAGGTTTTCGGCGCGTGCGCGTCCGGGGGCGCTAATGGCGCGCCCCCGTGCGTCCCGCCTCCGTTCCTCCGGACCCTTGCGGCGAGCCCCCAATCCGAGGGCGACGGCCGAGGAGCATCGGGACGTTCTCCGGCTCGTGCGCGGCCTCGTCGACGAGCTCGACCCGAGCGGAAGGTCCGCCGTCTTGTTGGCCGGCAGCTGGGCCCGGGGCGACGCCCATACGGCGTCCGACATCGACGTGTGGGTGGTCGGAAGGCGATCGCAGGAACGTCACCGGCTCTTGGGGCGGAACGGTCGGCTCGTCACCGTGAAGTACAGCACGATCGCTCAGGACCGCCGGGAGATGCGAAATCCGGCTCGGCTCTATGGCGCGGTGCCCGGCTGGCGGACCGCAAAGGTCCTCCGCGACCCGAAGGGAACGGCGGCCCGATTGAAGCAGGAGGCGCGGGGGTTCCGATGGGAGCGCGTTCGTCGGACCCGCGACGCGTACGTGGCCGGCCAGCTCGCCGGCTGGGCCGAGGAGGTGATGAAGCTCCGCCGGGCGATGGAGACCGGAGAGCGGGAGACCGCCTCCGTCCAGCGGAACCTTCTCGCCACCCACCTGGCCGTCCTCCGGGCCATGGAGCTCGAGTTGCTCTGGGACACCGAAAACGGGCTCTGGGAGCAGACGGCGAGACGGGCCGGCCCGGCCTTCCGGGCCGCCCAGCGGGCCGCGTTGGGGACGGACGGGGGAAGCTGGACGGAGAGCTGCGAGGGTGCTCTTCGGCTCTACTCCCTGACGGCCCGGGCGAGCCTTCCGATCCTGCGAGGAGAAAATCGGAGGATCGTCGAGACGGCGTGCCGTTGGGCCGGCTATCCGATCCCCGCGGGCGGGTCCGGTCGGCGCTAGCGCGCCTTCAGGACCTTCTTCACGTTCGGGTGCTCCTTCGTGAAGATCTTCCCGCCGCAATTGTCGCAGCGGACGCCGAA
>Ga0209415_10001912_pt1 | contig 39412 bp, 31 predicted proteins | sample PeaSoiSIISIP2007_FD_187696 | JGI IMG/M metagenome (GOLD analysis project Ga0209415, IMG submission 187696) | Peat soil microbial communities from Weissenstadt, Germany - SII-SIP-2007 (SPAdes) (version 2) | ecosystem: Environmental > Terrestrial > Soil > Wetlands > Peat | place: Germany...
CCACTTTCCAATGGAAATATCTCCTGCCGATTCTGTAAGTTACCGGAAAAACAGGGCAAAAAATGAGGAAACTCCTGGAAAATGCCTGGAGTGGAAAGTGCGGCAAAACCGGGCGGACCTTCCCGAGTTCTTCCGTGGCTGGCGCTATGGCCGTTTTGTCTCTGCGGGTAGCTGCACGTTATCGGCGGATTGGGGATGGGGCACGGTGGTTGCAAGCTAACAGTTTTCTGGTATGCTTACCGCCCGATAACAGAGGGCGGCCAGAAGCGCCCCCATCAACTCATCGATTGAGGTGGAATGATATGTCAACCCAAATATCCCGACGCACTTTCATGATGGGCGCGGCCACAGCGGCTGCCGCGCTACGTGTAATGGGGGCCAACGACCGCGTGCGGTTGGGCATCATTGGCTCAGGAGACCGAGGCACATATCTGATGGGGCGCGCTAACCAGGTCGGCAATTTCGACTGGGTGGCTGTCGCCGACATCTGGGATGTGCGGCGCGACCGCGGCGAACACACGGCCGGCGCCAAAGTGGATAAGTACGCTGATTACCATCAACTCCTCGATCGCAAAGACATCGACGGAGTCATCGTAGCGACATTCGACCACGTTCACGCGCAGATCACCATCGATGCCTGTCGAGCCGGCAAGGACGTGTACGTCGAGAAGCCTATGACGTCGCTGCCGGAGCAGGGTCCTCCCATGGTGAAGGCAGTGCGAGAGACCAGCCGCATCGTCCAGGTGGGCACGCAGCAGAGAAGCACCCCGCACTTCCTCGAGGCGAAGCAGAAGTTCTTTGACACGGGAGCGATCGGAAAAGTGAATATGGTGCGCACCATCTGGAATGCCAATGGCGGCTATCTGACTCCCGTGCCCAAGGGGATGGAGCAGAAACCTGCCGGGCTCGATTGGGACGCTTGCCTCGCCTGGCTGCCCAAGATCCCTTGGGATCCGAAACGCTATTTCAATCGTTTTGCCTATTGGGACTTTTCAACCGGCGGGCAGACCGGCGGGCTTTTCGTACACATGGTGGATGTGGTGCATTGGTTTCTGAATATCCAGCGCCCCCTGGCCGCCGTGGCGATGGGAGGCATTTATCTTTACGACGACGGGCGTGACACGGCGGACAACATCAACTTCGCTCTCGAATATCCCGAGAAACTGAACGTGACCTTTGAGGCTACTCTGACGGACATGATCCCTGCCGGGGCGGCAGACATCGTCTTCATGGGCACGGGCGGCAGACTCAACATCTTCCGTTACGGCTACCATTTCATCCCCAGCAAAGGGAACACTCAGGTGGGCGAATGCTCGAGTGGACCCACGGACGACAATCACATGGGGAATTGGCTCGAATGCATGCGCACCCGCCGGCAACCCAACACCGACGTGGTGGCCGGACACTACGGCGCCGTGGCCTGCCATATCGGGAACATCGCCTACAAACAGAAGAGCCAGGCGGTCTGGCAGAAGGAGTGGGAGGTATGAGCATCCAACCCGGCGTGAATATGGAGTTTATCAGGTCGCAAGATAAATCTTTTGCCGAGGGCGTGGAGCGCGCAGCGCGCCTCGGATACAGCTTCGTTGAGCCGATGGTGCACAACGGGCGGGAATTGCTCAGCGAAGCCGGCTACTTCCACTCTTTTTCTCTCGACGACGACCCGGGCGAAATGAAGGACATCCTGGAGCAGCACGAGGTCAGGGCTTCCGGCTTGAGCGCCCACTGTCCCTTGATGCGGCCGGAAATCAGCGTGCCCTACTTGCAAAAGGCCATCCGCTTTGCGGTGGGCGTCGGCGCGCCGGTGGTGAACACCGACGAGGGCATCCGCCCGTCCTGGGTCAGCATGGATGAGGCGTTTGGAGTGATGAAATACACGCTCAGCACGGTGCTCCGGACGGCGGAACGCCACGGCATTTACATCGGCATCGAGCCGCACCAGAGTATTTCCAAGACCACGCAAGGCCTGCTGCGCATCGCCACTCTGGTGGATTCACCTTACCTCCGCGTGAACTACGACACCGGGAACGCTTATCTCGCCGGCGAAGACCCCTACGAGGGGCTGCGCGCGGTTCGTCATCTGCTCATTCATGTGCACGCCAAGGACATCGCGATCGAGCACTCGGAAGCAGAACGTGGGAAAGTGACCGGCACACCCGTGGGATGCGCGTGCGGAGATGGCGTCATTGATTGGAAGAAGGTGGTCGGCATCCTGCGGGAGTCGGGCTTTGATGGTGTCCTGTCCGTGGAGTGCGGCACCGAAGAACAAGCCCGCCGCAGCCTGGCACATCTGCACGCCGTGCTGGGAGAATAAAGGAAACTCACCACAGAGGACACGGAGGTCACAGAGAAAAGCAGAATCGGTTTCTCTCCGTGCTCTCTCTGTCCTCTGTGGTAAATCTTTTCGTGGTGTTTCGAGGTTCGTTTATGAAGAATTTCTCCTTAATCCGAATGATCGCCGTGTTGCAAATGGGTGTCGTTCTTTTGTGTCCAAAGAGCGCCACTGCGCAGGTGACGATTCCTTTCTTCCAGCCGGGCAAAATTCGCGTCCTCATCCTCTCCGGGCGGAACAACCACGACTGGCGCGCCACCACGCCCTTTCTGCGAAAGACCCTTGTTGAGAGCGGGCGCTTTGACGTGCGGGTGGAAGAAGAACCGATGGGAATCACCGAGGCGACGCTGGCTGCTTACGATGTTCTGGTACTCGACTACGACGGCCCGCGCTGGGGAGAAATGACGGAGAAGGCGGTCGAGAATTTCGTGAAGTCGGGCAAAGGGCTGGTGGCAATTCATGCGGCCAGTTACGCTTTCAGCGGCCTCGAGGCCTTGGGCGATAACCACCGGCCCATGGGGCTGAAAGAACCGCCCTGGCCGGAGTATTTCAAGATGATCGGGGGTTGGTGGACCGCCGGCCCACCCAAGACTGCACACGCCCCCCGGCACTGCTTTACGGTGAAATTCCTGGACCGTGGCCACCCCGTAACGCGCGGCATGACGGAAACTTTTGTGGTCTCGGACGAACTCTACCATAGCCACCAGATGTCCCCTGAGGCTCACGTTCTGGCCACAGCTTACGATGACCCCGCGAACGGCGGAACCGGCAAGGACGAGCCGATGGTTTGGACGGTGAATTACGGCCAGGGCCGGACCCTGTACATGGCGCTTGGCCACGACGTTGCCGCCCAGCAGGAGACTGGATTCGTGAACACGTTTTTGCGGGGAACCGAATGGGCTGCCTCGGGCGCCGTCACGCTGCCTCCCGAGGCCGGCGCCGCTAAAGCCGGACCGAAGCCCTTGCGGTTGCTCGTGGTGACAGGCGGGCATGAATACCCGACAACGTTCTACACAGTCTTCGAAGGGACGGACGACCTCGAGTGGGACCATGCCGTTTCGAACCACGAGGCATTCCGCGAAGACATCCGGAACAAGTATGACGTGCTCGTCCTTTACGATCTGTCGAATGAAATCAGCGACACCGAGAAGACCCATTTGCGGGAGTTTGTTGAGAGCGGGAAGGGAATAGTGGTGCTCCACCATGCCATTGCGGATTATCAGAACTGGGAATGGTGGTACAAGGAGGTGGTGGGCGGCAAGTACCTGCTGAAGCCCGAAGGCAACATGCCCGCTTCCACTTATCTGCACGGTCAGGAACAATGCGTCAAAGTAGTGGCCAAGCACCCCATCACGGCGCGCCTGGGGGCGATGCACTTGTGGGATGAGACTTACAAGGGAATGTGGATTTCGCCGGAGGTCAAAGTACTGCTCCGCACCGACAATCCCACCAGCGACGGTCCGGTGGCGTGGATCAGTCCTTATCCAAAATCGCGCGTCGTGTACATCGAACTCGGCCATGGCGAAACGGCGCACCTCTACCCGCTCTACCGCACACTCGTTCAGGACGCTATCCGTTGGAGCGCCGGAAGACTGAATTAGTTCTTGCCCTATCTCTCGGGAGACCGTGTCCGGCGACAGCGCCTTCATCAGCCCGTCAACTGACGGGGACGGGTGAGGGGCTAGTTCACCGTCCGCTCGCGTACGCCGAGACAAGGAGGTTCGGTGAATCAAACTAACGACGCACACGCCAGTCTCACGCCGAGGCGAAAAACACGCGAAGGTGGCAAAGCAAAGAACGGGCGTACACTTCTTGTTTCTTTGCTCGCCGTCGTCGTTCTCCTGGCGTTGTTGCGATGCAGTGCAGGCCACGAAGCCGCGCAGACCAGGCCGGGAATACCGGGCCCCGAACAAACCGATCTATTCATCGGCGGCCAGGGCGGCTATCACAGCTATCGCATCCCGTCGCTCATCACCACGCCAAAGGGCACGGTGCTGGCGTTTGTGGAAGGGCGCAAAGACAGCGCGGCCGACCACGGACACATCGAGATACTTCTGCGCCGGAGCTTCGATGAGGGAAAGACTTGGACCCCTGTCCAACTCGTTCTCCGCGATGGGACCAACGCGCTCAACAACCCAACGGCCGTAGTTGACCGCGACACAGGAATCGTGTGGCTGTTTCTGATACGGACGTCGACCACAAAGTACAAGAACGACGATGAGATTGCCAAGGCGCGGGACCGGGTCAGCGACCTGTGGCTGCTGCACAGCAACGATGAAGGCGCGACGTGGTCGGTCCCTCAAGATGTCACCAAGTCGGTGAATCGGCCGGAGTGGAACCGCATCTACCCCGGTCCCGGAGTCGGAATCCAACTGCGCAACAAACGCCTGGTGATTCCCTGCAACCATTTTATCGGGGATGTCGCGTTCGACCACGTGATGTACAGCGACGATCACGGAAAAACCTGGCGCCTGGGCGGGTCAACGGAGGGGAAGACAGACGAGAGCCAGGTTGTGGAACTGGCCGACGGCACGCTCCTGCTCAATATCCGGAACTACCGCGAGAAGGGCCACCGCGGGCTCTCGATGAGCAGGGACGGCGGGCTGACCTGGTCCCCCGTCACCAGCGACCCGGCGCTCATCGAGCCGGTCTGCCAGGCGAGCTTGATTCGTTACTCCGTAACTCCGCGGTTCACGAAAAACCGCCTGCTTTTCTCCAACCCGGCCAGCCCGACGGAGCGGATCAAGTTAACGGTGCGGATGAGCTACGACGAAGGCAAAAGCTGGCCAGTCGCCAATCTGCTCAACGCGGGCCCCTCCGGTTACTCGTGCCTGACTGTTCTTCATCATATGCGGATCGGGTGTCTCTATGAACGCGGTGAGCATTCCTCCAGCGAGAAGGTGACCTTTGCCCGCTTCTCGCTCGCGTGGCTCACCGGCGGCACAGACGCACCGTAGCCTGCTTTAATAATGAGTCCCCTCCTTCTCAAGGAAGGGAATATGCTCGGACGACCGATTCATTATAAAATCGGCCTTCAGATTACCCTCGAGGCCAGCCATGAAAAAACTTGCTTATTCGATTCTGGTCGTAGCTGCGATAATTGTTATTACGGCGCAAAGAACGCCGTCGAGTGCGGCAGATGCGGTTGCTCCGCCGGTGGCTAAGAAAATCCATACAGAGAACCACATCAACGGAGGAAAGTTGACCGACGATTACCACTGGCTGCGCGAGAAATCGAACCCTGAAGTGGCGCGGTATCTCGAGGCCGAGAACTCCTACACCGATTCCGTCATGAAGCCCACGGAAGTCTTGCAAAAAACGCTTTATGACGAGATGCTCAGCCACGTCAAGGAGACTGACGTCAACGTGCCTTACAAAGAAGGCGACTACTTCTATTATTCGCGCTGGGAAGCAGGAAAGCAGTACCCGATCCTGGGCAGAAAGCCGGGAAGCGTAAGCGCGGCCGAGCAGATCACGTTGGATGTGAATGAGCTTGCCAAAGGTGAGAAGTTCATGTCGCTGGGAACTTTCGAGGTGAGCGACGACGGCAACTTGCTGGCCTATTCGACGGACAACACCGGCTTCCGGCAATATCGCATGCACGTGCGCGACCTGCGCACCGGCAAGGATCTGCCGGACACGGCGGAGAAAACGGGATCGCTGGTGTGGGCAACCGACAGCCAAACGCTCTTCTACACGATCGAAGATCACGCCAAGCGGCAATACCGTCTTTACCGCCACACTCCGGGGAGCGCCGCCGGAAGCGATGAACTTGTCTACGAAGAGAAGGATGAACGCTTCAACATTCGAGCCGAAAGGTCGCGCAGCCGCAAATACATCTTCGTGACTTCCGCCAGCCACACCACTTCCGAGGTCCGCTATCTGGATGCGGCAAATCCCACAGGGGAATGGAAGCTGCTCGCCCCGCGGGAGCAGGATGTCGAATACTACGCGGACCACCTGGGGGACCACTTCTACATTCGCGCCAATGACAAGGGCCGCAACTTCCGGTTGGTCTCCGCGCCCGTGGACGATCCCGGCAAAGCAAATTGGAAGGAAGTAGTGCCAGTCCGCGAGGACGTGATGCTGTCGGCGTTCGAGGCATTCCAGGACTTCTATGTCCTCTTCGAGCGTGAACAAGGATTGCCGCAACTCACGATCGTGAGTCTCGCCACCCGCGCCAAGCAGCGCATTCCGTTCCCCGAACCCGTTTATACAGCCGCTCCGCAGACTAATCGCGAATTCAAGACCAAACTCTTTCGATACGCTTACCAGTCACTGCTGACGCCGCCTTCGGTCTTTGACTACGACGTCGAAAAGCACACTTCCACGCTGCTCAAGCAGAATGAGGTGCCGGGCGGGTACGACTCTTCCAGGTACAACTCCGAGAGGCTCTGGGCAACAGCGCGAGATGGAGCCAAAGTCCCCATCTCCGTTGTCTATCGCAAGGACATGAAAAAAGAAGATGGGTCGAATCCGCTCTACGTCTACGGATACGGCTCCTACGGCTTCCCGCTACCGGTCACTTTCAGCTCAAATCGCTTGAGCTTGCTCGACCGCGGTTTCGTGATGGCCTTTGCGCATATTCGAGGCGGAGGGGATCTGGGCAAGCCCTGGCACGACGCCGGGCGCATGATGAACAAGATGAATACTTTCACCGACTTCATCGATTGCACCGAATACCTGTTGGCCAATAAATACGGGGCCCGCGCGAAGATCGTCATTGAAGGCGGTTCGGCCGGCGGTCTGTTGATGGGCGCGGTTACTAACCTCCGCCCGGATCTTTTCAAGGTCGTGATTGCTCACGTGCCGTTTGTGGACGTGCTGAATACGATGCTCGACGCCTCACTGCCGCTTACGGTGCCGGAATACGAAGAGTGGGGCAATCCGAATGAAAAAGCTGCATACGACTACATGCTCAAATACTCGCCCTATGACAACCTGAAGCGAGGCCCGTACCCGGCCATGCTGGTCAAGACCTCTTTCAACGACAGCCAGGTGATGTACTGGGAGCCGGCTAAGTACGTTGCTAAACTGCGTAGCCTCAAGACAGATAATAACGCTCTGCTGCTTAAGATCAATATGGCGGCGGGACACGGCGGCTCTTCGGGGCGTTATGACTATCTGAAAGAGATTGCGTTTGATTACGCCTTCATGCTGACGCAACTGGGGGTTGGGCAATAGCGCCGACCACTCGTTCCGGGGTCCACGTCGTCTATCTCGAGAGGCAGCCCTTGGGGTTGGCCGAGGGCGGCCACAAGGGCCGATCGTCTTGTGGCGGCGACTTGAAGAACACTGGGGTTCGTCCGGGTTCACAACCGCCTGTGCTCCCCTTATCGGCGCTCCCGCTCAATCCTGGCGGTGGAATTCCAGCGCTGAGCTTTCGGGAAACGCAAGTTCGTTTCCTCCAATCTGCGTGAGGAATGCCTGGACCTCCTCAGTCGAAGCAGTAAGGACCAAGTCGTCGTCGATGCGGTCGAAACCGACGCTGACTTTCCCATGATCCGCCATTTCCTTGAACCACTCCTCGCGGAGATCAGCAAGACGCAGACTATTCCCATCCAACCAGACTCGAAATATCCAGTGCGCCTGAATGAGATGGATCTCGCAAGCGCCACTTGCTTGAGTCGCTTCCGAATCTTGCTGGGGTTGAACGAGTCTCGCGTAGAGTCCATCCCCGACCTTCACCCAGTGCGGCTGAAATGACGTTCCGTCTGCAGAGAGAGGCAGCGGAAGTTTGTACGCGCCGATGTTTACCTGCGGTGTTTGGGGAACCAGATCCAAGAAGAGAAACTCCCCCAGCCGGACGAGGTGTGCCTGGAATTTGCTCTTTTCGGGCTCGGCGCTACCGGCTTGGATCTCTGTGTCGAGCACCTCGTAACCCTTGTCGCCAACCGCGCGGAAGGTCAGAAAGCTCGTGCCGTCTTGGGCGTTCCAGTCGCCCTCGAGCGCCGGTTCGACGACCAAGTCCTCTTCCTTAAAGCACGGATTCAGCCACTCGACAGGGCCGCACGCGGCTGCCAGCAGAACGAGTGAGAGGGGAATCAACATTTTGGCGTTGCGCATTTTCTTATCCTCCTAATACGGTATAGCGACATTGCCGGGCTGGAATTGCAGTGGCTGAGAAAGTACGTAAACGATTGAATTGTCATTCCGAGCGCAACGAGGAATCTCGCACTGCTTCGCCGCAAGCGATCCGCGGAACAGAGTGTGGGGGCGAGATTCCTCGCTGCGCTCGGAATGACAGACAGGTGTCAAGCTTCCGGGGAGCGAAACGAAATAGGAGGGTTAGGCTCTGCGTTTAACCAGTCTCGCGAGAGTCATCCTCAGAGGAGAGTAATTGGCTGCGGCGAGCATCAGCAGGAGACCGGCGAGGAGCAGGCTGATCGGCCAGGCGGCGCGCTCTTTGAAGAAGCCCTGTTCCAAGCGCACAATACCGATGGCCAGAAACAGCAGGCCTGTGGCCAGAAAGTTCTTCATCTGCTTGGGAATACTCCCGAAAACAAACAGGCAAGCCGCCACCGGCAGGACAATCTCGAAGAAGCGAGCTTCGTGCCTGAGCACGGCGCTCGAGGGCGATTTCTCCCAAAGGTCTGTGGCAGACAACCCCAACAAAAGCACCGAGGTCAGCACGTGGCCGGGAATTACGAAGCGGAATGACTTTCCCACGGCGCGCATCTGCGCCAGCGGCAGCCCCTCGCAGGCCGACTGGAGCAGGAGATAGATCGCGGCGTTGATGATGAACAGGTATTCCAATTGCCCTCGCGTTCGTGGCACGACTCGCTTCAGCCATTCCGCGTAGGGTTCATGGTAAAGAGCTACGCCGCTCAGGCTGATAAACGTAGCGGCCACGGCCACCGAGTAAAAGTAGCGCGAGTCGGCCGGATGATGGAGCCGTTCGACCAGGATGCCCACCAAGAAGAACAGGACGGCGAAGGGGATGAGCCGGAGATAGACCCTTCCGGGATCCTGGTCGATCCACTCGAGGAGGCCCATGCGCAGCAGGGAGACTACGACGAGCACCGCTGACATCACCGCGAAGGCCAGCGAAAACACTGAGGCCCGCGTGAAGCGCCGAAGCCAAAAGTAGGCGGGAAGTGAGAGTAGAATCGCCCACCAAAGCTGGGCATTGGTAATCTTCTTGAAGCTCTCGAACTTGGCGAAGAACTCGAGCGCCACATCTCCATGAGTGGGAGCGGTTAAAAGATTCAGGCGGCCCATCGTTACCAAGAGGGTAATCGGGAGCAAAAGGCAGAAGGCCAATAGATAGGCGAGCGCAGTGCGGCGTCGCCCCTGGTGCCAGGAAGAAACGCCAATCCACGCCGACGAGCCTGCCGCGCCGCTCACCACCAGAACCGAGAGAGTTCCCGGGAGGCGAGGATACTCGAAGAGCATGAGCAGTGCCGCGCCCAACACCAGAATCCACGCTCCGAAGTAAAGGCTGACCTGGGAGAGGGTGAGCCTGCGCACGGCCATGATCCAGGCGTCTTCGCGATCCACCAGCCGCTCGTAAAGCTTCCGAAAGGAATCGAACTCGGGTTCAGATAAAACGTGATCCTGCTTCCAGCCTTCTAACTCGCGCAGGTGCTGATCGACTTTTCCTGCCGTCATCCGCGAGTAGGAGGCAGGAACTGCCAACACCGGCTCTCCTGCCAGGAACCGTTCCAGGTCGTTGGCCATTTCCTGCGCGGAACTGAACCGGTCGGCGGGATTCTTCTCCAAAGCCTTCAAGCATATGTTCTGCAAGTCCCCGGGAAGGTTGGGATCGATGCGACGGGGCAAGACGGGATCTTTCTCGCAAATCTGGTGGACCTGGTCACTGAGCGTCTCGCCTCGAAAAGGCACCTGGGAAGTGAGAAGTTCGTAGAAGACAGCTCCCAGCGAGAAGATGTCGCTGCGGGCGTCGAGCAGGGAACTGGCGCGCGCCTGCTCAGGCGAGAAGTAATCCGGCGTTCCCAGGAGGGCGCCCGGCAAGGTGGGCCTGCCTTCCCGATCACCTACCTGCAAGACCAGCCCAAAATCCAGGACTTTGGGCTCAAGGTCCGGCCCCACCAGGATATTGCCCGGCTTCAGATCGCGGTGAATCACCTGGTGCTGGTGCAGAAAGGCCACCGCCAGGGCGACCTTGTACATCAACTCCACCTTCTGGCGCAGCGTTAAGACGCGCGCGGCTTCCATCAGTGGTGCGCCCTCGATGAATTCCATTACAAAGTGGGGCGGCTCGTCGGGCGGGCCCAGGCTGTAGATGTGCGCGATATGCGGATGCTTGAGCTTGGCCATGGCTCGCGCCTCGCGCATGAAGCGCTCACGCAAGAGCGGGTTACCGCGGAAGCGCGGGCTGAGTTCTTTGATAGCAACTTTCCGGCCGAGTCTCTCATCGACCGCCAACAAGACTCGGCCCATCCCGCCGGAACCAATTTCGCCGAGAATTTTGTGGCCCGACAGCCGCGCAGGTAATTCGGCCACGCTGGGGACATCCTCGAAGGGCGGCGAGGCAGGCTGAAGCATCCCGTCGATTCCGTCGAGTGTTTCGAGAGCCAGCCGCAACTCCGGCTCGAGGTCGGCATGGGCACGGCAAAAGCCCTCGATATCCAGTGTTTCGCCTCGCGACAGGAGTTCGACGCACTCCGCCACGGCATTGGCGACGAGTTGTTCGCGGTCGCCTGCTTCCGGTTGCTCCTCGTTCGGGATCTTTTCAGGATCTTGTGCCATCGGTAACGTCACGATTCTTGCTGCGGCTGGTGTAGTGCCCGAAACCGCTTCAGGGCACGGTGTAATAACAAGGCCATGGATTCGCTGGTCTTTCCCAGCCGCGCTGCCGCTTCTTTTGTGGTGAGGCCCTCGGCCTTCACGAGAAGAATGGCCTGACGGTAGTTTTCCGGAAGCGCGTTCAGTTGCGCAAGCAGTTTCTGCAGACCCTCTTCTTCCGCAAAGACCCGGCTGGGCGTCCTGCTGTCAATGGGCTCAGGACCGGCGGGGTTACTTTCGGACCGAAAGCGCAGTATCTGCGCCGCGTGGCGCTTCTGCCTGCCCTGGGACCGCGCCAGGTCCGCCATCACGTGGTCGGAGATGCGCACCAGCCAGCTCATAAAGCTGCCGGGCGATTGATACGTGAACTGATCAAAGTCGCGAAAGGCCTCAAGGAAAGTTTCCTGCAAGATGTCGTCGACCTCAAAGAACCTGCGTAGCTCGGGGCTCAGCCGGTAATGGATAAGGACTGCAAGGCGAGGGCGATGCTTCTCGAAGAGAGCAGAAAAGGCTTCGCGGTCTCCGTTCTTGATTCTCTCAATCAGGCCTTGGCTGGAGCTAATGGGGTTCATAGGCCGGCGCGAACGACCTCAGCGCCTTGCACGATCAATCCGGAATTCCCCCGCGGAATCAGGGTCATGGCGCTATTCTACTATCGGCGGGCTCTTTCAGCACATCGTTTCAGCGACGGACAGCTCGCGACGCGGGCGCCCGCTGGTGCCAGCTACCCACTGCCCACCGCGGGTCTGCCCACCGGCCCATCTGCCTACTGCCCACTGCCCGCCGCCGGCACGTGCGGATGGTAATTCGGATAGGCCGGCTTTTTGTACGTGGGCGGCGGGCTCTTCTTAAGGGCTTCCATCGTCGCCTCGACCGCCTTTTCGAGTTGGGGGTCGTGGCCTTGGCGAACCAGCTTGGGGTCAAGCTCAACCTCGATGTCCGGCGCGATGCCGTGGTTCTCCACTTCCCACTCGCCTTTGGTTCCGTAGATGGCCCAGCGCGGAGCGGTCACGGAGCCGCCGTCCATGAGTTGCGGATACCCGCCGATGCCGACCAGCCCGCCCCAGGTGCGGGTGCCGACCAGAGGGCCGATCCCGGCCTTGCGGAAGTACCAAGGCATGGCATCGCCGCCCGAACCCGCGAATTCATTGATGATCATCGTCTTCGGTCCATAGATGGCCTCTTGCGGCTCAGAGTAAGGGGTTCCTTCGCGCGTCATCACAAAGCTCATCACCGGACGGCGCAGGTAGTCGATGATGTAGTCCGCGAGGTCGCCGCCACCGTTGAAGCGTTCGTCGAGGACCGCGCCTTCTTTGCCCACCTGCGCAAAATAGTAGCGGTTGAAATTCGTGTAACCGGCGCCGGCCGTATTGGGCAGATAGACGTAGGCGAGCTTGCCGCCGCTCATCCGGTCCACCTTGCGGCGGTTGGACTCAATCCAATCGAGGTTGCGCAGCGCCGTCTCGCTATCAATCGGGACCACGGTCACCTCGCGCGAGCCGCTGCCGTCAGGATTTGGACCGACTCTCAACACCACCTGTTTGCCGGCCGTCTCCTGAAAGAAACTGTAGATCTCGTCCGTACTGTGCAAGTCGCGCCCGTTGACGGCCAGCAAGTATTCGCCTTGCCTTACGTTGACGCCCGGCTGGGTAAGGGGCGCGTGCAATTGCGGATTCCAATTCTCGCCGCTGTAAATGCGCGCGAAACGGTAGCGGCCGTTTTCCAAGGTGTAATCGGCTCCGAGCACGCCCACCTTCACGGTCTGGAGTTCGGGCTGCGTCCCACCGCCGACATACATATGCAGGACGTTGATATTACCCAACATATCATCAAACAAGTAATCAAGGTCGGCGCGGCTTGACACGCCGGCCAAGAAAGGCGCGTAGGCCGCCTCCGCCGCCTTCAAGTCCAATCCGTGGAAGTGCGGATCGTAGAAGAAGTCGCGCTCGATTCGCCAGATCTCGTGGAACATCTGCTTCCACTCCGCGTGGGGGTCAACGCGGACTTCCATGTCCGCAGTTTTGAGCTGCCCGTCGCCTGGCTTGGGTGGCTTGTCCGCAGCAGCGATGAACCAGTGCTCGCCCTGGCGGTAGAGCATCTTCTCGCCGTTGTCCGAAAGCACGAAGCCCTGCACGCCCTCAATCAGCCTTTCGGTCTTGCGCGTTTTCAAATCGAAGCGTTGCAAAGTCAAACGGGGCGGACCTTCTGATTCCAGTTGCGGACCCTCAAGCAGATACAGAATGCCTTCCTTCCCCGCTGTCAACGCCTGATAGTTGCGCTCCGGAATGGGCAGAGCGAGGATGCGCTGGCCGAGGTTTTCAAAATCAATCGTGACTTTAACGGACTCCTTCTTCTCTTTGTCCTTGTCCTTGCTCTGGCCGGCGGCCTGAGAGGACTTGTCATCTTTCTTTTCCTCCGCCTTCTCGTCATCGCTCTCCGGGGCAATCGGGGAAGGCAGGTCTTTGCGCAGCACGGTGACGTAAACGGCGCGCGACACGGGGCGGTCGATGCTGGTCATATCGAGCCAGCCGGCGGCAAGACCCATGTTCGTGCTGGCCGTAAAGTAGAGATATTTCCCGTTCTTGTCGAAGTTGGGATAGAGCGCATCGCTCATGCCGTCGGTAACTTGCGTCGCCTTACGTTCTTCGAGTGAGTAGACAAACACCGCGCGTTGATGGTTGGGCAGTTGCCGCGTGTAGGCCAACCAGCGATTGTCGGGCGACCACACCGTATCAAACTCGTGCAGAGGGGAATCGAAAAGGTCCGTGTCCACTTTAACCGGCGGCGCGTGGTCCAGATCCACGTACCAGAGATTCAGCCGCTTGTCACGGTAAGCGATTTTCTTGCTGTCGGGCGACCAGGTGGGCGAGTAGAAATAGGAGGGCGGCTGGCCCAGATCGATCTTTCGCACCGCACCCAGGCCATCCTGGCTGATGATCTGAAGCGCATATTCCCCGGATTCGTCCGAGAAATAAGCAATGGATTTGCCATCCGGCGACCACGCCGGGTCGCGCTCCGCGACCGCGGGGCTGTTCGTAAGGTTGCGGATGTCACCCTTTTCAGCGGGCACCGTCAGGATCTCACCGTGCGCCTCGAACACGGCGCGCTGCCCCGTGGGAGAGATGTTGGCCGAGAGAATGTGCTTTTCCACCTTCTCGAAATGCGGCAGCACTTGCGGCATATCGCCTGACACACGCACCTCAACTGTTTTCGTTTTGCCCGAGCCCAGGTCGTAAAGGTGCAGCGATCCGAGTTGCTCGTAGACAATGGCGCCCGGCCCTGCCCCCGCCGACTTGAAATCGAAGCCGTCGTTCTTCAACAACTCTTTCACTTCTCTGGTGCGGGTCTCGTAGGTGAAGAGGGTGACGGGACCGTTGCGGTCGGAGAGGAAATAGAGCTTGTCGCCAACCCACATGGGATTGAAGTCGTTCGAGTTTTGGCGGGGCACTTTCACGATGCTCGAGTCCGACAGGCTGGCAATCCAGATGGCCGCCGCATGCCCGCCGCGATAATGCTTGATGGCAATGTACGCTGGGCCCGCCCCCAAGCGACGATTCCAGCTTGGCACGTAGGCGATCCTCGAGCCGTCGGCGGAATACGAGCCCTGCACTCCCATAGGCAGAGGCAACTCGGTCGGGAACCCGCCTTCGACGGGGACGGTGAAGAGCTTCTCAAAGCGCGAGTAGCTGCTGCGCGTGGAACGGATCAAAACGTTCTTGCCGTCTGGCGTCCATCCCACGGCTACGTCCGTGCCGGGGTGGTAAGTCAAGCGGCGAGGCTCGCCGCCCGCCGCAGGCACCACGTAAACGTCTTCGTTGCCGTCATAGTCTCCGGTGTAAGCCACCCATGCCCCATCGGGAGAAAACAGCGGCCGGCTTTCCAGTCCCGTCCCCGTCACCAGGCGGCGAGCGTCGCCGCCATTGCGATCCACAATCCAGATGTCGCCGCCGTAAGCGAAGGCGATCTGGGTCTTGCTCAGGCTTGGACTTTGGAGCAACAGCGGCCCCGAGTTCTGGGCGAAACAAACGCCGCCCCATACGATAAAAAGTGAGAGCACCATGCATCCACGTTTCATCCGTCCTCACTCTCTGTTCCCGTCGCCAGCCCACTTGTCACCACAGGTTGGCTCGGGGATGCCTTCCCAGCGGGTTGTGACTGACAGCCGGTCTTTTGTTTTCAATAAAATTCCCGGTTTGATCGTTCGAACTGAGGTATTTTAAGCCGCCAAAGCAAAGGGAGGCAATGACATATTGGCGGGCTGAGACGCCCGTGCTTCCATAGTAGCCTATCATATTAGGCATAGCTCGTCAAGCATTTGTTGCGGCTTGAAAATCGCCGGGTGGGCGTGTTAGCTTAAGTCCGCGTTCGAAGCGGAATTCAATTCATTCGTTCGAGGCGGCTATCATGCGCTCATTCCTGCGCAGCTTGGCATTGATTGCTCTGGCACTCTCAAGTTCGGGAACCGGCGTTCTGCGCGCCGCGGCCCTCAAGGCAGGCGCCGCCAAGGCGATTATTACGCCGGATGTAAAAACCGCCAAAGTCTACATGGCCGGGTTCGACAACAATCGCGTCGCCACCGGCGTGCACGATGATCTCTACGTGCGCTGCCTGGCGCTTGGCGCCGGCCGCGAGACGCTGGCTGTGTGCGAGGCGGACCTCATCGGCCTGTTTTATGACGACGTGCTCAAGGTTCGCGAAAAGGTCCAGGCCCAGGCCCCGGACGTAACGCAGGTGATTGTGGGCTCCTCGCACGACCACGAGGGGCCGGACACCATGGGCCTGTGGGGGCCCACGCCGTTTCAAAGCGGCATGGACGAGAAGTACATGGAGTGGCTGGACGACCGCATCGCCTCCACGGCCCTCCAGGCTGTTCACTCGATGCAGGACGCGCGCATGACGCTGGCCCGGGACGACCATCCGCTGCTGGCCCTGCTGCAAAGCGACTCGCGTCCCCCTTACGTGAAAGACCCGTATCTCTTCGTCATGCAGTTGACCGCAACGGCTGACAACCACCCCATTGCCACATTGGTGAACTGGAGCGACCACCCGGAAACGCTAGGCGGCCGCAACACATTGATCACGGCAGACTATCCGTACTGGCTCTGCCAGTACATCGAGGGCCACGACGGCGGCACCGCGGTTTTCTTCCAGGGTTCGATTGGCGGCCTGCTCTCGACGCTCGGCGATGACGTAGCCTTGCAAGATCCGGAGACGGGCCGGGTGGCCAAAGATGGGACCTGGAAAAAGGCCGAACTGTTCGGCAACCTGATCGGCGAACTCGCCATGCGCGCTTTGAAGAACGGGCAGCAGGCGGCGGTGGATTCGTTGGTGATTCGCAAGGCGGTGATCTACGCGCCCCTGGATAACGACCGCTTTCGCGCCGCCGGCGCGCTCCATATCTACAAAGACCGGAAGCCGCTTTATACGGACGGAAAAATCGATACCGCGACCGCCGAAAAGGAATTGCCCGGCATCGGCAAGCTCCAATGCAACACCGGACACGATCTTCAGACGGAAGTGGACTACATCCAAATGCTCAACAACGGCGATCTGATGGCGGAGATCACGACTGTTCCAGGTGAGATTTACCCCGAACTCGTCAACGGCGGCTTCGCGCGTTACCCCGGCGCTGATTTCCCCGACGCGCCCTTCGAGCCCACCCTGCGCGCCCACCTGCACAGCCGCTATCAGTTTATCTTTGGGTTGGCTAACGACGAACTCGGCTACATCATCCCCAAGGCTGAGTGGGATAATCAACCGCCCTGGCTGCTAAACAAGAAGGATCGCTGGTACGGCGAGGTCAACTCCGCGGGCGAAGAAGTGGCAGGCACGGTGACGCGGGCGCTGGTGCGGCTGATGCAATAGGATTCAGGTTTTGCACGAGTTAGGAGTAGTGTAGAATAGAGTAGGAGTTGAAACCGATGCCTACCGTCAACGAGCTTACGATCGACGAACTCAAGGCCCTCATCGAAGAGGTTGTAGAGGAGAAACTACAAGAGATGCTGCGAGATCCCGACGAAGGTTTATCGCTACGTCCAGAGGTTGAGGAACGACTGGTCAATAGTCTGAACCAAGCGAAAGAATCTCGCCGAACTGTCCCCGCCCAGGAAGTTGCTCGCGATCTTGGTTTGAACTGGTAGATGTACCAACTTAACCTCCTGCCAACCGCCATTGACGACCTGCGACGCATACACAAAACAGTCGCGCAACGAATTATCACCAAGCTCCGTTGGCTGGCGGAGAACTTTGACGCTGTACGGCCTCAAGGCCTTGTGGGTCCTCTCGCCGGCCTGAGTAAACTGCGAGTAGGAGATTATCGAGTGATTTACGACGCGGATCGAGAGAATAGAATAATCACGGTGCACCTGGTCGGGCATCGAAGGGAAATCTATCGCCAGAAGCCAGAGTGACTCGGAAATAGAGGTGGGCAGACACGACCCTCTCCCGGCTGCCTGACACCTGAAACCCGCCCTCTAGATTTTCAGGAACAGCTTCTTGCGATACATCCACAACAGAATCAGCCAATACGTGAACAGCACGAACACGCCCTGCGTCAAAGGCTCATAAGCTGTTCCGAAAATCTGGAAGACGTGCTGGCCCAGGTTGATGCGGAATGAGCTGACAATGAAATCCTCAAACAAATGGGCGATGAGGTAGGCGGCGATTGAGTTCATGCCGATGACTACGAGCGGGAAAGACCATTTCTTCCACCCTTTAACCTCGATCACCCAACTGAATCCCGCCAGAAACAGGAAGCAAGCTCCCCCGCTGAAGAGCGTCCAACTGGGCGTCCAGATGCGCTTCACCACCGGGCAGATGCCGGCGACGTGCAGCAAGAGGCCCGCCGCGATGCCGATGACGCCGGCCAGCAACAGCCGCTTCATGGGAATGCGAGGCGCGGAAGCGCGCAACCATTGGCCGGCAATCAAGCCCAGAATCATCGTGCCCAGGGTCGGAATGAAGCTGAGAGTTAAGTATCCACCGTCGTTATAAGCGAATGGCCTCGGACGCGGAAACAGGTTGAGAAACCAAACATCGACGGCTTGCCCCAAATTACTGTTCTTGTTCCAGTGGGCGGCGAACCCCGTATAGAAATGCGTCCAATTCGCCGGCACTCCGACCGCCTGCCAGTTGAAACCGGGTCCGGGCGCCGGGTAAAGTGCCCAGGCCAGCCAATAGACGAACAAAATCACAGCAAGGGCGGTCCATTGAAAGCGCGGGGAACGGAACCCGAGCAGAAACAAAAACACATAGCCGAGTCCGATCTGGGTGAGCGTGTCTTCGAAGGTGAAGTTGGTTTGCGGGCTGCTCATGGACCGCAGGAAGATGCCCAGGGCGATGAGCACCAGCGCTCGCCAAGCCGTGTGTGCCAACAGCTTGCCGAAGGTCGCGCCTTTCGCCAGGCGGCTGGCAATCGAGTAAGGCAATGCTACGCCCACCAGGAACGAAAACCCCGGCTGGATCAGGTCGTGCAAGGAGCAGCCCGCCCATTCGGCGTGCGTCTGGTTAAAGGCCAGGATCTTCCAGAACCAGCTCGCCGGAAAAGCCTCTGAGATGCGAGAGAACTGCAGCACTTCACCCATCATCAGCAGCATCACGAAGCCGCGGTATGCGTCCACGGCGACGTTGCGCACGGCGGGCTGGCGGGTGCGGATTGGTTCTGCCGCGACCGGCGCAGCTTCGAGTACGGTCGACAAGGGGCACCTCCTGGTGGAATCACCTTACCTTACACGAAATCCAATCCTTGCACCATACTTTTGGAATGTAGATTCGGAGTGTGGCAGCCCGCTGATGTTTGACTGGAGATGCAGCGCTGACCTTCAGGTCAGCACCCAGAGATGCCGACCTGAAGATCGGCGCGACTAAGCTCGATAAATGGCGGGATACGAACAAACCTCAACTTACAGCCGGCAAGGCGTAATGACAGAGCCCCTGCGGCAAGGACTCTCCGCCTCACGGGTGAAAGCCGAAAGCGGACGGCTGAGTGCTGACCGCTTTCTAAGCCTGTCCTGTAACTGTTCCCTCCGAGAGGGGAGAAGATGTTTCCTGGCTCAGTTCTTCCATCGCCCGGCGAACCTTCTGTTGAGTTTCCGGATCGAGGCCGCGCTCGACCAGCGGGAAAAGCCGCCCGTTTTCCTTCAACAGGTGCGCGCGCACCCACTGAACGTAGTTGCGACCCCGCTTCATAACTTCCTGGCGGTTCTTGCCGCTTTTCATCCACTGTTCGAAGCACTCGAAAAACGCCTTCTCCGCAGCTTCACCCGTTTCGTTCTCGCGTCGCATGCGTTCCAGGGTTGCGGCAATGCCCTGCATGTGTCCCTCGAGGGCGGGAAAGAGGATCTGCTCCTGCTGGAGGATATGATGATGAAGGGCCAGTGTAATCTTCCTGGATAACACCGCCAGGCGCGCCGCCGTTGATTTCAAATCGCGCGCCAGGTTGAGCACTTGCAGTTCACCTTGAAGCTCATTTAACAATTGAGACAGTTCTTGCTGCCCCTGCCCCAGGTAGTCGGTGACAAATCGTGTCATGAGAGAAAATGACCTCCCTATATTGGGATGCACCAGGGACACGAAAAGATTGATGAGAGATGGGGGGACAATTTATCGCTTCAAGGAGTTGTCTTTTCGGCGCCGGCGAGCCGCACCAGTTCCTCTCCGCTCACGCGCATGGTGAGCCATTCCTTCATGACCTTGGCCCCGAGCGATTGGTAGAACTCGATAGAAGGAGTATTCCAGTCGAGAACTTGCCACTCGAATCGCGCGCAGCCTTCCTCCACGGCCGTTTTCGCCAAGCGCAACAGCAGCGCTTTGCCGATCCCTTTGCCGCGAAATCGCGGGCGAACAAAGAGGTCCTCGAGAAACAAAGTCGGGTGGCCGGTCCAGGTGGAATAGTGATAGAAGAAGAGCGCAAACGCGGCGGGCTCGCCCTGCCATTCGGCGATGAGCACGCGGAACTTGGGGCTGCCGGTGAATCCGTCGCGACGCAAATCTTCTGCGGTGGCCACCGCCTGCTCCGGCGCTTTCTCATATTCGGCAAGCTCTCGGATGAATTCAAGCATAAGCGGAATGTCGTGGGCGCCGGCGTTTCGAATGTTCAGCATGCGACTATTGGCTACTCGGTCTTCACGGGCAGATCGATATACGACGCGAACTCTTTCGAGTGGTACACGCGCTGCGTCGCGATCTGGTAATCTTCAGGGCTTGCCTTATAAATATTAGGGACAAATTTCTGCGGGTTGCGGTCGATCACCGGAAACCATGTGCTCTGCACCTGGACCATGATCTGGTGGCCGCTTAAGAACGTATGATCGTTGGTGTGCAAGTCGATGGTGTACTCGGTCGCCTTCCCGGGCTCGACGGCCTGCGGGCGCTCGAAACTCTTGCGGAAGCGGGCGCGGAACACCTCATCGGCAACCATCATCTGATAACCTCCCATCGCCGGGTCGCTCGGATAATCCTGCGGGTACACATCGATCAACTTAACGATCCAGTCGGAGTCGGACCCGGTGGTGGAGGCGAAGATATGGGCGATGATGTCGCCGGTCACGGTGAGGTTCTTGTCTAAGACTGCCGTTTGCCAGGAAGCTACGTCCGGACGCAGGTAAACGAATCGCTGATCCTCAACCAGCCAGGTTCCCCAACCCGGCACGACGCCGTAAGTTTGGCCGATCGGCCGATGGCGGTACGGCACCGGGTGGGCGGGATCGGAAACATAGGCATCGTACTCCTTATCGCCGGTTTCCGCCGGCACGCTGAAGGAGAGTTGGCCATCTGACTGCAAATAAAGCTTGCGGCCGGAGATGCCTTGCTGCGGCGGCCACCGATCGTACTTCATCCACGCGTTGGACCCGGTCTCGAAGGTGATCGCTTCGCGCAGCGGAAGCTCGCCTTTCCCCTTCAGCCAGTAGGTGAACCAGGGGCGCTCGATATTCTCCCGGAAGTACTTGCTGGTGTCGCTTCCAAACTGAATATTGCCAAGGTGGCTTCCGCCCCCATAAGCCCAGCCGCCGTGATTCCAGGGACCTGCGACAAGGTAATTCATGTGGTCGGCGTCGTTCTTCTCGAGGAGTTCGTAAATCTTGTTGGGTCCGTAAAAGTCTTCTTGATCCCACCAACCGGTCACATTCAGATTGGGCACCTTCAACCGGAGCGACTTCAAATAAGGCGAGAAGGCCTGCTTCTGCCAGAACTCGTCGTAGTTAGGATGGTTGATGAAGTCGTTCCAAGTCGGCACCCGGCCCAGCAGGTACTTCGCGTTGCCGTTGCTGAGAGGTCCCAACTCGTTCAAGTACCAGTCATAAGTGTCGAAGCGATCGAACTTGAAGGTGTAGTCCTCTTTCCCGGTTTCCATTCGTGCCGAGTATTCAAACCCGTAGCTCAAACGGAAGGCGCCATTGTGGTGAAAGTCGTCGCCCAGGAACTGATCGGCGGGCGAAGCCTGTTCAGAAGCCGCCTTGATGGCGGGGTCGGGGTCGAGCAGGGCCATGGTGGTGAGCCAGCCGCCATAAGAAATCCCGAGGATACCGACTTTGCCGTTATTGTTCGGGACGTTTTTAAGCAACCATTGGACGGTGTCGTTGGTGTCAGACCCTTCGTCGATCGCCTGCGGGTCGTTCTTATCTCGCGGGTCGCGAAACATCACAAACTGGCCTTCGGAGCCATACCGGCCACGGATGTCCTGGAAGACGAATATGAAGCCCTCCGCGACAAGTTCCTGGTAGATGCGGAACTTCATGGTGTAGCCCTGGGAATCGTCGCGCAAACCGTAGGGGGTGCGCTCAAAGATGAACGGCAGCGGACCGTCCTGGTGCTTGGGGGTGTAGATCTCGGTGTGCAGTTTGATCCCGTCGCGCATGGGTATCATAACGTCCCGCTTGTCGAAGAGGGCTGACATGTCGGGCTCATCTTCGGAGGCGCGAATACGCGGAGACCGAACGATAACCAGCGCAGCAATTATAAGTACGGTTATAGCAACTAATGTACCCAGTCTCTTCACAATATCTCCTCCCCTCGGTCGCCTCTCAAAGCGCGGCTGTCATCCTGAGCGCAGGCTTCCTGATCCTTCGGCTCACTTCGTTTCATGAAAATGCCCTCTCCCCCTTGGGGGAGAGGGTGGTCCGTGACGGCGCTGTCATCAGCCGTCGCGGGCCGGGTGAGGGGGTCGATTTTCATGGCAGTCGCTCATGGCCGTCCGCTGACGGGCACCCGGAAACCATGAAAATCGCCCGGCGGCGGACGGACGCGGCGCGGGCGTCTCGCCCGCGGTCGCGGGAGCGTCCCGCTCCCGCGCGGGCAGGATGCCCGCGCCACAGCGGGCGGGACGCCCGCACCACGATTTTCATGGCAGCGAAGGATCTCCGTAGTTCGCCGAGGTGGCCCGCACAAGCAGAACTGCGGAGATCCTTCGCTGCGCTCAGGATGACGGGCGTTTGGTTCGTTACCACCTTCTGACGCACTGACAAATTGTACTTGTCCTTTGTTTTCATAGACATTCGCGGATCGTTCGTCGATTTTTCGAGTGAAGTAGCGCGGAGGTGGGCACGTTTTGCCCTCCTCTGCGGCCGTTCGTCGCGGCGTGTCTTTGGCAGGCGCCTCTGGCCATTGCCGCGCCGCGCGGGGAAGTCGAGCACAGGGATTGACCCAGCGACATATTGTCGCTGTCCTTTGTTTTCATAGACATTCTCGCTTTGTTCTCTCGATTTTGAAGGGTTTCTTCGATCCAACAAGCATGCCTCCATCAGGCAACCTCGAGAACCCAGGAAAGCAACATGGAAAAGGGAATATGGGATAGGAACCGTGAGAGAAAGCGATGTTTCCGGCGGAGACTGACCTTCTGTGCAACCTCACCACTCAACTATAGACTACGATGTCGTATTTGTCAAGTACTTAATAAGTTAAGTCCTCCGATTGTACCATCGCGCGCTGATCGGCTTCAGGCGCAGTCCCGGCCATTTGCCGCGGGCGCCCAGGAGTACGAGGAGCCTACCCGCTTTCCGAGGCTTTCGTTCACGTTCGGAGGGACTGACGGTACCTGGGAGGGACTAACGGTACTTGGTACTGTTTCTCGCGAATGGTATGTTACGTCCAGCGGCGGTTGCCGTTTACGACCTTTACGGTCGTAACATGTCGGGGCTGTATCTCGGCGGCCTCGGCAGGGTTGGCGATTATGTTGCCGAATCGCTCCACACAGTCTTCGCCGACCTTCACCAATTCGTCGTAGGTTCCTTCATATGTCAGCGTTCGTCCGTCAACCAGATTCACCGTTAGCTTCATGGATGCCTCCTTCAGCCACGAGTATGCTCAAGGTGCCGCAAGGCGTCAAGAGGGACCTTATGTTGACGTATGGTTCACGACGTTAATGGACTTTGTGTCATGAAGTCGGGTCAGTCTTAGTGTCGGTTCGCTTTTGATTTCGATGCCCCCGGGCGTATTATGCTGCGGGCTAGATGATCCCCATGGGGCTGCCAGATGGGGCATAAATACTGGGCGTATTCACCTTCAATTTGCTATGCAAAGCTCAGGCCTTTTCAAGACATTCCTGTAACTAGAGAACTCGTAAGCCGTTGTTATCAGCTTGTAGAATTCGGCAAGAACCTCCGCTTCGGAGATTCAATCAAGCCGACTCGCGGAACTATCTTTGGAGGTTTAACAAAGGGACGCCACGGTGCTGCCGCCGAACAAGCGCAGAGACTTGCGGGCACGCAGCCAAACGGCGTACCGGCGAGCCGTGTGCGGTGTGCCGAATGCGGGCGACGGAGGGACGAGTGCCTTGATCCGATCCCAAATCTCGAGGGGCAGGTCATGGGTGTCTATTGCCGACGTGACAACAGTAACTTTTGCGCTGGCTGCGGGGGGTTGCTCGACGAGCACAAGCTCAACGCTAATTACTTCGATGAGACGGACGGGTAGGTATGGAGCGTGCCGGGCTTTTCCCTCTGCGATCACGAGTGCGTGGAGAACAACTCTGCGAGGTCTGACCGAAGCACTGTGCTCCCTTGCCACGGGAAAACAACGGGCTCCAAGGCGTGACACCCCATCTGAGGGGCAGAGCAAAAGGCGGTTTGCTGAAAGATGCGGGGCCAATTGTGGCATTGTGACGGAACTAATAGGCTAGATAGATTTCCACACAGATACCACTCTACGTCTACTATATCCAACCGTTTGGTACTACAAGCGCACGATACCTCTTCGCTATTGAATAGCTGCTGTGTCGGTGGTATATGTACACCGCGACAAAGGGGGAATGCGTGACTCGAACACTCCTCAGAAAGGAAGAACGTCCTAATCATGCAAATGCCTTCTTACTTTATGCGTCCTCATGTGAAGCGTAGCTTCGTTTTGTTTGTGTTTATTTGTGTCGCCACGAATGCATTTGCCCAATCTACCCCAGGCGTGTCGTTCCAAGCGGCGGTGAACTACGCAGTGGGCGCCGCGCCCTCTTCAATCGCGGTGGGGGACTTCAGCGGTGACGGCAAGCTCGACCTGGTGGTCTTGGCCGGTCCCGTAGGCATGAGCGTGCTGTTGGGCAACGGTGACGGCACTTTCCAGGTGCCGCTGAACACCCCTTTGTATAACGAGGTCCCGACCTCTCTCGCGGTGGGGGACTTCAACGGCGACGGCAAGCTCGACTTGGCGGTCACGGATGAAGAATACGACTCCGTGCGCGTGCTATTGGGCAACGGTGACGGCACTTTCCAGGTGGCCGGGAGCTACCCGATAGGCAGCATGCCCATGTCTGTCGCGGTGGGGGACTTCAATGGCAACGGCAAGCTGGATTTGGCTGTGGCCGCGTGCGCATTCGCTGCCAGTGGTTGTGTGAGCGTGCTCTTGGGAAACGGCGATGGCACCTTCAAACCAGCGGTAAGCATCCCGTTACAAGCTAACTTCTGGGCTGCTTCGTTTGCTGAGGGGGATTTCAACGGCGATGGCAAGCCGGACTTGGCAGTCGGCAACGCCGACATGTCCGATATCGCCGTGCTGTTGGGAAATGGCGATGGAACCTTCCAGGCGCCCCAGTACTACCCAACGGCGAATCTCCCTGCGTCCGTCACAGTCGGCGACTTCAATGGTGATGGCAAGCTCGACTTGGCGGCGGCAGCCCAAAACTACGTAAGCGTGCTGTTAGGGAACGGCGACGGCACGTTCCAGCCAGCGGTGAACTACGCCGTAGGTCCCGGGAATGAGATAGACGGTGGCGCGGTCACGGTTGGGGACTTCAATGGAGACGGCAAACTGGACTTGGTGGCGGCGAACCGAGACAGCAACAACGTGAGTGTGCTGTTGGGCAACGGCGACGGCACCTTCCAGGGGGAGGTGAGCTACTCGGTTGGCAATCGCCCCGACTCGGTCGCGCTCGGAGACTTCAATGGAGACGGCAAGCCAGACTTGGCGGTTGCTAATTACTGCGGGAACGACCCCACGTGCCAATCAAACGGCACAATCTCCGTGCTCTTGAACACAACGAAACCGGCTGCAACTCTCTCACCTGCAACACTGATGTTCACGGGCCAACTTGTTGGCACGGCATCCAGTGCACAGACCGTGACGCTCAGCAACACCGGCAGCGCCGCGCTTACCATCAGCAGCATTTTCATCAGTGACGACTTCAGCCAGACTACCAATTGCGGCGGCAGCGTGGCCGCTAGCAGCTCCTGCGCCATCGACGTCACGTTTACACCCCGCGCGGGCGGCCCGCTGACCGGTACTCTGACCATCACCGACAACAGCAACGGAGCGGCGGGCAGCACGCAGACGGTGAGCCTGAGCGGCACGGGAGAGGACTTTACGCTGGCCACGCCTTCCGGGTCTTCATCTTCGCAATCCGTCTCCCCTGGACAGACAGCAACGTATGCCTTGAGTGTGGGCGGCGAAGGGGGACTCACTCAGTCGGTGGCATTCACCTGCACGGGCGTCCCTTCGGAATCTACCTGCACGGTTTCGCCGACTTCAGCCACCGCAGGCAGCAATATCACTGTCACGGCAACGACGACCGCACCTTCGATAGCTGCCCCGCGAAACCTTCCCTCTGTGAAACCACCGTTGGCCATTCCCATTGCAACGCTGGTGCTCGCCTTGCTGTCTGCGGTTGGGTGGAAGACCTGTGGCGGGAGACGCCGAATCTTTCTGCCGCTCGTGGCGGGATTATTGCTTACATTGCTTCTAGCCGCGTGTGGCGGAGGTGGGGGAGGCGGTGGTGGCGGGGGCCCGACCAACCCCGGTACACCCCCAGGCACTTACACAATAACGGTGACGGGCACTGTCGGTTCCGGTTCTACGGCGCTAAGCCACAGCATGTCACTCACGCTAACCGTAACTTAGTACGGGGTCCTCCAGCCTTAAGGAACCGCAGCGGGAGACACGGTACCTGACCCTTACCCGGAAAGCCCATAATGGAAATTCCGGCTCAGGTGTCTGGGGTTGGTGGGTCGAAAATTGAAAGTGGAAATTTCGGATAAGACGGGAGAAGCGCATGGCATTTCAGGTTCCAATCAGTATTGACGACGCTATTTCGCGAATTCGCGAGAGGCGACTTCTGCTTCCCGCGATACAGAGGGAGTTCATATGGGGGCCTAAAAAGGTTGAGTGGCTGTTTGACTCGCTTCTTCAGGGCTACCCGTTTGGCAGCTTTCTTTTTTGGGAAGTACGCGACCAAAAGGACAAGGATCAGTTTCGGTACTACGAGTTTCTGGTGAAATATCGGGAGCGGTACGTCACGCACAATCCTGAATTCCCCACTCGGGGCCATGGGGACTTTAACGCTGTGCTGGACGGTCAGCAGCGCCTCACAGCTCTTTATATCGGCCTGACCGGAACGTACGCCTACAAGTTGCCTGGAGTTTGGTGGGAGGATAACGAATTTAAGTTACCAACGCGGAAGCTGTACCTAAATGTTGAGGCCCCGGCCGTCGATGATGACGAGGAACAAACGGGTAGGCGCTACGAGTTTCGGTTCCTAACCCAGGGCGAGTATGAACGGAAACCCGAAAGGTGGTTTGCAGCCGGAGAAATCCTCAAGGTGCCAGAAGCGTTCGAGTTCAACAAAATGCTGAAAGAAAAAGGCCTTTCGGAGAGCGAGTTTGCCTCAAGGGCGCTGTCGAAGCTGCATGCGGTGGTCCACACACATAAGCTGATCAACTACTACTTGATTCAGAAGGCAGACATGGAGCGCGCCCTAAACGTTTTCGTCCGTGTGAACAGCGGCGGCGAACCGCTTTCCCTGTCTGACATGCTCATGTCCACTGCCATCGCAAATTGGAAAGTGAAAGATGCAAGCAAGGAAATACGGGGACTCGTTGATCAAATATTTAAACAAGGCTTCTCGATCGACAAGAACTTTGTGCTCAAGGCGTGCTTATACCTCTACGGTGCTGACATCCGTTATAGGGTTGCGAATTTTTCGGCCGCGCAGGTCAAACCATTCGAAGACAACTGGGAAGGCATTCAGCAAAGCATTCTCGAGGTCTTTGGTCTTAATCGAAACTTCGGTTACAGCGACAGGTCGTTAACCTCTAACAATGCGTTGCTCCCAATAGTCTACTGGACCCATCACAAGGCCCTACAAGGACGTCTTACCTCGGAAGTCGGGCTCCGGTCTGATCGAGACTGCATCCGCCGTTGGCTGCACGTGGTGCTGCTTAAACGGATTTTCGGGACCTCAGCCGACACGATCCTTTCCGCTGTGCGCAAAGCATTTCTGCAGAAAGACACGGAGTTCGGAAAACCTTTCATCCGGCCTGATTTGACGGAATTTCCTGTGGAGGCAATTGGCGCTATTCTTAAGGCGCAGGGTAAGGATCCGAGCATTACCGATGAATTCATCGATTTGTTGCTTTGCACTCAGTGCGGGCAAAGGGATGCGTTCAGCATTCTCGCGCTTCTTGCGCCGAACTTAGACTACCGGAACGCGCATTTTCACGAAGATCATTTGCATCCTTCGTCCGCATTCAAGAAACGAGCTTTGCTAGCCGCAGGCGTGCCGGAGTCCGAGTTGGAGTTCTATCTCGCGCCTGAGCACTCGAACAGCATTCTCAACCTGCGGCACTTGGATTCCAATGAAAATAAATCTAAACAGGACACCCCGCTTTTCGACTGGGTTACCAATGAGGCGCAACGCCAAAACATCGATGTTGAGAAGTTTTGCCTCGATCGCGATTTGCCGACAGACCTTGGAATCCTGAAGCGATCGGGCAGGCCCGGGGGTGAGTTCGAAGCGAGTCAATCTCCCCGGGCAGGCATAGAAGTGCTGAAGCTCTCACACTTTCGCGACTTCATTGAAGCGCGGCGTGTGCTGCTCCGGGAACGTCTAAGAGAAGCGCTCCAGTAGCAGCACACGAGGAACGCGCGCGAGGGAGGAAGGGTGTCAGGAACTGTTGTTCTCACCCTGAGATGGGTGTTAAGAACCGGCGGAGCAGTGCCGTCACGATTCCTGCGGTTTCCCCAGCCAGCGCAATAATCCATCAAAAACTTTGGCAAAAGCTTCGGGTGGAAGCGGTCCGAGGCGATGGAGAGCGCGAACCGTGGGGAACGTCGTTACACCCTGGACGAGAAAAGCGCCGGGCTTCAGAAAGGAAACAGGCAGAGCTACTTCGAAGGCCGAACCGCGCAGACTGGTTGTGTGCGGAATGACGGTAATGAGTGCCCGGTCTTGGTCTCCAAACGCCCCGCTGACTACCAGGGCGGGACGGGTTTTCCCCGCCATGCCGAAATCGATCAGCCAAACCTCACCGCGGCGCGGGGTGGCCATCTTTTTCCTCAAGGGACTCAAACAAGGCGATGGAGGCTGCGCCGATTTCCTCGTCTTCCAAGGATCCGGAATCGAAAGGCAGGGAACGGCGCAGCACCTCTCCCGCAAAGGAGCGCTTCTCTTCCACGGGGAGATGTTCGAAGGCGTCCAGCAGTGCTTCGGTATCTCTGCTCATGAACACATCATACCAGCCCACCGGCGGGCGAAAAAGAAGTCTTTTCCGGAGAAACGGGCCGCGGTAGGGACGACCATTGCTGACCGCCCCCCGCACAGATCCGTACGGCCGCTACTAACGCATACGGCTCTTACCTCGGATAGTGGCGCCAAGGCCTTACACGAGCGACTTCAATTGGTTCAGCAGGTGAGCGATCTGCTCTGGTTTGTGGTTGGCGAAGACCACGGCGCGCAGAACCTCTCCCGGTCCCGCGCCCACATAATCGGTGCGTTGAATTGCGATGCCGCGGCGCATCATTTCCGCCTGCACACGGTCCATTTCTCGTCCCCAATGGCAAGGCCAGAGCGAAATTCCTCGCTCCGCTCGGAATGACATCCATATTAGAAAACTAGCCAAATTCGGACACTACCTTATTCTGATGCACCTTGTTAGAGCTTGCCAGCGGCGATATGCTGGTCCGGTCCGGTGTAGGGGTAGGGCTTGCCCTACCCGCGTCGGGATCAGCGGAAATGCGGGGGCGGCAAGCCGTCCCCCCACAGCGGAACGGTTATCGGCGGAGTGTGGGCTGGCAAGTTCAGATTCAAAGGAGTTTCCGATGGGCATACGAAGCACAGAACGACGCCTGGCAAAGAATGCAAGGCAGCACGAGCGGCGACAAATACTCAAGTCGCTCGGCCTGGGACCGCTGCTGATGCTCGGCAAGCCCGCAGCTTATTGCGCGGGTTGGCCGGAAGCGGGCATCCCAGCCGATGGGGACCCATATGATAGCGATTGCGGGACTCTGTTTCCTCAAATCCAGGCGCTGGCCGAACGGTGCCGATATCCCCTCTCTTATTTAGAAGCCGGTTATCCAGACGTCAGATCTTACCGGAATGAGGCGAGAAAGAAAGTTCTGGAGTTATTGCACTATGATCCGCCGCCGGTTCCGCCCGCGGCAGAAGTGGTGAGGCGTTGGGAATACTCGGATTACATCCAGGAGCGAGTGGTCTTCGCAACTACCCCGTGGTTTCGGGTGCCGGCTTACGTCCTGATTCCCAAAGGAAGGAAGGGGCGAAGACCGGGCGTTGTGGATCTGCATTCGCACGGCGGCATGTTTGTTTTCGGCAAGGAAAAAGTCATGCCGGTTCCCGAAGGAGAACATCCCGCCATCGCGGCGTATCGCGAAAGGAATTACCAGGGGCGATCAACCTCACTCGAGTTGTGCCGGCGCGGCTATGTCGTGGTGGCCATCGATTGCTTCTATTTTGGCGAGCGGCGGGCTTTGTTCGCCGGCGATATCGAGAAATACGGATCGGACCGGTCGAGGTACTCGGTCGAAGCGGTCGCCGCTTTGAACCGCCGGGCGGGAGAGAGCGAGGGGATTCTGGCGCGCAGCCTGTTTTGGGCCGGCACCACCTGGCCCGGAGTGGCGCATTGGGACGACATCCGGACCGTTGATTATCTCGCCAGCCGGCCGGAGGTGGACCCGGAAAGGATCGGCTGTCTCGGCATCTCGATGGGCGGTGACCGCACGGACTACCTCTCCGGTTTGGATGACCGTATCAAATGCGCGGTTTCGGTGGGCTGGATGTCAACGCTGCGGCCCATGATCCGCAAACATGTGGACACCCACAGCTACATCCATTTCCTTCCCGGCCTGACGCATTTCCTCGACCTGCCCGACCTGATTGGCTGCATGGTTCCCAAACCACTCATGGTCCAACAGTGCAGCAAGGACGAGCTTTACCCGCTGGAAGGGATGCAGGAGGCGGTGAAAAAGATCGCAGCTATCTATGAGAAAGCCGGCGCCGGCTCAATGTTTAAGAGCGGATTTTACGAGCATCCTCACATTTTCAGCCGCGACATGCAGGAAGAAGCATTCAACTGGATGGACCGCTGGTTGCAGCCATGATCTGCAGGTTTCGCGGCATGTTCAGGCGACGGGCATGCAGACGAGTGCAAAGCCCCCCATTGCATTGGGAGGCGGTCAGGCGTAGATTACAGGCTGTCCCCATCCGTCCGGGGAACCGGCAAGCCGGAATCAAAATCTCGGACGGTAGATCAACTGTCCGGAACTCTCCGAACCGGGAGGCATAGGATGTCCTTTTCGCCAAGCTTGAATCGACGGCGTTTCCTCCAAGCTTCCGCCGCCGCCGCCGGCCTGACCCTCGATACGCTTCCTCTGAAGGCCCAACTGGAAGCCGGCGAACCCGGCAAACCCAAGCCGGTCTCGAGTAGGCTGTCTACCGGCCGCATCGGGAAACTCGATGTGACCCGCCTGATTTGCGGCGGGAATCTTTTCAGTGGGTTTGCCCACAGCGGCGACCTGCTTTACGTTCACAGCCTGCTGCAGCATTACTTTACTGACGACAAGATCCTGGACACCCTGCAATTGTGCGAGGAGCAGGGTATCAATGCCACGATTCTTCGCACCGACGAGCAGATCGTCCGCGTCTTGAAGCGCTACCGCAAAGAGCGCGGCGGAAAGATCCAGTGGATCGCCCAGACCTACCCCGAGCCGGAGAACCTCAAAGACAACATAAAACTAGCCATCGACAATGGGGCGGTGGCGGCCTACTGCATGGGCGGAGTGGCCGATGACAGCTTCGTGAAGGCCGGCAAGGCGGAACTCCTCGGGGAGGTCGTATCGTTCATCAAGCAGAATGGCCTTGCGGCGGGAGTCGGATCGCACTCCATGGAAACGGCGATCGTCTCGGAACAGCAGAATTTCGACCCCGACTTCTATTTCAAGACCTTCAACTCGGTTGGCTATTTCAGCCAGGACACGCGCGATGTGGCAGCTCTGATGAAAACGATCAAGAAACCCTGGATCGCGTTTAAGGTTCTGGGCGCGGGTCGAGTATTGCCCAAGGACGGATTCGACCTTGCGTTCAGGAGCGGCGCAGATTTCGTCAATGTGGGGATGTACGACTTCCAGGTGGAGTCCAACATCTCCCAGGTATGCGAAGTGGTGAAGCGCCACGAGCGGCGCGAGCGGCCCTGGGCGTAAGGACGCCATTCTGCTAGAGCTGCTGCCTGCGCGTCGCTTCGGCCGCCCGGAAAGCGGCGAGATTGCTGGCATCAATGACGGCCGTTCCGGTATCCACACGAGTCGGCAGCGGCGAGACCGGCGCGGTCTGCCAGTCCTGGAACTCGTGCACGATGTTGTGGTGCAGGTCGTCCAAGAGCCGCAGGCCGTAGAAAGCCATCGTGTAGGGCTTCTGCGCGACGGTGGCGGCGATCACGCCCTGCTGGATGAAGTCGAGGGTCTCGGGAGTCCGATCCATCGCCACGACGGGAATTTTGCCGCCCAGATTCAAGCGGTGCAAGGCTTCTGCCGCCCCTGGGCCGCCAGAGGCTTCCAAGCAGACGATCCCATCGATCTTTTCCTTGGCGTCCAGCATAGACGATATCTGGTCATTTGCGGAGCGCGGGTCACCCTTGTCGTCAAGCGTGCGAAGAACCTTGATCTTCGGATACTTCTTCAGCGCCTCCGTCACTCCGCGATCACGCTCATCTACGTTGAACTGGCCGGGGAGGGTGATCACGACCAAATTGCCTTCGCCTTTCATCAATTCGGCGATGCGCTTCCCACTGATGAGCCCCGCCTGATAGTTATCCGTACCAATGAATGTGATGCGGCGGGAGTCGGGGGCATCGGAATCGACGCAGACCACCGGAATTCCCGCCTTGACGGCGGCATCGATGGCGTCCTTGAAAGTGTCCGGCCTGGCGGGCGAAACCGCGATCCCGGCGGGGTGCTTGTCGACGGCCTTTTGAAAGACCTCAAGCTCGTCCTGAGGTGAGTACGTTTCTGAACCCGTAAACTCTGCTTTCACGCCCAGCCCGCGGGCTGCATCCATAAATCCGGCTTTAGCTTCCTGCCAGTAAGCGAGGCTTGTATTTGCAGCGACAAAGATGAAGCGCTCGTTTTCCTCATGAAAAGGCTTCTGGCATGAGCCGAATACTCCCACTGCTGCAAGCAGCGCTATCGCGAACACCTTCCATGTGGCTTGTTTCATAGGCTCTCCTTTGTCCGCACGTGGCGTGCGGCTCCCGGTCGCTTTCGGCAGGTCTACATCCACCTTTCTTTTGGAGATACAGGAAGCCTACCACAAATCGACAGCAGCGAAAAGAGAGCGACGACGCCACCTTCCCGTGCATGTAGGGGGGCGGCTTGCCGTCCCCTCGTGAGCCGGGTAGGGCAAGCCCTACCCCTACACGTTTTCAAAGCAGGTTCGAACCGGCGCCGCCCGATGACGGCCTGGGGCTTGAACCCAGCGCGCAGGCTGCCCTAGAATGCAAAGTGGGGACATGCTTCGATTCGAAGACATCACGGGAGTAGTGCAGGGTTATCGTCCTGGGGAAGACCTGACGCTGCTGCGCAAAGCGTACGACTTCTGCGCCCTCCGCCACGCCGAGCAGAAGCGTCTCTCCGGCGAACCGTTCATCGTCCATCCGCTGGAAGTCGTTCACATCCTTGCCGAGATGAAACTGGACGTTGTGTGCCTGGCCGCCGGCATGCTGCACGACGTCGTCGAGGACACGGGCACCACGAGCGGAACCATCGAGACGGAGTTCGGCGCAGAGGTGGCGCGCATCGTGGAAGGTGTGACCAAGATCGGGCGCATCAAGTTCATGAGCCGGGAGGAGCAGCAAGCTGAGAACTTCCGCAAGATGGTCCTCGCCATGGTCGACGACATTCGCGTCGTGCTGGTCAAGCTCGCCGACCGGCTCCACAACATGCGCACCCTCGAGTACCTGCCCCCCGAAAAGCAGGAACGCATTGCCCGCGAGACCCTGGATATCTACGCGCCCATTGCCCACCGCCTGGGAATGGGAAAGGTCCGGGGCGAACTGGAAGACCTGTCCTTCAAGTTTCTCGAACCCGACACCTACCTCGAGGTCAAGAAAGAGGTGGAAAGCCGCCGTAAGGTCAACGAGGGTTTTCTCTCGGAAGTGCGCGAGCTCGTGAATACCAAAATGAAGGAGCACTCCATTCCGGCGCGCATCGAAGGCCGAATCAAGCGCCTCTACAGCATCCGGCAGAAACTCCTCAGGCAACACGTTCCCCTCGAGCAGGTTTACGACCTCCTGGCCGTCCGTATTATCACGGACAGCGTGAGAAACTGCTATGCTGCCTTGGGGGTGATCCACAACACCTGGCGGCCGGTCCCGGGCCGCATCAAGGACTTCATCGCCATCCCCAGGCCAAACCTGTACCAGTCTTTGCACACGTCCGTGATTGGCCCACATGGCCAGCCCTTCGAGGTGCAGATTCGCACGGAGGAGATGCACAGGATCGCCGAGGAAGGCATCGCCGCCCACTGGAAGTATAAAGACATCAAGGACGGCAGCGCCGTGGCGACGCGAGATGAGGAGCGCTTCGCCTGGTTGCGACACCTGGTGGAATGGCAACAGGACATGGGCGATCCGGGAGAGTTCCTCTCCACTCTCAAGATCGACCTTTACCCGGAGGAGGTTTATACCTTTACCCCCAAGGGGAAAGTGATCGTGTTGCCCAAGGACGCCACACCCATCGATTTCGCCTATGCCATCCATAGCGAGGTGGGCCACCATTGTGTAGGCGCCAAGGTCAATGGCCGCATCGTTCCCCTCAAGTCCAAATTACGCAACGGCGATATCGTCGAAATCGTCACTCAGGCGCACCACAACCCCAGCCGCGACTGGCTTGCCATCGTCAAAACCTCGCGGGCGCGGAACAAGATCAAGCACTGGGTCAACGTCGCGCAAAGAGGCCAAGCCGTCGAAATCGGCAAGCGCTTGCTTGAAAAGGAGGCGCGCAAATACGATGTGACGCTTAAGAAAGTAAGCGAGGAAGATTACGTGCGGGTGGCCCGGGATAACGGCTGCTCGACGGCGGACGACCTGCACGCGGGGATCGGATATGGCAAGTTCTCCGCGCGCCAAGTGCTCTCCAGGCTTGTTCCCTCGGTTCATCTCGAGACGGCCCATCCTTCCCGGCTCACCACCGTGAAACGAGCCCTGGGCATCTCCGGCGACACGGCCATCCAGGTCCACGGCCACGGCGACCTGATGGTCTACCGCGCCAAGTGCTGTAATCCCATTCGAGGTGAGGAAATCACCGGTTACATCACCCGCGGGAAAGGAATAGCAGTGCATGCCAGGCACTGCCCCAACGTTCAGAATCTCCTTTACGATTCGGACCGGCGCATCGAAGTCAAGTGGGTGGGGCCCAAGTACAGCCTTTATCCCGTCAAGCTCACTTTGTTCACTCGCGACCGCCAGGGCCTTTTGGCCGATGTGACCGGGGCAATCGCGGACGTCCATTCGAATATTCAGGATATCGAAGTGCGAACCGATGACAGCCAGGCGCACATCGACGTCACCCTGGATATTGTGGATATGGAGCACCTGGAAAAGGTGGTGTCGTCACTACGTAAGATCGAGGGGGTTTACCAGGTTGAGCGCGTCGCTCACTGACGGGGGGAGTAGCACAGGCACTCTGGCCTGTGCTCAGACCTGTAGGAGGCACAGGCAAGAGTGCCTGTGCTACATTCTTCACTTCGCCTTGGAGACTTTTCCCGAACGGATGCAGGACGTGCAGACGCGCAAGGTTTTGGGGACGCCACCCACCACGGCATGAACCCGGCGTAAGTTGGGGTTCCAGCGCCGCCTGGTGACGTTGTGGGCGTGGCTAATCCTGTTCCCATACTTTGGTCCCTTGCCACAAATCTCACAAGCCAATGCCATAGCCACACCTCGTTATAGGATGAACACTCCTCTTCATTTTACCAGAGACAACCGTAAATTGCCCAGTTCTTTGTAGGGGGAGCCTCTGCGGCAACCACCGGGCGTGCCCCTACGAGGCTTCATATTCGGACACGGATGCGTGGGGTGTGGAGTACAATACCTGCATGAGAAAACAACTGTGCCTTACTGCCTTCGTGACCTTCACGCTGGTTGCGGGCCTGGCAGTGTTCACCTCCTGCCGGCCGAAAACCGCTTCGGACCGCGAAACAGCGGCGAAAGTCGATGGCCAACCCATCTACCGCGACCAGGTCGAGAGGGTCTACCGAAGCCGCCAGGGCGCTTCGCCCGAGGCCAACAGCCCGGAAGAAGCCATGAGCTTCAAGCTGAACGTCCTGGAAGAACTGATCAACAATCAGATCCTGGTCGAGCACGCCTCCCACGCCGGCATCTCGGTCTCGGAAGCTGAGGTGGATAACGAGGTGGCCAAGCTTCAGACCCCTTATTCTGCGGAAGAGTTCAGGAAACGGCTTCATGATCAGGGTTTGGAAATGGAAGATTTACGCAGAGAGTTACGACGCAATATTATTATAACCAAACTTATCAACAAGGAAATCGTGTCGAATATCAAGATTTCCGACGCCGACATTGCGGACTATTACGAACGCAACAAGGCCAACTTCAACGTCCCCGAAACCGCTTACCATTTGGCTCAGATCGAGGTCACTCCGGTCGCGGACCCCGAGGTGCGCAACCTCAAGAACGACGATGCCAAGACCCCCGCTGCCGCCGAGCGCAAAATCCAGGCGCTTTACGCTCGCCTGCGCGCCGGGGATGACTTCGCCACGGTGGCGCAGGAATACTCCGAGGATGCCCGAACCGCTTCGGGCGGCGGCGACATGGGCTTCATTCCCGTTTCGGCCCTGAATTCCACCCCTCCACTCAAGCAAGCCGTGCAGGCGCTCCAGGTCAACCAGTATACCGGGATCATTCGCAGTTCCTCCGGGTTCCACATCATCAAACTCCTCGGCATTGAGCCGGCCGCAACCCACACCCTTTCCGAGGTGCGAGTTCAGAATGCCATTCGGCAGACACTGAAGAATGAAAGGGAGCAACTCCTGAAAGCGGCCTATATCGAGACGCTGCGCAACCGGGCGAAAGTCGAGAATCACCTGGCGGAGCAGATCGTCAAGGGACAGCTTAGTCCTCCGTCCGCCAAATAGACCCGCCGCGTGAGTCTCCTGTCATCCTGAGCGCAGCGAAGGATCGCCGCAGTTGCGCTCATTGCACGTGGGTGGTGCGGGCGTCTCGCCCGCTGTCGCGGGAGCGTCCCGCTCCCGCGCGCCGGCAGAGCCTGTCCTGAGCGCAGCGAAGGAATGCCCGCGCGACAGCGGGCGAGACGCCCGCACCACAACGCCGGGCCAACGCTCAGGATGACAGCGAGTGGGTCTCTCTCACACGATTCGAATCAGCCGAACCCCTGCCTCCACGCCGGTTCCTTCCTGGGCGTAGATGCGCTGCACGCGGCCTGCTCGCGGGGCGCGAATTTCGTTTTGCATTTTCATCGCTTCGATGACGAGCAACCCTTGTCCTCCCATCACCTCCTGGTTCTCAGATACCAGCACTCTGACAATCTTCCCCGGCATGGGGGCCACGATCTCCTGCGGGCCCTGCTCCTGGACGCCGGAGCCATCGCGCCTCCAGCGCCGGGGATCTCGGATTTCCACCAGATAATTCCGGAGCCCAACGGTAACCACGTACGGGCTCGAGACGCCTTCGGAGTCGCCCGCCCGCTTGCTGACCTGAGCTTCGTACGACCGCCCATCGATCAGAATCGAGTAAACCCCCGGCGCGATCTCTTCCCGGTCGGCAAGCAGCGTCTCGCCATCGAAGGAAATCTTCGAGGTAGAAGAAGGCCGAGTGGTGGCCGCAGATGTGCCCTCCACCGTCTCCGTCAACTCAAATTCATGGTCCGACGTCTTCGAACCCGAGTGGATCTTGATTGCCAGTTTCATCCGCTTCTCCAGCCCTCCCGCCGGGGCCACCGGTCGAGCGCCGCGTCCCTGCCGGTGCTTTTCCAGGCGCTCGCGACCGCGGGCGCGGGAATCCTGTTCTCCTGCCGCCCGCGCGCGTGCAGGGCGGCAGCCAGTGCGGCAACACGCTCTTCCTCTTGTGAAGGCGGTTCTTCTTCCATCAGGCCTGCGGCCAGCACGCGGTCAATCAAGCCGGTATCCAGGCGTCCCGCCGCAAAGTCGGGGTGCTCGAGCAGCCGGCGGAAGAAGGAGATGTTGGTTTTGATGCCGAAAACCTCGTACTCGCCGAGCGCCCGGCGCATGCGCGCGATGGCTTCCGCACGCGCCGTCCCCCACACCGAGACCTTGGATAAAAGCGGATCGTACTCCAGCGGCACCGTCCAACCTTCATAGACGCCGCTATCGCGGCGCACGCCCGGGCCCGCCGGAACTTGGAGCCTACCTATATAGCCTGGCGAAGGGAAGAAATTGTTGCTGGGGTCTTCCGCATAGATCCGGCACTCGATCGCGGCGCCCCGCATGCGCACGTGTTCCTGCTGCCACGCCAGCCTTTCCCCGGCCGCAATCTGAATCTGCTCTTTTACCAGGTCGATTCCCAGCACGAGTTCCGTGACCGGGTGTTCGACTTGCAGGCGCGCGTTCACCTCCAGAAAGTAGAAATTGCGGCCCTGGTCCACGAGGAATTCAACCGTGCCGGCGTTCCAGTATCCTGCCAGCTTCCCGATGCGCACTGCGGTTTCTCCCATGCGCCGGCGCAACTCCTCGTCGACAAACGGCGAGGGGCATTCTTCCAGCAGTTTCTGGTGTCGTCGTTGCAGCGAGCATTCCCGCTCGCCAAGATGAATCAGGCGGCCATACCGGTCGCCCAGAATCTGGATTTCAATGTGCCTGGGGCGGTCGAGGTATTTCTCGAGGTAAACTGCGGGATCGCCAAAAGCGTTTTGAGCCTCTGAGCGCGCCGTGTGGTAGGCGGACTCGAGCTCCGCTGCCGAACGCACCAGGCGCAATCCCTTGCCGCCCCCTCCCGCCGAAGCTTTGAGCATGACGGGGTAGCCGATCCCCTCCGCAACCCGCTGCGTCTCCTCGAGGCTTTCGAGGTGGCGGTCGGTCCCGGGGACCACCGGCAGGCCCGCCTGGATCAGGACGCGCCGCGCGCTGGTCTTCGATCCCATCAACTCCATCGCAGACACTGGCGGCCCAATGAAAACCACGCCCGCATCGGCGCAAGCTCGGGCAAATTCCGGGTTCTCCGCCAGAAAGCCGTAGCCGGGGTGAATCGCTTCCGCGCCGCTACGTTTTGCGGCGGCGAGTATGCGCTCGATGTGAAGGTAGCTCTCGGTCGAAGGCGCAGGCCCAATGCAAAACGCCTCGTCAGCGTAGCGGACGTGCAGCGACTTGCGGTCCACCTCGGAATATACGCCCACCGTGCCAATCCCCAGTTCGCGGCAGGTGCGCATCACGCGCACGGCAATCTCTCCCCGATTAGCGATCAGAATCTTACGAAACATGACGATCCTTTGTTTTCAATAACATTCTCGCTTTGTTCCGGCGATTTTGCTTCGAGGCCCGGAGGGCCGACAGCAGGTAGCCCACGGCGTCAGAAGGTGTGAAAAAATCACTGACTGTCATCCTGAGCGCAGCGAAGGATCTCCGCAGTTTTCTATGGCTCA
>Ga0209415_10001913_pt1 | contig 39410 bp, 33 predicted proteins | sample PeaSoiSIISIP2007_FD_187696 | JGI IMG/M metagenome (GOLD analysis project Ga0209415, IMG submission 187696) | Peat soil microbial communities from Weissenstadt, Germany - SII-SIP-2007 (SPAdes) (version 2) | ecosystem: Environmental > Terrestrial > Soil > Wetlands > Peat | place: Germany...
CCGGGAGTCTGAGCCGCCGTTGATTCCAAAAGGCTTACGCGCCGACTTTCTGCAGAGCGAAGCGAAGGATCTGCTTTCCTTCGCGCGCCGCGAAGAAACTCACCCCTATTAGTATAGAGACACTTATGTCGAACTTGCGAATCTGCATTTACTGCGGCTCCAGCCGCCAGTGCGACCCTGCTTATCTCCGTGCAGCGGCCTGCCTGGGCCGTGAACTGGCGCGCCACGCCGCCACGATCGTGTATGGCGGGGGAGCGGTGGGGTCGATGGGCGCTCTCGCCGACAGCGCGTTAGCCGAGGGCGGCAAAGTGGTCGGCATCATCCCCGGCTTCATGAATCAGCTCGAGTGGGGGCACAAGGGCATCACCGAACTTTGCATCGTGAGCGACATGCACGAGCGCAAGCGTCTGATGCTCCAGGATGCGCACGCGGTGGTCGCTCTGCCGGGCGGCTCGGGAACCTTCGACGAACTGCTGGAGGCCATTTCCCTCAAGCGCCTCGCCGTTTTCCTCGGACCCATCGTTCTCCTCAACACCCAGTCGTATTTCGATCATCTGCTTCTGGCGCTCGACCGCTGCGTCTCCGAGCGCTTCATGGACCCGCGCCACAAATCCATGTGGTCGGTCGTGAAGGAGCCGGAAGAGGTTTGGCCCGCCATTCAATCCGCCCCGCCGTGGCATTCCTCCAGCATCACGTTTGCAGGTGTCTGATACTGCTTCCACACCGGCGGCTAGCGCAGGGAGCAGCCCTGCGATTCGCCAAAGGTTACACCTGCGAACCGCATAGCTTCGCTATGCGCCAGCCCAGGGATTTGACTTTTCGAAGCGATATGCAGTTTTCTGCATGCGTGTGTCAAAATGCCACGACTTCGCCCGTGCTTTCGCAAGATGGGGCACGACCATCTTGGCCATGACTGTGCACGGGCAAGATGCCCCTGCCACAGGAAATCCAGCCACCACCCGACATTCCGTCTCCTTGACGCTCTGGGAGGTATACCCTAGAGTAAAGTGGTTCATGCGGTTCCCACGCCCGAGCTCCGGAAGGTCGGGGAGCATCGGACGCGCGTCGGCAGCGTCCGGCAATTGCCTGAGGCACCGTGTATTTCAGTCTGCGTACAAAGCTGTTTCTGGCCCTTGTGGTGTTGGCGTCCGCGCTTACGGCGCTTGCCTTCACTCCGGTGGCGGGCCGGCACGGAATGGTGGCCTCGAGCGAGCCGTTGGCTTCCGAGGCGGGGGTGCAAATCCTTCGCGAAGGCGGCAATGCCGTGGACGCCGCGGTGGCGGTGGGGTTTGCGCTCGCGGTCACGCACCCTGTGGCGGGGAATATCGGCGGAGGCGGCTTTATGCTCATCCGCCTGGCGAGCGGCGAGGCGGTGGTGGTCGACTACCGCGAGGCTGCCCCGGCCGCCGCTTCCAGAAACATGTACGTCAACTCCAATGGGGAAATCATTCCGCATGCCAGCACCGTGGGGGCTCTATCGGCCGGCGTTCCGGGCACCGTGGCCGGTCTCGCGTTGGCCGAAGAAAAGTACGGAAAACTCGGGCTGGCTCGGGTGATCGCCCCTGCGGTTCATCTGGCGCGCGATGGATTCGAGGTCAGCTACCACTTCAGCGAATCGCTTAGGCAGGACGGCGACCGGCTTTCGAAGTTCGATGCTTCGCGCCGCATCTTCCTGCGCGACGGGCGTTTTTACGAGCCTGGCGAAACTTTCAAGCAGCCGGAACTGGCACAAACGCTCGAGGCGATCGCGCACCAGGGAGCGAAGGGTTTTTATTCAGGAGCCGTGGCGAAGGCGATCGCCGACACCATGCAGAAGTATCATGGCCTGATCACCGAAGAGGACCTCGCCCGCTACCGTCCAATTCTCCGCCCGCCGCTCGTTGGTCATTTTCGAGGTTATGAGATTGTTTCCGTCCCGCCCCCAAGTTCGGGAGGGGTGGCCTTGATTGAGATGCTGAATATCCTCGAGCCGCTCGACCTGGGGCCGCCCGACTCGTTCGAATCCATGCATTTCATGGTCGAAGCCATGCGGCACGCGTATGCCGACCGTGCGGCTTACCTGGGAGACGCCGACTTCACGCCGGTGCCCGTGGCCCGGCTGACCAGCGAATCGTTCGCGGCCAAGCTGCGCGAGGAGATTCTGCACTCCAAGCCGGACGCGCCCATTGCTGCGGGCAACCCGCAAGCGTTTGAAAGCTCCCAGACTACGCACTACTCCGTGGTGGACGACGACGGAAACGCGGTAGCAAATACCTACACCCTGAACAACGGTTACGGCAGCGGCGTGACAGTCGAAGGCGCGGGTTTTCTCCTGAATGATGAGATGGACGACTTCGCCGCGAAGCCGGGGACGCCCAACCTCTATTATGGTCTTGTGCAAGGCGAGGCCAACGCCATCGCTCCCAACAAGCGCCCGCTCTCCAGCATGACCCCGACTCTGGTGCTTCAAGACGGAAAGCTGCGGCTGGTTCTCGGCTCCCCTGGCGGAGGCACGATCATCAACACCGTTCTCCAAGTGCTCCTCAACAATCTGGTCTTTAAGATGGACATCCTCCAGGCTGTCTCCTTCCCGCGCTTCCACCACCAGTGGATGCCGGACCGGCTGATCCTCGAACGGGTCGGTTTCTCGGCGGACACGATGCAGAAACTGCGGGAAGCCGGCTATCAGATGGATTTTCACGGCGGCATCGGCGACTGTGAGGCGATCGCAGTCGATGCCCTTTCAGGATGGAAGTTCGGCGCGTCCGACCCGCGCGCCGACGGAAAGGCGGTCGGATACTAATGAACTACGGTCTCTCTACTTCCCTTTTTGCTGCGGAAAGGCTCAATTCCCATATTCTGGATAAGATTCTGGCCGTGGGCCTGCGTCATCTCGAAATTATGGCGGCCCGCCAGCACCTGGACTATCACGATGTGAACCAGGTGCGGGATGTGGCGCAATGGTTCACCGACCATGAGGTCATTCTGCACGCTCTTCATGCTCCCTTGTTCAGCGACTGGAATTGGGGGCGGTCGGGAGGGCTGCTCATTTCGGTCGCCAGCCTGGAACGCCGGGCGCGCATCCTCTCCATGGATGAGATCAAGCGTGCCATCGACATCGCCGAGCACCTCCCCTTCCGGTATCTCGTGCTTCACCTGGGCGTTCCGGGTGAGGAATACGACTTGGCGAAGTTCGATGCCGCCTTTACCTCCCTCGAACATCTGCATCTCTTTGCGAAAGAGCGGGGTGCGCAGATTCTGCTGGAGAATATTCCCAGCGAGTTAAGCACTCCCGAGCGCATGATGACGTTTTTCCAATACACGCGCTTGGACTTGAAAGTCTGCTTTGATACAGGCCACGCGAACCTGACCGGAGGAGTGGAAGCGTCCTTCCGGACGCTCCGGGAGCGCATTGCCGCCGTCCACCTTCACGACAACCATGGTGAAAAGGACGAACACCTTTTACCATTCGAGGGGAAGATCGAATGGGCCCAGGCCATCCGCAACTTCCGCTCCGCGGACCCGCCCTACCCGATCCTGTTCGAGGTGAACAGCGAGCGCCACGATCCGGGCATCCTGGCGCGGCTTCCGGAGGTGATGGCGCGGCTGGAGGAATTTCAAACTTGAAATTTGAGGTTTGAAATTTCAGATCAGAGCATTTTATGAAAACCCAAAAACCGTGGTCACGGATTCTGGTCATCGCTGGCGGCATCGCCATGCTGGCGGGGGTTCTTGATCCGCTCGAGGGGGCGGTCGTCATCCTGGTGGGCAGTGGACTCGTAACGCTCGGTACCTACCTTGGCAATCCCGAACGCAGCTTGCTCGTTCACTGGATTTGCATCTTCGTCCTGATTGCGGCCGGTGTCGGTGCGATGTTTGCGTTGAGCGCCATGGGCGGTTTCGGCGGCACGAGTGGACGCTCGATGTGGTGGGGAGTCCCGATTCTGCCCTACCCTGTAGGCTGGATTATGGGTATGGTCAGCCTTTCGGCCAGGCTGATCAGAAGTTTTCGCCATGGTCATGCGGTTTCGTAACGACGTTTGGTCCGGCCTTTTGTTCACCCGATCATCGGATCACCTGATCACCCGATGATTAAGGAGATCACCCTTGGTTCCTACCGTTGAAATTCGAAACGTCTCGGATCACGTTGGCCAGGAAATTCTTGTGCAGGGCTGGCTCTACAATCTGCGGGAAAGCGGCAAGCTGTTGTTTCCTCAGTTCCGCGACGGCACAGGCCTGATTCAGGGCGTGGTGGTGAAGAGCGCAGTCTCGCCCGAGTTGTTCGAGCGGGTGCGCAAGCTGACCCAGGAATCCTCCTTGCGCGTCACCGGCAAGGTGCGCGCGGACCAGCGCGCTCCGGGCGGATTCGAACTGGATGTTACCGGCCTCGAAATCGAGCAGTTGGTCCCGCCTGAGAATCCTTACCCAATAACGCCCAAGGAGCACGGCACGGAATTCCTGATGGACCATCGCCATCTCTGGCTGCGCTCGCTGCGGCAACGTGCCATCCTGAGCGTCCGGCACGAGATCATCAAAGCCGTGCGTGACTTCTTCGACGGGCGCGGCTTCACCTTGGTGGATACTCCCATCTTCACGCCCTCCGCCTGCGAGGGCACCACCACGCTCTTCGAAGTGAACTACTTCGACGCCAAAGCTTTCCTGACACAGTCCGGCCAGCTTTACAACGAGGCCGCGGCCATGGCCGTGGGCAAGACTTACTGCTTCGGCCCGACCTTCCGCGCCGAAAAATCCAAAACCCGCCGCCACCTCACGGAGTTCTGGATGGTCGAGCCGGAAGTTGCCTTCGCCCATCTCGAAGACACCATGGCGCTGGGCGAAGAACTCGTAGCCTTCGTAGTGGGGCGGGTTCTCGACCACCGTCGCCCGGAACTGAAAACTCTGGAGCGCAACATTGCCAATCTCGAAAAGATCAGGCTGCCTTTCCCGCGTTTGAGCTATGACGAAGCCGTGAAGCTGCTCCAGGCGAAAGGCAGCGAAATCCAATGGGGCGGAGATTTCGGCGGCGGCGATGAAACGATCATCTCCGAAAGCTTCGATCGGCCCGCGCTCGTCCACCGCTACCCCAGCCAGGTAAAAGCTTTCTATATGGCGCCTGACCCGCAGCGCCCGGACGTGGCGCTCTGCGTGGATGTGCTCGCTCCGGAGGGTTACGGCGAGATCATCGGCGGGGGAGAGCGCTTGGCGGACTACGACCTGCTCCTCAAGCGTATCGAGGAAGAAAAACTGCCTCGCCAGGCGTTCGAATGGTACCTCGACTTGCGGCGCTACGGCAGCGTGCCGCATTCCGGCTTCGGCATGGGCATCGAACGCGTGGTCGCCTGGCTCTGCGGCCTCGACCACGTCCGCGAGACCATTCCGTTTCCGCGCATGCTCTACCGCTTGACGCCGTAAGAAGCAGGGGCTCACTCCTACGTGGCATGGCCATCTTGACCGTGAGCACGCACGGGCAGGATGCCCGTGCCACGGGAAACCGACTCACTGCCCTGTGAGCTGCATGCTGGACATATATATGTCAGAATGATATGCTTTGATGCATGAGAACCACGATTCGGTTTGACGACCAACTGCTCGTTCAGGCTAAGAAGCTTGCAGCCGACCGAGGCATTACGCTCACCGCGCTTTTCGAGGACGCATTGCGCGAAACGATGAGCCGGCGTCGCCCTGCGGCGCGCCGCTCGAGGGTTCGGCTTACCACTGCCGGTCGTGGCGGCGTAAAACCGCAGGTTGATCTGGATGATACCGCTTCCCTGTTCGATTTGATGGAGCCACGCGATGGTGTTGATTGACGTGAATGTGCTGGTTTACGCACACCGCCGCGATTCCCTGAACCATCTGGCCTGTCGTCGCTGGCTTGAGGACTGCATAAACTCCCAGCAGGCCTATGGAATGTCGGATTTTGTTCTCTCCGCGTTCCTCCGCATCGCGACGCATCCGAGGATCTTCAAGTCGCCGAGCAGATTGGAAGACGCCCTTCGCTTTGCCTATGAGGTGCGAAGTCCGGCCAATTGCGTGCTCATCACACCCGGCGCGCGACATTGGGATATCTTCACACAGCTTTGCCGGGCGGCAGAGGCCAGAGGCAACCTCGTTCCCGATGCTTATCTGGCGGCCTTGGCTATCGAATCGGGCAGCGATTGGATCACGACCGACCGGGACTACAGCCGCTTCCCGGGCCTCCGCTGGCGGCCGCCTCAATCTAGCGCCAACCAAGCTCGATGATCCTTCCGTCGTTTGACCCTGAACCGCTTGGGCTTCTTTTCTCTCCTGTTGACATTCTACAGAGACGGCCGTATACTACGACCTGTTGACGTCCTAAAGGAGAACCGCGCGATGGATCGAACCAAGGGCGAGATTTTGCAGGGCACTCTGGACCTGATGGTGCTCAAGGTTTTGGAGGGCATGGGACCTATGCACGGGTACGGGATCGCCCGCCGTCTCGAACAGGTCTCCGAGAACCTGCTCGAAATGAATCAGGGTACGCTCTACCCTGCTCTGCTCCGCCTCCAGCAGCGGGGTTGGATCAGCTCCAGGTGGGGCGCCTCGGAGAATAATCGCCGGGCCAGGTTTTATTCGCTGACCAAGGCGGGACGAAAGCAGCTCGCGACGGAGGAAGAGAGTTGGGAGCGCACGTCGGCGCTGATGGCGCGCGTGCTCGCGGGATCGTGAGACCGTTATGCCGGTGTTGTGGCGCGGGCGTCCCGCCCGCTGTCGCAGGGGTGTCTGGCCCCCGCAAGAACTCGCGGGCAGGATGCCCGCACTACCGCGGGCGGGACGCCCGCACCACACGAGGTGACTTTCGACAGATTGACAACTGAGGACTCACCATGCGAATCCTATTGTCGCGTTTCATGGGACTTTTTCAGAAGACCCGGCTGGAGCAGGAGCTCGACGAAGAGCTGGGTTCGCACCTGGAAATGCTGGAGCGAGAATATCTGGGAAGAGGCATGTCGCCGCAGGAGGCGCGCTTCGCCGCGTTGCGCAGCTTTGGGGGCGTCGATCAAACCAAAGAACGCTACCGCGAACAGCGTGGTCTGCCTTTCGTCGATTCGTTCCTCCTGGACATCCGTTACGGCCTGCGCGGCTTGCGTAGGACTCCCGGCTTCGCCGCCGTGGCTATCCTTACGCTGGCTTTGGGAATCGGCGCCAACACTGCCATTTTCAGCGTGGTCCACGCTGTCCTGCTGCGTCCGCTGCCCTATCGCAACCCAAGCCGCCTGGTCTATATCTCCGAGTTCTGGCCGCACGAAACCCCCGTCAGGACTGTGCCGAATCCCGATTTCGCCAACTGGAGCGAGCACGGTCAACTCTTCGACGGCCTTGCGGCTTATGGTGGCGGAGCGGAGGTCAATCTAACCGGGATGGGGGAACCGGAGCGATTGTCGGGGGCCAGGGTCACTGCGGATTTCTTCACCCTCCTGGGAATCGAGCCATTTCTGGGACGGAGTTTTCTGCGTGAAGAGGATCGGCCGGGCGGCCGCAAGGCGGTGCTGCTCAGCTACGAGCTCTGGCAGCGGCGCTTTGGTTCGAACTCGAAGGTCATCGGCTCAACCCTCCAGCTTGACGGCGACCTGTACACGATCGTTGGGGTCACGCCGGCCGGCTTCCGGTTTCCTGACGACGACTTTCATGCCCAGGTGTTCCTGCCCATGCTCGTGGCCCGCGTCGCCAACTGGAAGTCGCCGGACCCGAATCAGTTCAGATTGCTGAGGGCTCTCGCCCGCCTCCGTCCGGGCGTCACGCCGGAACAGGCCCGCGCCGAGTTGACCGCACTGGTGCGAGCCGAGGCCGAACTGGAGCCGCCGCAGTTCAAGCGGATGCGGGCGGGAATGGAGGTCCTGATCACTCCGCTTTCTGAAAGGCTGGCCGCACCCGCGCGCCCGATCCTGCTTATTCTCCTCAGCTCGGTGGCTCTGCTTCTCATCATGTCATGCGTGAACGTCGTCGGTATGCAACTTGCCCGCGGCGCCACCCGGCAGCGGGAACTGGCGGTGAGGGCGGCCTTGGGGGCTCGAAGGTCGCGCCTCGCCGCGCAGTTGCTGGTGGAAAACTTCATGCTGCTGATCGGTGCGGCGGGCGTAGCCGTCTGCTTAGGATTTGCAGGCCTGAGAGCCCTGCAGGGCCTTGCGCCACCCCAAATTCCGCATCTCGAGCTGGCGTCACTCGATTGGACCGTCCTGCTCTTTACCTTGATCGTTGCCACCATGACGGGCATTCTCGCCGGCCTCGCTCCGGCCCTGCTCGGCTCTCGCGTGGAGTTGAACGAAATCCTGAAGGGCAGCGGGGCGCAAACCGGGTCTGCTCAAAGACAGCATCGAGTTCGCAGCATCCTGGTGACCACGGAGATCGCGCTGGCTCTGGTGCTTTTGATCGGCTCCGGCCTGCTTACCCGAAGCCTCATCCATCTTATTTCTGTTGCTCCGGGTTTCAACGCTCACCGCCTGCTGACGCTTCGCCTTACCCTTTCCGAAAGAGCTTATCCAAAGCCTGAGCAGAAAGACGCCTTCCTCAGCGCGCTGCTGGTGCGCCTGAGGGCGTTGCCCGGAGTCCGTTCCGCCGCGGCGGGCAGCGGGCTGCCCACACTCGGCTGGTGGTCTCTCGCAGGAACGGACATCGAAGGCCAGCCGCAGATGGCGCCGGGATTGCGCCCTGACATTCCTCACGACGTGGTCACCACGGACTACTTCCAAACGCTGGGCATTCCGCTGCTGGCCGGCCGGACGTTCAGCGAACTGGACCGCCCGGGCACAGTCCCGGTGGCGATTGTCAACCAAGCTTTCGTTCGGCAGTATTTTCCAGGGCAAAATCCAATCGGCAAACATGTTGGGAGAAGAACTTCTCCAGGCGTATGGGGCGAGATCATCGGAGTGGTAGGAAATGTAAGGCAACTCGGCCCCTCCCAAAACGCTTCACCTGAGGTTTACACGGCATACCAGCAGGAGCCCGAGGGAGATGTGAATCTGGCACTGCGAACGGACGTAGACCCGCTGGCCCTGGTCGCGCTGGTCAAGGCCGCAGTTCAGGCCTTAGATCCCGCCCAGCCGGTCTACGACGTCGCCACCATGGATCAGCGACTCTCGGAATCCATGGCGCCGCAGCGCTTCAATGCATTGTTGGTGGGGGTGTTTGCTTTGGCCGCGCTGGGACTTGCGGGAGTTGGCACCTTCGGCGTGCTGGCTTATTCCGTGGCGCGGCGAACATCTGAGATCGGCGTCCGCATGGCGCTGGGAGCGAGTCGCGCACAAGTCACGAGGCTGGTCGTAGGCGGGGGCTTGCGGCTCTGCGGTCTGGGTTTGGTCTTGGGACTGGCAGGTTCGATCCCTCTAACTCGCCTGCTTGGCGGTGTGTTGTTCGGCGTCGGCCCCTCCGATCCCGTAGCCCTGGCTGCGGCCTCCGCAGCGCTGGTTCTGGTAGCAGTGCTGGCTTGCTACATCCCCGCTCGTAGGGCGCTCCTGGTCGATCCCATGACCGCGCTGAGACACGAATGAACGTAGGGCATTCCGGGCCGCGAGGCAAGGGCTGCGCTTCTACGGCAAGGTCACCACGGCCACGGCCAGTCCGCCCAGAGTTACGTCATCACCGCCGAGTTGCGACGCGGCAGGCGGCCGGAAAGCCGTCTGCTGGTCGACGACTTCGAACTGTCCCCCCGAGGCGCCGGGAATGGATGCTACGACTGTCCACATCCGTTTATTCACCAGTAGCACCTTGCGTTTGCCGTCGTGAGTGACGAATCCCAAACCATAGACCGAGGGGGTGGCGATATTCGTTGCAACGAGTTTGTCACCCGGCCCGAAATTCGACCGTAGCAATTTGAGCACCCAGAAACGCGCGTTCGGCTGGCCGGTGTTCCAGTCCACCATGCTGACCGAGGGCCACTGCCCGGGATAGCCGACCATCTGCGACTCGCCAATAATCTCGATGCCGAGCTTGGCCACTTCGCCAAAAACATAGGCGTACATCGCACCGGAGAGATTCCAATAGGAGTTCGGAATGGACGGCGCCACATAGCTGGCCGGCATTCCGGTGCCGTCGGTTCCGGTTTGCGACCCGACTTCATCGAGGTCCGTTTCGGTCTGCGGCGAAAGACGCTGGCGGACGGACTCGACCCAGCGCACCACCGCCAGAAATTGATCGGCCTGGTTGAAGAACGTGTACTGCTGGACTTCCGGCGGCTCATTCTGCGTAGGCTTGGCGTAGAAGTGATAACTGATCACGTCGCGCGGAATCCCCGGCTTGTGATGATGCGGGTCCAGGAAATACTCCATGAGCGGCATATGGCCTTCCGCCGAATCGAGCGCCAGCGCCACGAATTCCATCTTGGGCGCTACTTGCCGGATAGCCGCGACGATGGCGTCGTAGCTGGCCGTGTAATCCTGCGGTGTCATGGAGTGCTCGTCATCGACTTCGTTAAAGACTTCCCAGTAGTCGAACTTGTAGTGATGGCCGGACTCCTGACGCTTCCCGGCTTCGTCGGTGAATCCCCCTTGCGTGTACCAGCTCACCAACCGGGCGTAGTACTGAGCCAGTTCCTTCCGGCTCGGATCTCGCAGGTCCTTCCCATGCTCGTAGGTCCAGGTTATCTCGTCCGGGTCAGCCGGATACGATACTGGCTTTTCGGTCTTGTACATCCACTGGGGAATCGTGCTGAAATTGATGATCACCGAATGCCCGGCTTGGGCGTTCATGAAATCTTCCATCATCGGGTCGATCAAGGAAAAGTCCCACGAAGTGTGGTCGGGAGTTGGCGGCTCAAGCTCCGTCACCGCCAGCTTGGGGTACGGCAGCCACGGCACGTAACGAACGTATTCAGCTCCCAAATCGCGCAAAGCCTCGAAAACCCGGTCGTGGATTTTCGAGCCGCGCCGCAGGGGTGGCATCACCACCACTTGCAGTGTCGGCGTCGTCTTGGAAACCGTGATCACGTTGTCCCAGGCGAGTTTGACGGAAGCTTTTTCCGGCGCAGGCGTTTTCACGGTTTCTTTTCGCGTACACGAGACTACGGCGAACAATAAGCACATCAAGAATGGAAGTAGGGTTTGGACGGCGCGCGAAGGTCTCATGATGCTCCCTCTAAAAGGCGGATGGCGCAGCGCTCGGCGATTGAGATTAAGCAGCTAACGCGGAAGGCAGTGGCGGTTCGTGAACCTCCCCTACTTCTTCTCGATCAATCGCCCCGCATCAGTCCAGAAGCCCTGAGCACGTGGCGCACACTCGGTTGAAGGCGTGGAACCCGGTGAGTTCGACGTCGGGCGACAGATATCCGTCCCGCTTCGGCTCGTCGCGCAGCAAGTCGGTGCTGAGGTATTTCTTGTTGTCGTCGGGGAATACAGTAACCACCACGCTGTCGTCGCCTAACTGGTTCTGCACCTTGAGCGCGCCAACGAAGTTCGCGCCAGAGGAGATTCCCACGCCCAGCCCCAATTGTGCGGCCAGTTTCTGCGCCATCAGGATCGCGTCGCCGTCATGCACGGTAACCACTGCGTCTAATTTATCCAGTTGGACAATGGGCGGGACAAACTCGTCTGAAATGCCTTGAATGCGGTGCTGGCCTACTCGATGTCCCGTGGACAACGTGGGCGATTCGGCCGGCTCGAGGGGATGAACGCGCAACGAAGGAGTTTTCGAACGCAGAAATCGCCGCACGCCCATGATTGTGCCGCCCGTGCCCACGCCCGCGACGAAAGCATCGGCTGTAAGCGAGTTGGCGTTCAACTGCCACCAGATTTCCGGGCCGGTAGTTGTTTCGTGGGCTCGCACGTTCGCTTCGTTGGAGAACTGATGGGGCAGAAATACGCGCGGTTGCTCGGCTGCCATCTCTTCCGCCAAGCGGATGCTGCCCAGGAACCCTCCCTCTTGCCGCCCCACCAGCACGATGCGAGCGCCAAAGCTGCGAATCAGCTCGATTCGTTCGGGGCTCATCCATTCCGGCATGAAGATGGTCACCGGATGGCCCAGAGCGCGGCCCAGCGCGGCGAAGCTGATTCCCGTGTTTCCGCTCGTCGCCTCCGCAATTGGGTCGCCTGGAGAGATCTTATCTTCCGCGTAGGCATGTTCGAGGATATAAAGCGCCATGCGGTCCTTGATACTGCCGGTCATGTTGAGCTGTTCGGATTTGGCGTAAAGGATTCGTGGCTTTCCAAGGTAGGTGAAGTCGATAGCCAGCAGCGGTGTGTTACCCACCATCCGCGCCAGCCCTCTAAAGCGGCTCGATAATACCGGTTCCAAAGTCCGCATGTGCCTTCTGCGAGCCTATTCCCCCAGGACCTGTACGACGTACACTCTCTCCAGCGGCCCATCATACTCCATAAAGTAGATGGTCTGGCGTGAGCCCCGCACGATTTTGCCGTTTTCGATCGGGAACATGCACTGAATTCCGCCCACGATGCTTTTCAGGTGGGAGTCCGCATTGAAGCCCATGCGGCCGTCGAAGTCAAGATAGCGCCGGTGATGATAATCTTCCTCTTCAGGAAACAGCCGCGAGAAATGCGTGAGAATGTCCTCTTCAAGGCAAGGGATACCCTCCGTCACCAGCAAACCCGAGGAAGTGTGGCAGGTCATGACGTTGACCACTCCGTTCTTTACCCCGCTCTTCTCCACGATCTCATCCACTCTCGGGGTGATGTTGATCGCCTCTTCGGACTTGCGGCTTTGGACTTTCACCCTTTCTAGCTTGATGATCATTGACGCATCCCCAGCAAGCGTTCCGCGTTCGTTGAGAAAATCTTCTCCAGACACCCGTCCGTCAGCGACAACGACTTGAGCGCTCGAACTATGTTCTTGATCTCGACGCGAGGGTAATTGGAGCCGAATACGACCTGGTTTCTGAGACTCCGTTCGATCAGCGTAGTCGGAATTTGCCGGCTGAAAACAAACTGGAAGAACTCCGTCGGACCGTCGTAGTACAGGCAGGAGGTATCGAGGAATACGTTGGGATACTTCAGGGCCAAAGCGGTAGCATCCCAAACCCAGGGCCAACCCCAGTGAGCCAGCACAAAGCGCAGGTTCGAGAATCTGCGAATAGCTTTCTCCAGCAGGAGCGGTTGCCCTTGCTCGAGCGGAGTCCCCGGCGCCCAGCTCATTCCCGTATGAATCAGCACCGGGATTCGTAGCGAGGCGGCCGCTTCGTAGACATCGAAAACCGCGGGGTGGTTCAGGTCGAAATCCTGAAGCGCCGCGTCGAGCTTCAGGCCTTTAAGGCCAAGCCCGGTGATGGCGGATTCGAGTTGCTTCGGCGCGTTCGGCAACATCGGATCGACGCTTGCGAACCCGATGAAGCGGTCCGACATGCCGCAAAGTTCAGTCACCTGTTCGTTGCTGCTGACCGGATCTCTGCGCGCCCTTTCGCAAGCTATGGGGAGCAGCACAGCCTTCTCGATCCCCGCCACATCCATTTGCAGGAAGAAAGTCTCCAGCGGCTGAAAGTTGTTCCCGATATTGAAGACTTCGCGCGCCACGCGTATGTAATTCGGGTATTTTTCAGTGAACTCACGGATCAGGACTGGATGCGTATGGAAATCAATCGTCACGGTCGTTTACCTTCAGACTTATAAAGGCAGTCTTTGCGGCTGCTTTGGCCAAACACCCCGCGACTGGGGGGACACCTGTGTAGCGCTGACCTTCAGGTCAGCATCTGCGAGCCCGCGTCTCGCACGCCACGAAAGAAATCGTCGCAGCGCTTCCGGTCGCGGAAGGCTTCCGTACCCCCGGGGCGAGTTGTAGAAAACGCTCCGGCGGTGTTGCCGTGCGCGACGCAGTCCGGCAGCGCCGCTCCTCGCACGTACTGGTGAACGAACCCCGCGTCAAAACTATCTCCTGCTCCCACCGGGTCAACCACCTCGACGGCCAGCGCCGAGCATCGTACCTCTCCGGACGGACCGCGAGCCAGCGCTCCCTCTCCTCCCAGCTTCACCACCAGAATGGGAACGAGCGGGGCAAGTGCGGCAATGGCCGCTTCCACGCTTTCGGCGTGCGCAATCTTCTGCGCCTCACGCTCGTTGGCGAAAAAGACATCCACATGCTTCAAGACTTCAAACAAATCGTCCCCCCAACGGTCCGCAGGATCATCATTCGTATCCAGCGATGTGGTGAGGCCTTTCTGTTTCATCGTCGCGAACAATCCCGGGATGCGCGAACGGAGGGCGCGATGCAAAAAGAAAGACGAAAGGTGAAAGTGTCTCGAATCCGAGAGGTACTCAAGGTCCAGATCCTCCAAACACATCTCGTCCATCGTTCCGGGATAGGTCAGAATGTTGCGGCAGTCCGTCCGCGGCAGGATGACGGTAAGTCCCGTAGTTGTCGGGCCACTCACCCGCCGCACTTTCGAAACATCGACTCCCCCGGCCGCCAGCCGATCAAGCGCAATCTGCCCAAGCGGATCGTCTCCAATGCGGGAGATGAATCCGACCTTGCTCCCCATTACCGACAAGTTGTGGGCAAATATAGCCGAAGAGCTTCCCAGGGTGAGCGCCAAACGGTTGGCCAACAATTCACGTTCCGGCTCGAGCTGCTCCGGAAGTCCGTAGAGGATCAGATCCAGGTTCAACTCGCCCACGACTGTGACATCAAAACGCGGCACTTGAGATAACCCCTTCCATTCTGGAGGTGTAAAAAAGCCGATAGGCTCTCATCCTGCACCCCTTGGCCGTCATCCTACTCCCCTTGGCCGTCATCCTGCTCCCCTTGGCTGTCATCCTGAGCCCCCTGGCTGTCATCCTGAGCGAAGCGAAGGATCTCTGCAGTTGTCCGCAGGTCGTCCAAGTTAAAATCAACTGCCGAGATCCTTCGCTGCGCTCAGGATGACAGACTTTCCGGCTTCTTCAGGATCTCCCGCTCAGGATGAAAGACTTCCCGGTTTTTCACGTTCTCCCGCTGAGGATCACGGCCCTGGAAAGATTTCGCGGCCGGTCGATATCGTAACCTTTCTTCAATCCTGTGTAGAGCCCCAACAACTGGCAGGTCACGAGGTAGGCGGCAAGTCTTGCGCACTCGGGAACCTCGAGCTTGAGCTCGACGAGGAAATCCGCGTTTCTTCTCACCACGGCATCGGCCTGGTTGGTAATCACCAGCGTCGTTCCACCCAGTTCTTTCATCTCCTCCAACACTTCGCGCTCCGCCGCATACCCCGTTTCCGAAAGAAGAAACGTGATGAGGGTTTCCGGTCCCACGATGGCCTTGGGGCCGTGGCGGAATTCCAGTGTATGAAAGACCTGCGCATAAGAACACGACATCTCTTTGATCTTGAGCTGGCCTTCCGAAGCAATGCCGAAGAACGGCCCCTGGCCAAGGAAGACGTAATCGGCAAAAGATCGGGCTTGAACGAATTCCTGAATACTGGGATTGACCGAATCCAGGATCGGCTGTACTCCGGCCGGTAGCCGCCGGAGCCCGTCGGTGACTTCCTTCCGGCGCGCCACATGCGCGGCCAGGGACTGCAAACCCAGCAGCATGGAGGTGAACGATCGGGTCATCACCACGCTTTTTTCGTCGGCCGGCAGAAGGTGGATCGTGAAGGCCGAAATCTCCTCGAGCGGGTGACCCGTGGAGCAACTGATGGCCAGCGTGCGAATGTTTCGGGTGCGCTCCAGGTACTGCGCCGCCCGAACCACCTCTGAGGAGTGGCCGGACCTTGACACCAGAACGGGTTGGAACTTCGCCGGCCCGTTCAGGACCAGGTCCGGGTAAAGAAGCACCTCGGACGCCGGAACGGCCCAAGCGCGCCTTCCGGTGATCAATCCCCAGCTTGCCGAGGCCGCCTGAGAAATGTAGTAGCTCGAGCCGCAACCGATGAAGATGTATTCAGCGTCTTTGGCGTCCCGCTTTGCGGCTTGTTCGAGTTGCGCGCCTTCGTCCAGTGCTTTAAAGCATTCTTCCCAGCAACCCGGTTGAGAAAGAATCTCGTTCTGCGTCTTTGCTTCGACAGCCTCGCCTCGTGAAATCATACAGCGCTTCTCCCGGTTGTTTTCTCGGCCTCTTTCCATTTATAACGTTTCGCTTCGTTTGTCAAACAGAATAACACGGTGGAGCCCCGCCTTCGAGGCTGTGACCAGATGAGGCCATCAATCCCCGCCGCCCTCAGTGCTCGCAATCATAGACATTTACGCTGTTTTTTCCGACTTGACAGAGTGCTCTATCGTGTTTAAGTGTAACCCTGCGAAATATTCGGAAACTGACAAAGTGAAACTGTCGTCAACCTGAGTTCTACTTTATTTGACCGCTTCCCCAATTTCGCCGTCGACACCGCCGCGCGCGATTGGAAATTCTTCGCCACGGATCAGTCCGTCGAATACAAGGGCCACCGTTATCAAGGTCTCGCCCTGCCCTGCCCAGTTCTGCGCAAGATTTTCCGCGACAACGCGGTTCACTGGCTGCCGGGCATGATGTAGGGCTAGGGCTTGCCTAACCTCGGTCGGTTAGCGGCATAACCGCGAGGGGACGGCAAGCCGTCCCCCTACAATCGCCGTGCAGGTGTGTGAACCGCGACACGGCAGGCGACTGACCGAGTTCATGGCCGACCCATAGCTAATCTTCTCTAGATCCCGTCAATCGTTCAATGCGGTCATCTTGTCGCATGTAAAAAATATGGATTTATTTGATTTTCCCCTTGTGGTAGATGATCTATGGGAGTATAACCGTTCCATGCCTAAAAAAGGTTCACCACCGCTGGAAGGCGAGCTGCTTCAGGGCACGCTCGACCTGCTGATCCTACAGACGCTGGTGCTCGGCCCCGCGCACGGCCACACCATCGCCTACGCCATCGAACACCGTTCCGAAGATGTCCTGCAAGTCGAGCATGGTTCCCTCTATCCGGCTTTGCATCGGCTGGAGAACCGCGGCTGGATTGCCTCCTTCTGGGGCACTTCGGAAAATAACCGTAAGGCCCGCTACTACCGGCTGACGGCCGCGGGCCGCACCCAATTGGCCCAGCAAACCAGCCGCTGGGACGAACTGGTCCGCGCCGTCAATCGCGTTTTGCGACCTGCGGAAGGGACGCCATGAACCACGTCAGTTGTCAGTCGTCAGTTGTCAGTTCTCAGTCCTCACGCCGCAGGTCCCTGGCGCCCCTACTGGGTACTGATAACTGAGAACTGATAACTGATTGACTGAAAGCTGAGAGCTAATCATGAGTTGGACTCGCTTTTTCCGACGCCGTCGATGGGATGAGGAACGTGCTCGCGAGCTCGAAGCCTATCTCGATGCCGAGACGGACGAAAACATTGCGCGAGGCATGTCTCCGCAAGAGGCGCGCTACGCAGCGCGACGCAAGCTCGGCAACATCACCAGGATTCGCGAGGAGATCTATACCATGAACAGCCTGGAGTGGGTGGAAACAATTTGGCAAGACCTGCGGTACGCAATTCGCATGCTGGCGAGGAATCGCGGCTTTACGGCGGTGGCAGTCGTAACCCTCGCGCTGGGCATTGGCGCCACCACGGCCATCTTCACGGTTGTGAATGCGGTGCTGCTTCGTCCGTTGCCTTACCCGCATCCCGAGCAACTGGTTTATGTGAAAGAAAACCTCGGACCCGCCGTGGGCATCATTCCTTTTCTATCCAGCAAGGACTTCGCGGCCTGGAGGAACCAGAGCCGCACGCTGAGTCAAATTGCCGCCTACATCACCTCTTCGGCCAACTTCACCGGGGGACGCGAGGCAGAGCGAGTCAGTTCCGGCGCAGCCAGTTCCACGTTTTTCTCGCTTCTGGAAGTTAAGCCCGTGGTCGGACGAGTTTTCCTTCCCGAGGAGGACCGCCCAGGTGGGCCGCCGGTAGTGATCTTGAGCCACGCTTTGTGGAAGCGAGATTTTGGCGGCGATCCTTCCGTGGTTGGCAAAGGCGTGACCCTGGATGGCGAGACTTATACCGTTGTGGGAGTGCTCCCAGCCAAGTTTGTCGTCCCCGATCTGTTTCGGCTGGACTACGACCTTTGGATGCCGCTTGCCCTGAGCGATGCCGGGTCCGCGCAGTTCCCGATAGTCCGAGTAGTCGGCCGGCTCAAGCCCGGAATGAGCCTCGAGCAAACGCGCGCAGAACTTGACTCCATTTCCAAGGCGACAATCAAGAAGTCCTTCAAGAAGACCATCGTAGTTTCAACCTGGCAGGAAGAGGTCACGTCGAAAGCAAGGCTCTCGTTGCTGCTCTTCCTCGGCGCGGTCGGCTTACTGCTCCTCATCGCCTGTGTCAACGTCGCCAATCTGCTGCTTTCCCGCTCGGCTACTCGGCAGAAGGAAATGGCGGTGCGCTTGGCCGTGGGCGCAGGGCGGGCCAGGATCATCCGGCAGCTTGTCACGGAAAGCACTCTCCTGTCGCTGCTGGGGGCTCTCGTCGGGTTGGCGCTGGCGCAATGGGGAAAGGACCTGCTGGTGGCGTTCATTTCTCCGAACCTGCCGACGCTGGAACCGATCAGCCTCGATTACCGAGTTCTAGGCTTCAGCTTGGCGCTGGCCTTGGTAACCGGATTGGCATTTGGGTTGGCTCCCGCGCTCCAAGCCTCCAGGGTTTCGTTGAATGAGACGCTCAAAGAAAGCAGCCGCGGCTCTAGCGAGTTTCGGGCCCGCTTCGGTTCCCGCAACCTACTCATCATTTTCGAAACCGCCCTTGCCATGACGCTGGTCGTGGGAGCCGGGTTGCTCGTCAAGAGTTTCCTGCGCGTGCGTGGGATCGACATGGGATTCAAGGCCGACCACACCCTGAGCATGACCATTGCTCTAACGCCCTCCAAGTACCCCACGCCCCGAGATCAGGCAAAGTTCTTTCAGCAAGTCATTGAAGGGATCAGGGGGGTGACAGGGATTCAGTCGGTGGGCGCTAGTAGCGGGGCACCTTCGGGGGGCAGCTTGGACAGCATATCCGGACTGACGCTCCAAGGACGCCAGGAGAAGCTTGCCGACGCTTTCTATTCGATGGTCAGTCCGGATTATTTCCGCAGCATGGGGATTCCTCTCTTGCAGGGGCGCTATTTTAACGATGCTGATCGTGAAGGCTCGCCCACTGTCGTCATGGTCAATGAAACTTTCGCTCGCCTTTATCTCCCCGGTGAGAATTGTCTGGGCAGAAAGATCGAGAGCTGGATTCAGAAGAACGATTGGCTGACCATTGTAGGAGTCGTAGGTGATGTTCGATCTTGGGCAGATAGCGAGCCGACCCCGGAAATGTACCTGCCGTATTTGCAGGTGGGAAGCCCGCACATGACCCTCCTTGTGCGCACGGCGGGGAACCCGATGCATTGGGCTGCGCCGATACGGAGTCAGGTTGCGAGCGTCGACAAAGACCAACCGCCCCATGATGTGGAAACGTTAGAGAAAATCCAGACAACAACCCTCACCCCGCGACGTGTCAACATGCTTTTGCTCGGTGCGTTCGCAGCACTCGGCCTGATGCTCGCGGCAGTTGGGATTTATGGCGTGGTGTCCTCCTCCATAGCCCACCGCCCGCACGAAATAGGCATTCGCATGGCCTTGGGCGCCGGCCAGCCTGCGGTCCTCAAGCTCGTAGTCCGCCAAGGGCTCAGCCTGGCTTTGATCGGCATCGTTATCGGGATGGCGGCTTCCATGGGACTGACTCGGTTTCTGCAATCCCTGCTGTACGGGGTCAGGCCCATCGACCCTGTCACGTTCGTCGCGGCCGCATTACTATGGACCGCGATCGCCCTGTTGGCGTGCTTTATTCCCGCACGCCGCGCCACCAAGGTCGATCCCATGGTGGCACTGCGGTACGAATAAGAGCTAGGGAATAGGGAACAGGGATTAGGGAATAGGGATTAGGGAATAGGGATTAGGGATTAGGGTTTAGGGAACATGGAATAGGGAACCGGTGTCTAAGAACTATGAAGCTGACTCCCCTCCTTAGCTAAGGGGGGGCGGGGGTGGGCCGCCACACATGCCCGAAGGGCATGAAGGTCATTAGCCGTAGGTGAAACCTACGGACGAGAAGGCATACGTTGAGTATCGCAGCGACCCCGCAGGGGTCGAATTCAACCCCTCCGGGGTTGAATCGAATACTCTGGGACGACGTTTACCGTAGGTTTCACCTACGGCTAATGATGTTGGGTCCCTTCGGGACCCCGTCGCAGCGCTTAATCTAGCGCCGATGCCACCCCCCCCTGACCCCTCCTCAGAGAGCAGGGGAGTCACTATCGAACCAAGTTCAACCAGTTCACAGTTCACACTTTAACGTTTATTATTTCCTTCAGTTCATCTGCGCCCATGTTCACAAATCCTCACTATTCTTTGGCTTTTGTCCTCCGTGCCATCATCGCTCTTTGCCTTATCCCTCAAACCTTGGTCAAGGATACCCCCAAGAACCCCGCGCAACCGGCTCCTCTGGATCCCACGTTGGATATCGCCGCGCCCACGCTCCAATCGAGCGTACACACTCCTTTGCCCGAGCAGTACATCTGGAGCTCGCAGCCCGGAAGCACCAGCGAAGGCGTGTTCAACTGCCTCCGCAAGACTTTCACGCTGAAGAAAGTCCCGCCGGTGGCAACGCTCTATGCTGCCGGGCCTCACTACATTCGCGTGTATATCAATGGAAAGCTCCTGGCCGCGGCGGAGCGTGACGCCAAAGACAGGCTTCGGCCCTTCTTACTGGCGATCGATGTCTCGGGACAGTTTCGCGTGGGGCGTAACGTACTTGCCTTGACTGTCAGCGGCGACCGACTGGTGTTGAAACTCACCCCCGCTCCCCTCCAGGTTATGAAGCCCGCGCTGCTTCTGACCGACGCCACCTGGAAATGCGGCGACGGATCGGGCAAAGGATGGGAAGCACTCGGCTTCGACGACCGCTCCTGGCCTCAGGCCGTATCGCTCGGAGCCATCGAGTCCAGCAGCGAGTTCTTTCAAGCTTACGAGGACGCGGGCATGTACCGCTGGCCGGGTTATGACGGCATCTCACCGTTCCTCGCGCACGCCATTCTGAGGCCCGAAGAACTGACCTATGGCTTCGAGGGCATGGGGAAGTTTTCGAACACCTCGGCGCTGATGGGGTACTACTTGCGCGATGTGGCGCGGGCGTCCCGCCCGCGGTCGGGGGAGCGTCCCGCTCCCGCGCGCGGGCAGAGCCTGTCCCGAGCGGAGCAAGGGAATGCCCGCGCTACAGCGGGCGAGACGCCCGCGCCACAGTGGTCGGACGAGTTCGCCGCCACGCTGCCCGCCAAGAAACTTCCGCAATCGGAATACCCGTTTCTGGTGTTGGGATTCAGGAAAGAATGCACAGGCCGCCTGCGCATCGTCTCCGATTCGCCCGCGCCCATGCGCCTCGAGGTTCAATACGGCGAGTCCGCCGAAGAAGCGTTATCGAATCCCTACCTGGGGTCGAATGAAATTTACGTGCCGCCCTTCGGCACCGTCTACGGCCCCAAGAGCGCCTTCCAATATGCCTTGGTCCGGTTCCTGGGAGGGACTTCGCCCCTGCGTTTCAAGGCCATCGACGCGGATTTCATCTACTACCCCGTGAAGCAGATGGGCTACTTCCAGTGTCCCGATCCCACCCTCAACAAGATTTGGGAAACGGGCGCCTACACCGCCCACCTGTGTATGCAGGACGCCATTTGGGACGGACCTAAACGCGACCGCACCTGCCTGGCCGGCGGGCTCGATATCACCGCGCGCGTCATCAGCGACGTTTTCGGCGACCGCTTTCTGATCGATAAATCGCTGAAAGAGCTGATTGCGGCCGCGGGCAATCCCGTTAAAAACGACGTCAACGGAATCCCCGGCTACTCGGCCCTTTGGGTTATGACGGAGGCGGATTATTTTCGCCACAGCGGAGACCTCGAGCATCTCAAGTCCGTGCAGGATTCGCTCCGCGCCTTGATGGACTACATGGCCACGCAGATTGATGAGAAGGGTCTCTTCAGGAATTCCAATAATCGCTCCACGTTCGTCGACTGGTCTCCCGATCTGGATCAAGACTCCGCCGAATCGCGCCGCGTGACGCTGATGCAATTCCTGCGCGCTTTCAACGAGGGCGCCTGGCTTCTCGAGCAGGCGGGTGACGCGACGGCCGCAGAAAAATTCCGGCAGATCGCTGAGAAGCTGCGCGCCGACACGCTCCGGAACTCGCTTGATCCCGCCAGGAACATTTTTGGCGACCGCTGGCAGACCAACGCCATGGCCATCTACTCGGGCCTGGCCGACTCCGCCCAGCGCGCCGCCGTGTGGGAAAACATCCTCTCGCGTCCCTACCGTTTCAACGTCACACCACACTTTAACTATTTCGCAATTTCAGCCATGGCGGAAGCCGGGCGCCGCGACCAAGCCGCGGATTGGATAATGGATTACTGGGGCGGCATGCTGCGGCCCGACACGACGACCTTCTGGGAAGGCTACGACTCGCGCTGGCCGAAGGAGCACTTTCATGCGCACCTCCAGACTGACCACGGCGAGGGTTACTTTGTGAGCCTCTGCCACGGCTGGTCCGGCGGGCCCACAGCCTGGCTGATGGAGCAGGTGCTCGGCATTCAACCTACAGCGGCAGGGTTCAGCCAAGTCAGCATCCGCCCCGACCTCTGCGGCATGAAATATGCCCGCGGCGCCGAGCCCTGTCCACGTGGCCTCGTCAAAGTTGACTACCGCCACGAGGACTCGGATTTTCAGGCCGCTATTGAGTTACCGGAGGGAGTGACGGCCCAGGTTTCCTTGCCGGTGGACAAGGGTGTTGACTCGATTCTGGTGGATGGCCAAGCAGTGCCGGGAGCGCCTGTCGAAGACGGAACCCGGCTCGCCGTGACCTTGAGCAGCCCAGGGGCGCATGAGCTTCACGCACATGCCAGCCCGCCCTAGGAGTCTGTGTGTTGAAGTGCGCCGCCGGCGCTTTGGAGTGCGGCAGCTCGCTGCCGCTTTCCCCGGGCGCGAGCTTGCTCGCGCTCTTTCCATAAGGCCTCGAACTCACGGCCAGCAAGCTGGCGGGAAGAAAAGCGGCAGCTCGCTGCCGCTTTCCCCGGGCGCGAGCTTGCTCGCGCCCTTTCCGTAAGGCCTCGAATTCACGGCCGGCAAGCTGGCCAGAAGAAAAGCGGCAGCGAGCTGCCGCACTCCAAAGGAAGCGCAGCGCCGGATCACGGCAAATCGTATGGAGAGCAAAATGAATTTCCGCAGAAAAGTACTGCTCGGCGCGTGTGGGTTAGCGGTCGTTGCTCTGCCACTGGCGTTTGCCGTGGCGTACACTGCACAGAACCGGCCTGCATCGCAAAGCGAGACCACAGCCGCCACGGGACCAAGATTCGAAGTCGTATCGATCAAGCTGTACGCGTCTGACCCGGTCGGGTGGCGGCAAGGCCACACCATTGTCGGTCCGACCGACGAGGGGACGTTTGAAGCAACGGAGGTCACCCTCGAGAGCCTCGTTGAATTGGCCTTCGGAGTTCACCACCCTTGGTTGATCCAGGGCGGCCCGAACTGGTTCCTTTCCGAGAAATTCGATATTCAAGCAAAAGCGGGCAACTCCGCAAATGAAGAACTGAGTGGGCTTACCTGGGACCAGGGAGCGGCATTAAAGCACCGCATGCTTCAGGCGCTTCTGGAGGACCGCATCAAGCTGGCGGTTCACCGTGAAACCCAAGCTCTTCCGGGATATGCGCTGGTCATCGCGAAGAATGGTCCCAAACTTCGGGAAGCCAGCGGAGTCGAAGGCGTCGAAGGCCAATGGGGCGGCAATGCACAGGGCCTGCTTTCATTTCGACGGACGCCCATGGCGACGCTGGCGGAGTTTTTGTCAGACAGCTTGGGCTGCACCGTGGTGGATCACACCGGGCTCAAGGGCAACTATAATTTCACCTTACAGTGGAGATACCCGCAATCCGAGGCTGAGACGTCCGGAGAGCCGGAAATGGGCAAGCCGGCCAGCAAAAACCCGCAGATGCCCGACGCTTCCACGACCTCGAACTTCGCGGCCATCCAGGAGCAGCTTGGCCTGAAGCTGGAACCAGCCAAGAACCCGGTCGAAGTCCTCGTCATCGATGATATCGAGAAGCCATCGCTCGATTAGCGGCGAGAGCGAAAACACGCCAGGGAAAAACATTATGATAGGATCATAGCCCTCTCGCAGGGGAGAGGGTGTCCCGCGACGGCGTTTTCATCAGCCGTTGCGGGACGGGTGAGGGGTCACCCCCAGGCGCTACGATCACACGCACGCACCCGTCTACTGGTTAGGTAAGGCGTCGCACTGGTTCCGCATACAGGCGTAGATTTTCGTGCCGTCAGCGGAAACCCCGAGGCCCACCGCAATGACATTTTGCGCCACTGCGGCAAGCGGCGTTACCGTGCCTGCGGGCGTGACGGCCAGGAACGTGGTGCTTGTGCTTGCACCCACGTTCGCGATCGCGACGATCGCCCGGCCATTCGTCTCGTCTGCGGCCAGGCGGAACGCCGAGCCGGAGGCGGGCTGGGCAGGCAGGTTCAGGGGAACAGATTTGATCTCCGTCATGGTGCCCGCATTCACGAACACCACAACGTTGTCAAACGCGCTCAAAAGCGCCACCGTGCCGGCCGCAGGGCCGGTCTCAAACCTTGCGAGGTACCAGCCGCCTTTGCCGGTGTTCGTGAGCGTGTCGGCGGGCATGAGGCCGGCCAGGATGAGCGGGTTGACGAGCGGGGCCTGGAACGGCTTGAGCGCAATGGTCGGTATGGTTGCCGAACCGCTCGGCGGGGTGATCACGTAGTCGTAGAGCGCGAGACCCTCGCGGTCGTACACGAACGCATCGGTCTCCGGTGATTGGGTGCCTTGATTGAGTGTCAACATGACAATCGAGTAAGGCTCCATGCCGGCAGAAGCATAGGCGAAGGTTGGGTAGATGGTTTTCGTGAAAAGGCACGCGATATCGCCGGCAGTATTTTCTGTGCCGCAATACACGCTGTCTTCCACGGCGCTGTCCGAAAGCAGGTTTCCGGCATTGGCGCTAGAGGCGACGGGGGCACCGGTGGCTGCGCTATATCCATCGGTTAGTCCTGATGAGTATTGGTTTTCCCAAACCGAATCATTAGTGGCATCGAACGCGATACTGACTTCCTCGGCAAGAGGACCCGTATTGATGTTCCCATCCGGAGTAGCATCGGCTTTGAACTTCCAGATATACCCGGCGACACGGTCAAGGTTGTACAGTTCGCCGTCCGGGCCAATCACAAGATCGTTCTGATTGCCGGTGAAAGCGGTATTCCAGGGATTTGAGCAAGTAGTTGTAGTTCCACGGCAATCGGTGAAGGTGAACGAGCCGGGTGAACTGTGAAAAGTGTCAAGTCCCATTACGTAGTAGACTTCATCCGGATTGACGAGCTCAACCAGCTGCGGCCATGCGTTAGGTACTGTATTCACGGTGTCCCCGATCTGAAAACCTGACCCGGACATGGTTTCTGTGACCATGCCGCATTCCGCGTCGCAGCGGAACACGGGAGGCGCGATACTTGTGATGATTGACGCTATGGTGACCTCGAACTGCGCCATGGCAGATTTAGTCGTGTCCGCTGCCGCCGTCGCGGTAACCGTCACCATCGTGTCTGCTGATACGGCGGTGGCCGCGGTAAACAGTCCGCCGCTATTGATTGCTCCCGCCGCAGCAGGCGTCGCTTTCCAGTTGACTGCGACGTTTGAAGTGCCGGTAACGGTTGCTCCAAATTGCAGCGTTCCTCCCGAACCGACCGCGGTCGGTATTGGATTAGGGGAAGTGATGGAGATCGAAACGGGCAAAGTTACTGTCAGTGAAGCGCCGGTCAAACTGCATCCGGTCGCTCCGTTGGAGGCGACCCATTCCGAGCCGCCGATCGTAGCGCTGCCAGCGCCCACGCCGGTCACGGTGCTGCCGCTTACCGCGGCCACGTTCGCATTGTCAGAAGAGAAGGTGCCACCCGTGAAGCCCGAGGGTGCGGACGCCTGACTCGTCGCTCCAACGATGATGCTGGTGGGGTTTAGGATGACCGCTCCCGAAGGACAAGTGGGGGGCGGCAGACTCGTTCCACCGCCTCCTCCGCCCCCGCAACCGGCCAGGCAGACGCAAACCAGGAAAGCGGCGCCTACGAGCCGCGAGCAAAGAAGAGATTCACCACAGAGCACACGGACTTCACGGAGAAAGGCTCTGTGGTCTCCGTGACCTCTGTGGTGAATCTTTTTCAAGAAGTCGCCGGCGGGTTGCATAGTCGTTCTCTCCTTGTCGCGTTATCGTGAAGGCTTCTCGCTATAGGCATTCCTGCTGCGCCGTGCACAGCGTAGCGCGGCGGCGGACCCGTGGGGGAGACGACCTTCCCCCGATCTTAGTTCTGGGGATGATGCCACTAAACCAGTCTGCTTACAACTGGAATCAGAATATCGAATATGACAATAAGTCGTTCGGACACGCAGCCACGCTTGCGACGCAACCCCTCACCCGTCGTGCTCCGGCTGATGAAAACGCCGTAGCCCGACACCCTCTCCCCCGGGGAGAGGGCAGACCGTTCTTAGTCTCGGCGGCATGGAGGCGAAGGATTTCGGTCGCGCTCAACCTGCATCCGACCCTAGACGACCTTCTCATTTGTTGTCCCGGACGCGGCGAGAAGCGTCTCGATGCTTTTAACTTGACATAACCCTCCAGGCATAATAGCCTACTATAGTCTGTCGAACGGTGGACGATTTGTCGCAGGGGAGAGCGTCGGTGCTCACTGGCGGAAAGGAAAAACTGGATGGGCCGGGCCGCAGGCAGAATGGAGCGTCGCAGAAAACACAAAAACAGTGGGAACGAAGCTAAGAAGTCATTGAAAGCAAAAGGAAGTCATGTTTTCGAGTTGCGCAAAACAAGCCAAAAATGAAGGTATATTTGGGTACCAATGCGCAAATTGCACCCGGAAAGGAGTCCTTTCGGGACCACGCGTGTGCCGACCGCCGGCTTCGGCCGGCGAAATCCGGCTGGACGCGAAATTGTCCCGCTGTGCAATACCCAAAGCAACGCGGAAACCATACGGCCCTCGCCTCCACGTCATTCCCGCGGAAGCGGGAATCCATCGTGCTAACATGGACTCCCGCTTTCGCGGGGGAGACGACCTCGATGCTGCCTTTTCTGACCATTCCTTTGTTTTCATAGACATTCCCGGTTCGTTCGTAAGAAAAGTCGAGAGTCGAGAGTTAAGAGTCGAGGAGTCGAAAGTCCCCAACTGCGGCTGGGCTTCGGGCCGGCTCGAGTTTTGCAGCGCTGGGCTTCTCGAGTCCCTGGCTCCTCGACAACTTGTCCTTGTTGTTTGTTTTCATAGACATTCCCGGTTCGTTCGTAAGATTTTTCGTAGCGTCGACCCTCACGTCGGCAGACCCTGGTGTGCTGACCTGACGGTCACCGCTACGCGACAATCTGACCTCATCGTTTGTTTTCATAGACATTCCCGGTTCGTTCGTCCAAGAACAGCTTCCAGCATCCCTCCAGCTCTTCAGAAAGTCTGTCATTCTGAGCGAAGCGAAGAATCTGCTTTAGTTCGCCTTGGACCGAACTGCGGATCCTTCGCTTCGCTCAGGATGACAGGCCGGGCGGTTGGCCCCCTCGGTCAGTGCTGCGTAGAACCGAAAAAGTCACGCGCTCCCAGGATGACATCGACTTTCATCTCCGCCGCTGGGCCTCAGGCGCATGATAGCTTCTCAGGAAGGAAGGTCCGGGGTCGATGGATTCAAAGCGGCGTCTTCTCTGATGTGGGGCTACAACCCTCGCTCGCCCATCTCGAAGGCTTTAAGGACAGCTTGGGCTTTGTGGAGGCATTCCTGGTATTCGCGGGAGGGGACGGAGTCAGCGACGATGCCGGCCCCGGCTTGCAGGTAGGCGCGATGGCCTTTAACCAGCACGGTGCGGATGACGATGCAGGAGTTGAGATTGCCGGAAAAGTCGAGGTAAAGAACGGCGCCGCCGTACAGCCCGCGCCGCGTGGGTTCGAGCTCGTCGATGATCTCCATGGCGCGGACCTTAGGCGCGCCGGTAAGCGTGCCGGCAGGGAAGCAGGCGGCCAGCGCGGCGTAGCTGTCGGCGTCCGAACGCAGGCGGCCGCGAATCGAGGAGACCAGGTGCATCACGTGGGAGTAGCGCTCGACGAACATGATTTCCTTGGGGCGGACGCTCGAGAACTCGCACACCCGCCCGATGTCGTTGCGGCCCAGGTCAACCAGCATGATGTGTTCGGCGCGCTCCTTTTCATCGGCGCGCAGTTCTTCTTCGAGCCGCTTGTCCTCGTCCTCGGTTTTACCCCGCGGGCGCGTTCCGGCGATGGGCCGGTACTCGACTTCGCGCCCGGAAACCTTGACGAGCATTTCCGGCGAAGAGCCCAGAATGGTGGAGTCGCCCATGCGCAGGTAGTACATGTAAGGCGAGGGGTTCACCGCCCGCAAGGCGCGGTAAATGACGAACGGTGGAACGCGCACGGGCGCCTCGAGGCGTTGCGAGATCACCACCTGGAAGATGTCGCCGGCGCGAATGTATTCCTTCGAGCGCTCGACCATGCTTTCGTAACGCCGCTGCGACAGGTTGTGGCGCGCGCGGAACGGTCCGCGCGGCGGACGCAGGCGTGGCTGCTCGAGGGGGCGGCGCAGCAGGGTTTCCATGCGCCCGATCTGGCGGACGGCGGCGTCGTACTTGGCGCGCAGCGTGCCCGTGCCTTCCTCCGTAAGGACATTGGCGATCAGGAAGAGGCGATGCTGGACGTGGTCGAAGGCGACGAGGTTCGAAAAGTACATGAAGGCCGCGTCGTCCAGGTCAACGTCCATCTCGACGCGGGGCGGAAGCCGCTCCAGCCTGCGCACCGCTTCGTAAGCAAGAAAGCCCACCGCGCCGGCGGTGAAGGGCGGCAGGCCGGGCAGCGTCACGGAGCGGTAACGCGCGCCTTCCCGGCGCAGGCATTCGAAAATGTCGCCGGTTTGCTCCGTCCGGTGCGCTCCACGCGTGAGGGTGACGCGATCGCCGCGCGAAGTAATGACCTGAAACGGATCGATGCCGAAGAATGTGTACCGGCCCACACGCTCACCGCCCTCCACGCTCTCGAGCAGGAAGCTGTAGGGATGCGCCGGAGTTCCTGTGCCTCGCCTGCTCGCCCCGGCGGTCTCGGGGGAAAGCCGCAAATAAGCGGAGACAGGGCTCAGCAAGTCCGCGACGATGGTGCGGTAAACGGGCAGAACATTGCCCTGGCGCGCCAGGCGCTGAAATTCGGCGAAGCTGGGTTGAATGTTGGGCATAAAAGAAGTCCTCAGCCGTCAGCTATCAGCTATCAGTTCAATATGAATTAATACCACTTAATATATTACACGGCTTGACCTGATAGCTGACGGCTGACGGCTGACAGCTAACTCACCGGCCGATCCAGGACTTGCATCACCGCCTGTTCCATCAAGGCGCGCGGGGCGTTGAGCCCGGTCCAGATTTCGAATTGGCGAGCCCCTTGCGCCACCAGCATTTCGAGCCCGGAAATCGTGACCAAACCGCGCCCCCGGGCTTCGTTGATGAAGCGCGTTGCGAGCGGATAATAAACCATATCGAAGACCACTCGGGCGCGCAGACGGGCCAGGTCGAGCGGCGACTCGTCCATGTGGGGATACATGCCGACGGGCGTAGCATTAATCACCGCATCCACTTCCAGTCCGTCGGCGCTCGCCCAGGGGACCGCTTCGCCCTCCACCGCGCGCGCCAGGCGCCGCGCCATTTCTTCGCGGCGAGCGGCCACGATCACTTGAGCGCCCTCGGCCCGCAAGGTGTAGGCGGCGGCGCAGGCAGCCCCGCCCGCGCCCAGAATCAACATGCGGCTTCCGGAGAGCCGCAAACGCTTGGTGAGAACTTCCACCACCGCCGCGGCGTCCGTGTTCCAGCCCATCCATTTGCCGCGCTGGACGGCCACCGTGTTACACGCCCCAATGCGCGTGGCCATCGGATCGGCCCAATCCAGCGCCCGCAGAATGGCGCGCTTGTAGGGCATGGTCACCGCGAACCCCGACAAGCCCGCCTGCCGCGCAAAGGCGATGAAGTCCGGAAGGCGGCCGGTCTCGCAAGGCAGGAAAACAGCATTCACGTGCTTGGCCTGGAACGCCGCGTTCTGCATGGCCGGTGAGAGTGAAATCGAGGCGCGTGAGCCAACGACGCCATAAAGCCGGGTGCTTGAGTTCAGCCGCTCGACCTGGTACACGGAACGCATCAGGTCCACCGCAACCTGTCCGGGAACCACGGCATGGTTTCCGGGAGAGGCGTAGGTGATCGCCGATCCCCAAAGCAACGCCAATAACCGCGAGGGAATGCCCGATGCACCCATCGCCAGTGCCACCAACCTCGGCGTCCGGCGGCGATGAGACCTGAGGAGTTGGCGGATCTGAAGGTTGTCGCGCAGATGCTGTGCCTGCGTCGCTATCTTGACCGTGTCCACGGGAAGCCGCACCAGTTGGCGATAGACACTGCCCAAGGATCGCGTCTGCCGGAAGTTGTGATAGGAGGCGATGACTTTGGCGGGATCGAATTGCCCCAGTAGAGTGGAGCCGCCCTGCTTGATGGACTCCAGCTCGAGATCCACCCACTGGCAACCCGCGCGCACGGCGGCGGCTAGGACAGTGGCTTGCTCCTCGACGCTGCCTTTGAAGGCTCCTCCTGCCTCCTCCCGTCGGCACGTGGCGATAACCTGCGGAAGGTGCGTACGCAAGAGTATCTGATGGAGCGAGACTTCGAAGTCGGTGAAGTTCTGGAGAGAGTCCAGGCGCAACTCGTAGCCCACACCCGCAGAACCGAACCGGCCGGCTTGAGCTTCCATCGCCGCCAGACTGGGCCCCGACAGCGTAATGAAGATGCGCCGTGTGGTGGGTTTCGCCAACAATGATTCCCCGTCCCCTGAGGGTTTCAACGAGTTGACTATAAGGGTTTTGACCGAAGAAACGCAAGAATATTGCGGCTGTTGGCGTCTTCCGATCCTACCGTCGCGGCACAAGCATCGCGCCCTGTGGCACTAGTTCGCGGGACGTTGTTATTTTGCGAAGATGTCTTCTCCGTGCTCTCTGTGTCTCGAAAGACTGAACACAGAGATCACTGAGATCCTCAGTGTTCTCAGTGTTAAGGCTTCGAAGTCACAGAGGACACGGAGAAGTTGGATCTGGTTGCGGCTTCGCCGCTCTGTCCATCTTCACCGTTTCCAGGACGGCCCTGAGCTCCGCTTGAGTTCTTGCCTCCGGCATCTCATCTGCTATAGTCAGAGAGTGCCCAGCCCGCAGGCGCATGGCCGCGCAGCGAAGCGCTCTCGCCGCCGGAGGATTTCGAATCGCCTCGGCTTGGTCGCCTCAGACTATGGGTGATTCTCAACACACGTCTGCTGCACGTCGGTCGCGGGGCCGAGTTCAGCCGCTCGGCGCGCTGCTGTTTGTGGCCGTTCTCTCTTTTCCCGCCTTCGCTCAAACCCCGCTTGATGAACACCTCCGGGCGATCGCTTGGCCGCCCTACCAGGATGAGACAGTGCAGTTGATGCACGAGTACTTACGCATCAACACCTCGAATCCGCCTGGGAACGAACTGGCTGCGGCAGATTTTTTCCATCGGCTGTTCGAGCGGGCCGGGATCCCCAACACGATCTATCCCTACGCCGCCGGGCACGCCGATTTCTGCGCGGTCCTCAAAGGTGATGGAACGCTTCGGCCCTTGATCCTGCTGAACCACATGGACGTGGTGCAGGCGGACCCGCGTAGCTGGCGGCTGCCGCCTTTTTCCGGCGAGATATTGAACGGTGAAATGTATGGCCGCGGCGCGCAGGATATGAAGGACGAAGGGCTGCTTCAGGCAATGGCGCTGCTGATTGCAGCCAGGCAACGCTTGACCCTGAAGCGCGACCTGATTTTCCTCGCCACTTCGGACGAGGAGGTTGACGGCACAGGCAGCCGCTGGATCTTGGAAAATCATCCGGAGTTGGTGCGTAACGCGGAATACCTGATTACGGAAGGCGGCTCGAACCTGATTATCCAGGGCCGGGGAACAATTTACGAGGTGGGCGTGGGGGAAAAGGCCCCTTATTGGCTTCGACTCACCGCCACTGGCCGAGGCGGCCACGGGTCCATCCCTATTGCGGATTCGGCGCCGAATCGGCTGGTGAAAGCTCTTGCCCGCGTCGTGGACTGGCAACCGCCCGTCCACCTGCTTCCTTCGGTGGAACAGTACTTTCGCGTCATCGCCGCCCTTGAACCGGAACCCCGCGCCACACAGTTCCGCGACATCCGTACGGCGCTTCAAGATCCTGATTTAGCCCGCAGCCTCACTCGGGATGAACAGTACAACTTTCTGCTGCGCGACACGGTCTCTCTCACCGTCCTCCAGGGTGCGGCTCAGACGAACGTGATTCCTGATACGGCCTACGCCGAGCTTGATGTGCGGCTGCTCCCGGATGAAGATCCCAAGATTTTTCTGGGCCAGTTTCGACGCGTTCTGGCGGATGATTCCATTCAAATTACCTCCGCCAACCGCTTCAGGCCTCCCAACTCTTCCTCCACGGACACCAGTCTTTACCGGTTGATCGAGCAGGTGGTGCACCAATACAATCCGCGCGCGATGGTTGCGCCGGCCCTGGGCGGCGGGTACACCGAGAGCCAAATGTACCGCCCGCTGGGAATTACCTGTTACGGGTTCAACACGTTGGAAGTGACGCCGGAAGTGGACGCCACTGAGCACGCCGCCAATGAACGTGTGCCCGTCGAGTAACTCCGGCGTGGGGTGAAGATTCTGTATGAACTCGTAGCGCGGGCGGCAAATCAGTAACAAAGATGAAGCGCGAATTCCCAGATCGTCCCATCGTCGGCGTCGGCGGAGTCGTCATCCACCGCCGGCGGGCTCTCCTGATTCGCCGCGGTTGCGAGCCGCTGAAGGGCCAGTGGTCCATTCCCGGCGGCATGCTCGAACTCGGCGAAGACTTGGCGGAAGGCGTGCGGCGCGAGTTGAAGGAAGAGACCGGCCTGGACGTCGAGCCTCTGCAAATCGTCGCGGCGTTCGACCGCATCACACGCGAATCCGAACGCGTCAAGTACCACTATGTGATCGTGGATTACGTCTGCCGGCTGAAGGGCGGAAAGCTTAAGCCCGCCTCCGACGTTACCGACGCCCGCTGGGTGCGCCGCGAAGAGATGCCCCTGTATCACCTGACCGACATGGCAACCAAGGTGATCCTGCAATCGTTCGAATTCTTCGAGAAGCGAAAGGTGCGTTAGGTGAGTGATGCCGACGGCTACGTGTCCTTTGCGAGTTCGAGCGCTTCGGCCGGAGTCACTGCCCTTAAACCAAGCACCGATTGCGCGTTGACGTCCCTCAAGACCCGCTCCTCGGCACTTACTAAGATGGGGTGAGAAATTAAGGCCGCTCTGACGACGTACTCGTCTTCACGGGGAAGTCTGACACCAGGAGGCAATTCGGGTGCTGGAGATACCTCGACGGCAAACTTCGAAGAGTTATAGATCACCTCCGACAGAAATTCACTGGTTTTATAAAGCAGCGACGGGATTGAAAGCAGCTTTTTGAGGTGACGTGAATACCTTTCAGCGAGCTCATTGTCGGCTACTACAGTATGGCAATTCTCACCGATCAAACGAACAAGCTCGCTCGAGGTCTGGTCGGGATTTCCGGCTTCATCCACGCCCTTAATGGCGTGGTAGATAACCATAACATCCAGCAGGAATCGGTGCTTCACGCGTTATGTCTTCTTGAGGGCGTCCAGGAATTCAGTAAGCTCCCTCAGACTTTGGTCGAAAAATCCCGGCAAGCCGCCGTCGACCTGACCATGCTCGTTGATGGTAAGGGGCCGCACATCCGCCGCCCCTTCGACGTTGTCGAAGTAGTGCAGCGCGACATCGTCCTTCGCCCAATCGCCCTTGCCAACCGCATTTAGAATCACGTGCAGAACGTGTTCGCTGTGAGTTTCTATGAAGAATTGGACGGTTTGGTCCTTTGCCATCCTGAGCAGCACCCGCATAAGCTCGCATTGTCTCTTGGGATGTAAGTGAACTTCGGGTTCCGACAACAGGATCGTCTCGTTGGGCGGCGTAAGAAGAACTGGCACGAAAATGAACGGAATCTGATTTGCACCCGTACCTTCGTTGGCAAACAGGGTTTCACCACGGACATCGTTAGTGTGCTTGGCCCAGATCTTGAGCCTCTTTCCTGGAACAACCTCGAAGTCAATGGAGAGATGGAGTAAATCACTAAGTTGCTCTGACAGCCTCTCCTTAAGTCTTCTGTCCGAGGCGAGCGCGTTCGGTAGCGCAAGCGCCCGGTCGTGAAGCGTCATCAACTCCAGATTGCCCGGCGGATTTTCGGTGATTGGGTATCCCCACTCCTCGAAGCCCCGAAGAGGGAATACTGGATGTATTGACCGCAGCAAGCTGCTTGGAACAGCACCAAGCCACTGGGAAACCTCGTTGTACTCCAGCAAAGCCTCAGGTGGCGGGACGAAGCCTTGTTTTTGACGGTCATACTCATATCCACCATGACCCGTTAGTTGGAATGTGGGCGATATCTGCAGGAAGTATTTCACGCCGGGTAGCTGAATAACTGGGGTTTTCGGGGAACTCCCCCGAACAAACTCCCATGTGGTGTCGGCCCCCGCTACCTCCAGCGAGCCGGTGTGGTAGGCGAGTTGGTTTGTTCTGATCCGCAACTGAGCATTAACGACAGCTTGTTCCACGCGACCGATGGGTCTTCGCGCGCGCACGACACCCGTGAACCCGAGATGAACGTCCTCCCCGCTTTCACGAACGATTTCCTCGAATTTCCCCTGGTCCACACTGAGCAGGGACGAGTACTGGTATGGCTCGGATTCTGACGGCACGTGGGCGGCCGGTGGTTGGCATAAGTACTGGTCATTTCGGAGGGCTGCCTGCCGAAGGAGCAAGAGCGCTTGAAAGATGCTCGACTTGCCGCTGTTATTCGGCCCGATGAAGACAGTAATCGGCGCAGCATCAATTCGAGTGTCCCCGTGGAGTTTGAAGTTCTTGAGGTGGACGCTTTTCAGCATGGCCTGATTATAGCGCAACTATCATGGTCCTTCTGATTTTCAACTCTCGACTCTCGACTTTCGACCCTCGACTCAGCCCAAACGAAAAGCCCCTGGCCATGCGCCGTCCGCATGACCAGGGGCCCGGGATACTGATTGGGTTTGGCTTTTCTCCCTCCTTCGTCGGGGAGAGGCGCCGCACAGCGCCCTTGCCACTAACCCTCTGTTGCTAGCGAGAGGTTCCCACAAGTGGGCACGTGCTTGACGCCTTAAGCCTCAGCACCCTCGCTAAGGTTACTTTCTATCGACATGGATCACCTCCTTTCTAGCTACCGTGATAATAAAATCCGGTTGAATGCGAGTCAAGAAAAAAACGCACTTACATCAGCCGCCGGTCATTTTCGGGCCAGCCGGCCTTGCCGACCAGTGGCACGAACTGGCAAGGGTCGAGGACTCGAATCTTCACTTCTCCCGCCTGTTTGACGTTGAGAAGAAGGTCCTGACGGCGGAGGTCTCCGACCGGAATCACCAGGCGGCCTTCTTCCGCGAGTTGTTCGAGCAAGGCGGGCGGCACACTGGGCGCGGCGGCAGTGACGATGATGACGGCGTAAGGCGCAGCAGCCGGGTAGCCCTCGCTTCCATCACCCACCATGACGTCCACTGCGTCGTACCCGAGGCGTGCCAGGCGATCGCGTGCAGTTTCCGCGAGCGCCGCGTTACGTTCCACGCTGTAAACTCTCGCGCCCAAATAGGCCAGGATCGCCGCCTGATACCCGCTTCCGGTCCCCACTTCCAGGGCCTTGTCACCGGGTTGCACGCGGGCTGCTTCGGTCATGGCGGCAACGATGTAGGGTTGTGAGATGGTCTCCGCGTCACCCAGAGGTAACGGCCGATCGTCGTAAGCAGCCTTGATCAAACTCGAAGGGACAAACTCGTGGCGCGGCACGTGCAGCATGGCATCCAGGACCCTTGGGTCTCGGATGCCCCGATGCCGCAGTTGGATTTCGACCATCAATCGGCGTTCTTGTGCGAACGGTATTGGCTCAGTCATTTCGCCATTCATTGGGCAGGAGGCCCTGCCCGGGCGCAGTATCCGGGCAGCGTTCCCCGCCGCTGGGCAATCAGGTGGCCTTAATCATCGCTCCGCAGACCTTGTGCGTCCAGGGTTTTTTCTGCGTGGGTGCGAGGTCGTCACGCCCACGGTAGGGTTGCCTCGACGGCAAAGTGTGAGAGAATCATCTGTAGGGGCGGTCCTCGCGGCCGGCCTGCGCAGCGACAAGGGTTGCGCTTCGAACCCCAGCATGAACCGCGAAAAATACTCCCGTCAGATTCTGTTCCCGCCCATCGGCGCGGAAGGGCAGGCGAAGCTGCTCGAATCCAGGGCCGTAATTCTGGGCTGCGGAGCGCTCGGCACTGCCCAGGCCAACGCCCTCACCCGCGCCGGCGTGGGGACGCTGCGCATCGTGGATCGCGACTTCGTCGAAGAGTCAAACCTGCAGCGCCAGATCCTTTTCGACGAGGCGGACGCCCGCGAGCGATTGCCGAAAGCCATTGCCGCAGCGCGCAAGCTGAACCAGATCAATTCCGAAGTCAAAGTCGAGGGCGTGGTTGAAGATGTGGACAACCGCAACATCGAAAAACTCGTCAGCGGTTTCCAGGTGGTCTTGGACGCCACGGATAATTTCGAAGCGCGTTACCTGCTGAACGAGGCCGCAGTGAAACACCGTTTACCCTGGGTTTACGGCGCCGTGGTGGCCAGCTACGGCATGAGCATGACGATCCTTCCGGAGAGCACGGCCTGCCTGGCCTGTCTGTTTCCCGCTGCGCCCGAAGGGGCGCACGAAACCTGCGACACGGCGGGCGTGATCAGCCCGGCGGTCTCCTGGGTAGCGGCCATTCAGGTGACGGAGGCGCTGAAAATCCTTCTGGGCCGGCGCCACGAGTTGCACGGAGCGATGCTCGCCTACGACATCTGGAAGAACCAGCTCCAGGAAATCCGCCCGCCCAAAGACCCGCAGTGCCGGGTTTGCGGGGCTAGAGAGTTTGCCTACCTCAACCGGACCGGGCCAACCCACACCAGCCTTTGCGGACGAGATTCCGTGCAGATTCACGCGGCGGCGCCGCGGCACTTGGATCTCGCGGATTTGAGGGCCCGCCTCGAACCGTTCGGCCGAGTGCGCGCCAACGAGTTCCTGCTCGTCTTCGCAGTCGATGCCTACGAATTGACGGTCTTCTCCGACGGCCGCGCCATCGTCAAAGGCACGCCCGACCCGGCCGTGGCGCGCAGCGTCTATGCCAAGTACATCGGAGCTTAGCCCGCCGGGATGTAGCCGACTTTTTGTCACTGTTCTGGCCTCGCCTTTCCCGTACTTCACTTGCGCAAAATGCGCTGATTTTGCTCGTTTCAGGCTCTGTTTGATGCGGAATTGCGCTCAGAACGCGCATAATTCTCAGCATTCAAAGAAGTTATGTCCTTTGCTTTCAATAATATACTGGCTTCGATCGTACTATTTTTTGTTTTTTGAGGCCACTCCCTCTCGAGTGCCCGGGGACCATCCCGCTTTCCCTTTCCCATCCGGTCATCCCGGCGCCCGCCTGCGACAATGTGTCGACAAAATGACCACAATTATAGGCTATCATGACTTCGCGAAGTTGTCAAGCGGAAAACGCAAACAAGCGGCGCGGACTTTCCCCCACTCCCATAGCCACAATTAGGCGGAATATGCCCAAGGGCCGGCAAGGACGAAATGTCGGCCGGCAGGCCACTCGTGACCGGGTGGTAAGAGCCTCCCCACACCGCAGAGGCCGCGCTACGCGTCCTTTCGAAGAGAAAAAGGTTCAGGCAACGGTTGCGGGGTGGATGGGAGAAATGTTGGAGTGGCGAGTGAAGTCTTGCACATTGAGGGTTAGAATCCTGGTGACTCCATACACGTTCATCGCGGCGGCGATATGGGCATCGTGGGTATTCTTGCCGGAAACCTGGTGCTTGGAGACCAAGAGCTCCCATTCATGGAACACCATCGCGGTTTCGGGCAAGAGGGTGAACAACCGCTGGAAGGCGGCGAGTTCTGCCGCCGCATTTTGAGGCGTCATTCCCAAGCCGTTTTCGCTTGTGGGCCGAGTCGCCACGGCCCAGAATTCCATCAGGTTCTGAGGAGTTACGTTCAAGGTTTCGTTTTGTGTGCGCAGTGTGCCCACCGCACGCTCGGCAAGGGCACCATGGGGGTGGTGCGGCTGAAGCAGCCGCAACAGGATGTTCCTGTCAATTAGAATCGCCATTTACTGGCCGCGTGTGCCGTAGATCGATTCGCGATGGATGGCCTCATCGGAGAGCAGTGGGGTGGTTGTCGAGTGGCTGTGCACCCAGGCGTGAAATTCCTCGAGCCATTGCTGGGCACTCGGTGCGTTCACGGGAGCGCGCGGTTGTCCCAAGAGCCGCTGGATGGTCTCCACTCCCACACCCACGACGTCATCAGGGGTTCTGATCAGACCCTCTTGAATTGCCCGGCCAATCACTTGCTCCTGCTCGGGCGTAAGCTCAATCGTCATACCGCGTCCCTCGCTCCGTTGCCGCAACTCTCTTCAGAATAAGGTGCTGGCCGAAGGGAGTCAACTCCGTAATGACGGGAAGCAGACGGATCGGCGCGTTTACCTCGCCCATTCTGAATCTCGAATCTGCCATCTCGAATCCCCTGCGCCGTGCCCCGTAACCCGTATCCCGTGTCGCGCTTTTCTCGCCTCTCGCCACTAACCACTGGCCACTGTTCTTACCAGTGCGAAATGCCGCCAACCTCACACCGCAGAGGCACGCGCCATGCTTGTTTTTATAGAGCATCGCGCTTGCAGTTGCGGTACACTAGCGGCTGAGATGGCTGCAACAAAACTGCTGGTTACACGTTCGGATGAGGTCATGAGCGGGGCCGTGGTGTTTACAGGGACGCGGGTTCCCGTACAGACCCTCCTTGACTACCTCGAAGAAGGGGACAGGCTCGATGATTTCCTGGAGGACTTCCCGACCGTGAGCCGCGAGCACGCGCTCGCGGTTTTGGAGTTGGCCAAGCAATCGGTGTTCGCGTATGCGGATTCTTCTGGATGAGTGTGTCCGGCGTAGATTCCGCCATCAACTCCCCGAGCATGAGGTTCGAACCGCTCCCGAAATGGGCTGGGCCTCGTTCAAGAATGGCGCCCTTCTCTCCGCCGCCTCCGGTAAATTCGATGTACTTCTCACCACGGATCAGCGCTTAAGCTATCAACAGAATGTCCCAGCTTTTGCCATAGCGGTCATCGTGCTGGTGGCTGCGCGCAACAAGCTTGAGTTCCTTTTGCCGCTGGCGCCGGAACTGAAAAAGGTCCTTGCAGAGATCAAGCCCGGAGAGGTTCGTCGCGTGGGTATGTAACCAACCCCGCCCCCCGAATCCCGCCCCTGAGGAGCTGTGAAAAAATCGACGTTTGTCATCCTGAGCGAAGCGAAGGATCTCTGCAGTTGTTCGTAAGTCGTTGA
>Ga0209415_10001915_pt1 | contig 39384 bp, 32 predicted proteins | sample PeaSoiSIISIP2007_FD_187696 | JGI IMG/M metagenome (GOLD analysis project Ga0209415, IMG submission 187696) | Peat soil microbial communities from Weissenstadt, Germany - SII-SIP-2007 (SPAdes) (version 2) | ecosystem: Environmental > Terrestrial > Soil > Wetlands > Peat | place: Germany...
GAGGGTGGGGGTGGGACGGGTTATTCTGGCATTGCTTTTCGACTGACCCAGGCGATGCAACTTGGTGCTGCCTGGGGCGAAACTGTGCTCCACCGATTTCAGGCCGATGCAGGTGGTGGACCCAACGAAGGCCTGACTTGGGGAAAGTGGGGCGACCTCTACGGTGCGACGTTGTCGGGCGGCGGGACTGGTTGCCAAGGCTTCGGTTGCGGCACAGTCTTTGAGCTCCGGCCCTGACACGGGCAAGCGGACCCCGAGAGATCACAGTTCCAATTCGGGAATCCCGTGACTTATAGCTGGTAGATAATATTCCAGGCAGCGGGTCTCTGGCGCGTTTCTGGATGTCTGGTTGACCCAAACCTCATCCGAGCCCTCGAACGTCGTTCTACGGCCCTGCAAACGCAATTCAATGGCATTCTACGCGATGGTCAGACTGCCATTTTGCATCTCAGATGTGGCCGCAACGGAGATTCAACAACTTAGCTAGAAGTGAATCAGATTGAGACGCAAGTCAGGCGGAACAGCGAAGGCGGAGCCGCCAGTGCATTTTGGCAATGCGTCGAATCGTAGAGCTAACCTTGGCTCTTGACGTACTCCACTCCATATTCGGTCAGGCCATTGTTCATCTTGCGGGATCGCACGATGCGTCCGGCAACAAAAATGTTCGCCGCGCCTGGTGTGTAGGGAGCGGCTACCTGAACCCAGCAGTCCTGAGAATAGATTCGAGAACTGTGGAAACAAATACCTCCACGTGACACATTCACCACATCGACTATGTCTGCGTGAGGACCGGCGGGACCGACACAAGCCGTCGTTTTCATGCTGATGCGGGCATACTTTCTCTTGTCATGTTTCTTGCCGCCGGGCCGCATATCGGTTTGCGTCGTAGCGCTGTCGGCTTGGTCAAGAACCTGTTCCCACATCGTGTTGACGGAGCATGCTGAACAGTTGCGCGTGAGATGATGCGTGATCTGGAAAACGGAAAGATCCACTTCGTTCAGGGCAACCTCTTCGCAGGTTTGGCAAGCGCAGCATTTCAGCAGTACGCGAACGGCGCCATCTTCCAGATCCTTTTGTCGAGGAAACCGGATGCCCCAGAAATTCTCGCCCGGATCTAGCACTTCGATTCCGTAGAGATTGCCTTCGGGCCGGATGCCCGTCTGACCTACGACTCGTCCGGTTGCTTCCTCGGCGCTGCCCGCCCGTTGCAAGTGAATCTTCTGCCCTGGGGTCAGCGACTGTCTTAAAAGCAGGCAGCAACCATTGCGGCTGACGTTCACTGTCCTTACAACTTCAGAGAAATGTTGCCCCGCCGCATCGCTACACGTAATCTGCACGCTGATCGCGATGGAAACCCGATCTCCCTTGCGGGCGGCTGAGGGTGGCGCTTCGACTCCCATACCCATCAGCCTAGGGAATCGGCCACGACCACTCTGTGATCGCCGACACAGCGCTAGTTACGGGAGTAATGTAGCCAGCCTTACCGATGTTAAGCCATTCACCAGCAGGTACCTGGATTTCTGTTGGGAGGGAAGGTGCGCAGCGGCTGGGTTTGACCCGGCAATATCACGAAAGGCAAGTTGCGATGTCAAAAGCTGGCGAGCTGCGCTCACCGGATAGCCTCAGGTCCGGGGGATCGGTGCCTCGACGCTTCAGAAGCGCTGTTCATTGGCGGCGAACGGCGAGACCGCGTCGGACACGCTTCGAACCGGGCGCCGCCGGGGCAGGCTCTCCACTCCGACTGGTGGACGCTGCTCCAATGTTCCTAACACGGGAACGTCCATCCATCCATTGGGCTCGAGCAGAGAAACAAAACCGTGTTGCCCGCACATGGCGTCAATTCGCTTGAGTTGGCGGCGGCTGAGTACCTTCACCGGCAAAGTCTGGAAGTTGCGGAAGATCCAGAGCAGGTAAACCCGCTGAGTGAAAGAAGGCTTGAGGTACCGCGGGCCCAAGGGCGTGAGCACCCGCAGCACTCCGTCGAGGAGTTTTTCCGTCCACATGACCGAATCACCTGAAACTTGCAGTCTGAAATATTTTGTGTCTTGGACCAGAGCAATCCAAGGGCCAGCATTATTGCACTAAAGGTGGAGCAAAGTGAAGGGAAATCCTTGTTTTTTCGCAAATTTTCACAGACGGCCAGAGCCGGTCCGTGAACAATTTTGCCCAGTACGCAGAAACGGGACAGAATCGGCCCGCGATAGGAATCAGCCCCGAATCTCTGGCAGGGTGGCAATGCTCCGAATGCTGGCGGCCACGCCAAACGGGCCGCCTTCCCGGCTTCCGTCCACCCGGATTACCGAGGCCTGGCAGCACACCCAACGCTTCTCGCCGTCGGTGAGCTGGGGCGGCAGCATCAGAACCATCTCCAGCTCGCTGCCTTCGCGGATGCGGGTGTCGGTATAAAGAAAGATCCCGCTCATGCTCAAATCCCGGGTTTGGCCGGTTATCGGTTCGCCTTGGGAAGGCTTAATAGACACCGGCACACTGGCGGAGATGCGCTGGCGGGAGCGGCGCTCAGACTTGGGACCGGGCATAGGCAGGCGGAAGAGTACCACAGGGGCGGGTTTTCGGGAAATTCGGCCCCGATCCCGGCCTGCCCACTCGTGCCCCTAAGGGTTATTTTGCGTCTGCCACGGCCACATACGCACCCAGTCCGATCAACGTCAGGCCGGTAGCAGTGCGTTGCCTTCGGCGCAGGACCGCGGACGATCTCAAGCGGGCACCGATCGGCGCCGCCATCAACGTCACGACGAGGTCACAGCCGGTGTTGAGAGCGACCGAGATCGTACCCAGCAACAGGAATTGCCAGAACACCCCGCCTCCGCCCCGATTCACAAACTGGGGAATAAAAGCGAGAAAGAAGATTGCGGTTTTCGGGTTCAGGACCTCGGTCGCAATGCCTTGCCAAAACGGATTTTTGCGGGCTTGTCCAGGGGAAACCGGAATATCGATGTCTTTGTCTTTATCTTTGCGGGCGCTGATGATCATACGAACGCCAAGGTAGATCAGATACGCCGCGCCTGCATACTTCACTGCGGCGAAGGCGATGGCCGATGTAGCCAGCACAATCGAGAGCCCTGTGGCGGCTGCGATCACGTGGACCAGGCCGCCGAGAAATGTCCCCAACGAGGAGAGCACGCCTTCCCGGCGTCCTCCCGCCAGGGTGCGGGCAAGTACATACAGCATGCCGGGTCCGGGAGCAATGGCCAGCAGTGTTGCGGCCGCAAGAAAAAGCGAGACCCGGTGCGAGTCCAACATGAGAATGATTCTACCTCGGGCAAATGCCTGGCCCGAGGATCGGCTCGGAATCATTTAGCATGCGAAGGTGGCGGGCAGCAAAGAATCCCGGCGAGTCGGTCTGGCGCGGGCGCTTTCCAAACTCGGCTGTTGCTCGCGGTCGGAGGCGGTCGGGTTGATCCGCGACGGGCGGGTCCGACTGAACGGGACGATTCGTCGCGATCCGGAGGCCCCGGTCCGCTTACACAGAGGTTGGGTCGAAAAAGACCGGATCGAACTCGATGGGCGATCGCTCGCGGCGCAGGCAAAGGTCTATCTCTTGCTGAACAAGCCGCGCGGGGTTGTGACTACAGCTCAGATGAAAAGGATCGCGAGACCGTGTATGCCCATCTTCCCGAGGGTCTGCCGTGGGTGGCGCCGGTCGGACGTTTGGATAAAGCCAGCGAGGGCTTGCTGCTCGTGACCAACGATTCCGAATGGGCAGCGCAGGTGCTGGCGCCGGAAACGCATCTGGAGAAGACGTATCACGTGCAGGTCGGAACCGTGGCGGATGCGGCGCTGGTGGAAGCGATCACGCGTGGGGTCCGAACCGGCGACGGTGACTTTCTGCGCGTGAAGAGCGCACGCATTCTGCGCTGTGGCGCAAAGAATAGCTGGCTCGAAATCGTGCTGGAGGAAGGCAAGAATCGCCATATTCGACGCATGCTGGCGGAACTTGGAGTTGAGGTGCTGCGCCTTGTGCGCGTGGCGATTGGACCGCTGGTGCTGGGAGAGCTTGCGAAAGGCGCTTCACGGCGATTGACCAGCGTGGAAAAACAGGCAGTGGACCGAGCTATCCGCAGTGCCCCAGGTTCACGCCCTGGTGTTGGGGGTTCTGTCTCATGACATCCTTTACAAAGTGTCTCGACACATCCTTTACACTCCCCCACCCGGTTCAACCACTGCCGGTGTGGCCCCGGCGGTCTTATATCAAGCAGATTTCTGTCCTTAGAGTTTGTTTCGGCGGGTGCTTTCCTTCTACTTCATGAAAGGCAAGTTGCAGGCAACTTTGGCGGCGAGTTCCAGTTGTTGCAAGTCATTCGGGATAAAGTCCGGACCGCAGGTGGCCAGATCGTATCCCTTGCGGCTGATCTGAATCACGCCCAGAACCTTGCGGTGGGCGTCAAGAACCGGCGCGGACATCAGCTTTTGAATGGTGCCTTGTTCGGGTTGTCCGTTGTCCTCAGTGGTGCTGAGCTTGACACTTTCGAAGATGCTGGCGTGTTTGACTTTCACAAAGGAGTTGAAAAGTTCGGTCTTCTTGGTGGACGCGGTATGCGCCGCCACCGCCGTAGAACTGGAAATCGGGATGGATCCCGCGGTTTTCAACTGCTCGGGAAGGACGAATCTGAGCAAGCCCTTCTCCACCCGCAACAAAGCAACTTCGGTGAAACGCACTCCAAAAAGCTTGGCCAGCGCGCCGCAGAACTTATCCGGCGTGTCGGCTTGTCCCAGCACATACTCCAGCGAGGAATCAGGCGCCAGCGCAGTTGCCGCCGCCGCAGCCTGAGTGGAATCTGGTTTCTTGTTCATATCCATACCGCACCGCCTATATGAATGCTGGATCCGAATCCCGCATCGAATCAGCGAGCATAACCATAGTGGCGGTTTTGTGATGTCCCCAGCAAGTTACCGAGGTACTGTCAGAGCGCCGGCGCGGTTCGAGTTCAACCCTTGGTCATCGGAAAACCCTTTTCCCGCCAGCCCCGAACACCGCCATCCATGGAAAGCGCTTGGGTGTAGCCCATTTTTTGCAGGTTGTCGGCGGCTAGAGCGGAACGAAATCCGCCGCCACAGTAGAGGACCATAGGCGTGTGCAAATCGGGCACGCGTTCCTCGACGTCGCGCTCGATGATCCCCTTGCCCAGATGAATGGCGCCGGGCAAGTGATCCTTGGCGTACTCGCTTTCCTCGCGTACGTCGACGAGCAGAAACTTCTCGCCCCGGTCGAGCTTTGTTTTCACATCGTCGATGGTGACTTCCTGAATGCGTTTCCGGGCGTCATTGACGATCTGCAGGAAACGTGGGGAATGTTGATGTGCCATGCGCTCCTCCGTACTGTTCTGTAATTGCTGAGTGGCTAACCGAAGCGATTCTCGCGAACGGCCTCTTCATATCTTATCGAAGGAGGGTCCTGTTGTGACCCATGTCCGGCCTGACCGGTGGTGGCTCAGTTTGATAAGGAAGCGAGCCAAACGCGCGATTATTGCGTCGCAAAGTGCGCGACGCGTCGCGCGGCTCGCCCGGATCCCCTTCGACTCGCTACCTCGCTCAGGGCAGGCTCTCGCCGCGCAAAGAACGCTTGCTCGGGACAAATCAAACGGACCCACTACCAGGTCTTATTAGGGGATTCTCCAGACCACGGAATTGGTGTATAGTGTGGGGCGTTTGTGGCTTAAAACAGAGATACGCGCTCAGGTGTGAGATTCCCCCCAAGTCCCCCCCGGCGAAAGGAAAAACCATGACGACCCGCAAGCCACCGGACAAGACTCGCATTTTGCACAAAATGGCAACGGGGCTCGACGCCAAATTGGAAAAGGGCCTATTGGGTTATGCGGTTGCTGCCAGTGCAGCTGGTGTTTCCATGCTGGCGCTGGCACCACCGCCAGCCGAAGCGAAGATCGTCTATACAGCCGCCCACATGCAGATCATTGGGAACGTTGATCTTGATCTCAACCATGACGGCATCAAGGACTTCCGATTCTCGACTATTCACTACACCTACACCGTAGCGGCCCACGCCCAGACCTCCGGCCGAGGGTCCATCGCACAGTTACGGGTTTACCCCGTCGGGACACGCAATCAGATCTGGGGACGCAGCAGCTATGCTTCCGCCCTTAAACCAGGAGTCTCTGTCGGCCCCAAGTTCTCGCCGGGCGGATTCTCGATGGTTCAGGCGGCGGGGATCTCCGGGAACCTCGGTTTCTATGGTTCTTGGCAAGGCACGAAGAGCAACCGGACAGTCAAGAATCACTATGTCGGGCTGAGATTCTTGATCAAAGGCCAGGTGCACTACGGATGGGCCCGGCTTACGGTAACGGCCAAATATCCTATTTCGGCGACCTTAACCGGCTACGCCTATGAGACGGTCGCCAACAAAGCTATCGTTACCGGAAAGACGAAGGGTCCAGGCGCGGAAGGGATGGAACCGGCGGCCAATGAAAGCAGGCGCTCGACAACACTCCGACCCGAGAGTTTGGGCATGCTGGCGCGCGGTGCGGCGGGTCTGGCAGTTGGCCAGAAACGGGGTTCGAGATGGCAATAATGTTCGCTCAAATACAGCCCAAGCAAAGACAGAACGCGGGGCGCATGGCGGGAAAAGTGATCGCAGCCGTGGCACTGGCCTTGACCTGGGTGCTGGGCGCCCAGGCCGCCGGCAACGAGAAAGTGTTGTACGCTTTCAAGGGCACGCCCGATGGATCCGGCCCGACCTCGAGCCTAATTTCTGACCATGCTGGCAATCTGTATGGCACAACGGCGGGCGGTGGAACCTACGGCTACGGCACTGTATTCAAGCTTTCCCCTGTGTCCGGTCATTGGAAGGAGACTGTCCTCCACAGCTTTTCCGCGGCTCCCGACGGAAATTATCCTCTGGGCGGGCTGGTCATGGATCGCGCTGGAAACCTCTATGGCACGACCTCGGAAGGCGGCCTGTCGTGCGGCATCGGGGTCACCTGCGGAGTTGTGTTTCAGGTGGATCCCAGCGGCGCGGAGACGGTGATTTTTCAATTTGACGGAGCGGACGGCCTACGTCCGACGGGCGCTCTGATTGCCGATGCCAAAGGCAATCTTTTCGGGACCACGCAGGATGGCGGCGCGTATGGCAATGGCGTAGTGGTTGAGCTGAAGCGGGGATCTGGCGGTACTTGGACGGAAAACGTGCTGTACAGTTTCACCCAGAATTCCTGGGACGGTACGACCCCCATGGAAGGACTAGCCCTGGACAAAGCAGGAAACCTGTACGGCACGACGTATTTCAGCGACAACGGCCTTGGCCCTGGCGCCGTTTTTGAGCTGAAGCGCAGTGGGAGCAATTGGAAAGAGAGCGTGCTCTACCAATTCACCGGCGGCGCGGATGGAAAGGGGCCTGTCGCGGGCGTAACCATCCACGACGGAAAGCTTTACGGTACGACCGTGTACGGAGGCTTGGGCGGAGGACTGGTTTTCCAACTCCAGTCAGGTTCGAGCGGATGGAGCGAGAGCGTCATCTACACCTTCACGGGGCATCCGAACGGCGTAACGCCTTCAGCCGGGCTGATCTTTGACAAATCAGGAAACGCTTACGGCACCACGGTCTACGGTGGCTGGCGCTATTGTGACGTGGAGGGCTGCGGCACCATCTACAAGCTGACGCCGCAATCCGGCGGCGGATGGCAAGAGAGCGTGGTCTACCGCTTCAATGGGCGTGGCGTCGGCGATGGAGAATTTCCCCAGGCCAGCCTGTTGCAGGATGGCAAGGGTCATCTCTATGGAACGACTGCGGAAGGCGGACGAAGAAAGGATTGTTCGGGTTTGGGCTGCGGTGTGGTTTTCGAGTTCACCCCGTAGGTTCGGGATTAACGCAGTTCAATGGTTGACCGGGATTCTGGCGCGGCTGGCTGGGTTTCCGTTCCGGAGGTCGTTCCGCCTGGTGTTCGGCAACTCTACTGGTTGGAATCTGACAAATTCCCGGTGACTCCCGGGCTGGAAGGAACGATCGCGGCCGCGGCAGAGTCCAGGAGTTTTTGCAGGTCGGCTTGCAGGCTGCTGCGGTCCTGGTCGCCCAGATCGGCAAATTCAAACGGCTGAAGGCAGCCTTGCGTGGCCCACATGGGAAACAGGGTACGGGCCTTGCTGCGCACGGTGCTGTCGCCCACGTGGAAGATGACCTCGACCTTGATGCCCTCATCCAGAGGGCTCTCCAGCTGCAGCAGACCTCCGGTGACAGAGAGCTGATGCAGCCTGCCTCGAAGTTGCCGTCCATTCTCCAGCTTGACGAGCGAAAGCACGGTTCCCGCGAGTTTCACGCGGGGGGCTCGGGGGGCGGTCGCCGCTGGGCAAGACTTGGCCATGGACTGTCCTCAACTATTTCATTTCAGGGTCTCTGGACGGGAGATTACGAAAGAACTCGGTCTATTTCCCGCGAGGGACGAACCGATGCCCACGGGTACGGAACAACTTGCGGGGAAATCGGGCGCTCGGTGTGGGTTTGGCGCCGCCGGGCGGCCGGCGGCATGTTTCCCGACCCTGTGCTGCAAATCACAACATAAGGTGATATAGTCGGGGCTGGACGGTGAGGAATCCGCCAGGCATGAGCGTTCCCTACGGGCTGCAAATCACCGAGAATTGCCTGATCTGCAAGCTCCGCCATTCGGGGTTCTTCTGCGATCTTCCCAAGGGATCTCTGGAAGAGCTGGAAAAAATCAAGTACGCCAGTGCGTTTCCCCAAGGGGCGATTCTTTTTGTCGAGGGTCAGTCGGCGCGCGGGGCGTACATCATTTGCAGCGGGCGGGTAAAACTCACTACCACATCGCGCGATGGCAAGACCCTGATTTTGCGGATCGCGGAGTCCGGTGAAGTGTTGGGACTGCACGCGACAGTTTCCGGCAAACCCTACGAGCTTACCGCGGAAACCTTGCAGCCATGCCAGTTGGATTTCATCAAGCGCGACGATTTTTTGCGTTTCCTGCAGAACCATGCCGACGCCTGCCTGACCGCCGCGCAACACCTGAGTCAAAACTGTCAAAACGCATATGAGATGATTCGTTCGCTGGGGCTTTCGCACTCGGTCTCGGAAAAATTGGCGCGCCTGCTTCTGGAGTGGGCCTCGGACGGCGAAAGCACCAAGGACGGAATTCGCATCAAAGTTTCTCTCACGCACGAGGAAATGGCGCAGTTGATCGGCACCTCGCGGGAGACGGTCACCCGAGTTCTGGGCGAGTTTCGTGAACACCACCTGGCCCAACTGCGGGGCTCGACTCTGCTCATTCAAAACAGAGCTGGTCTGGAAAAGCTCATCGGAGCTTGATTTCCGCGCACTGCAGTCTTCGCCCGCCGCACAGCGTCCGCCGGTAATCCTTACCGAATTACGGCTGTTACTTTACGGGAACGCGTCCGCGATATAAGCTTGGCCGCAGTTCAGACTGAGTTAGGTTTGATGTGCCTGGCAGCGTTTGAAGGACACCCTTTGGCATGACTCAGGACAGGGCTTGGCGGCTGATCGTGCGGGCATTTTACCCGGATCGCCGCGGGCGAGGCCTGCCCTGAGCGTAGCCTAAGGGACACGGCCACGTGTTACAGAATTCGCAGGACTGCCCCGAGCTGTTTTTTCCCGTGCTAGACTCGGTTCTTCTTCCCAAAGAAATCACGCATGTCTGAACTTACCTTCCTGTCAGCCGTTGCCATGGCTGAACGCATCCGCAAGAAAGAAGTGTCACCGGTGGAATTGGTGGAGGCACATCTCGCCCGGATCGAGAAACTGAATCCGCGATTGAATGCATTTGTGCAGGTGGATGCCGACGGGGCGCGTCGCCAGGCTCGCGTAGCGGAAAGCGCGGTGGCTGGCAACGCAACGCTGGGGCCGCTGCACGGTGTTCCGGTCAGCATCAAGAGTTCGATCGAGGTAAAGGGAATGCGCCACGAGGCCGGTACGAAGCTGCGCGCGGGCGTTGTAGCTTGTGAAGATGCGCCGCTGGTTTCGCGCCTGCGCAAGGCTGGAGCCATCATTTTGGGCACCACCAACACGCCCGAACTGCTCATGGCATGGGAGACGGATAATCTTCTCTACGGCCGGACCAACAATCCCTGGGAGCTGTCGCGGACGCCCGGTGGTTCGAGCGGTGGAGAAGCGGCGGCGATCGCCTCCGGATGCTCCGCGGGAGGAGTGGGCAGCGACGGAGGCGGCTCGATCCGCGTGCCGGCGCACTTCAGCGGAATCTGCGGCCTGAAACCCACGCCGGGACGCATTCCAGCCACGGGACATTTTCCTAACTCGGTGGGTCCGTTCGCTCTGATCGGCGTGGTGGGTCCGATGGCGCGCACGGTGGCTGATCTGAAGGTGCTGTTCGAGGTCATGCAGGGACCCGACGATGGCGACCCTTCCGCCGCCCCTGTTCCCGTGCGCTGGCCTGGGAAAGCTGATCTGAAACGTCTGCGCATCGGGTATTTCGAAGACGATGGCCGCACGCCGGTGACCTCCGAGACGCGTGGGGCTGTGCTTGCGGCTGCCGAGGCGCTGAAACGCGCCGGATTTACGGTTGAACCCTTCCGCCCGGAAGGACTCGAATCGGCGCGGCAACTCTGGTGGCAGTTTTTCGGAATTGCGGGCGGGATGCTGCTCGGTCCCATGACAAAAGGAAGAGAAGCCGACCTCAGCCCGATTCTCAAACAGTTCTTGGAGTCGGTTGCCGCCGAGCCTTCCCACACGGGACAGACACTGCTTGATACGTGGGTCCAGCGGGACCTGATACGGATGCAGGTTTTCGCGCAGATGCGCGAGTATCCCGTCCTGCTCTGCCCAGTCGCGTCCGTTCCAGCGTTCCGGCACGGCGAGCGCAGTTGGAAGATCGGTCGCCAAACCGTGCGCTACCTCGATGCCTGGAGCTACACCGAGTGGTTCAATTTGCTCGGAACGCCGGCTGCAGTTGTGCCCTTCGGCCAGTCCAGCGAAGGTTTGCCGATCGGAGTGCAAATCGTGGCGCGCCCGTGGGAAGAGGAAGTGGTGCTCGCGGTTGCTGGCGAATTGGAGGAACAACGCGGGGAGTGGCGGGCGCCGGGGATCGTTGGGGCGTAAGGCGGCTTTTCTTTCGAGAATCTCCAATCCCGACGGAGGTGATGAAAATTCTCGATGCGTCCCTAGTTCGTGCGCCGATAGCAGAACGCGATGTCTTGAACCAAAGGCTGTTCGGAACTGACGACGGGTACGTCCAGAGCGTCTTTCAGTGCAGAAGGCACTGTGTCTGGCAGCTTGTCGTTCGAGATGAGAAACCCGCCCGGCCGCAGCATTGCCGACACGTTGGCACGGGCAAGGGATTGCTCGAATGCTCCGTAGTAAAGAAATATGTTTGTACCGATCACCAGATCGTAGGCGCGGTCTGCCGGCAAATTCAACCGTTGATAGACGACGTTCACATCGAGCGGAACGACTCGCGTGACCACGTCTGGCCTTACTTTCACCGCACGGGTTCGGGTGGAAGCGGCAGCCTTGGGGACCGGAATCGGCGCAACCGGCTGCCCAATTTTGTCCCCCAGCTTCTGCCAATACTCGATGAAGCGCGCGCGGTACTCTTCGCTCATCGGCCGTTCGGTATTCCAGGGCAGCTGAAGGGTATAGGAATGTCCTTTTGCGGCGGCTTGCCGAATGCGGGCAATGTGCACGTTCACATCCTCACTGATATCGAGCGTGTCCAGTTCAACCGTACTGGGATTGGCGATCCCAAGGCGGATGAGCGAGTCTAAAACCGCAAAGGGTTGGATCGTCTGCGGAGGATAAAAGTCGTTGCCTGCTTCCTTGTTGGCAAAATCCAGTCCGGGACCAACGATGGCAATCCGCCGTACCCCGCCGGGCTTGAGCATTCCCTTTTCCAGCATGGACCGGAAAGCAGCGTCCAGCAGGTAATCGGGCCAGAGATTTGTGTCGAGAGAGATACCGCGGTCCTGAAACAACTGAAATCGCTTCTCGTCTTTGGTTTGAGACTTGTATTTAAGAAACTCGTCACGCAGACGAGCCAGGTTGTCGAGGAGGTACTTCTTGGTTTCCATCCGCGCTTGCGCAGTCTTTAGTGAATGGCCATGCTTTTCGACGAAGGTGCGCATTTCATTCAGACCTTCAGACGGATTTGGAGCCATCCAGGCGCGAATGAGGTCGTTCGCACGATTCTCGGCGAATGAGTTCACCAGGGAACTCTGCCCGTAGCGCACCAGATATTCATCATCGATGCGGTATTCCCTGGTAAACGTCACGCCGAAACGCAGCAAGTTGACCAGAGTATCTTCCTCTCCACGAATGAGCCGGTTGCGCACCTCGCCGTCCTTGGACTCGACCCAGGCTGACCATTTGGCGGCGTCCAGCGGGCCCGCGGCCTTCAAGTCGGGCGGGAGCGCGTCGCTCATTCCCTTGAGGACGGGCTGTGCGGATTCGAGCGAGATGAATTCACTGCGGACCGAAGACTGGCCGAAGCATGCTGGCGAAAAACAGACCAACATCAACGTGACGCCGAGAAAAACAGCGAGTTTGTTCCGCATCGGTGCCCTCTTGTTGTTCGCTTGATTGTTATCTCACCTTGAACCCGCGCGGTGTGAGCTAGATCACAAATTCCGGTGATTATCAGTACGTGGCGCGACATATGGCGGTGCGACATATAATCTTCGAGTTGCCCGGTATCGAGATCGGTCGCCCCAGCTTTGCGGATGGCAGGAACATCACAAAATGAGCGTCTCGCCGGCGGTCGCCTTCTTCCGCGGCTGCTTATTTTCCTGTTCGTTTCCGCTGGCTACCTTTATGCGTTTCCGCAGCCGAATGTCTTCTATGCCGCAGTTGTCTTCCTGCACGCGGTCGTGGGTTTAATCGCCGCCCTCTTGCTGATTGTTCTTCTTTACCGGCTGCTCCGAGAGAAGAACATCGTCTCGCAACTAGGCTGGGTGCTGCTTGCGGGAGGAGCAATCTTTGGGCTGGTGCTGGTCAAGACCGGCACGGCGCGGCCGGAGTGGAACCTGCTCTACACTCACATTCTTCTGTCCCTTGCAGGAGTAGGTATCGTGTTCGCAGAGTGGCTTGGCGCTCACGGGTCGCTGTCGCCGAAGCTCGGCGGCTCGATCCTGCGCTGCGCGGTTTGCCTGCTCGTGCTCGGAGCGCTCGGCGCGGAGGCCCGTTATGTGCGGGAATCCCGCTGGCAAAATCGAGCCCGCATCGAGAATCCGGTGATGCCGCCCGCGAGCATGAACGATGAGGGCGATGGCGCCAACGGCCCCTTTTTTCCAAGCTCGGCCCAGATCTACGGCGGACAGAAAATTCCCAGCCAGTTTTTCATGGAATCCGACTCCTGCAAACGCTGCCACGAAGACATCTATAACCAGTGGTTCAGTTCGGCGCATCATTTTTCGTCGTTCAACAATCAGTGGTATCGCAAGAGCATCGAGTACATGCAGGATACAGTCGGCACCAAGCCTTCCAAGTGGTGCGGAGGCTGCCACGATCCGGCGGTGCTCTACAGCGGGCTGATGGATACGCCCATCAAGCAAATCGTGCACCGCCCAGAATCGCAGGCTGGGCTTGGTTGCATGATGTGCCACTCGATTGCCAGCGTGAAGAGCACGATGGGCCAGGGAGATTTCTATCTTGAGTATCCCAAGCTGCATGAGCTGGCTGCGACCAGGAATCCGTTCGTGCGCGGGCTGCACGATTTTCTGGTGAAGCTGAATCCCGAGCCGCACCGGCGGGTGTTCCTAAAGCCCTTCATGCGGAACCAGACTGCGGAATTCTGCTCCAGTTGCCACAAGGTTCATTTGGATGTGCCGGTGAACCACTACCGCTGGATTCGCGGCTTCAACGAATACGACAACTGGCAGGCCAGCGGTGTTTCCGGAGAAGGTGCGCGATCCTTTTACTACCCCGACAAGCCTTCGCAGTGCGCCGATTGCCACATGCCGCTGACGCGTTCCAACGATCCTGGAAACGTCAACGGTTTCGTACATTCGCATCGTTTCCCGGCGGCGAACACCGCGTTGCCCACAGCGAACGAAGATGCCGAGCAGCTCGAGATCACGCGGAAATTTTTGCAAGGTAAGGTCCTTAGTGTGGATATTTTTGCTCTCGCTCCAGCGCCGGCAGAGTTGAAGCCAGGAGCGGTCAGCCAATCGGCGTTATCGACGACATTTGCGGTGGGTGAGGAAGCAGAACCCAGGATTACGTCTGCCGCGGAAGGCGAGGCTTTGCCGGTTACCGCGCCGCTCAACCGTGCGCAACCCGAAGTCCGCCGCGGCGACACGGTGCGCGTCGAGGTTGTGGTCCGCACCAGGAAAATCGGACACTTCTTTCCCGGCGGCACGGTGGATGCTTACGATACCTGGCTCGAACTGAAGGGCACCGACGAAAAAGGCCAGACCATTTTCTGGAGCGGCATGGTCGAGGACAACGGCCAAGGGCCCGTGGAGAAAGGCGCGCACTTCTATCGCTCACTTCAGGTGGATGCGCACGGAAACCGCATCAACAAGCGCAACGCCTGGGCCACGCGAGCCGTAGTGTATGTGCACTTGATCCCACCTAGCGGTGCCGATACAGTCCACTATCGGCTGCATATTCCAGAGAGCGCGGGCAATCAGATCACACTGCATGCGCGGCTGTGTTATCGCAAGTTCGCGTGGTGGAACACGCAGTTCTCCTTCGCCGGAGTTCCTGATCCAGGCCAGTCCAGCACGACCGTTACGCCCGACTATGACGACAGAAGATTCGCATTTACCGGTTCGCTGAAAGGCGTATCGGCAAAAGAAGAGAAGATTCCCGACCTACCCATCGTGGCGCTCGCCGAAGATGAGGTAACGCTGAAAGTCGTGCCGCACGATGCACCGGCACCGGAGCTCAGAAGCGTTTTGCAGGCTGAGGACTGGCAGCGTTGGAACGACTACGGCATTGGCCTGCTGCTGCAAGGGGACCTGAAGAGCGCGCAGGCAGCTTTCCAGAAAGTGACAGAGATCGATCCCAGGAATCCCGACGGTTGGGTGAACATCGGCCGCGCAGCGGTGCAGGAAGGTGACATGGATCGAGCGCGCACGGTGCTGGAGAAGGCATTGTCGTTGAGTCCGAATCTGGCCCGCGCTCACTTCTTCTATGCTAAAGTCCTGCGCAACGACGGCCGTTACGATGAAGCCGCGAACCACCTGCGCGTGGTTCTAGCGCAATATCCACGCGATCGGGTTGCGCTCAACGATCTGGGACGAATGTTTTTTCTGCAGCGCAAGTACGCCGATGCCGTGAGTGTACTGCAATCGGTTCTCGCGGTCGACCCCGAAGACTTGCAGGCGCACTACAATTTGATGCTCTGCTACAAGGGCCTTGGCGACGAGAAACAGGCGCACGAGCACGAGTTGCGCTATCTGCGTTTCAAGGCCGACGAAGCTTCGGAAGCGATCACGGGACCCTACCGCCAGCTCAATCCAGAAGACAATAATGAGCGGCAGTTAATTCACGAGCATGTTTCTGTGCCATTGCCGGGGGTTGGCACGAACCACGTAGGGACGGGCGCTCTCGCCCGTCCGGCCGAGCGAAGCTCGGCCAGCCCAACAGCCGCAGCCAGGGCCTCAAGATGACGCGCAAGACGCTTGTATCCTTCTTCCTTCTTTGGGCAGTATTCGCCCACGCCCAGCACATCACCTTCCGCGACATCACTGCCCAGGCTGGCATTCATTTCGTGCACAACAACGGCGCGTTCGAAAAAAAATATCTTCCCGAGACGATGGGCCCGGGTTGCGCCTTCATTGACTACGACAATGACGGCTGGCCCGATATTCTGCTGGTGAACGGCGAAGACTGGCCCGGACACAAGCGCTCGGATTCCACCCTGAAGCTCTATCACAACAATCACGACGGTACGTTTAGCGATGTCACGCGCAAGGCAGGCCTTGCCGTTTCCATGTACGGACTCGGCGTTGCGGTCGGCGACTATGATAACGACGGCTACGACGATCTCTTCATCAGCGCTCTCGGGCAGAGCCATCTCTTTCACAACAACGGCAACGGGACTTTTACTGATGTGACTAAGGCAGCGGGATTGTGGGGGCCGAACGAATTCTCCACCAGCGCGGCCTGGGTGGATTACGACCGCGACGGCAAGTTAGATCTCATCGTGGCGAATTACGTCCAGTGGTCGGAGAAGAACGATCTTTACTGCACGCTCGACGGCGCTCACAAATCCTATTGCACGCCGGAGTCGTACAAAGGCGCATCGGCGCGGCTGTGGCACAACCTGGGGAATGGAAAATTTGAAGATTCCACGCAGAAAGCAAAGTTGTACGATCCCACATCGAAGGGCTTGGGAGTCGCGATCCTCGATTACAACGGCGATGGCTGGCCCGACATTCTGCTCGCCAACGACACGCAGCCCAACAAGCTGTACGAAAACAAGCGGGATGGAACGTTTGAAGAAAAGGGCATCTCCTCGGGAGTTGGATTCAGCGAAGATGGCGTGGCCCGCGCCGGCATGGGCGTGGATGCGGCCGACTATGATCGTTCCGGGCGGCCGAGCATCATCATCACGAATTTCGCCAACCAGATGCTCTCGCTCTACCACAACGAAGGGAACGGCCTGTTTGTCGATGAAGCGCCGCGCTCTGAGGTGGGTCGCGCGACGCTGGTGACGCTAGGCTTTGGCTGTTTCTTCTTTGATTACGACAATGACGGCTGGCCCGATATTTTCGTGGCCGATGGACACATCGAAGATGGAATCGAACGGGTGCAGAAACGGGTGACATATGCCGAGCCGCCGCACCTGTTTCGTAATCTTGGCGGTGGAAAATTTCAGGGGGTTACAGAATCTCTGGGCAAAGACTTCGCCAGCCCGAAAGTTGCTCGCGGCGCGGCTTACGCCGATGTTGATAACGATGGATCGCTGGACGTGTTGGTCACCACCAATGGGGGCCGAGCGTATTTGTTTCACGACGAAGGCGTCGAGAATCACAGTCTGCGGGTGAGGCTCGTGGGAACGAAGTCCAATCGCGATGGCATCGGCGCCGTCGTGCGTGTGACTTCTGGACCGGATGGTCCGAAGAAGGATCAGCAGTGGCAGATGTTGCGCAGTGGGTCGAGTTACTTGTCGCAAAGCGAACTGGTGCTGACGTTCGGGCTTGGCAAAGAAGTGAAAGCAGACTCTGTCGAAGTGCAATGGCCGAGCGGAGGCGTGGACAAGCTAAAGAATGTACCTGGAAGTCAGACGGTTACCATTCAGGAAGGGAAGGGGATCGTGGCGAGCCGGGGTTACAGTCGCTCGTGGAGTTCCGTTGCTCAAAACAGCATCAACCACAAAGGACACTGAGGACACGGGAAAGCGTCTTAGACCACAAAGCCTCTGTGTTCTCCGTGTCCTCTGTGGTTCACTGGTTTATCGCATGAGCGAGCCGATTCTTTTCGTTTCCGCTGCTGTTGTTCTGGCTGCAGTCGCCCTCTTCGCGCTCGTTCCACAAGACGCGCCCACCGCGAGATTCGTCGACAAGTCCGCCGAGGCTGCTCGACTTAATAATCTGGGCGCAGCTTACATGAACCAGCAGCTTTTTGAGAGGGCGCTGAAAGCCTTTCAAGAGGCTGCAGCTCTCGATCCCAAATTGCAGATGGCCCAACTCAACCAGGGCATCGCACTACTCAATCTGGGACGGGTAGACGCGGCTAAGCCACTCCTGGAGCAAGCGGTCAAGCAGAGCCCGAACGATCCTCATGCCTGGTACAACCTGGGTCTGCTTTACAAAAACGCCGGTGCTGCGCCAGTTGCTGCGGACGCCTTTCGCCGGGTGACGGAAATCGATCCGAACGATGCCGACGCCTGGTATTTTCTGGGTGCCACGTACGCGGAAAGCAAACAGTATCCAAAGGCGACCGATGCGTTCCAGCACGCGCTGAAGTTGGTCCCAACGCATGCCTCAGCCGAGTTCGGCCTCGCACGCGCTTCTCAACAATCCGGAAATCTCGCTGGGGCGCGCGAGCATTTGGCGCGTTTTCAGCACATCAAAGACGCCAAGCTGGGCTCGCCCATCACTCTGGCTTACGGAGAACAAGGAAAATATTCGATCGCCGAGGAGTCGCCGCTTGCTCCAGAGAAAGTTCCGCCGGCAACCAACGTACAGTTCGTGGATGTAAGGGAACGAGCAGGGCTGACGACTAAGCCGGCTTCCAAGGCTGACGACTTGGCTTCATATTTGGGTCCCGGCGCTTGCTTCCTCGACTACGACGGCGACGGCCTGATCGATCTGTTCCTGCCTGACAACGGCAAAGAAGGCGGGATGTCGCTCTACCACAATCTGGGCAACGGGAAGTTTGAGGACGTGACCCGCAAGGCTGGACTCGATCCAACCGTTCACGGCAACAGCTGCAGTGTAGGTGACTACGACAATGATGGCTGGCCAGATCTGGTCATTGAGGCTGGGGGAGTGCAGTTGCTGCACAACCAAAAGAACGGAGCGTTTCGCAACGCGACCCAGTCTGCAGGAATCAGGGATAAGTATGGGACTCCTACCTTTGTTGATTACGATCACGACGGCGATCTTGATTTGTACTTGACTGTCGGACCCACGGGTTCCGTTCCGCGGCCAGGAGACAAATTTTCGGGAGTGCTTAACTACGAATCCATACCTAGCGTGATGCTTCGGAACAATGGCAATGGAACCTTTACTGATGTGACCAAGGAGACTGGCTTGGGCGAGCCCTTGCCAGGAATCGCAGCCATTGGATCAGATCTTAACAATGACCGTGCCGCTGATCTGATCCTCACCGGCTATTTCTCTCCTGTGACTGTTTTCCAGAATCTAAGGGAAGGGAAATTCAAAGCCACATCTCCACTGCAGAGCCTCGGTGTTCCCGAATCGGGAGTTGCGGTGCTGGATTTCGATCACGACGGATGGATGGATCTCGCTTTTACCCACTTCTGGGGAGGGACGTCAGGACTCACTCTCTGGCGCAACAACCACGGTGAGTCTTTCGACGAAGTCAAACTGCCTGCGACCCATTGGGTCCGCGCTTACGGCGTCGCCGCCATCGACTACGACAACGACGGCTGGGTCGATATTGTGGCCGTCGGCGAGACTTTGCAGGGTAAGGGCGAGGTCCGCCTCTTCCGCAACCTCGGCCCGGATGGCTTCAAAGATGTGACTCCCGACGTCGGCCTCGACAAGATCGTATTGAAAGATCCGCGCGCCATCATCACCGGCGACTATGACAACGACGGCGCCACCGACATGCTGATCACGCAGAATCATGGCCCCGCCGTTCTGCTCCGAAATGAAGGCGGCAACAAGAACCACTGGATCAGGCTTAATCTGAAGGGACTCGCTGACAATAAAAGCGCCATCGGGACGAAAGTCGAGGTCTTCGCCGCAGGCAACCGGCAGAAATTCGAGATCGCGGGATCGTCGGGATATCTGGGGCAGAATTCGCCTTACCTGACCGTCGGCCTGGGTCAGGCCAAGCAAGCCGACATCGTCCGCATGCTCTGGCCCACCGGCGTTCTGCAGGATGAAACGGAAGTCGCCGCCGACCGGGAACAGAAATACATGGAGATTGACCGTCGCGGAAGTTCCTGCCCCACGCTGTTTGTGTGGAACGGCCGGCATTACGAGTTAGTCGGCGACATGCTGGGCGCGGGCGTTGTCGGACATTGGGTTGGGCCGGACCAGCGCGATATTCCGCGTCCCACCGAATACATTAAGGTGGATCGCAGCACCATTCGCGAGAAAGACGATTCCCGCCCTTCCCAAAACCACGAAAGGATGGGGCATCCAACCCTCAGCTTCCGCTTCATGGAGCCGCTGGAAGAAGTCGTGTATCTCGACCAGGTGAAGCTGTTAGCCGTCGACCATCCTGCCGGTTTTGATGTCTTCCCCAACGAGTATTTTGCCAGCGGCCCGCCGTATCCGGTCTTCAAGGTTGTAACCAGCCGCGATCCGCGCTCTCCTGCCGGCGCATGGGATGACCACGGACACGACGTGCTCCCCGATTTGCTCGCCCACCGATATTTCGGCGATTTTGAATTAACCGCGTTCCACGGCTTCGCTAAACTGCACAGTCTCGAACTCGACCTGGGTGAACCGTATCGCAGCGGCCCGCTGTGGCTGTTGCTCCACGGCGAGGTTGAATATTTCACTGCGACCAGCATGTTTGCGGCATATCAAGCCGGAGTCGAGGCGGTGGCGCCTTACGTCGAGGCCCTTGGGACGGATGGAAAGTGGGTGAAGGTCATCGACGATATGGGTTTCCCCGCCGGCGGCCCGCGCACGATGACCGCCGACCTGAGCGGCAAGCTGCCTCCAGGCGGGCAGCGCATCCGCATCTGGACTAACCTGCAAATCTACTGGGATAACATTCTCATCGACCGGAGCGAGCAGAACCACGACGTTCGCCTGACTCCGATTCCGCTCGCCCGCGCGGACCTGCGCTTTCACGGGTTCCCCCTGAAGACCGAAAACCAACCGCCGGGCAACGTCATGTATGTGTACGAGAAAGCCAGTTCCACTGGACCTTACACACGCCCCGCGGGCGCCTATACACGCTACGGAGACGTGCTCCCGCTGCTGACCTCTTTCGATGACCGCCTCGTGGTCTTCGGATCGGGCGATGAAGTTGCTTTGGACTTTGATCCGTCGAGACTTCCTGCTCTGCCCAAGGGCTGGGTGCGCGACTACTTCTTCGTGGCCAGCGGCTATGAGAAGGACATGGACTTCTACGCCTACGACTTCACCAGCGTGGATCCGCTTCCATTCCGCAGAATGGGGACGTATCCATATCCTGCATCCAGGTCGTTTCCACTTGATGATGCGCACTTGAATTACATTTTGGAATACAACACGCGCTACATGTCTGGGAACGAGCAGCCTGGGTACCGGTTTGACTACCATTCGTCGAAATGATCCGTGGCAGTGACGAAGCAAGAGCAGGCTGGTTGTCAAAACTGCGTACGGAATCGTTTTAATCGTTGACAGTTTAGCGCCGGCATAATCCAATACGCGGAGATGGAACCCACTTCTCCCGCCCTTGCTTCCGCTCCACGCCTCAGGCGCACGCTCACTCTTTGGGATCTCATCCTATATGGCGTCATTGTCATCCAACCGGTCGCGCCCATGTCGGTGTTCGGCGTGCTCAGCCAGCGCGGCCACGGCCATGTCGTCACGACAATCCTAATTGCGATGGTCGCGATGCTATTTACCGCGATCAGCTATGGCCGCATGGCCCGCGCCTATCCCAGTGCGGGTTCGGCGTTCACTTATGTCGGTCAGGAAATCAATCCTGCCCTCGGTTACGTCACCGGATGGAGCATGGTGATGGATTACATGCTTAATCCCATGATCTGCATCATCTGGATCAGCCAGCAGGCGCATGTATTCGCTCCCGGAATCCCGTACAGCGGCTGGGCGGTTTTCTTTGCCCTGGTTTTCACCGGCCTGAATATCCAGGGGGTGAAGACTTCGGCTCGCGTAAATACGGGATTAGCCGCCGCGATGGGCGTCGTGATTGCGATCTTTTTCGTCGCTGCGGCGCGATATGTGTTCGGAAATCCGCATGACGGAGCGGGCTTCTTCAGTCAGCCTTTCTACGATCCGCAGATGTGGAACACAAGAGCGGTGTTGGGGGGAACCTCGATTGCCGTGCTGACCTACATTGGATTCGACGGCATCTCGACTCTATCGGAAGAGGCCGAGAAGCCGCGGCGGAACATCTTGCTCGCAACCGTGCTGACCTGCTGCGTTATTGGAATCCTGTCCGCCCTGGAAGTTTACGCGGCGCAACTGATATGGCCGGCTTCCCAGCCCTATCCCAACGTGGACACGGCATTCACCTTCGTGGCTGGGCGTGCCTGGGCGCCGCTGTTCGCTATCGTGGGGTTCACCCTGGTCGTGGCCAACTTCGGCTCCGGCATGGGAGCGCAACTGGGAGCGGCTCGCCTGCTCTATGGTATGGGACGCAGCGGCGCCTTGCCCAAATCTTTCTTTGGCGCGGTCGATCCCAAGCGGCACGTACCGCGCAACAATGTCCTCTTCGTTGGTGGACTGGCTCTGGCCGGCGCCTTCCTTCTGCCTTGGGTGGCCGCGGTTCCAACAATATTGGCCGGATTTCTCTCCAGTGGATACGGCAGAGATCTGGGGACACCTACCACCGGCTATGAACTCGGGGCGAACTTGCTAAATTTCGGCGCCCTGATTGCTTTCATGGGGGTGAACGCTGCGGCGTTTGTTCGCTACTATCTCCGCGAAGAGAAAAAGAGGCTGACCAATCTACTACCGCCGGTTTTAGGCTTCGTCATTTGCCTGCTTCTATGGTTGAACCTCAGCAACCAGGCGCTGATCTTTGGAACCATTTGGATGGTTGCAGGGATAGCCTTCGGCGCGTGGAAGACGCGCGGCTTCCGCGGCAACCTGGTGGATTTTGAGTTACCGCCGGAAGAAGCCTGAAGAGAGGGTCTATGCCGTCAGTGCCCGTCCTTCCGGTCATGATGTTGCAAAAGGATAACTACCCGCCCTTGGTAATGGGCTAGCGGTCACATTTCGCCCATTTCGGGAACTTAATAACGTTGCAAGAACTTGCAACCCAAAAAGCGGCTGCGTAATCAAATAAGATTACATACGTAACTTGCCGCGTGCTAGACTCCGAAGTTAACTGGCCTGTGGAGAAACCCCGTGATGCCGCGAATTAAAAAGCCGTTCACACTTCCGATGGTGCTAACGAACCTCATGATTCATAACGGCAAGCACGTCGCGCATTCGCTCGACTTCGATATAGTGTGCGTTGCCGAAAACGAGGACGAAGCGTGGGAAAAGCTTTCTTTGGCAATCAAGACGTATGTTGAGTTTGGAATCAGCAACGGCTGGCAAGATTCGATCATCTTTCCCGCTCCTCAAGAATTCTGGGACAAGCTCACGCCAGATACGCCACTGAAAATCGGGCCGCCTATTCTCATCGCTGGCATAGAACGCAAGGTGCTGGAGGCCGAGGTAAGTGAAGATTGCGTGGCTGCTTGAGCAATTACGGCCCGTTTCCGAAATCCAGACGGTAGAGACCATCCACCCGGACGGAACGCGAACATACACTTTCTCCAGCATTTATCCGTTTCCCCGTATCCCCGAGCCAGTTTGGTACGTCATTGTGGTTAAGCCCGACCAAGAGGACATAGATGACCGGGAAATAGAGGCGATGCTGCGACATCTTTGGATGTTCCAATTAGATTTGCTTCCCAAGAAACCAGAGCGAAAACCCGGCAAGAAGAAATAGACAATTCAAGACAGCCAGCCCTTCGGTAGTGGTGCAGTTTGCCATTGTCATCCCGAGCCGCCCTGTTTTGGCGGTCGAGGGATCTGGGCGCGCCGTGCGAATGCCTCGCGTCCTTTGCGAGGCGATATATCGCACGCTTGGCGCGCATCCCTAAACAGGCAAACTGCACCACCACCAGCCATGGCGTGATGGATTTCCCGCCCTTTAGTTTATAATTCTTAATTCCGCTTTGTTTCCCGGAGCCATAACAAGATGATTCGATTTCTGCAAACCCCTGGCCCGATCAAGAAGATCCTTCTTGGTGGGCTGTTGACCGTCATTTGTGTCTTCATGGTAATCACCCTGGTCCCCGGTTTCGGCAGCTCCAACTTCTTTGGGGGCGCGGCGCCGGAGCGGGGCGTCGTGGCCAAAGTGGCCGGCAATGATATCACCACGATGGAAGTGTTGCGCGCGGCCAAGCAGATGGTGCGGCAGCAATTCCCCAAAGGAGGAGCGCAGGCTTCGATGTTGCTGCCCTTCTTTGCGTCGCAGGCGGCGCAGCAGTTAATCAACGAGAAGGTAATTCTCACCGAAGCCGACCGTCTGGGCTTGCGCGCGACCGATGAAGATGTGCGCGACGAGCTGCAGCATGGCCGCTACGCAGAGGTCTTTTTTCCCGGCGGCAACTTCATTGGACAAGTAGCCTACGAGGAACGGCTCCAGCAGGCAGACCTGACCATACCGATGTTTGAGCAATCCGTGAAGGACGAGATTCTGTTCGACAAGCTGCGCACTTTGGTGGCAGGCAGCGCTGCGGTAACCGAGGCGGAAATTCACCAGCAGTTTGAGAAACAGAATACCAAGGTCAACTTTGATTATGCTGTGCTTCGGAAAGAGGACATCCTCAAGGAAATTCATCCCACCGACGCCGAACTGAACGCCTTCTACGAACGCAAGAAAGCGAGCTACAGCAATTCGATTCCCGAAAAGCGCAAGATCCGGTACGCGCTGGTGGATACCGCTAAGATTCAAGGCGAGACCCAAGTCAGCCGGCAGGATCTGCAGGCTTATTACGATCAGCACCGTGACGACTATCGTGTGCCGGATCAGGTCAACGTCCGCCACATTCTGATCAAAACACCGCTCCCTGGCCCCGACGGTAAAGTGGACGCGAAAGGCGTGGACGAAGCCCGCAAGAAGGCGGAAGATGTCCTGAAGCAATTGAAGTCGGGCGCAAACTTCGCCGACCTGGCCAAGAAATATTCCGAAGACGCCAGCAGCGCCAAGGATGGCGGCTCATTGGGATGGATACAGCGCGGCCGCTTTCCCGCCGACGTCGACAAAGCTGCATTCTCGCTTCCCAAGGGCGGGACCAGCGACGTAATCGATACGGGCTCGGGCTTCGACGTCATTCGCGTAGAAGACAAACAGGACGCACACGTCAAGACACTGGACGAGATCAAGAGCGAGATCGAGCCCGTGATCAAGTCACAGAAAGCGACACAAGCCGCTGAAGGCCAGGCCAACACGTTGCTCAGCCAAGCCCGCGGCGGGAGCCTCGACAAAGCGGCTGCGGCTAACGGCTTGCAAGTCGTGACAACCGACTTCATCAGCCGTACCGATTCGCCGCCGGGCATTGGAACCGCGCCTCAGTTCATGGACGCTGTGTTCAACGAGGCGGAAAAATCTCCACCCGATGAGGTGCAGTTGCCCCAGGGATTTGCGGTGTTCGAGTTACTGGCGATCCAACCGCCGGCCACACCCACTTTCGAGCAGATCCGCAACCGGGTGGAGACAGAATTTAAGAACGAGCGCGCTTCGACTCTGCTGTCCCAAAAGACGCAGGAGCTCTCCGACCGCGCCAAAGCCGGGCACGACTTGAAGAAAGCGGCAAAAGAACTGGGTGCCACTGTGAAAACCAGCGATTTCGTGCTGCCGGATGGACAAGTTCCCGATGTTGGCTCGATGTCCGGACCGGCTTCTGTCGCCTTCACCCTCAAACCGGGCGAGATCAGCGGCCCGATCAATACCAGCACCACCGGTGTTGTACTAACTCTCTTAGAGAAGCAGCAACCCACGGACCAGGACTTTGCCGCGAAGAAAGATCAGATCCGCGATTCGCTGTTGCAAACCAAGCAATCGGAATTGTTCGGTCTGTTCGTATCCAGCCTGCGGGGGCAGATGGAGAAGTCCGGGAAGATCAAGATTAACGAGCAAGAGCTGAAAACCTTGACCAAGCAGCAGAGTGAAGAGGATCAAGGCGAGTAACGGAGTGGCGTAAGTAAGTGGGCGGAGCCGAATCTGGCTCTGGCGGTGACGATATCCTCACAACCGAGTTACTCACCTTGAGTAGTTCAGGCGGAGCAGTAGCGATCCATGTTATTCCCACGCTCGACCGGAATTCTGCTCCATCCAGTGTCGTTGCCGTCGCGTGGCGGCATTGGAGACTTTGGCTCGGCCGCTTACGAGTTTCTTGATTTTCTGGCATCCGCCCGCCAGGGACTTTGGCAGGTGCTGCCGCTCGGTCCACCCGCCAACGGAAATTCCCCTTACTCATCGACCTCCGCGTTTGCCGGCAATCCCTTACTGATCAGCCTGGAGCGTCTGGAAGAGCATGGCTGGATCGACGCATCGTGTTTGAAAGCGCTTCCCGATGCGACTGGTCTCATCGACTACGACGAGGTTAGCAGGCACAAGCTTCCCCTGCTCGTCGAAGCCACCCGCAAGTTTCTAAAGGCGGGCGAGTCCCAGCCTCGCTACGAGCAATTTTGCGCGCAGAACGAGTGGTGGTTGGAAGACTTTGTACTTTACGACAGCCTGAGGGATCGCTACAGCAAACAATCCTGGAATCACTGGCCCGGCGAACTGGCGCGCCGCGAGCCAGAAGCGCTGCAGGCTGCGCGCGTGGAACTCGCCTCGGAGATGGCCTCGCGCCGCGTCATTCAGTTCTTTTTCTATGAGCAGTGGCGCGCCCTGCGGCTTTATTGCGCGCAGAAGGCGATCCGCGTGGTCGGCGATATCGCCATCTTTGTCGATTACGACAGCGCCGACGTTTGGGTCCACCGCGATCTTTTTCGTCTCAAGGAGAACCTCGATCCCGAAGTCGTTTCCGGCGTTCCACCGGACGCGTATAGCGCCACTGGCCAGCGCTGGGGCAATCCTCTCTACAATTGGGATGCGATGCGGAGAAGGGGTTACAAGTGGTGGGTCCAGCGTTTGCGATGGGCCACGCAGACCTGCGACTTCATTCGTCTCGATCATTTTCGCGGTTTCGCGCAATTCTGGGAGATTCCGGCCAGCGACCCGACCGCGATGAATGGCCGGTGGGTGGATGGGCCAAGAGATGACCTGTTCGACAAGCTGCGTGAGGAACTGGGCGGGCTGCCATTTTTTGCCGAGGACCTGGGTTACATTACTCCCGACGTGCACGAGCTGCGCGAGCGCCACCAGATCCCCGGCATGGCAGTCTTACAGTTTGGCTTTGGTGATCCCGGAGCGCACGTCTACTTGCCGCATCGGCTCACCCCAGACCGCGTGGTCTATACCGGCACTCACGACAATGACACCACCTTGGGCTGGTGGAACTCCGGCGCAACCGATCACGAGCGGCGGGCTGCGGAGGCTTATCTGGGGTGCTGCGAAGACAGAATCAATTGGGCTTTGATCCGCGCGGCCCAGGCTTCGGTGGCCAGCTTGTCCGTCGTCCCTCTGCAGGATGTGTTGGGATTGGGCAGCGAAGCTCGCCTGAACATTCCCAGCCGGCAAGTGGGCAATTATCTATGGCGCTACCAGCCGGGTTCGCTGACCCCAGCCCTGGCAGCGAAACTAGCGAGCTTGGCCGAGGTGACTGACCGGCTGCCCCAACCGCTGCCCGTGCCGCCAAGCGAAGACTTTGCCGCTTGACCATCCGCAAATGGGGGCACAATATTGTGGCCCTTCAACCAAATTGTCATTCCGAGCGTAGCGAGGAATCTGCAGTTGCCTGAAGTTCGAAAATCCTGGATTCCTCATGCGGAAAGCGAGTTGGGAATGTCAGTGTTCTTGCTCAGTCCAGTCACAATAATATGTACTTCTCAATAATGTGGTTCCCCTCTGGAACCGAAATCGTGTATAGGTGTATGCGAGGTTCGGAGTGAAGCTCAGTGGAGAATGCGATCATCCAGGCTCGCGCGGTCGAGAAGTTCTACGTCCAACCGGACGGCAACCGCATTGAGGTGATTGCGCCCACTGATCTGGAAATTTCTCCGGACAAGATTGTCGCCCTCCTCGGTCCCTCCGGCTCCGGCAAATCCACGCTGCTGCGAATTCTGACCGGCCTTTCCATGCCTTCATCGGGGCAGGTGTTCTGGCACGGAGCGCCCATCGACGGTCGCGCCCCCAATGTTGCGATCGTCTTCCAAAGCTTCGCATTATTTCCCTGGCTGAACGTTCTGGAAAACGTGGAAGCGCCGCTGGAAGCACGCGGTGTCGGCGCCATTGAACGGCGCAAGCGCGCGCTCAAGATGGTGGATACGGTAGGGCTCGACGGCTTTGAGACCGCCTATCCCAAAGAGCTTTCCGGCGGGATGAAACAACGTGTGGGATTTGCCCGCGCGCTGGTGGTCGAGCCGGAAGTATTGTTTATGGACGAACCCTTTTCCGCTCTCGATGTGCTCACAGCGGAAAACCTGCGCGGTGAACTGCTGGAACTCTGGCTCAGCAAGAAAATGCCGGCCCGCGCCATCTTCGTAGTTACGCACAATATTGAAGAGGCGGTCTTGCTGGCGGACCGGGTCATCGTTCTGGCAAAAAATCCGGGACGCATTCGCTCCGATTTCGCGATCGCGTTGCCCCAGCCCCGCGACCGGAAGGCGCCTCGATTTGTCGAGCTGGTGGACTACGTCTACAAAATTATGACGCAGCCTGATGTGGAGCATGCGCTACCCGCCCAGGGACAAGCACTCAAATCGGCTCAAGGTCGCAAAGAAAAGTACCAGATGCTGCCTCACGCCCGTCCCGGTGGCATTGCCGGCCTGCTCGAGCTTCTCCACGACCGCGGCGGACGCGAAGATCTTTATCGGCTCGCCGAGCAATTGGCCATGGATGTCGATGACCTCTTGCCCATCGTCGAAGCCGGCGCCATGCTGGGTTTTGCCACACTGAAGGAAGGAGACGCGGAAATCACAGCGGAAGGTGCTGCTTTCGCCGAAGCCGACATCCTTACCCGCAAGCTCCTTTTTCGCGAAGCTGCGCTCAAACACGTCGCGATTCTGCAGTGCATCGAGAGCGTGCTGAAAGCCAAGTCCGATCATTCCATCCCGGAAGAATTCTTCCATGACATTCTCGATGAGCATTTCAGCCAGGACGAAGTCGAACGCCAGTTCGAAACCGCGATGAACTGGGGACGTTATGCCGAAATCTTCGACCATGATCCGGAGAAGGGGCGGCTCGTCCTGACCGAACCGGGCGCGGAGTCCAATCACCACGCGGCCGCGGTGAAGCCATGAAACAAGCTGGCGAACTGCGAACATTTTCGCCTTACCGGCTGTGGTCGCTTTTGCCGCGGTTCGAGACCTCGCGGTTACCCGACTTGCTGATGTTCGCGGCGGCAATCGCGCTGTTCTATGGCATTTTGATCGTGTCGCGCACCTGGCTTGGTCCATTCACGCCCGCAGTCGAAATCTCCCGCAGCCCATTCGCGCTTGCCGCCTACGCCGGGTTGTCGCTGTTGCGGATCACGGTTGCTTATGTTTTGAGTCTGGCGTTCACGCTGGTGTATGGCTACATCGCGGCCTATAACGCGAAAGCCGAGCGCTTCATGATTCCGTTACTCGACGTTCTGCAATCCATCCCCGTTCTAAGTTTCTTGCCGGGAGTGATGCTCGCCATGGTGGCGCTTTTTCCCAGCCGGCAACTGGGTGTCGAACTGGGAGCCATTTTGCTGATTTTCACCGGGCAGGTCTGGAACATGGCTTTCAGTTTTTATGCTTCACTCAAAAGCATACCGCGCGAGATGCGCGAAGCCGCACAGATCTACCGGTTCAGTTGGTGGCAGCGCTTTACTGAGGTCGAGCTGCCTTTTGCCGCGATCGGGCTGGTGTGGAACTCGATGATGTCGGTCGCCGGCGGCTGGTTTTTCCTCATGGCGTGTGAGATGTTCGTGCTCGGCTCGCGCGACTTCCGCCTGCCCGGCCTCGGCTCCTATCTGCAAACGGCGGCCAGCGCCGGAGACACGCGGTCCATTTTGTGGGGCGTGGCCACGATGATTACCTTGATCGTGCTGCTCGATCAATTCGTCTGGCGGCCCGTGATTGCCTGGGCCGAGAAATTCAAGGTAGAGCAAGTGGAGAGCGCGGACGTGCCGCATTCGTGGGTGCTCGATCTCATGCAGCACTCACGGGCTCTGGCGCAGTTGCGAAAAAGGGCTATCTTTCCATTGCGCGAGTCTCTGATGGCGTACTTCTCGCGACGGCGTGATGCGCACCCGGATGCGGGTGCAGGAACCACGTGGAAAACCTGGCTGCTTCGCGTTGTGGGCATTTTGGCTTTAGGCCTCACCGGCTATGCGTTGGTTCGAGTCGCCATCCTGCTCACCGGACTCAACCACGGTGAGATCGCCGAGTTAGGCAAAGGACTCGGCGCCACATTCCTTCGCGTTCTTGTGACCCTGTTGATTGGCGCCGCATGGACGATCCCTGTGGGCGTGTGGATCGGCTTCAATCCGCGTCTGGCCCGCATCGCCCAGCCTCTGGCTCAGATTGCCGCTTCCGTTCCCGCCACCGCGCTGTTTCCTGTCGTCCTGCTGATCCTGATCCGTCTGGGCGGAGGGCTCGGCATTGGATCGATCGTGCTGCTTTTGCTCGGAACCCAGTGGTACGTTCTGTTCAACGTCATTGCGGGGGCGATGGCGATTCCCACCGACTTGAAAGAAGTGTGCTCGGTATGCCACATCCGGGGCTGGGAACGCTGGCGCAAGCTGATTCTGCCCGGGATTTTTCCTTATCTTGTGACCGGGATGGTGACGGCGTCCGGCGGCGCCTGGAATGCCAGCATCGTCGCCGAATACTTTCATTTCAAAGGACAGACTTTCTACACCACCGGTCTGGGCGCCACCATCAGCCGCGCCACCGACCAGGGCAACTTCGATCTGCTCATTGCTTCGACCATCGTGATGGCCGCGGTGGTCGTTACCGTCAACCGCTTAGTCTGGCGAAGAATGTACACACTGGCCGAAACGCGCTTCCGGTTGGAAAGCTAAAAAGCCGGGATCTTTCGATCCCGGCTGCAGTTGGCTGGTTGCCCGGATAAAACTTCTAAAGAGTCGTCATCCTGAGAGAGGCGCTTTTTGCCTCGCGAAGGACCTGAGTGAGCCACCGCGCGCAAGCCCGCAAAGCGGGGTTGCAATACCGCGCGAGGCGAACATCCTTATTACGCGGTCCTTCTCGGGCGCACGGTCAAATCGCGCACCTGGGTCAGGATGCTCGACATCTGCATGCCATTCAGTTGCGACACGAAGGGCAGCATTTCCGCGATAAACTGATCCTGCATTAGCTCGCGAACCTCTTCCTGCCGGTTGCGCTCGCCGCCGCTGAGCAGATCGGGCACGGTGACCTCGAGCGCCCGCGCCAGCCGCTCCAGCGAAGAGAGAGTCGGCGTAGCCTTCTCGTTTTCGATCTTGGAAACATACGTCCGCGGCACCGACATGCGCGTGGCCAGTTGCCGCTGGCTGAGTCCATTGCGCAGGCGCATGGAACGGATCGACGACGCCAGGTTCAGATGCCCGCGCCCATGGCCATTCGCCGGCATCATCTGCGGCGGAGGCGGTGGCGCGACTACTTCCGGCTCGTCCTCATCTAACGAGCCATGGCAGCGGCGGCAAAGATTGTTGATGGTACGGAATTGAACCAGCAGGCAACGGTCACAACGGACGACTTCCCTGGAATCTACTGGGGCAAGAGTCGTGGCCATTCAGGTGTGGGAGGGCCAGAGCGGGCTTCTCCGAACCGAACCGGAACCAAACTAGATACTTGGTTCCAACCTGAAGCGTAATCTGCGGGAGGATACCTGTGGATGTCAAGTAAAATCTGCATCAAGCGCAAAAAAGCTCATCGAAAAAACGAAGAAAATTGGTGAAAAACCCGGAGAAAACAGGTCAAGAAGCATGGCGGATCGCGAGTCGGCGTGGTGTTTACTAACTGAGTTCACGCAGTCGGAAAGTTTGCGCAAGCACGCGCTCGCCGTCGAGGCTTGCATGCGCGCTTACGCGCGAAAACTAAGAGGCGGCTCTCAACAAGAAGAAGACCTTTGGAGCCTCGTGGGCCTGCTGCACGATTTCGATTACGAGAAGTACCCCAGCCAGGAAGATCATCCTTACAAAGGGAACGAGATTCTGAAAGAGCGCGGCTACTCGGACGAAATCCGGCGCGCGATTATGTCTCATGCCGAGTACACCGGGGTCACCCGCGAGAGTGCGATGGAGAAAGCCCTCTTTGCCTGCGATGAATTGGCCGGGTTCATCACGGCTGTGGCGCTGGTGAAGCCGGGAAAGTCGCTGGCCGAAGTGGATGCCAGGTCGGTCCGAAAGAAGATGAAAGACAAAGCCTTCGCCCGCAGCGTAAACCGCAATGACATTGTGACCGGCGCAGCCGAGTTAGGAGTCGCTCTTGAAGAACACATCGCTTTCTGCATCGAGGCAATGAAGGGCATCGCCGACAAGCTGGGATTGGCAGGAACCACGTAGGGGTGGACGCCCTCGTCCCCCGGCCGAGCGAAGCCCGGCAGCGAATCCAGAAGATCATCGCCTGCAATTGACGGCAAAGCTGCCCCACGTCCACACTGAAAGGTCATGAAGAAACTCCGCGTAGGCATTCTGTTTGGCGGGCGCAGTGGCGAACACGAGGTTTCCCTGCTCTCGGCTGCGTCAGTCTTCAACGCCATCGACAAAAATAAATACGAAGTTGTACCGATCGGCATCACCAAGGAAGGCCATTGGGTCACGGCGGCCGATGCCGAGCGGTTGCTCCAGGGCAAGCGGAGTTCGGGCGAGCCGTCTGCGCAAACCCATCTTCGCGCCGGTGATCCCGAGGCGACTCCCGGGGCGGCGGTTCTGGCCACTGGCGAAGCGGTGGTTGTTCCGCCCGAGCCCCAATCACACGGAGGTTCGCTCGCCGCATTCCAGACCGATGCCGCATCTCACGCGCTGGTTCGCCGCGCGTCCGACCGGGCCATCAATGTTGATGTCATCTTCCCCGTACTGCACGGAACTTTCGGTGAAGATGGAACTATTCAGGGTCTGCTCGAACTCGCAGATATGCCTTACGTCGGGGCGGGCGTGCTCGGCTCGGCGGCCGGCATGGACAAAGACATCATGAAGTCGCTGTTCCGAGGCGCCGGATTGCCGATCGTGAAGCACCTGACATTTCTGCGCAGCGACTGGGAAGCCACGCCAAAGAAAATCCAGACGCTGGTCGAGAGCAAGCTGAAGTATCCCGTGTTCGTGAAGCCGGCGAATCTGGGATCGTCCGTGGGAATTTCCAAAGCGCATGACCGCAAGGAACTCGGTCCGGCGATCAAAGAAGCTGCAAAGTTCGACCGCAAGATTGTGATCGAACAGGGCGTGGGCGGAAGGCAGAAGGCGCGCGAAATCGAATGTTCGGTGCTTGGGAACGACAAGCCGGAAGCTTCGGTGCCGGGAGAAATCGTCCCCAGCACAGAATTTTACGATTACAACGCGAAATACCTGGACGAAGGGTCGCAGCTGATTATTCCCGCCAAGCTCAGCAAGTCCGAAACGAAGAAAGTTCAGCAACTGGCCATCGGCGCCTTCAAAGCCGTGGACTGCTCGGGCCTGGCGCGCGTGGATTTTCTAATGGAGCCGAAATCGAGGAAGATCTATCTGAATGAGATCAACACCATGCCCGGATTCACCTCGATCAGCATGTATCCCAAGCTGTGGGCGGCTTCCGGAGTGTCATATCCCGAACTAATCGAGAAGTTGATCGAGCTGGGGTTGGAACGGCACGAGGAAAAAAAGAGAAATCAGTACAGCCGATGACGCCATCCGGTCATTGAACCATTCAATCATTGGACCATTGGCTCATTGAGCCAATAATACGCTGTCATCCTGAGCGCAGTGGCGGTTTCGCGAAGCGAAAACGCCACGGAGTCGAAGGACCCCAGAGAAGCATGCAGGGGGATGAACGCTCCAGGGCGTTCTCACGATGGATTGGACTGAGCGGGCAGAATTCCCTCAAGTGTTGTTGATGGGACCAGGATGAAGGTCCTTCGGCTCCGCCAATTGAGAGTATCGTGATAACCCCCTGTTGTGACAGACCGTTTCGTACCAGGCATTGCCCTATCCTAGCGACGCAGAGGGCGCGTCTTACCGTCCTCCCGGCGGAGCAAAGCTCCGCAGACTGCTAAGAGCTAAAAGCTGTTTCCCCCGCCCCTTTGTCCCGCAGTTCTAGTCCGTTAGTGACCCCCAATTCGAATTGTGCATCCAACATCCCTGTGGTACGATCTAACTAACCAGTTAATTAACGTGAGATATGAAAGCCACTGTCTCCAGATCGCGCCTGGGTTCTCGCGGCCGTCCCCAACATAGCCGGGCCGCCATCCTGCACGCGGCCGTGCGGGAGTTCGCCCGGGACGGGATTGCCGGGGCGCGGACCGATGCCATTGCCCGCGCCGCGGGCGTCAACAAGGCCCTGCTTTACTACTACTTCAAAGACAAAGAAGCGTTGTACGGTGCGGTGATCGATCAGGTGTTTGGCGGATTGATCGCTTTCGTTGGGGAGGTCTTGTCCCGCGATTTGCCGCCGCGCCAGAAGATTGTCGCCTACGCTGGCGCCCACTTCGATTACATCGCCAGTCATCCCCTTTATCCCCGAATTGTGCAGGGCGAGATGATGCGCGCCGGAAGAGGCAGGGCAAACCAGTTTGAGCGAATCGTGAAACAGTATTTTCGTCCGTTATTCAGCAAGATTGCCAGCGTGCTGCGAGCCGGCCAGGCGTCCGGTGAATTTCGTGAAGTGGATCCTCTGCAGTTTATCCCTTCAATGATCGCAGTCATCGTCTTCTATTTCACCAGCGCGCCGGTGATGCGCGTTATGACCGGCAAAGACCCCATGTCCCCGGAACGCGTGGCGGCACGCCGCGCCGCGGTGCTGGATTTCATCTCCGCCGCGCTGTTTCAGCGTTCCGGGGAGAAGTGCCAAGGAGTGCGAAAGTGAGCGTACGCAATAAATTCTTGATTATTGTCGGCGTAATTTTCGGTGTGGCGCTGACCTACTACTTTTTATCTACGCCTCGCAACGAGGATCTCATTCTGATCGGCACCGTGGACTCTAACCAGGTGATCGTCAGCCCGCAGATCGAGGGCCGGCTGGCGAAGCTCCTGGTTGATGAGGGAACGCAGGTCAAACAGGGGGACCTGATTGCCGCGCTCGATCCATCGGAACTGGAAGCGGAGGAGCGCGCAGCCGCCGCCACCATCGACAGTCTGAAGTACAAAGTCGCCGAGACCCAGTCCACGCTTGAGGCAACTCAGGGATCAACTTCCAGCACAGTCGAGAATGCGCAAGCCCGGCTGGCGTCCGCACGCGCTCAACTGCTCCAGGCAGAGGCTACTCTGGAACGTACTGAGAGCGACAGCCGCCGCACCATTGCACTTGCCAAACAGGGCGTTGCCTCCGATCAGGATCGCGTGCAGGCTGAGACCAACCTCGCGGCACAGAAAGCGCTCGTGCAATCTCTGCAGCAGCAGGTGAGCGCTGCCCAGGCGGATCTCAACACAGCCGTCGCCAATACTCACAACGCGCATGCCGCTGAACGCACCGTCGAGTCCACGCGCGCACAACTCGCCAACGCGGAAAGCATGCTCAAGCAGGCTGAAGTCCGTTTGGGCTACACCAAGATTTATGCTCCGGTCACTGGAACGGTATCGGTGCGTGCCGCCCGCGAAGGCGAAGTGTTGAACGCCGGCCAGCCGATCGTGACCATCGTCGACTTGAGCGACACCTGGGTGCGCGCCGCAATTCCTGAGACCAATGCCGATCACATCGGCCTGGGAGACACGCTACGCATCCAGTTGCCCGGGGGGACCATGACGTCCGGAAAAGTATTCTTCAAATCTGCCGAAGCGGATTTCGCCACGCAGCGCGATGTGGGCCGTCGCAAGCGGGATATCAGGACCATCGTGCTCAAGGTCCGCCTGGACAATCCGAAAGGTGCCTACGTCCCGGGCATGACCGCGGAAGTGCTGGTCTCACCGGCTCAGCTCAAGGGCACGGATCAAGAGAATGCATCGGCGGGGCAGAATCCATGATCGCCGATCTCAATACCAACGGCGAACGCGGGCCATCCAACGGACATGGCTCCGCAAGCGCTGCTGCCGCGCTCAATGCCATCGAGGTGGAACACATCGTCAAGAAGTTCGGAGACTTTACCGCGGTCGATGACGTTTCATTCAGCGTGAAGGAAGGAGAAATCTTCGGCTTGCTGGGGCCGAACGGCGCTGGCAAATCCACCCTGATTCGAATGATGACCACGCTCATCCCCATCACTTCGGGCACGGCATGCATCGCCGGACACAATGTGCGGAAAGAGCCGGATGCAGTGCGCCGCTCGATGGGTGTGATTCCGCAAGCGCTCACCAGTGATCTCGACCTCACCATCGAGGAAAATCTGAATATTTACGCCAAGCTTTACGATGTTCCGGCGAAAAAGCGCAAAGCCGTGATTGACGAGCTGCTGGAGACGGTCGACCTGACGAAGTGGCGTTCGGCACAAACCAAGACTCTGTCCGGCGGCATGCGGCGGCGGCTCGAGATCGCGCGCGGCCTGGTGCACAGTCCGCGAATCTTTTTTCTGGATGAGCCGACCACAGGCTTGGATCCGGTCTCGCGCGTCGCGGTTTGGGAGATGCTGACCAACATTAAAAGCCATCGCCAACTCACCATCTTGATCACCACCCATTATATGGACGAGGCGGATCGCCTCTGCGACCGCATTGCCATCGTCGATCATGGCAAGCTCGTTGCCCTCGATACTCCGCCGGCCCTGAAAGCGAGCGTGCCCGGCTCGAATGTAATCGAGGCGCAGTTCGATAACGCTCCGGCGGATTGGGAGCAGCGATTGCACAACCTGAGCGCGGTGACTTCGGTTCAGCATGAAGGCGCCGGCATGTACCGCATCCTGACCGGCGACGGATCACGCACCACCACGGAACTGGTGGAAGCGGCAGTTCAGGCCGGAGTTTCAGTGCGATCGCTCTCCGTGCAGAACACCACGCTGGACGACGTGTTCGTCCACTACACCGGGCGGCAGTTGCGCGATGAGCTGGTCAAAGCTCATGCCTTCGTGATGCCGCCCAGACCTGGATTGCAGCCATGAATCATATACTCGCCATTATCGAACGCGAGATGCGCAAATTCTTCCGCTCCCCGGCGCTGATGATGGCATCCATGATCTTTCCTCTGGTGCAGCTCATTGTGCTGGGCAACGCCTTCGGCGGAAAGATTCGCGATGCCAGACTGGGATTGGTCGATCAGGACGGCGGCACGCAGGCACTCAAGATTCGCGAGGCTTTTGATTCCGTCCGCGCCAACATGCGCACTTTTGAGCCGGTCTATTACAACGACCAGAAGACGGCGATGGACGATGTGCGCAACGGCAAGATCCAGGGCGCGGTGATCATTCCGCCACAGTATTCGCGGCGGGTCTATGAGCAGGATCAGCCACGCATCGCGCTGATCGTGGACAACAGCGACAACTTCATGAGTTCAACCCTGGAAGATGAGCTCACACAGATCACCAACGCTTTGAATCAGCCCGCGGTCGAGCCCCGCATCCTGCAGCAGACTGTGTTGCAGATTGTCGAGCTTTACCCCTACATCGAATACATGAAGTATCTTCTTCCTGGCTCGATCACGCTGGCCATGTTCGTTTCGGTGATGATCGGCGGCGGCATGCTCTACATCGACGACAAGGCCCGCGGCGTGCACGAAGGCTACTTGGTCACGCCCATCACCAAGACCGAACTCGTCTTCGGACTCAACGCCGCGGGAGCCATCAAAGCGGTCATGACCGGCGTCGTGATTACGGTGATTGGCTCACTGCTGGCGGGTGTGGGCACAGTATTTAATCCGGCCACAGCGGTGGAGTTGGCGCTGATGATTCTGCTCACCTCGGTGGCTTTCAACACCATGATGTTTCTGCTCATGGTGCGAGTGGAAGATCCGTTGGTGCCGCGCGCCATCTTCGGCATCCTCAACACGCTGCTGTTTTTTCCCAGCGGAGCCATCTATCCCATCCAGGCGTTCCCCTGGTGGCTGCGCGGCATTGCCAGAGTGGATCCGTTCACTTTCGCGGTACACGGGTTCAAGTCGGTGCTGCTGAAAGAAACCGGGCTGGTGGCGATCTGGCCCGACATGTTGTATCTCACCATCTTCGCGGTCATCACACTGGCAGTAGCCACACCGCTGTTTAAGCGAACGCTATGAAGATTGAGTAATTTTGTAATTTGTAATTGAATAATTGAAGGCCTAGTCTGGATTTTCTCCGCGATCTTTGCGCGTCTTTGCGTCCTTTGCGGTCAAAAGCTTTTCCCGGGAGCTTTTTGTTCTCTGCCGGTATCCGTTATTCTTAAGGAAGCCATGACCCTGCTGGATGCCCAACAGTACGATCCCGGCCGCGAGCGGCGGCGCCGGATCTGGATCGCTGTGGTGATTGTTTTCCTTCTGATCGTAGCCTGGGTGGCCTACCACTATCGTGATTACCCGGAGCGCAACGCAGTGAGCAGGTTTTTCGAGTCGCTGCAAAGCCAGAACCAGGAGGCAGCTTATGGGGTGTGGTTCCACGATCCTGACTGGAAACAGCACAAGGATAAGTATTCTGCCTATCCGTTTAATGACTTCTATCGCGACTGGGGTCCGGGCGGGGAATGGGGTTTGATCAAGAGCTATTCTGTCGACTGTTCGTTGAGCCCAAGCGGAGGAAGCGGAGTGATCGTTCAAGTCACCGTGAACGGCCGCGCGGAACCGGCTTACCTATGGGTGGAAAAATCCAACCGCACACTGTCCTTCTCGCCTAACGAAATCCAGTGCGGGAACTGGTGGGCCTGGGTTACAGAATAGGGCTCACGAGATCGTTGCGAGATTGCAGTAATGTTCCACGTGGAACATTGGGAAAATGCGCGGAGTGTTCCACGTGGAACATATCGTCATCACGTCCTTGTACAGACATTCAAGTTATAGTGATCATAGTACTTAGATGATGGCCACAGGCCAGCTTTGCCCTCCAAACTCCCCACTCAAGCCGAAACCGGGCTTGAGTGGGCCACCGGCCACGCTCTGGGTGCCGCGCTGCTTGCCGGTTCTTGGCAAGGGGCGGGTTAACGTCGGGACGGATGCGCGTGAACGATTGTGAGATCACGCAAAATGGAGCCGAAACCACCTGCGTGACGCCAGCGCCCGCTCCTTGCAAAAAAGCCGCAAGGAGCGGGGCACCCAAAACCGGAGTTGTCATCTGCCAAGGTCCGGGCCACCCGCCGGGATTCCAGGAGTACAATTCTCTGCGTGATTCGCTTCGTGATCGCGCCCTCGGTTGTGTTGACGGTTTGCTTCGTTGCCTGCACTTCTCACCCGAGCCTGAAAGGTAACCCAGAGACGAAACCGGAAGCACGGCTGATCGGCAAGTGGGAAGAAGTCCCCCTAACAAGAAGGAGACAAACTCTGGTTCAATTTGAATTCCTTGCCGATGGCACCCTCATTGAGAACGAGAAAACGCTCACGAAGTGGTGGAAGCAAGAAGGCACCGGGACTTACAAAGTCATAGACCCAAACCACATCAAGGTCGAACTGCAACCGGCTTGGTATTTCGGAGTCGTAATCTATGAGGTCATCTGGCTGGACAAAGATCACATGGCTCTACGTGCAGCCGACGAAGCGATTCCACTGGTTCGTGTCAAGCCTGCTGAGACACAGCACAAATAATACTCTGGGTGCCCCGCTCCTTGCCGGTTCTTGGCAAGGGGCGGGTTAACGTCGGGACGGATGCGCGTGAACGATTGTGACATCACGCAAATGGAGCCGAAGCCACCTGCGTGACGCCAGCGCCCGCCCTTTGCAAAAAAGCCGAAGCTGTGAAAAAACCACCCAGGAAGTCAATTGACAGAAAAATAAAGCGGGGTAAGCTCTGGGCATGGGCGAGCC
>Ga0209415_10001916_pt1 | contig 39378 bp, 37 predicted proteins | sample PeaSoiSIISIP2007_FD_187696 | JGI IMG/M metagenome (GOLD analysis project Ga0209415, IMG submission 187696) | Peat soil microbial communities from Weissenstadt, Germany - SII-SIP-2007 (SPAdes) (version 2) | ecosystem: Environmental > Terrestrial > Soil > Wetlands > Peat | place: Germany...
CCAAACCATAACTCCTATGGAATGTTTTGATTGGACCTCCGCTTCGCAAAACTAAGTGGCATTGCGCACTCATGCGTGCTGCGTCGCCACTCCTGGCGACGCCCGCACCGCCCTACCCTTCGATCCGCACAAACTTCACCGCCGAGGTGTGACCGCTCAAAATGGTCACCGCACTCGGCGCCACTCGATAATGCTTCGCCAGAACCCGGCACAGCTCCGCGTTGGCCTTGCCCTTTTCCGGAGCCGCGACGAGCCTCACCTTCAGGGTGCCGTCGCCCAGAACGCCCACAACTTCGCTCGAGGCGCTGCGCGGCGTTACTTTCACGCGGACTGTCAGAATCAGCGCCCCCTGTGGTCGCGGCTCTGCAATGCCGACTCTGAGCCGCGACCATAGGGAGCGGTTTCGCGGCGCCTACGAAAAGCGGCCAACTCCGTCAGCTCCCTCGGCAGGTGCTGTATCCGTAAGGACTCAGCAGCAGCGGCAAATGATAACGGTCGGTGGGATTGCGCACCTCAAAGGTGATCGCGATGGAAGGATAAAAGGCATTCGGCATGTACGCCGCCACGTCGAACATGATGCGGTAGATGCCCTCGGCCGGAGGTTCGCCAAAATCCAGCACGCGGCCGTCTTCCGTGGTGATGCCGTGCCCCACTTCGCGCCAGCCTTGGCCCGTAATGAAGAGGTCCAACTGGACCGGGATCCGTGCCGCCGGCGCTCCGCGGCCGGTATCTAAAACCTGAGTCGTAATCATCCGTTATTTTTTCTCTGCGATGTCGAAGCCTGCGCCATTGATGTCTTCAATGTGCAGGATAACCGCTTTCCGGAACTCGACGGCATCTTCGGGAACGTCGAAGCTCGCCTCCGCCATGCGATCGATCGTCTTACCGGGCGGAATCACATCCGGCGGAGCCAGCACATCGTTGTATTTCGGCCCGATCAACGGCTGCGCCTGGAACATGGTGTCGACATCCGGCCTGGCTACCTCGGTTCCGTTCAGCGGATCTTCCTTGAAGCGCTCCATCGACAAAGACACCTCCCGGACTTCGAACGGAATTGCAGACGGATTGGTGATGCGAAAATCGATCACCACCAAGGAAGTTCCCCCCTCCAATGCGATGGAGCGAACCTTGAGGATCTTGCCCGTAACCTCCAGGTGCGCGCTCTTGGTGCCGGTCCAGATCGCGGATACGGCAATCCCCACCACCACCAGTCCGACTGCCAGAAAGGCCCAGAATTGTTTTGGCATCCGCGCTCAATCTCCCGATCTTAATCCCCCAGCAGCCGGCCGTAAGGTTGCAGGCTCCCGACATTATCGCAGACGGCCTTGAGCGCGGCGGTCATGGGGATGGCCAGCAGCAGGCCGATGCCGCCCCACAGCATGCCCCAGAACATCAGCGCGAGGGTCACCACCAGCGGATTCAGATGCACACGGGACCCCACGAATTTCGGGTACAGAAGATTCAATGCCAGCAAATGCAGAACCGCCACGCTGGCCGTCAGGAACAGGTACAGCGCCGCCGGCTCCTTGAGCGTCAGGGACGCCAGCAGCGGCGGAATCAGCGCCAAAGGCAGTCCGATGTACGGCGCCAGGCTCAGGAATCCGCTCATCGGCGCCACCACGATCCAGTACGGCAGCTTCACCGAAGCGAACAGCAGCGCGCTGGCCACGCTCAGCAGCAGGCCCAACAAAAAATTCCCGATGACGTAGGCGCGCACCATGTCCGCCACACCGTCCAAAGCTTTGGCCACGGTGTAGCGCGTCTCGGCCCCCACCATCACCAGCACCCGCCCGCGCACGTGGTCGCGCCAGCTCAGGATGAAATACACCAGGAAAGGCACGAAGGAAGCCATCAGCAGCACGCTGTAAAAAGACCGCAGGTAATCGTAGATGTAGTTGAACGGCGGCGTGGGCTCCGGACGCACCCGCACCTCCTGAATCACAGGGGCGACCACCGTGGGCTCCGTATCCGGCTTCTTCTTCGGCGCGCGCGGCGCGGGCTGCTTTGGAGCGGGTGGCGCTTCCACGGCGCCCTCCTGGAAGCGCCGCGGAACCACCGTCCGATACACGCTTTCCTGAAAATGTTCCATGCGCATGGACACGCTGTCCACCAATTCGTTGATGCGTTCGCTGTACGCCGGCAGATCGTCCACCATGGCCGTGGCTTCGGTGTACACACCCAGGCCCGCGAAATACAGGAACACCAGCGCGATGCTGCACACCACAAAGCTGGCCAAGCCTCGCGGGAACCGCATTTTCATGAAGAACTCCACCATCGGCTCCAGCAGAAACGCGATGATCGCAGCGATGATGACGGTGATGAAAAACACACGCCCGTAATACAGCAGGGCCACGGCGGCGCCGGCCGCGAGAATCCCTACCCCCAACTGAAGCGATCGTTGCGAGGACGTACTGGGAGCGTACACTTGCTATCACTATAATTGGACTGACGTGGATTTGAAAGCAAATTCAGATAAGCAGCGGGTCCTGGCGCTCGACTTGGGAAAAAGGCGCATCGGGCTGGCGCTGAGCGACCCTTTGGGCATCACCGCGCAGGGCCTCCCGACGCTTCAGCGGACCAACATTCGGGCGGATCTGGCGGCGCTCGCCAGCCTGGTTGAAGAGCGCGGCGTCGGCCTGATCCTGATGGGTTATCCGCTGCACATGAGCGGCCGCGAAGGCCGGCAGGCTGACTACACTCGCGACTTCGGAGAGCGGCTGGCCGCGCGCACCGGGCTCCCCATCCGCTACTGGGATGAGCGACTGACCACCGTCGAAGCCCAGCGCGTACTCAAATCGAGCGGCATCAGCATCGCCAAGCGGGCCAGCGCCGTGGATCAACTCTCCGCGCAAATCCTGCTCGCAAGTTACCTGGATTTGGAGTCGGAGCCGTGACGCGACGTGGCGCACGCACTCCTGCCGACGCTAGGGAGCGGACCTCGTGAAACGCCTTCGTCGCGTCGCCCTACTCCTGCTGATCGCTGCCATTCTCGGCGCCGCGCTGTGGATGTCGCTCCAGTTGCCTTACCGCAACTTTGCCGCCGAGACCTTCGTGAAGTTCGACCGCGGCTCCGGGACCATCGCCATGGCACGCGCACTGGAACAGGAAGGCGTCATCCGCTACGCATGGCTGTTCTGGATTGAGCGCGCTCTGCACCCTTCCACCAAGCTCACCGCCGGCGAATACAAGTTCCAGGATGCGGCCAGCGTCAGCGCCATCTTCGGGCGCATCGCCCACGGCGACGTCTATTATTTCGAGTTCACCGTTCCCGAAGGCAGCAACATCTTCGACATCGCGCGCTTGGTGGAGGCCGCCGGGACCATGCCGGCGCAAGACTTCCTGACCGCGGCCGAGAACCCCATGTCCATCCGCGACCTCGACCCCAAGGCGGAAACCCTCGAGGGCTACCTTTTCCCAGCCACCTATCGTCTGTCGCATTCCACGACCGCGGTCGAGCTGTGCCAGTTGATGACCGCCCAATTCCGGCGTCAGTGGAAGAAGCTGCTCGCGGCCCAGACCACCGGCCGGAGCGCCGGCCAAAGCACCAGCGTTTCCGCCGATCCGCATCGCGCCGTCACGCTGGCATCGATGGTGGAAAAAGAAACCCCGGTCCCCGAGGAACGTCCTCTCATCGCCGGGGTCTTCGTCAACCGGCTGAAGCTGGGCATGAAGCTGGAATGCGACCCCACCACCATTTACGCCGCGCTGCTCGATCGCCGTTACCGCGGCACGATCCATCGCTCCGATCTTGAGAGCAAAAATCCGTACAACACGTATCGTAGCCCCGGATTGCCGCCCGGACCCATCGCCAATCCCGGCATGGAGGCGCTCGCGGCGGCGCTGCATCCGGCCATCACCAACTACCTGTATTTTGTTGCCAAGCCCTCCGGTGGCGGCCACCAGTTTTCGACGACGCTTGCCGAGCACGATAATGCCGTCCGCGCTTACCGCCATGCAACCCAACCCCACAAACTCTCCGCGAAGAACAAAGCGTGAGTCAAAAACAAGTCAGCTCGCCGCGTGGATGGAGCGCGCCGCGCCGCGCGAGATCGGCGAGCCGGAGTGGCAAGCACTGCTCGCTCTGCTCGCGCCGGTCTCCGAAAGCTATCTGCGGCGGCTCTTACGGGATTCTGGCGTTCCCCTCGCGCCGGTGGTTGAAGGAGTTCGCCAGGAGTCTTTCGATGCGCTGGAGTCGAGCTTGCTCAGACTGCTCGGCGAATATGAACAGGGAGACGCAGCGGCCCGGCTTCGCGTTCGTCGTGTGGCGATCGCCGCCAAAGACCACGCGCGTTTCGCGGCACGCAGAGAAGAGAAGCGCGAAGAGAAGCAAGAAATGGCGCTGTGGATTTTGACTTGGCTGGAAAATCCTCCTGTGTTTCCGGAGTGGGTCCGATTGCGTCGCGCGGCAGTGGGGCTCATTAAGGAAGAAGCGTGACCATGCCCAGCCGCCCCACCAAACTGCTCGACCGCGAAGGGCTCATGAACTACGCCGCCCGCGCGCTCACCAGCCGCGCGCTTTCACTCAACGAACTGCGCGACCGCCTGAAGCGGCGGGCTTCTCGCCAGGAGGACGTGACGGAAGTCCTCGCTCGTTTGAAAGAAGCCGGATTTCTGAATGACCGCAAGCTGGCCGATTCCTTCGCCAACTGGAGGCGCGAGAACCAGGGCCTGGGCAAGGCCCGCGTGGTGCACGATCTGATGGCTCGCCGCATCGCGCCCGCTGTGGCCAAACAGGCCGTCGAGACGGCTTATTCAGGCGTCGATGAAGTGGCCCTGATCGAAACGTTCCTGGCGCGCAAGTATCGCGGGAAAAACCTGGCGAGTTTGCTCGGCGAGAAAAAGCACCTGGCTTCGGCGTTCCGCCGTCTGCGCGGAGCCGGCTTCAGCGCCGGCAATTCCATCCGCGTGTTGAAACGCTACGCCGCCGAAGCCGACCAATTGGAAGAGATGCCCGACGAGAATTAAATTCTGTGAATTCTCTGTAGACCAGGCCAGCGATCAAAGTCGCCGTCGAAGCTCAAAATCGATCGGATCCCGTGGCGTTCCATGACCGCGATGTGGAGCGCATCGCGAGCTGACATCGAGGCGCGAGTCTCGACGATCTCCGCAGCGCGCAAGACCTCGCCTTTTTCGATAGGGACGACCTCGTCGACGATATCCAAAATCAATTGGAGCGCCGGTCCGATGGCTTCTCGCCTATCTATCGCGGTGTACCGGTGGAGAATTTCTTGGAGTACCTCGGCGTCGGTGACCAGACGCTGTCCGCCGGCGATCAGGCGCTCCAGGATGATTTGCGACTCTGATTTATGCGGATGCGCCGCTCCGATCAGGTACATCGGAATGTTCGAATCGACGAAGATCAGCTTTGGTACCCTCGCTCAATTTCCTCTAGCATGAGGCCGATATCAGTCGTGGGAAACGCATGCGTCACCGCTCGGCGGATAGCCTTCAACTTGATTTCGGGTTCGATCGCCGGCCGGTTTGTGCGCGCTTCGCGTAGAGCGCGCCGGACCCATTCACCTACCGTCAAATGTTCCCGCTTTGCCAAACGGCGGATGTCCGACATCTCCTGATCGGGAAGCAGCACCTGAAGCCGCTTACTCATAGGATGAGTATCGCATATTCAATGAAAGAGCGTTCGCCCGGAGCACCTTCGATGCCATGGCTTGTCGCCAGCCAAAACGATGTGGATTCCGGTGAGGCCGGCTCGATCGCAGGCGGATCATTTCTCTTCATCGCCGGTCAGCAACTGCGATTCAGCCTGAAACTTGCGGTAATCGCGAAAATGCATGTCGATTTCGCTGTGAATTCCCACGAATAACGCCGCGCGGCCGTCGACGCGTATGCTCGCCGAGGCCGGCAGCCACACTTCATCGTTCACTCGCGTCTGCTCAAAGTGTACAGTCGCCCCCGGATAGATCTTAACCATCCCCAGTCCGAACGACAGCGTCCCGATCGCTTGCGCCTCAATCTTGACCCACTGATATTCGCCCTGATCGATCCACACTTTGCCGCGCATTTTCGCGATCAGCTTGGCGGCTCGGTCTTTAGGTTGATAGCCCGGTTTCGTATCGGCCGTGATCACCCATGCGGGCTTGCCGCTGACGTTCTCCACTCCCAGAAGCTTAAAGTTGAACTCCTCCGGAATCTCGTTCAGGAATTTGCGCTGCTCGCGGCGTTGCTTTTCGATCTTGGCCTTGTCTTCCGCGGACTCGTGCTTGCGCTTCTCGATCTCCTTGTCCATCTTTTCCTGTTCCTTGTGAGCGTCGCCAGGGGATAGGGGCTTGTCGTCGCGCTCGATCAGCTTTTCGTAGTCGTGCCCGCCGAGAATCATTACTTCATACGTCTCCCGCTGAGTCTTGACCAGTTTGGCGTGCTTGTCGAAGCTGTGCTCTTCGTCGTGTTCGACGTAGGTGTAGTTTTTTAGGCGCTCGAAGTTCAGCAAGTCGCGTTGTACGGACCGCTGAATGATTTCCTTGGCATCTTGTCCGAAGGACTCTGGCGCGAGCGCCAAAGCCGCGGCAAGCAGCGCAACCGTCCACCGCATACTTCCATCATTGCGCAATTCCAATGAGCCCCAAGTACAGCCGCTTCTGCTCCTCCGCGATCGCGTCCCACCCGTAGCGCTCCTCCGCGGTTCTCCGTGCGGTGCGCTCCAGCGCTCTGCGTTCCTCAGGAGACTCCAAAAGCCGAGCGATGGCCCGAGCCATTTCGTCAGGCGCATCGGCGACAATGACGTCGGAGCCGCGCTGCAAATCGAGCCCGTTGATTCCGGCCTCGGTAGATACGATCGCCTTCGCCATCGCCATGGCTTCGAGAATTTTGATGTTGGTCCCGGCGGAGGCCACCAGAGGCGCGATCACAACGCTCGCGCGCTGGTACGCCGGACGAACATCGGCAACGAAGCCTTCCACTTCGACATTGTCGTGATGGAGGTCCCAGAATCGCTCATGCCTCTGACCAGCGATCACGTGCAGCGTAACGCCGGACAGCCTGGGCAACACCTCGCGCAGGAAAAACTCCAGCGCCAGCACGTTCGGCGGATGCGCAAAGGATCCGATAAACAGCAGCCTCCGAGCCTCCGGAATCACGGGCGATGGCCGGAAGCGATCGAGGTCCACACCATTCCGAATCGTCACCGATCCCGCCACCACCTTCCGGTCCTTCTCCGACATGGTGACCACGCGATCAACCGATCGCCACGCCTCAGACTCGAAACGCAGCCAGCGGTCATATTGACGCCGCACCTCCCAGTCCCCATCACGCCGCAGCATCTGCTCATAAAGATCGTAAGTGATGTCGTGCTCCACCAGAATCGTCTTCACGGGCTTGCAATCGGCCGCATACTGCGCCATCTGGGTAAACTCGAGTTGTATGATTCGCGGACGCCACTTCGCCGCCGTCTGCCGCAGCGCCGCATGAAACGCCGGCGAATCGAACTCCTCAACAATATCCGGCCGAGGCGTCGACGGAAGCGCGTGGCTGCCAGGTCTGCGGGTGGTTACGATCTCCACGCAGATTTCCGTGAGCTGCGGTGGAACCGCCGCCGGCTCCTCAACGAATGAAACCAGCACCAAATCGAAATCGGCCGCCGCGCGCCGCATCAGATTGTACATACGCACTGCCGCTCCGTGCGACAGAGGAAACGGAAGATACGGACTGGCGATCAGAATCACCGGACGCCCCGATCGCGCCTTCCCGGGAAACACCGCCACGTCGCCCGAAACCAGAGCCAGCGCCTCTGAACCGCGACCATGAGGGAGCGGTCCCGCTGCGACGCGCAGAGCATCGACCTTTCCCTGCCGTCGCAGCCGCTTGAGGTTCTCGCGCCAAACCCAACCGCTCCGCGCCAGAAACCGGACGAAGTTGGCTTCCAGAATCGCGTCAAGCTGCTCCACCGTGAAATATCGCGACGTCGTAGCGCGGTGCCGATGCAGCACCCGCGCCCGGGCGCAGTAGACGCTGGGCCAACAGCGTTGCCACGCCCGCACGCCAATGTCGAGATCTTCCACGTACGCCGTCTCATAAATCGGGTCGAAGCCGCCCATCATCGCGACCTTCGCCGCGTCGTAAAGCGTGCACCCACCGCTGCCGTAGAGCACGTAGCTCAAATCTTCCCCATCGAGCGGCACATCGCAGCGCACCGGAAAATCGATCGCGGCGTGCTCGCCGTCCCATACGGTCTTGCCGGTTTCCTCACGCCGCTGGCCTTCGGGAAAGAAAATCTGCGCGGACGCGGAGAACAATCCGTGCACTTCGTCAAACGCCTTTCGGAGACTGGCGAGAAACTTTGGTTCCACCAGCATGTCGTTGTTCAGCAGGCAGACGTGCGAATGGCGAGCTCGCCGGAGTCCTCGATTCACCGCATCGGCAAACGAGAGCGGCTGTGGATTCTGCTCCACCACAACGTGCGGATAGCTTCGTTGCAGAAACTCCGCTGTTCCGTCCTCCGAGCCATTATCGACGACGACAATTTCGCCCGCACCCTCTATCAGCGGAAGACAGCTCGCCAGCAGCTCGCGCCCATTGCGCGATGGAATCACAACAGAAATGCCGGGGAGCAGCTCCCGCGCAGGCCACTGCTCTGGCGTTGATGCAGCTCGTGGAGAAATATTCCGTGAAAACCACGGCCGCATGCGTGCGAGACAATACAGCGCAAGCAGGCGCAACTCGCCCGCATCACCCGCCTGCTTCAGCGTGTCGTGCAGCCAGCCGCCTTCCATTAGCTGGCTTCGCACCAAATTCTTCGCGCGCCACAGCAGATGCCGCAGCATCACCTGCGCATTGTCGGGACGCACGCGGAAATGCTGGCCCGTTTCTGAATACGCCAGCAGCCTCCACCGCGCGAGCGTCATCCCCAGAAACCGCATCGGCCAATGCGGTGTTCTCGGCTCCAGGATGATGGCGGCAACTCGAATGCTCCGGCCGCCCAAGCGCGATCGGATCAAAGCGCGATTTTCGCGAAAACCTCGGCGGATGTGATAGCGGATCCATTCGCCTTCCTTCGGTGGAAATTCGGAAACCACCACCAGCGGGGCATCCGGGAAGACGTTCTTGAACTCCCGCAGGGTTTGCGCGACCACCTCGTCGGAGCCGGAAGCGAAGAGAATCTTTACGCCGCTCAAATCAATTGCTGGAGTTCGAAGGACCAGCGGCCTTCCTGGTGCTGCCGCCACAGCTCCAGCGCCTGCATTCCAAATGCGGTGGAGACAGGATTCGAAAACGGCAGCGGCTCACTGCCCTTCCTTCCAAATCCGAAGCCTCCGCGCAATCGCACGTCCGGGTGATCGCCTGCTGCTTGAAACGAGCTCACGCGCGAGGCTTCTTCGCACGCCGCCTTCTCATCCAGCTCAAATGCTCCAAAATGAGAAGCGATCAGCCTCACGCGCAGAAGTTGCGCAGGCACATCGGAGCGTTCGAACACGGGGGCGATCTCGCGATGCAGCGCCGCCGCTCTCGCCAGCCCCGAAGCCAGCGCCTCGCGAACCTCGTCGCGTTCCGCCACCGGCAGAAGCCCTTCGAGGAAATAGCAGTAGGAATGCAGACGGTCCATCAATTTCTCGCGATCCGGCTCCGCCGCCAGAAACGATTCATGCGTAGCGAGCGAGTAAGCCAGTACACTTTCATATAGCTTCTCTCCCCCCTCCTCCGCTGTGTCGCGCCACGCCAGCGCGGACTTTAATTGATAGCAGCCGGGTTTGCGCGACCAGCGCGGCTCGTAATCGAGCGGCTGCTTCTCCGGCAAGGAAACAATGGGATGAAAAACGCCCTCACCCATGAAATCGAATGCCAGAGAAAGTGCCCCCTCGCGAGCCCGCGCGAGAAATTCGTCATCGCCCGTGGCTCGCCACGCCGCCATGAGTCCGCGCACGATAATTCCCGTGTCGAAGAAGTACGCGCGGTCCGATCCAGGCTCGAATGGAAACGTCGAGCCGGCTTGGTCCCACGCATGGCGGCACAGGTATCGCGCCGCCCGCGTCGCGGCATCGAGATATGCACTCTCACTCATGAGCGAGTGCAAAGACACGAGCGCGCTCACAGCGTAGCCGGTGATCTCGTTTGAGACCGCGGCATTCGTTTTGGAATCGGAGCGGTAGAAACGCGCCACGCCGCCATCGGCTTCCTGGATTCCGGAGTGCAGAAACCAGCAGCCCGCTTGTTCTAGAAAAGAGGTCAATATTAAATTGTATAATGCGCTCTCACCGTTCGCGGCGGATGGCTTCCCGTAGCGAGTAAGCGCGGCCTTCTGCGCTGCTGAAGATGTCCGTTGGGAATTGTCTATAGGCCAGCATGCCTGCATAGATGGCCGCGGCATCGTCGAGGTTCAGGCCGAGGCCGGCCAAGTACTCCATCCGCAGATTCCGGTCGCGATTGATCGCCGCGCCGCGCAGCCACGCCGAAAGATCGGATCTTCGGCCGGCGTAGGTTGCGAACAGATCCACGGGCGAGTTCATGCCGACGCCCGCTAGCGACTGGGCTAGAGGCGCGAAGCGCTGCTCCATCGCGTCGAGGTCGATCCGCAGAGGCTCGACCTGGCCCATAAGCACCATGTCGTGCCCTTGCCCCTGATACGGGTTGCCCCAAATGGTGCCGTTCGGAAAAACTTCGAAGAAGGTTGCGACCGAGCTCTTGACCGCATCGAGGTTGGTCTCGAAGAGCTGGATGTACATCGTCACGACGCCCCCGGGGTTGAGGCGCTCCTTCATCACCTCGAGAAATTCCTTGGTGTAGAGGTTGGCCGCGCCCTTCACCCACGGATCCAGAGGATCGACCGTGATGCCGTCGAACCGTTCCTTCGTCGTCAGAAGGTAATGCCGGCCGTCGTCGATGCGCACCTGAACCTTGGGATTATGAAGGACGTCGAAGTTGGGTTCGCTGAAGTACTCGGCAGCCGCTTGCGGGACCAAGGGTTCGATTTCCACGATGGTTTCGCGCTCGACTCTTGGATCGATGGACACCGCGCCTGCGGTGATCCCCGCTCCGCAGCCGATGACCAGAACAGAGCGCGGACTCGCCGCTGTCAGAGTCGTGAGGTGCCCCAGCATTCGCTGGAGGCGCATGTCCCGCGGAACATTGGAAGCCTGAATCTTTCCGGCGACGTGAAAGGTGAGCACGCCGTTCGGGAAACTCGAAACCGCAACCGAGGAGTTGATGCCTTCGCCAGCGTAAATTATGTCGCCCTTGCCGGCCCAGGTCGCGGCGTAGCGTCCGTACGCGATGAGCACTTTCGCTATGGGCGGAACCCCGCGAATCAAGAGGCCGGTAAGCAACACAGCCGCGGCGCCCAACCCCCAGCGAACTCGCCCGCCGGGTACGAGAAGCAGCAGACCAGCGAACGCCGACACCGCGATAAGCACCTGCTCGGCGTGCTGCGATCCGACCCAGGCGACCAAGAGCAGGCTCGCGGCGAGGGCTCCGACGATAGCTCCCAGGGTGTTGGCGGCGTAGATGCCTGCAAACAATCTGGCGGAATCTTGTTTTTGCGATCCTACGCCCGCCAGCGCCAGTGGGAAGCTCGCGCCCCATAGCAGCGTCGGCGGCAGCAGCGCCCATAGTGCGCGGTCGAGGTCGAGCTGAAAGTTGAACCAGATGCTCGAGGAGATCGACGGGTTGATGGGCCAGTAGGGGAGCGATGCCCCCAGATTGTACCCGGTCCAGGCGATGGCGGCGGCTGCCAGCACCTGGCACCAGCCCAACGCCAGGCGGGGGCGCACGAGGCTTCGGCACAGCAACGCGCCCATGCTGCTGCCGATTCCGAGGCCGCTGAGAAAGACCGCCACGATGAGGGAGAGCGTGTAAACCGAAGCTCCGAGCAGCAGTCCGAGCGTGCGCGTCCAGATCGCTTCGCAGGCCAATGCACAGAGGCCGGAGAGGGCGATGGCGATGTAGACGGCGCCACTCCCTGACGGTCGCCGCTCTGAATCGGCATGCTGAGCCGCGGCCGTCAGGGACCGGTTGCGACGAGCTGCCGCCATGCCGAGGGCGATCGATGCAACTGCGGCGTTGACCGCTGCGGCAAAATATGTCGTGGTCGTCACGTCGTACTCGCGCAGCAGATAGAAACCGGCGCTCAGGCATCCGAACACCGCTCCAGCGATGTTCGCGCCATAGAGGAAGCCAAGGCTGGAGACCTCATCGACGCCGCGCGCCAGCGCCGGGAGCGTCGCGCCCATCAATAAAGTCGGGGGCAGCAGGCAGGTGGACGCGACAATTCCACGGAGCAGGAATCCGGGCAGACCATATCCGCTCCAGGCTGTGTAGACACCGCCTACGAAGGGCATCAGCAGCAACACCAGCACTCCCAAAACTCCGATGCCAAGCTCGATCGCGGCGTAAGCACGCAATGGATGGCGGTTTCTGGAAATGAGACGAGGCATCAACAGGCTGCCGAGACATGTGCCGCCCATGAAGGTGGCGAGGAGCACGCCGAGAGACACGGCTGTCGAGCCGATAACCAATTCCAGGAGCTGGAACCAGACGATTTCGTAGATGAGCGCCGCCACGCCGCTGCCAAAGGAAAGCAGAAGCATGAGCGGAAGAATAGGCAAACCCGGATTGTAACACCAGCTGAAAATTCTGAACCGCGCGCGTCAGCAAGCGGTGGTCTTCGGAAATTACAGCGCCATTTTCTCCAGCTTGCGGTATAGAGTCTTCCGTTCGATGCCCAGGATCTTCGCCGCCCGGCTCTTGTTTCCGTTCGTGGCCGCCAGGACGCGGCGGATCTGCTCCGCCTCGGTGTCGGCCAGCGTTTCACTGGAGCTTTCGCGCGAATCCATCTGCTCGATGGCATACCGCACCGCGGCGGTGTCGATGCGCCCACCCGGCGCAAGAATCGCCAACCGCTCCATCATGTGCTGGAGCTGGCGGATGTTGCCGGGCCAGCTATAATCCTCCAGCGTTTTTAGCCCGGAGTCGGTAAGGCGGCTGTCGAGCTTATAGCGCTCGTTGTACCGCTTCAAGAAGTAATGCACCAGCAGCGGAATATCGGTGGGCCGCTCGCACAGAGGCGGCACCACCAGACGAACCACGTTAAGGCGATACCACAAATCCTCCCGGAACTTGCCTTCGTCCACCAGCTTCTGCACGTCTTTATTTGTGGCCGCGATGACGCGAACATCCACTTTGCGGGCGCGCGGCGAGCCCAGCGGGCGCACCTCGCGCTCCTGCAAAAACCGGAGCAATTTCAATTGAAATCCCAGCTCGATGTCGCCGATCTCGTCCAAAAAGACGGTGCCGCCCGCCGCGGCCTCGAACACGCCCATGCGGTCGCGGTCGGCGCCGGTGTAGGCGCCCTTGAGGGTTCCGAACAGCTCGCTTTCGAGCAGCGACGGCGCGATAGCCCCGCAATCCACCGGCGCGAAGGCCTGCGATGCGCGCTTGCTGTTGCGGTGAATCATGCGCGCGATCAGTTCCTTGCCGGTGCCGGTTTCGCCTTCGATCAACACCGTCGCGTCGGTGGGCGCCACATGCGAGATGGTCTTGTAGATCTCGATCATGCGCGACGAGCTTCCGACCATCTCGGTGTCCGGCAAATCGTCGATGGCGGCTGCCTCATCGCCCTCTTCGCCCGCTAGCGATTTCTCGGCGCGCTTGATGGTGTCGATCATGTGTGCCATCTCGAAGGGCTTGGCCAGATATTCGAATGCCCCGCCCTCCGTCGCCGCCATCACCGTTTCCATGCTGCCCCGGCCGGTCATCAGAATTACCGCGCAATCCGGATTTTGCCGGCGAGCCGTGCGAAGCACGTCGATTCCCGTCCGCTCATCCAAATAAATATCGGAAATTACGATGGGATAAGAATGGTGTTCCAGCCGATCGATTGCCTCGTGGGTTGAGGACACGGCTTCGACTGAGTAGCCTTCGAGTTCCAGGCACGTGACCATCGTGGTCCGTACCGACTGGTCATCCTCTACGATCAGCAGTTTTTGCATTTTCGGGAGCCGGCGCGTGCACTTTCATTACTATGGTAAAGCATGAGCCTTTCCCTGGCTCACTCGACACGTCGATACGGCCGCCGTGGCGCGCGACAATCTGTTCAACAATCGACAGCCCGATGCCGGTGCCCACTTCGCCGGACGCCTCCGCGCCCTTGGTCCGGTAAAACTTCTTGAAGATGTTTTGCACCTCTTTCGAGTCCATTCCAATCCCCTGGTCCTGGACACCCAGACGCAGCTCGCCCCCGGTTCGTTCCAAAAAGACTCGTTCCGAAAAAACGCGGATGTGCGTTCCGGAGGGAGAATATTTCACCGCATTGGTCAATAAATTGTAAAATGCGTATTCCATTAATTCTCGGTCGCCCACCAGAACACCGTTCACCGAGCCTTCCAGGCTCATCCCGATCCGCTTGCGCTCAGCCAGCGGCGTCACGCGCTGCATGCAAGCGTCCACCATTTCGGCGGCCTCGAACGGCTCGCGCTTCAGATCCATCTGACCTTCAGCAAGACGTTCCACGTCGAGAAACGTTTGAATGATGCGCGCCAGGCGCTTGGATTCCGAGTTGATCATGTCGCTCAACTGATGGCGCTTCTCGTCGGGCAAGTTGTAGCGGCTCATGATCTCGCTGGAGCCTTGAATCGCCGTCAGCGGCGTCCGCATTTCATGCGCCGCCCAGTGGATCGCCTGCTGATAGCGCGATCGCTCCGACTCGGTCTGATCCAACTGCCGCCGCACGAAGAAGTGCTGATAGATGGCCGCGCCGGCCGTGCACAGCCACGCCGCCGCCACCGGTGCGACGTACGGAAAAACGATGTTGTGCTGAAACAGCAGCGCCGGCAGCATGTGCGCGAAGCCCAGCAGGGCGGCGCCGGCCAGATAAGCCGGCCAACCCGACAGCAATCCAAAGATCAATCCAGCCGCCACGGCGATGCCCAGCGACACCAGCAGCACGGAATAATCGCGCGCCCGCGTCAGGTAGTCGCCGTGGATCAGCGTCTCGAACGCCTGGGCGTTCACGATCACGCCCGGAACCGTTTCTCCGTAAGGGTCCTGGAGCCGGTCGCCGGAGGCGGGCGCGGTTTCCCCCAGAAAGACTGCCTTGCCTCGGATCTTGGAAAGATTGTTGCCAATTTCGAGCACCGAAATCTGGGGAATGTGATCTTCCGGCAGATAGCGAATCAGAAGTGGGCGCCCTTCGGATCTCTTCTGCACGGGGATGGTGAGATCGCCCACTTGGACGTCGTCGGACGCCGAAGACGTGACGATGGGCTGCCCCAGCGCCACGCTCATGGCCACCAGCGACAAGGCCCAGCGCTGCTGATGCGCCGCGATTCTGTCGAGCGGAAGCTGGCGCACCACGCCGTCCAACTTATCCGTGGTCCATTCGACGTGTCCGATACGGCGCGGGTCGGCGGGAGCGAAGCGCGGCAGCGGATCTTCCCACTCATTCTTCCCGTGATCCACCACCAGATCGCACGGCAGAATGAGATTGCGCGTCGCGAGCAAGGAAGCCTCCAGGCGCGCGTCTTCAATCTTATCGGCGGGCGTCAGCCCGGGGTCGTGCAGGATTACGTCGATGGCAACCAATTTCGGCTTGGCCTCGGCGAGCTGGTCCAAAGCATTCGCCAGGATCGTCCGCCGGTGCACGACGCCACCGAGGGTTCCGAAGGTTTTGTCGTCGAGACCGACCACCACCGATTGCGGCTCCCAATCCGGCTGGTGCCGCGAGCTGATCCGATCGTAAGCGGCGTTATCGATCCTCTGCGACACGGTGGAGAGCGCGAAGGCCGCACAGAAGCACACCGCAACGACGGCCACATAGCGCCAAGTTCCTTTGCTCGAGCTGCCTGCCTTACTTGGCACGTCTCACTTCCCGAGCCGCTTCTCAATTTCGCCGGGCTCACGCGGTAGAGCGCCGCTGAGGAGCTTGGCGCCGCTATCGGTCACCAGAATGGTATCCTCGATCCGGATGCCGATATTTTCTTCGGGAATGTAGACGCCCGGCTCGATGGTGATGATCATGCCGGGCTGAAGAGGCCAGCTCAAATCACCGGGATCGTGCACGTCCAGGCCGACGTAGTGGCCCAGGCCATGCGTAAAGTATTTGCCTAGCGAATCCCCGTGCAAATCCTTGCCATGTGAGTCGATGTAATCGTGGGCAATCTGCTGCAAGGAGCCTTTTCCTCCGCGCATAACCGCACCCGGTTTTACCGCGGCGATGGCGGCCTTCTGCGCGCCCAGCACCACGTCGTAGATTTCGCGCTGGCGCGGCGTGAATTTTCCGCCGGCGGGCACCGTGCGCGTGACGTCGGTAGCGTAATCGGAGCACTCCGCGCCCACGTCCATCAGCACCAGCTCGCCTGAATCCACGCGGCGATGATTGCTCATGTAATGCAAAATGACGCTATTGGGTCCGCTGCCGACGATAGGGGCGTACGCGCTGCGCTCGCATCCGCGCCGGAAATAGACATTGGTCATCGTGGCGGCAATTTCGTATTCGAATACACCGGATTTCATCGCCTTCCACGCCGCCAAGTGAGCCGCCACAGTCGCGTCACTCGATTCCGTAATAAGCTCGACCTCGGCGGGCGATTTCACCACCCGCAGTCTGGCGATCTGCATTGCCGCGTCGCGCTCCTCATGCAGCACCGCCAGCGACCGAAGTTTTTTTGCACCCGCGTCGCCTGGAAGCGTGTAGATGTTGCGGGAAGCCTCGATCATCCGCAAATACGCGGACTCGATGGCCGAGCGCGGCATCACTTTCTCGAACCCAGTTTTCTCGAGAGCGTCTTTATCTTCCGCCGAAGTCCTATGGCCGTTGAATATTTCGGCCTGAGCGTTGTGCGGAGGCAAGAACAGAATCTCCTCCCCGCGTGTGAGCAGCATCACCGCACCCGGCTCACGCCAGCCCGAGAGATACAGAAAATTGGATTCCTGGAAGAAAGCCGTATGCAGATCGTCGGGATCTTCCGCGCCGAACAACACCATCACGCCGTCGAGCGACCTGCGCACCTCCGCGCGCCGCTGCTTGTATTCCGAAGGCGAGATTCCGCCGCCGAAAAGAGGCAGAAGGCCGACAAAAAGAGCCAACGCGGGCCGCATAGTGCAAGTATACCGTCCGAGGTAAACTGGAGTCATGGCTGCGGCGCCTGATAAAAACACCGACGAGTTCCGGCTGGACCGCACGCACTTCTCCGTCGTTCGCTTGACGGACCCCGACGACGCGCTTGAGTACTGGTTATCCCGTCCAGTCGAGGAGCGGCTGCGGGCGCTGGAACATCTGCGAAGGACCTTCTATGGCGATACCGTCGCTAGCGGACGACTTCAAAGAGTTCTTGAAGTCGTTAAACTCGAACAGCGTTGAATACCTGCTCATTGGCGGTTACGCGGTAGGCGCGTACGGTCACATCCGAGCCACGAAGGACCTCGATATCTGGGTCAATGTAGCTCGGAAAATGCCGCTGAATCGATCGCACACTCTGCGAGTTCGGCTTCGCATCGGCAGGATTGAGCCCGGACCTTTTTCTCGCCCGCAATAATATTGTCCGAATGGGTGTGCCTCCCATCCGGATCGAGATCCTCACCTCCATTTCCGGCGTTGAGTTCGAACCCTGCTATGCCGAAAGGGAGATGATCCAGATCGACGAGATACTGGTCCCTCTGATCAGCCTGGCTCGCCTGCGGGAGAACAAGGCGGCCAGCGGTCGAACCAAGGATCTCGCGGATCTCGAAAATCTGCCTCGTTAGAGGAAAGCGCAACAAAACGGTTGCCTTTCCAGTCGAGCTGCGCTAATATGCAACTGAGAGGTTGCATAACATGGATGATCGAGTTGAGAAGCGCATCGAGCTGAAAGCGCCCGTCTCCAGGGTCTGGCGCGCACTGACGGATTACCGGGAATTCGGCGAATGGTTTCGTGTGAAGCTGGATGGCCCCCTCGTGGCCGGTCAAATCTCGCGCGGCCACATCACATATCCAGGCTATGAACATGTCAAATGGGAAGCCGTCGTTCAAACGATGGAGCCAGAACGGCTCTTTTCATTCACTTGGCATCCTTACGCACTGGATCCTAAGATCGATTACTCGATGGAGACGCCTACCCTGGTCGAATTCAGGCTGGAGAAGACCGCGAACGGAGGCACTCTCCTCCTGCTCACCGAATCCGGGTTCGACAAAATCCCCAGCGGCCGGCGCCTGGAAGCATTCCGCAGGAATGACGGCGGCTGGACCGAGCAGATGAAGAATATCGATGGCTATGTCGCGCAGAACCCATAGCGCCGGCAGCGCAAGACGGCAGGCTTACGCGCCGGTTTTCGCCGCGCTGGGCGACGAGACGCGGCTATCCATCGTGGCGAAGCTCTCCACCGGGCAGCCGCGTTCGATCTCCCAGCTAACCGACGGCTCCAAGCTAACCCGCCAGGCGATCACCAAACATCTTCGAGTCTTGGAGAGGGCGGCGCTGGTGCACAGCGTCCGCACCGGCCGCGAGAGCTTGTTTGAATTCGATCCCAAGCCACTCGAAGAATGCAAGCGATACCTCGATCTCGTCTCCGAGCAGTGGGACCTGACACTCTCACAGCTAAAGGCGTTCGTCGAGCGCTAACGAGATTGCGGCGCGGGCTGGTGATGGCGCGTCAGCCAGAGATCGATCAGCAAGAGCCCCGCGCCGATGTTGATCATCGTGTCGGCGGCGTTGAAGGACGGAAATTCGTACGAGCCGAAAAAGAATTGCAGGAAATCGGTGACCGTGCCGTGGAACAACCGGTCCCAAAGATTGCCGAGTGCACCTCCGAACACCAGCGCGAGAGCAGTGCGCATCAGCGCCGAAGCCGGCGTCCCTGTCCGGCGAGGCCACCACAGCATGCCGCCGATCACTGCCATCACCGCCAGTGAAATGCCCACCAGGAGCACTCGACGCCACTCGCTGAGAGAATCCGCCAACATTCCAAACGCCGCGCCCGGATTTTCTATGTGTACGATATTGAAAAAGCCGGGAATCACCGGCCTTATATCGGAGAAGGAAAAGGCGCTTTGGATATACAACTTGGTCGCGCGGTCCAGCGCCACCACCGCGATGACGATCGCGAGCTCGCGCATCGTACTTAAATTTCCTTACCCAGCATCTCTTTGAGCACGGGGGCGCAGTGCTCGCACACTGTGGGGAAATCGGCGTCCCGGCCGACCGCCTCGGAATATTTCCAGCAGCGCTCGCACTTGTCGCCCGCGGCGCGCTCGACGATAATCCCCGCGGGCGAATCGAGGACAACCTGCGACACGATGAACAGCGCCGGAAGGTCCCTCTCGTAACGCTTCAAAAGTTCGGTCGCCGGAATACGCACGCGAGCTTCCAGCGACGTGCCAATCTGCTTCGCCTGGCGAGCCTCCTCCAACGCCTTTAGCACAGGCTCGCGAGCCGCTATCAGCGCGTCCCAATCGGCGAGCTTGGCCGCGTCGAGGCCAGAAGTGAACCCAGACGACGCTTCCTCGGGCTCCGGCAGCAGCGCAAGGTGCACGCTCCCGGGAGCGCCAGGAGGCTTGGCCGTGAAGCTCCACGCTTCTTCCGCGGTGAACGCCAGCAGCGGGGCCATCAGCCGAACCAACGCATAATGAATCCGGTACAAAGCCGTCTGCCCGCTGCGCCGAGCGACACTCCGCGTCCCTGCGGTGTACAGCCGGTCTTTCAATACGTCGAAGTACAGCGAGCTTAAATCGGTGGTCGCGAAATCGTAGATCGCGCGGTACACCTTGTGAAATTCCAGATCGTTGTAAGAAGCCCGGCATCGCCGGATCAGCGTTTCGGTGCGCGCAAGAATCCAGCGGTCGATGTCGAGCATCTGCTCCACCGGCACGGCGTCGCGCGCGGGATCGAAATCGAACAAATTGCCGAGCGCGTAGCGCAGCGTGTTGCGCAGCTTGCGGTACGCCTCAATCAGCCGCTCCAGAATGGTGTCGGACAGTCGCACGTCTTCGGTAAAGTCGATGGACGCGGTCCACAGACGCAGCAAGTCCGCGCCGTACTTGTTCGTGATCTTCTCGACCGCCTCCGACCCGCGCGATTTCGACAACGCGTGGCCTTCGCCGTCGAGCGTCCAGCCGTTCGTCGCGGTTGCGCGATAGGGCGCCGCTCCCTTCAGCGCCACGGCGATCAGCAGCGACGAATGAAACCACCCGCGATACTGGTCGCCGCCTTCAAGATACATATCCGCCGGCCAGGTGAGATGATTCGCCTCGGTCAGCACGGCCAGGTGGCTGACGCCCGAATCGAACCAAACGTCGAGAATGTCGTCTTCCTTGCGGAAAGCGGTCCCGCCACATTTTGGGCACGCCACGCCGGGCCTCACGAGTTCCTCGGCGGTCATCGAATACCACGCGTCGGCCGTGTGTTTGCGGAACAGCGCGACCACGCGCTCCAGCACCTTGCGGTCGGTCAGAGTCTCATTGCAGGCTTCGCAATAAAACACGGTAATCGGCACGCCCCACACCCGCTGCCGGGAGATGCACCAATCCGGCCGCGTGGCGATCATGTTGGAGATCCGCTCTTCGCCCCATTCGGGCTTCCACTTCACGGTTTTGATGGCGTCGAGCGCGCGTTGCCGGAGATCGTTCTTATCCATCCCGATGAACCACTGCTCGGTCGCGCGGAAGATAGTCGGGTTGTGGCAGCGCCAGCAGTGCGGATAGCTGTGGTCGATTTTTTGCGAAGCCGCCAAGGCGCCCGCGTTCTTGAGGATCTCGATCACGATCGGGTTGGCGTTCCATACCGTCTGGCCGATCAACTCCTCGGGGAGCCGTCCCGGCTCGTCCTCGACGTGATAAAAGCGGCCCGCCGCATCCACGGGACAATACACCGCAAGCCCGTATTCAGCGCCAATGACGTAATCCTCCTGGCCATGGCCCGGAGCGGTGTGGACCGCCCCAGTTCCCTGCTCCAGGGTCACGTGGTCCCCGAGAATGCCCAGCGAATCGCGCTCGATGAAGGGATGGCGGAAAACGGAGCCTTCCAGGCTCTTCCCCTGAAACGTGGCAAGGTTGCTCGCCTGCGTCCAGCCACACGCCCCCGCTGTCGCCGCCAGCAAATCCTCGGCGACGATGTACACGTCGCCCGCGACATCCACCGCGACGTACCGATATTTGGGATGGAAGCAGATCGCCAGATTCGCCGGAATGGTCCACGGAGTGGTGGTCCAGATCAAGCCGAAGACCCGACGTCCCGCCAATACCGGATCAATCGCCGCCGGATCCGACGTCAGCGCGAACTTCACCCAGATGGACGGACTGGAGTGAGTCTCATACTCGATCTCCGCCTCAGCCAGCGCGGTGCGGTCGCGGATGCACCAGTTGACCGGCTTCAGCCCCTTGTAGACGTAGCCCCGTTCCAGAAATTCGACGAACGCCTGAGCGATGACCGCCTCGTATTCGGCGCTCATGGTCAGATAGGGGTCTTGCCAGCGCCCCATAATCCCCAGCCGCACAAAATCCTTGCGCTGAAGATTGACGTACTTCTCGGCGTACTTGCGGCAGGCCGCGCGAATCTCCACCTGCGACATCGCCGCCTTCTTCGAGCCCAGCTCGTTATCCACCTGGAACTCGATCGGCAAGCCGTGGCAATCCCAGCCGGGGATGTAGGGCGAATCGTAGCCCTCCATGGTCTTCAGGCGCACGATGAAGTCCTTCAGCAGCTTGTTCAGCGCGTGGCCCAGGTGGATGTTGCCGTTGGCGTAGGGAGGGCCGTCGTGCAGGATGTAGATCGGGCGGCCTTGGCGAGCCTCGCGAATTCGTTCATACAAGCCAGTGGCATCCCACTGCGCCAGCAGTTTCGGCTCCAGCTGCCCCAGGTTCGCCTTCATCGAAAACCCAGTCTGCGGCAGGTGGATGGTCTTCTTCAGATCTACTTTGGCGGACTCCATGAGATTCCTTCATGGTACCCGATCTGATTCGCTCCGCTGCATGCAAGGGGTACTTTAGGCATCCATCGCCCATTTCGACGTGGTTAGGAGGCGCCTACGCTGCCTCCAAGCGAGGCCCCTAATGGCAAGTCACCCATATTCAATAACTTGAATATACAATCCGAACCGTATACTTTCTTATTGACAGGGGATTAAACTAAGCTTAAGATGCTCTTTCACCTGTTGAGAAAAAGTTGGATGCAGGTGACGAAGAGCGACCTGTGCAGAGGGATTCCACGATGAGGACCGTAGCACCGCATGAACTTCCAAGTCGGTGAGAAGGTAGTTTACCCCAACCACGGGGTGGCGACGATCGAGAACATCAGCAGCCGGGCCTTCGCAGGCCAATTCGAGCGTTATTATCTGCTGCGCTTAACTTATAACAGTCTGACCGTGCTGGTGCCCTTTTCCCACGCGGATGAGCTGCGTCTGCGCAAGCTGACCCGCAACGGAGAAGTGGCCCGCGTCATGAGCTTTCTTTCCGAAGGCCGATGCCGCCGCTATCAGGACTGGAAAGACCGTTTCAAGGAGAACTCCGAGCGGATGCGCGACGGCAGCTTGTTGGCCGTGGCGGAGGTGCTCAAGACCCTCCTTATCCTGCAATCCCAGAAGCCGCTGTCGTTCCGCGAAAAAAAGATGCTGGATCGCGCCCGCCACATGGTGATCACGGAGCTTTCCACCTCGCGCGGCTTGCCGGAAATCGAGGCGGCCCAGATTCTGGATCAGGCGCTGGCCAAGGCTCGGCTGCATCTTCCCGAGCCGCTGTAGTTGTTGGCCCGGCCTAGAAGTAGATTTTGGCTGCCAGTTGCACGATACGCGGTTGGGCCGCGCTAAGCGCCTGTCCGAAATTGGCCGAGTTGAAGTCGGAATACTGCAAGCTGCCGGCCTCCATTTCGAACTGCGTGTGGTTGAAGGTGTTGAAGCTGTCCAGGCGCAACTCCAACCTCCGGATCTCGGTGAACTTAATGTCCTTGATCAGCGAAAGGTTGGTATTGTTTATGCCCGGCCCATGGAAGTTGTTCCTGCCTTCGTTTCCGATCTGCCCAATCGCTTCGTCTGTGAACGCGGCGGGATTGAAGTATTCGTGATTCGGCGACGTGCGCGGATTGTAGGTCTGGACCGGGCCGACGACGTTCGGCGTGTCCCAGCACGCGTAGTAAATGACCGGGAATCCGGCATTACAACTGAGCGAATTTAGGCTCTGGTCGAAGATGAGGATCGGAAAGCCGGTCTGAAGCGTTTCGATGCCGGTGAGCTTCCAGCCATCTAGAGCATAGCGGGTGAAGGCGTTATTCCAGCGTTTCACCGGCGAAGGAATCGCCCAAACGGCGCTGAGGACGAAACGGTTCCGTGCATCGAAAGACGAGTCGCCGCGGAATGACGACTCGAGCTGGAGCGGATTAGGAGCCCGGAAAACTCCAAAACCAGACGCGCCACCCGAGCTTTCGTAGCCAGAGGTATCGTCAATCGAGTGGCTCAGAGTGTAGGCCGCCAGAAACTGCAAGCCATGGGACATACGCTTGTTCAAGCTGATTTGGAGTGAATTGTATTCGGAGTTGCCGCGCGTTGCCTGCGTGCCGACCGACACGAATTCGTTCCCTGGTTCATACAAAGTGTGAGTCGGAAAAGCGATAGCCTGGCTCGCGCGTTCGCTGATACAGGTCGGATTGGCCGCGCAGGCTGCTTGTCCGGCGGGCGAGATCGGATTGCCCTCATACGCCATCTCCAGATGGCGGCCCAGGGCGCCGACATAGGCCAACTGCAGAATCATCGAACCGGGCAGTTCCCGCTGCACGTTCAAATTGAAATTCATCGAATACGGGTTGGTCAGATTCGGATTGACTACGTTAATATCAAACGGCTCGAACGCCGAGAAATTGACCGCCTGACCCTTGGTGGGCGCCATGAACGGGAAGGGACTGGCCGCGGTGCCCATCCCGGCGACATCGACGTACGGATTGATAAAGCTGGGGCTGCCGCCGATATTTCCCGCGCCGAAGCTGGTGATCAAAAATGGCGCGGCGCTGAGCTGCTGAAGTCCCAGTTCCTCTTCAGTGCGATTGTAATAGACGCCGAAGCCGCCCCGGACCACAAACTTTCCGCCGCCGCCCGTAAGGTGTCCGCCCCCACCAGGAGACCAGGCGAAGCCGAACCGCGGAGCGATATGATCATAGCGCGAATAGTAGCCGGAAAGCGAGCATCCCTTATCGCCGGGGAAATCCAAGCCCACGGGAGCCGTCGGGAAAATGACCGATTGCTGGCCGGGAATGAAACAGTTGTTGTCCAGGTTGTGGAAGTAGTGGTTTTCGAGCGGCGAGTCATACTGCCAGCCGGCGCCGTAATTCAGCGTCAGGTTTCTTTTTATCTTCCAGCTATCCTGCGCATACAGATAGACTTCGTAAGATCGGAAATCCTGCACACCGCCGCTCTGCTGGACGAAGGAATCGGGGAATCCCAAAAGAAAATCCGCTCCTGGATCGCCGGTGCTGTACTGCCCGGCGCCGTCGAAAGAATATTCGCCGTTATTTACGGCTTCGAAGGGGTTGTCCACCTCATAGCGGCGGCCGTCGAAGCCGAACTTCATGGTGTGGTTTCCGTGCACCTTTGAAAAATTGTCATCCAGTTGATAGGTGTTTTCAATCACTGGCTGGGGTCCGTCCGGGCTGAAACCCAGATTGAAATAGCCCAGAACGTTGACAAAGGGCATGCTGGCGTTGTTGGGGAACTCAGGTGTAATCCCCTGGAATCCGAACGTAGACGGCAACGCGGGGTTGGTGGGAGCCACCGCATCGTAGTTGAACCGGGTGAACGAAAAGCGGAGCTCGTTCAAAGTGTTCGAGTTGAAGGTGTGATTCCATGCGCCGACGAACTGCGAAGTAAACTGATTGTCTGTTTCGCCGAAACCAGGCAACGTAGATCCAATGAAGGGCAGGTCGTGAATCGTCGGTATGTGCTCGAGGTACAGCGATCCCCAGATGGAATCTTTGTTGCTGATGGTTTCGTCAATGCGGGACAGACCTTGATTCCCCTTCTGTGCCTCGACAGCATCATATCCGAACAAATTGCTCCCCTGGTTGGGAAGCGGCACGTACTTGTTCATCAGTTTCACCGATAGCGGATTGAAGTCTGCTGCAGGTATTTGTCCCGTCGGAAACAAAACACTGTAGGGCGTTCCAGCGGCCATCGTGGCTCCATTGGAAGCGACCAAAGGAATCGGAGAAGTGTTGGTCGACTGTGCGACATCGGGGAACAAGCCGTTCCGTTGCGCCTGTGAGAAGACCGGAACAGAGCTCTCTTGCGAGTTGTCATCCGGCGCGCGGTTATACGTGCCCTGGTAAGAAATCATGAAGAAGAGATGATTCCTGACGATGGGTCCATCCAGAACTCCGCCGAACTGATTCTGGTGAAAGATCTGCGGCGAGAGCTGGAAGAAATTCCGGGTGTTCAGGAATGTGTCGCGATAGAACTCAAACGCGCTGCCGTGAAACTGGTTGGCGCCGGATTTCATGATGACGTTCATGATTGCACCCGAATTGCGGCCGTACTCGGGGTTAATGGTGCTGTCGATCAGATTGAACTCACCGATTGCATCCTCGCTGGGAACCATCAGAGCTTGGTTCAGTCTCAGGTCCATCGTATCGGCGCCATTGACCAAAAAGGAGTTCTGCTGGGACTCCTGGCCATTCGTAGAGAAGGTGAGTCCGCCAGAGGAACCAAATCGGTCGCTCGCCCCTACCGCGCCTGGAACCAATTGCTGTAGCGTGAGCCAGTCCCGATTCAGGATCGGCAGGTCTACAATCTGCTGATTCTCCATCACCGTGCCCATCTGCGTTACGTTGGTCTCGACCTGCACCGGAGCAGCTTCCACTTCAACCGTCTGGGCGATCTCTCCTATCTGCAACGAGACCGGCAGATCGTACACCTGATTGAGCTGTAGGACGATGTGCCGCGTGGTGGAGTTCTTGAAGCCTGCCTTCGACACGGATACATCGTATGGGCCGACCGGCAGGCTCAGAAATTCGAACGTTCCGTCGGCGCTGCTGGTAACGGTTGTAGATATTTTGGTGGCGGTGTTGGTGGCGACCACCTGGGCTCCGGGAACCCGAGCCCCTGTCGGATCGCTTATGGTGCCGCGAATATGAGCTACCAGTTCCTGAGCGCGAAGCGTACAGGTGCCGAAAAGCAAAGAGAGCACCAATACCCCTTGAATGCCTTTGCGCATGTTCCGTTCTCCTCCTGAAGAATGCAACAAAACAACAGCAACGTGGCGCCAGTCCTGGGCGGACTGGTATAGGTATCAACGCCTCAAATATAAGGCGATTGTGACGATCTTGTCAATAACTATTTTGGGGTTAAGGACTTAGGGGGGGTGGGTACCATTTTTTTGAAACGGTTGACGGGGCAATCTAATCACCCTTGGTGCCGATTATTGGAAGTTAATGGGTTAGGGCGAAATCTCGCTGACACCTCAATGCTTTGGGCGGCGTCCAAAAAGACGAAAGCAGCCAGAAGGCGAGAAGCTTTAGGGGGTGTTCCTATGGAACGGCCGGCATTCCGAAGGGTTCTTGAGGCAATCGGGACGGTTGCGTTTCTGGCCGGGCTGGGATTGAGCGCGCCTGCGTGGGCCCAGCAGGCCCCGCAGTACGGCTCGCCGTCGTATGGAACGCCCTATGGACAACCGCCCACACAGTATGGCCAGCCCCCCGCACAGTACGGCCAGCCGCAGCCGCAGTACGGCCAGCCGCCGACGCAGTATGGCCAGGCGGGTCCCGAAGCGCCTCAGCTTCTGACTCCGGATCAACTCGACAATCTGGTCGCGCCGATCGCACTCTATCCCGACCAGCTGCTGAGCGAAGTGCTCGCGGCCAGCACGTATCCGCTGGAAATTGTCGACGCGGAGCAGTGGCTTCAGCAGAACCGGAATGTACCCGCGGCCCAGCGCATGGACGCCGCCAAGCAACAAAGCTGGGACCCGAGCATTCAGGCGCTGGTCGCCTTTCCGGATATATTGGACATTCTGGGACATGACATTCGCTGGACCACCGACCTCGGCAATGCGTTCTTGGCGCAGCAGGCGGATGTGATGAACGCCATCCAGACCATGCGTGCCCGGGCGCAGCAATCGGGAAGCTTGCAGAGCACTCCGCAGCAAACGGTCTCAACCCAATATCAGGATGGTCAAAGCGCGATCCAGATTGAACCTGCCAACCCGCAGATGATCTATCCGCCGATCTACCAGCCCGCCGCGGTATGGGGTCCCCCGGCTTACGGCGCATATCCTGCCCTTTGGTATCCGCCTGCATGGGGAGTTGGAGGCGGAATCGGCTTCGGGGGACTGGGCGCGGTGATCGGAGGTATCGCAGGACTGGCGCGGGTCGCGTTTGCTCCGGGCATCTTTATCGGCAGCCTCTTTGCGGGATTGCTCGGGTTTGGCGGCTGGGGATGGGGACTAAGCTGGTTCGCGCACGCGCTGTTTCTGAACCCGCTCTTTCTGGGACATTTCGGATTTCACGGATATGGCGGTGGCTACGGGGGCGGATTCGGCGGGGCCACCAGAGCCGCGTGGGTTCACGATCCGGCGCATCGCATGGGCGTGCCTTATTCCAACCGCGCCGTAGCCAGCCGTTTCGGCGGCCGCGTGGGCGGACCGGGCGGGGCCGCGATGGCCGCGCGCAGCAACAATTTCGGTCGCGCGGAAGCGCCCAGGGCAGAAAGCGGACGGTCCCAAGCAGGCCGCTTTGAAGCCGGGCGGTCCGAAGCTAACGGCGCATATCGCGGCGCGGGAAGCGCGGGCGCTCGCACTCCGTACGCTGGTGGCAATCAGTTTGCGGCGCGCGCCGCTCCGCAGTCGTCCGGCGGCGCATACGGCCGGTCGTTCGAGGGCAACCGCGAAGCCACCCGCGGCGCTGGAGGCTATGGCGGTGGAAGCTATAACTCGGGCGGCTACAACCGGACCGGCCCGTCGCAGAGCTTCGCGGCTCCACGGGCGCAGGAGAACAGGGCGCCCAGCCGAGCCGAGTCACCGTCGCGCGCGTCACAGAACATGGCGAGGAACTTCTCGGCCCCGAGCGCTCCGCGCGGCAGCTCGGAACCGCGCGCCAGCTCAGCCCCACATGGAGGCGGAGGGTCGTCACACGCTTCGGCTCCGCACAGTGGTGGGCATTCGGGCGGCGGGCATTCGGGCGGCGGACATTCGAGCGGTGGGCATTCGAGCGGGCACAAGAAGTAGCCAACTTCGGAGTTAAACCACGGGTCTCCGCAAGCCTTCGAGCTCCTCCAGGGTCCGAGGCCAATCCTCGCGGAGCAGCCGGCTCAAGCCGCGGTCCGCGAGCAGCTTTCCTCCGGTCTGGCAGGTCGGACAATAATTGGTCTCATTGTCCGCATAGCGAATGCGCTGGACCTTCGTGCCGCACCTCGGGCAAGGCTGGCCGTAGCGGCCGTGCACCGCCATCCCTTCGCGAAACGCGGTGACCTTCTCGGGGAATTTTCCATCCGCGGCGGCGCGGAGGCGGGCGATCCAGTCAAGCATGGTCTCCTGAATCGCGTCATGAAGCCGCGCGATCTCCTCAGGAGCAAGACGCGAGGTCAGCTTCACCGGCGACACGTGCGCGCGATGCAGAATCTCGTCGGAATAGGCGTTGCCGATGCCCGAGAATAAGCGCGGGTCGGTGAGGGCGCGCTTAATAGTGTGGTTCTCCAAAGTGAGGACGCGCCCGAACTCCTCGAGCGGTGCGTTCATGACGTCGATGCCTCCAGGGTCCAGCGCGTCTAGCGCGGCATCGCCTTGGACTACGTGCAGCGAGGCGCGTTTGCGCGAGCCGGCCTCGGTTAGCGTGAGGCATCCCGAGTCGAACAGAAACGCAGCCAGGGTACGGCGGCCATCGGGCGGCTTCGCGCGTTCCGGCTCTTTGGGTTTAACCCTCCAGTGCAGGCGCCCGGCGATCATCAGGTGCAGCACCAGCCAAATGCCGTTGTCGAAACCAATCGCGATGCGCTTTCCGATGCGGCGCAATGCGGTGACGGTGTGGCCTTCGGCCGCCTGAGGCGCGGGCTCGGCGGTGCGCAACAGCGATGGTCCGGCGATCTGCACGCGCTCAAGCGTGCGATTGAGAATGCGAGGCTCCAGAGCTTCCAGATATATGGTGATGTCGGGCAACTCAGGCATGCGATATAAAAGAATACATGACCGCCGCGGAAGCAAGAACGCATATTCGCTATTCCGGCTGGGCCTCGCGCAAGGCGCTAGACGCCGCCTTGGCCCTCCCGCCCGAGGACCAGAGCAAGCCCATGGGCGTGTCGCACGAAAGCATTCTGGGCACTCTCGGCCACATTTACATGGCCGACAGGATCTGGTACAAGCGGGTTGTCGAGCCCGAGCTGCACATGCCTCCGATAGCCGAGATGTCGACTCGGGAGGCACTCACGGGCGAGTGGCGGGAACTGCAAAAGCGCTGGGAAGCCTGGGCCGATTCGGCCACCGACGCGGATATCGATCGAATCGTGATCTACACGATGAGGGACGGAAGTCCGGGCGAGACTCCGGCGTCGCAGCTGGTGTTGCACGTGGTGAACCACGCAACGCTGCATCGCGGACAGGTGGTGGGGATGCTGCGCCAGTTGGGTGTGAAGCCGCCGAACACCGACTTGTTTTTCTACCTGCGCGAGCTGCGGTCTTAGCTGCGCGAAGTACGGCAGGTCGCCGACCTCCCACTTACAAACCCAGAAGCTGTAATCCGGCGTCGACAAAAATTATGTTTCCGGTCACGCCCCGGCCTAGATCGCTCGCGAGGAACACGGCCGTATCGGCGACCTCCGCGGGCTCGCAGTTGCGCCGCAAGGGCGCGCGCTCAGGCGCCTTTTCGAGCAGCGTCGAAAGATCCTTCACCGCGCGGGCCGACGCGGTCTTCACCGGTCCGGCCGAAATCGCGTTGACGCGAATGTTGGAAGGGCCCAGGTCGTTGGCGAGGTAGCGCACCGCGGCTTCGAGAGCGGCTTTGGCCACTCCCATGACGTTGTAATTCGGCACCACGCGCGTTGAGCCGAGATAGGTGAGCGTGGTCATCGAGCCTCCCGCGGTCATCAGAGGAGCCGTGGCGCGCGCCACCGCGACCATCGAATAGGCGCTGACATCCTGCGCCAGCAGGTATCCGGCGCGCGGAGTTTCGATGAACGGGCGGCTGAGATCCTCGCGATTTGCGAACGCGACGCTGTGAATCATCGCGTCCAGACGGCCATGCTCTCGAATGACGCCAGGCAGTTTCTCAATGTGCTCGTCCTTGGTGACGTCACATTCGAACACGCGCGCCGCGCCGAGCTCCCCGCCCAATTCTTCCACCGGCCCTTTCAAACGCTCGCCTTGATAGGTGAGCAGCAGCGCCGCGCCTTCACGGCGAAACGCCTGCGCGATGGCGTACGCCAGGCTCCACTTATTGGCGACGCCCAGAATCAGCGCTGTCTTTCCTTCCAGAAGTTGAGGCATGAAACAGCTATTCTAGCTGGAGAGAGCGCACGCCTGCGCTTCCGAAATAATCGCGCCGCCCAGAAAGCAGCCATCCAGAAAGCATTGGATCTCTCCACCCCACTCATGTACGTGAAAGGCGTTGGGCCGGCGCGCGCGGCGATGCTGGAGACCAAGGGCCTCAAGACCGTCGAGGATCTTCTCACCTACGCGCCTTTCCGCTACGAGGACCGCAGCAATGTGAAGCCGGTGCGCGAGCTCGCGCCGGGCGAGATGGCGACGGTGCTGGCGGAAGTGGCGTCGGCGAAAGTCTCCGGTTTCCGTCGGCGGAATCTCGGATTGTTCGAGGCGACGTTTAGAGACAGGTCAGGTGGGGCTTTGATGGGCAAGTGGTTTCACGGAGCCTATCTCGCGGACGTCTTTACGCCCGGTATGAAAGTGGCGCTGTTCGGAAAAGTGGAATGGGATTCCTACTCGGGCGGCCTTACCATGATGCATCCCGAGTTCGAGATTCTATCGGGCGACGAAGACGGCGACCTCTCTATTCACACCGGGCGCGTGGTTCCGATCCACGAAGCCGCGGGACGGGTCACAGCACGTGTCTTCCGAGGCCTGCTGCATCGCGTTCTCGAGGCTCTGCCTCCGGTGCAGGAAACTTTGCCGGAGCACATCCGGCGGGAATTGAAATTGCCGGACCGCTGGAGCGCGATTCGCGCCCTCCATTTTCCTCCCGCGGATTCGGATCTGCGGCTGCTGAATGCGTTCCGGTCGGCGGCGCAGTATAGGCTGATCTTCGAGGAATTCTTCTGGCTCGAATGCGGGTTGGAGCTGAAGCGCGCCAAAGCGAGAGTGTATCCAGGGATCGCGTTCGAGCTGACCAGCCGCGTGCGCGAGCAGATTCTTAAGATGCTGCCGTTCAAGCCCACGGGAGCGCAGAAGCGCGTGCTCAAGCAGATCGCGGACGACATGGCCCTGCCGCATCCGATGTACCGCTTGCTGCAAGGCGACGTCGGCAGCGGCAAGACGCTGGTGGCGGCGGAGGCGGCGATTATCGCGATTGAAAACGGCTATCAGGTGGTGGTGCTGGCGCCCACCGAGATCCTGGCCACACAACATTTTTTCTATTTCAAGAAGCTGCTCCACAAGCTGGATTACGTCGTGATTCTGATGACCGGCTCGAACACCGCTCGGGAGAAGACGCAGCTCCGGAAACTCGCGGCGCACGGCCTGGCGAAGATTGTGGTGGGCACCCACGCGCTGCTGGAACCCGACGTGGAGTTTCACAAGCTGGGCCTGGCCATTGTCGATGAACAGCACCGCTTCGGAGTGGAGCAGCGCCAGAAATTGATGGAGAAAGGCGTGCATCCGGACGTCCTGGTGATGACCGCAACGCCGATTCCTCGGACTCTGGCTCTGACCATCTACGGCGATCTGGATGTGAGCGTGATCGACGAGATGCCTCCGGGCCGCAAGCCGATCGTCACCGAACACGTGGAAGAGATGCGCATCGAGCAGGTGTACGGTTTCTTGAGAAAGCAGGTCGTGGGCGGGCGTCAGGCGTATGTGGTCTATCCGGTGATCGAGGAATCCGAGACGCAGGCGATGAAGGCAGCGGCGAAGATGCACGAGCATCTGTCGCGAGTGGTGTTTCCGGATCTGCGCGTGGGATTGTTGCATGGCAAGCTTTCGGCCGCCGAAAAAGAAACCGCGATGGAGGATTTCCAGCGTGGAGAGACGCAGATTCTGGTCTCGACCACGGTCATCGAAGTCGGCGTGGATGTGCCCAACGCGACGGTGATGCTGATCGAGCAGGCGGAGCGCTTCGGTCTGGCGCAACTGCATCAGCTGCGCGGGCGCGTGGGTCGAGGCGCGGAGCAGAGCTACTGCATTCTGGTAACCGGCAAGCTGAACCAAACGGCTCGGGAGCGGATTCGTACGCTGGTGGAATCGAACGACGGTTTCTACATCGCGGAAATGGATATGAAGCTGCGTGGTCCGGGCGAATTTTTCGGCACCAAGCAATCCGGGTTGCCGGTGCTGGCGATCGGCAACATTCTGCGCGACGCGGATATTCTGGAAATCGCGCGCAATGAAGCGGCCGCGTTCGTGGCGCATCCTCCGGCGGAAGACGATTTGCGGAAGGCTGTGACCTTTCTTAGGGATCATTGGCAGCGGCGATATGGCTTGGTACTGGTCGGCTAAATTGTGGGGCAGGTCCTCGACCTGCCAAAACGCATGCGAGTGATCGGGGGCGAGTTTCGCAGCCGCGTGCTGAAAAGCGTCCCGGGGTTGGACACTCGGCCGACTCCGGATCGTATGCGCGAGGCGTTGTTCAACGTGCTTGCGCCGCGCATCGCCGGTGCGGTGTTCGCGGATCTCTACGCGGGAACCGGAGCGGTGGGGATCGAGGCGCTTAGCCGCGGAGCCTCGCGCGCTATCTTCGTCGAACAAAGCCGCGCCGCGGTGAATATTATTCGCGAGAATCTGCGGTCGCTGGGGTTGGAGGCAAGGGCGCAGGTTCGTCAGGGGCGAGTGCTAACGATGCTCCCGAAGATCGAGGCGGATATCGTGTTTCTGGATCCGCCATATGACTTGGCGAAAGAATACGCGTTAGTGCTGGAGCAACTCGGTTCGCAGCAGACGAGCCTGGTCATCGTTCAACACGATAGGCGGTCGAATCTTGAAAAATCTTACGGAGCATTGCAGCGCACGCGCGAGCTGAAGCAAGGCGACAATGTGCTGAGCTTCTACGCGTAGGCGCCGGCCGTATCGGCGCTAAAATGGGAGTTGTGCGGCTGGCGGCTATGAGTTAGGAAGGAGTTCCATGAAATTCAAAAGTCCTAAGGCCAACGACACATTTACCATCACATCTGGGCCGGTATGGCCGAGTGTCGCGTTCGAAACCGACGCCACCGGAGCGCACACCTGGACCTGGGCCATTCAGTGGGGTTCGTATAAGAAATCCGGTACGGCGCAAACTCCCGGCAACACTTGGGACGCACAGACGGTTATCACCAACTTTGGTGGAACGCTGACGGTGAGCGCCGCGGCGGGAAAGGACAGCGCTTCGATCACGGTCAAGATCATCGGCACGAACCCCAGCGAGACCGAGGTGAACACGTATCTTGCAACCAAGCAGGGCGCAGACGGTTTCGGCAAGCTCCTCGCGCATGAATCCAAGTTCCAGAACTTTAAAGCGCAGGGCGAGCCGGTGAAGTCTTTCGATAATGGCTATGGCATGTGCCAATTGACTACTCCGCCTCCAACGTTCGAGCAAGTCTGGAACTGGAAGCTGAACGTGGACGGTGGTCTTGCTCTGTTTGCGGGTAAGCGCGGCGACGCCATCACGTACCTATCGCAAAGCGGCCGAACGTATACCGACGACCAGCTCAAACACGAGGCGATTTGCCGGTGGAACGGCGGCTCATATCACACTTGGGATGCCACAGCCAAGGCGTGGGTGCGCAATCCCAACATATTGTGCGATTCCGCGACCGGCAATATCGGCTGGGACATGACCGACGCCGAGAACAAGGGCAAAACCGAGGCTGATCTTCGCAAGCGCGATAGCGGCTCTTATTCCCAACCGCCTCAGGCGGGAGCGCACTGGAAATATTCGGGTGTCTGTTATGCGGATGCCATACTGGGTTAGCGCGCTGGCGGTGTCCGCGTTGTTTGGCGCGGCGCCTCAGGGTCAGCTCGCGCTCCCTTCCGGAGGCTCCGTTGCCTACGCGGCCGCCGGGTCGAAGACGCGGTTTGACATCCAAACGAAGAGCGGGCGCCACTACCAGGTGGACGTAGAGCGCGATTCCATGGTCTCGCCGAAGGCGCAGCCGGCTACGGCCAAACTGGTGGGGGAAGTTGCGGACACAGCGTTGATCCTGACCGACACCTACCCTTCGGTTCCCCTCGGGCTGTCTTATTGCCAGGCGGGCGAAGAACGATTCCTGCGGGTCATTACGCTGGCGAACGGACGGGCACGCGAAACATTGCGCCTAAAACTTGGGAGCTGCCGCGATAACGTCGAGCTCGCCGATCCGGGTTTGGAATGGAACCCCGACTCCGGGACTTTGCGAGTGCATTGGCTGCTCGGGCCCGGGAAGCAGGGCAAGTCCGAGGAGCGTACGATTCATATCGGGGCGGACGGCAAGCCGGCCTGAGTGCTTCCGCAAGACCATTCGCAAGTATAGGCGATTGCCTCAAACCCGGGCGACTCTCAAGGGCGCGGCGTAGGCTTCAGCGACCCGAAGAACAACACATAGGCCGCGATGGCGACCACGACGACAACCACCACCAGAATCGCGATCACGATCCAGCGGCCGGGAACGGGACGCATTACTGCGGGCTCACCGCTGGCGAGGTTCCCTTGGTGTTGGTCAGCGTCACGCTGACCGACGCCACATCGGCCGCGTCTCCCGATACGGTGAAGGGCACGGTCAACATAAACTGGCCGCCCCACGGGTTCGATGCCGAGCTCTGATACCAGGTGGAAAACGCCGATGCGAGTTGCACGGTGACGGTGCTCTGCGAGAGTGTACTGCCGGTGACCGGGGCGAATGTGAACTGGCCGCTGACCATCTCACGAGTGGTTGAATAGCCGGTTACGACCACGGCCAGGGAGCCGGCGGTATTGGTGAACGTGACCGATTGAATCACCGGCGCCGAGGGTGCAATCGCGATCGTCTCCGTGGTGGGCGTGGGACTGGGCGTTATGGCCACGCCGCCCGCGTTGACCAGCGTCGCTGTCAGAGTGATGGTCCCGGCCCCGGTGCCGGTGTCAAGCACCGGAGTATTGGGGAAAACGGCAGTGGTCGCTCCAGCCGCAATGTTGAAGGTGAGGGTGGAGAAGCTTCCCGCGGATGTGAACAAGGTCACCTCGGTCGGGTTGCCGCCGACAGAGGACTGGAAGCTGACGGAAATAGTGCCGGTCAAGGCCACAGGATATGCGCTGGCCAATGTCACGGTCACCTTCGGCTGCGTCGCGGGGGTTCCCGGAATGGTCCCGATGGTGAGTGCCGGCGGAGCGGGCGGACTGACGGCGATGGAAATGGCTGCGGCCGCGGTGTGCTGCTGCGAATCGGTCACTTGCAGCGTAATGTTCGACGTTCCCGCAGCCGTCGGGGTTCCGCTGATGACTCCGTTACTCAATTGAAGCCCTGCCGGCAGGGTGCCGGAAGTGATCGACCAAGTGTAGGGAGGCGTTCCGCCCGTGGCCGTCAGAGTCTGCGAAAACGCGATGCCGGATGTGGCGGAGAGAGCAGTGGCGGTGGTGTTCGCCAACGGCGCGGCGATCGCGATACTCAGTTGCTGCTGCTGCGTCAGGCCCGCGGAATCGGTCAATGTCACGGTGAAGAGTATGTTTGGGCCAGTGGTAGCCGTAGGCGTGCCCGAAATTACTCCGGTTGAAGCGTTCAGTTGCAACCCGGCAGGTAAGCCGCCGGATGTGACCGACCAAGTGTAGGGCGGCGTGCCGCCGGAGCCCGCTAGCGTTTGCGAATACGGGACGCCCACGGTTCCACCCGGCAAAGTCAGGGTAGTGATGGTCAACGTCAAAGCGATGTTGATCGAGAAAGCTTTTTGCGTCGTCAAGGCCGGCGGCGGCGATGAGTCGGTGACTTGCAGAGTGAAGGTGGTTGTTCCCAGCGGTCCCAACGGAGTCCCCGAGATGATTCCATTGTTGAGCGCGAGTCCCGGCGGGAGTGGGCCGACGGCGAGCAACCATGAATATGGCGCAACCCCTCCTGATGCCGCAAGCGTCTGCGAGTACGGGACGGAGATCTGGCCGGAGCCTAACGACGAGGTGGTGATGACCAGCGGGGCGACTCCCATCGAGATGCTGAGCGCGGCGGTGGCGGTGCGGCCCCCGGCATCGGTCACCTGCACGGTGAAACGGAAAGATCCGTTATTGGTGGGTGTTCCGCTGATCACTCCCGAAGATGAGAGCGTGAGTCCCGGCGGCAGCGAACCCGATCCGGCCACGACGATCCACGTAAAGGGCGATTGGCCTCCGGTGGGAAGCAGCGATTGCGAGTACGGGGTGCCCACAGTGCCATTCGGCAGCGAAGTGGTGGCCACGGAAAGTCCGCTGGCGACCAGCAGGATAAGATTTTGCGTGATGCTTGCCCCGGTGGCGTCGCTCAGATTCACCAGCAATTGGAAATTGCCGGCGGCCTGCGGAGTGCCGGTGATGATTCCGGTCGAGGTGATGCTCAAGCCCTGGTTGGTGGGGTTCACGAAGCTCCACTGGTACGGCGGAAGACCGCCTGAAGCCATGGCTGTCGCTTGATAGGGCGAGCCCTGAACTGCGGACGGCAGGTTGGGCTGAACGGTGAGCGGGGCGCTGATCACATACAACGTCAAGCTGCGGGTTGCGGTCACATAATTCGGATATGTTGCCTGAAATTGCAGCGGATAACTGCCCGTAAAGGTTGTGGATCCGGCGAAGACACCCGTGTTCTGGTTGAACGTAATGCCAGGGGGCAGCGGACCATTCAGCGTCCAAGCGATCCCCGCGGGGCCGCCAATCATGGTCGCCGAATAGGGCTGGCCGCTAATGGCAAATGGCAGGGAATTCGTCTGAATTGTGGTTTGCCCCGCATATACCGTTAGCGTGAATAGCTGCGTGGAAGAAATATTCGTGCCGGATATCTGGACATTCAGTACGAACGAATAGAGTCCGGGAGTGGTCGGCGTTCCGGAGAGTAATCCAGCGTTGGTCAAGCTCAATCCGGGCGGCAACTGGGAGCCGCCGCTGGTAAAGGTCCAGATGAGAGGCGCCACGTTGGAGGTCCCGGCGAAGAGCAGCGAGTATGGCGTGCCCACGAACGCGTTGCCCAGGTTGGCCGGCGTAGCGATCGAAATCTCCGGATTAACGAGGGTTAGCGAAAACGTTTCCGTGTCGCTGAATTGGCCTGTCGTGGCGGTCACCTGAAAAACGAACGTTCCGTACTGAGAGGTAGTGCCGGTGAAAGTGCCGTTGGCGCTCAGACTATATCCGGTGGGCAGGTTCGGCAAGGAGGCTGTCGGCACGGACCAGACAATGGAATTGGGCGGTTGAGACGAGAACGCCGTAAACGTGTAGGTATAAGGCAGAGTCGAGAAGCCTTGCGGCAGCGGCGATCTGCTGGTGATGGCGATCTGCCCGAACGCGGCCGATGCGGCGGCTATCCAGATGAGGGGCAGAAGAATCCGGCGCGCGCTCATCGCTTTTCACCCGTGAGGCGGCCGACTGGTTGGCTTGGGGCGGGCGGCCCCGAGTCGGGGGCTAATGGCACCAGAAACACCGCTCCCGCTGCTGCATCGAAGACCCGGAACACCGAACCGGTGAGACCGGTGATCCGGAACAACGACCCTCCCATCGAGAACACGCCGTCTGGAGCGCATCCGCAATCCATTTCAGTTGCGGCGCTGGAGACCAGATCGAGGGTTAGCACACTGCCGGCGCGATCGGTCATCAACAGGCGCCGATTATCCGTCGAGATTCCGAGGCCGGATGGCGAGGGGGCCAATCCGGACGGGCTGTTCTGCGCTGTGTACAGCGTCGAAATCGCGGCGCTGCCGCCCACGTCGGAGACGGAATAAATCCCGTTGCGCGTGGCGGCGGCCAGATCCTCGCGTCCCGCGAAGAAGGACAGCGCGGAGACGCGATCTCCCGGCAACAGGCTTCTGACCTCGCCGTTCGGACCGAAGCCCCACACGCCGGAGAACCACGCACCCGCCCCCCAAGCGCCGTCGTCACTGACGGCGAGAGCCGTGGGAACGTCGCCGGAGATCTCGCTCGAGGAGGCGCCGCTCAAGAACGTCGCGTTGACTTGGCGGACCACCGGCGAGCCGGGGAGTCCCGATACGATTTCGAGGAGCCGCGGCGAGGCGAACCAGAGTACCGCGGCCGAGCCCAGCGGGCTCAGCACGACTGCGTCCGGATAGGCGGAGAGTCCGGCCACGGGCGTCGTCGTTCCGTTGGGATAAGCAAGAAGCACCGCGCCGCTGGCGGCGGTGGAAACCAGCGCATAGTTTTGGCGCGGGGAGATCGCGATCTGGAGAAATTCGGCGCCGAAATCGAGGGCTGGCGCGATAGAAGCGGACGCGGGAATGCCGTTGACCGGATAGATCAGCCCGCGGTCGGGGAGCAACCCCAGCACGGGAGCTCCCACTTGCGCCCACGCGGCGGTGGACGCGATCCCGACAACGGCGGTCGTCCGCAAAGTCAGGCGGAGGGTCGAGCGGAGAAGTTTCGGGGCGATCATCAGGGCGCTCCTACCGTCGGCGTTCCGGCGGTGATGGTGATGGGCGGAGCCGAAGCCGTGCTGGAGCTGGAGCCGCCGCGAGTCGCCAGCACCGCACCCACGGTGGCGCCCGCGGCAAGGCCGACAATGATCCACACCTTCGCTTTCGTGCTCAAGCCGGGAGAGCCTCCCGGTCCGCCGACGTTGGTCTGCGTAATCGTCGCCGTGGCGGTCTGGCCCCCGGAGGATGCGGTCACGCGGATCTGCATCTGGCCGGACAGGCGATTGAACCGGATGCCTCGGATGGTGGCGCGGCCCTGCGCGTCGGTGGTCACCGTCATGGAGTGGGTGCCGTCGAAGAACGTGCCTCCGGGGCCTTGGTTGGGGAGGAAGAAAGTAACCGCGGCGCCCGCGATCGGCTTCTGATTTTCATCCACCACTTGAATGACCGTTGGAGGGACGGTCGGGTCCTTGAGATTGTTGATGGCGCCTTCGCCCACCACTACCACGATTCCGAGCTTCGGCGGTGGCTCCTGGGCCGACGCCGGTGCAGTCCACAGGTTGGCCCACGGGTTGCCCCACAGGTTAACCAGGAGAAGACACAGCGCCGAGGCGCACCTTCGCGCAGTTGGCTTCATTGCTCCTCCCTGAAACATTACAGTACCATTATGGTTTGGGGTTGTACAGCCCATTTTGCGGAACGCTCTCGGGTTTTCCTTCCGATGCTACCATCGAAAATGCGGGCGCGTAGCTCAGGTGGATAGAGCATCAGCCTTCTAAGCTGAGGGTCGCTGGTTCGAGTCCAGCCGCGCCTAC
>Ga0209415_10001917_pt1 | contig 39364 bp, 41 predicted proteins | sample PeaSoiSIISIP2007_FD_187696 | JGI IMG/M metagenome (GOLD analysis project Ga0209415, IMG submission 187696) | Peat soil microbial communities from Weissenstadt, Germany - SII-SIP-2007 (SPAdes) (version 2) | ecosystem: Environmental > Terrestrial > Soil > Wetlands > Peat | place: Germany...
TGGCCAATCTCCTGGCTTGGGGCTGGGCGTTGGTCGCCTTCCATGACTACCCGGTCCTGCTGGGAACCTCGCTTCTCGCCTACAGTTTCGGCCTCCGCCATGCCGTCGACGCCGATCACATCGCCGCCATCGACAATGTGACCCGGAAATTGATGCAGGAAGGCAAACGCCCGACCGCCGTTGGCTTCTTCTTCTCGCTGGGCCATTCCAGCGTGGTCATCGCCCTATCCGTCGCCATTGCCGCCACGGCCGTCGCCTTGCAGGGGCAATTCAGCGCGTTCAAAGAAATGGGCAGCCTCATCGGCACCAGCGTTTCGGCTTTCTTCCTCTTCGCCATCGCGACCGCCAACATGATCGTTCTGCTCGCCGTCTATCGCAGTTTCCGGGCCGTTCGCCGGGGTGGCCGCTATGTCGACGAGGATATCGATCTGTTGTTGGCCAATCGCGGCGTCCTGGGTCGCCTGTTTCGCCGGCTCTTCCGTCTGATCGAAACCAGTTGGCATATGTATCCGCTGGGCTTGTTGTTTGGTCTCGGGTTCGATACGGCGACGGAGGTGGGCTTGCTGGGAATCTCGGCCGCCGAGGCATCGCAAGGCCTTCCCATCTGGTCAATCCTGGTGTTTCCGGCCCTTTTCACCGCAGGTATGTCCCTGGTCGACACGCTGGACAGCACTTTGATGCTGGGAGCCTATGATTGGGCCTTCGTCAAGCCGATCCGCAAGCTCTACTACAATATGACCATCACGGCGGTCTCGGTGCTGGTCGCCTTGCTGGTCGGCGGTCTCGAGACGCTCGGCTTGTTGGCCGACAAACTTTCCCTTGAAGGCCCCTTCTGGACCACGGTGGGCAATCTGAACGAGAATTTCGGCGTCTTGGGCTTCGCCATCGTCGGAATTTTCGTCGCAAGCTGGGTGGTCTCGATTGCCATCTATCGCTGGAAAGGCTACGACGAGATCGAAGTTGCCGCCTGATGGCGGCAACCGTCTGCAAAGCCTAAAGGACCTCTCCTGCCCACCATCATCCCCATAACCGACCCCGAGGACCCGCGCATCGACGCTTTTCGGGCGGTCCGCGAACGCGATCTGGTCGGTCGCCAAGGTCATTTCATCGCCGAGGGCGAGGTCGTCTTGCGGGTTCTGCTGGCCAGCCGCCACGCGCCGATCTCTTTGCTGCTCGCCGATAGGCGCATCGACGCGCTTCGTCCTTTGTTAAGCGATCTCGATGACGGCGTTCCGGTCTATGCCGCCGACCAAGCGGTAATGGACGGCATCGTCGGGTTTCCCTTACATCGTGGAATCCTGGCGCTGGGACGCCGTGCTCCTCTGCCCGCAGCCCGCGACCTGCTGGCCGGATGCCCGTCCCCTGCCCTGGTCATGGTGCTTTGCGGGATCGCCAACCATGACAATGTGGGAGGACTGTTCCGCAACGCCGCCGCCTTTGGCGTCGACGCGGTCCTGCTCGATTCCCAATGCTGCGATCCATTTTACCGCAAAGCGATCCGGGTTTCCGTCGGCGGCAGCCTGACCGTTCCCTTCGCCCGGATCGAGAGCTCGGAGGATATCCCCGCTCTGCTGGCGGCGTCGGGCTATACCGCCTTCGCTCTCAGCCCCACCGGCGCAACGCCGCTGGCACGCCTTCCCCGCCCGGATCGAACGGCTGTGCTGTTCGGCGCCGAAGGCCCTGGGCTTCCCGCAGCCCTCCTGGCTCGCACGCAAGCGGTCAGCATTCCAATGGCGTCCGGATTTGATTCTCTCAATGTCGCCACCACCAGCGGCATCGTTTTATATCATTTCACCAGCGCCGGCTCAGCTCCGACCGAACGGCCCTCGTGATCTGGGAGCGCGGTTTATCAGACGCCGAAGAGACGTCCGGCCTCTTTCTCCCAGAAGCGGCGAAGGGTGGCGGCATCGCCACGGAACATATTGCGGTCGCAGCTGTCGACACCCGGCACCGCACGCGTCCGCTTGGCGCGGGGGCCGCCTTGATCGGTGTCGCCAGCATACTGCCAAAAATGCCATCCCTTGCCCTTCCAGGCCCTGGGCAGGGTCGGCTCGGAACGGTAATCCGCCAACCAAAGCGGGCAATGCGCCAAGATGGATCGTTCGTTGACGCCGCCGCCCAAACTCCGTTTGCCGCCCCCCATCGGTTTGCCATCGGCCCAAGCCTGGTTGGTATAGATCAGCGGGTGCCGGCCAGTCGCAGCCAGAACGGTCTGCACAAAGTCTTCCGCCTGCCGCAATTGCATGGTGTTCGCCGGATTCCCGTCATTGAACTCAAGATCGAGAGCCATCAGCGTCGTCGGCCCCGGCTTGGCCACGGAGAGAAACATCTTCGCTTGATCCGCACCGGAATATTGGTGCGTTCCAAAATGATAAGCCCCCCACAGCAGACCCGCCGCTTCGGCCTGGGCGCGACGTTTGGTGTATAACGGATCGCGGAAATCACCGCCTTCGCTGGCCTTGTGGATGACGCCGAGGATATTGCTTTTTTTCCGGAGAACATTGAAATCGCTGACGACTGTATTATGACAGATGTCGATAACCGCATCCAACTTGACGGCGGGTTTGGCCTTCGCATTCGTCCGCGGCCGGCTTGCGCCGAGCGCCGTCTGTGTCGCGGCGAGACTCAACAGTCCGGCGAGCACCATTCTCCGTGTCAGCATTCTCTTAGACCAATCATGCCCCACTGGGCCAAAAGTTCAGCATCTCTCACGATTTATATACCACAGTTAATAACGGACGGTAAGAATGTGCAGCACCGCAATTGCGTGAAAAATACGAATGCCGATCACCACGCAGCCCTATATCGCGTTGACACATTGCTCAGGATCGAACTCAGGAGAACACAGTATGGGTAAAGTCGAATCACGCCTCGTCGAACTCGGAATCACGCTTCCCACAGCAGCCGCCCCGGCGGCCAACTATGTTCCCTTCGTGGTCAGCGGCACTCAGCTGTTTCTGTCTGGGCAATTGCCCTTCCTGGACGGCAAGCTGGTCCATCTTGGCCATCTTGGCGACAAGGTGACGATTGATGAAGGCTACCAGGCGGCACGCCTCTGCGCGATCAATTTGATCGCCCAGATCAAGGCGGCGACCGGCGACTTGGATCGTGTGCGGCGTATCGTCCGTCTTGGCGGATTCGTCGCCAGTACGGCGAGCTTCGGCGATCAGCCGAAGGTCGTCAATGGCGCGTCCGATTTGATGGTCGAAGTGTTCGGCGAGGCCGGACGCCATGCGAGATCGGCGGTTGGCGTCCCCTCGTTGCCGCTTGGCGTCTCCGTCGAGGTGGACGCCGTTGTTGAACTGACCCCTTAGAGCCTGTCGTCAGTTACGCTTTTTTCGTTGTTTTCTTCCGTCATCCCCGCGTAGGCGGGGATCCATGCAGCAACAAGAACTACTTATGGTTACATATGTAATTACATGAACGACCATGGATCCCCGCTTTCGCGGGGATGACGACAATAAAAGCCGGGAAATCGGTCTCTACAGACAACTGACGACAGGCCTCAAAAGATCTTGCGCCCATTGATATGGGTCACGAAGCCATCGTGATTGACCGCAACGGGTCGATCGGACTTGTCGGAATGGAGAGTGGCGTCCTGCGCGTCTCCTCCGAGGGGCGTCTCGACGGCCGGCGCGCTTTTCAGCCGGGGCCGCTGGCTCGGCTTGGAGCTTTGATCAGGCTCCGGAGACGTCTTTTGGATTGCAACGCTCCCAGGCAGTTGCGCTTTACGCCGTTTCAGATGGACGACGTCGACACCCTGCGTACGGTTGGTTTTTCCCGTCGATAGCGTCCCGACCTTCAAGGATCTCGACGGCGACTCGGATCGCTCACCACCGTCCGCCGGCGTCTGATCGGCAGGGGCGCGGAGAGCCTTGGCCCCATCCGCCTTTGGCTTGAGCTCAGCGGCGCACCAAGATCGACCGGCGTCGCTGAGAGTAAGACAATCGTTGGTGCGGCTGACCAATTTCGCCGCCGAGAGAGACTGGATCAGTCGCTCAACCGCGGCGGGGTCGGCGGTCAATGTCGATGCCAAAGCGGCAAGCGTCGTTTGTTCGGCATTCGTATAAAGGGATTCCAGGATCAAGCGCCCTGTCAGAACCGGCGTCATGTGCGGAGTACTCATCAAAAATACGGATATGTTACACGGGAGGGGATAAACAGTCAGACAAACCCGACGACGACTCATGCCGGTATCTGCGGTGACGGTTGCTTACCCAACGTTATTAATAATGGAATATTAGGTCGCTGTCGACAATGACCATCAACCAAGCGGCCAAAGATCGACTCGATCAATGTATCGTCGAAGAACCGCGCCGGGTCAAGGCTCAATCAAGGGGTCAGGGATGGTCCCCTCCAACAATCTGCTGACACCTGTGCTCGGGTCGACACGACTACCGATCTGGGTACGGGCGTCTTCTTTTGGAGAGGGCATTTGTGGGGCACAAGCAAACGTCCTTGCATGGCTAAGGATTGGCGAACATGTTTATCCGCAGATGACGCCGATGGGCGCAGATATTGATTGTCGCGGACCGATCAAACCTATGCGGTTATTGGAGCCGCTATAGCCGTTCACAGCGATCTCGGGTGATGGATTCTTGGATGATGTGTATAGCGGAGGCATTGAAGAAGCGCAGGTCATCAATTACCTGAAGGCTTCCGGCCTGAAACAAGCGATCCCTTTTTAACTTCGGTCCATCACGCCTTCAGTACAGGCATCTTGTCCTCTATCTGAGCCAATCCGTGTCATCTGCGGATTGATCTTGAATGCTTCGCCCCCACCGATGTCCCCAATACATGACAATACTGCGCCTCGCCACCAGCAAAAAAAGACACGCCAAATCAGTTTGTTAATGTAGTGAAGTAGAATGGCTTATTCTGCGGTTTCTCTCCCCTTATATTTTTCGGCCACAATCGGGATTTTGGGATCTAAAAGCCGAAACAGCAAATTGCCGGCAAGCCGAAGACGATAAGCCGCGCTAGCGCGTACATCGTCTTGCGGACGGGCGGCTCGGCGAACGGCCACGCCCGCGGCCGCCAGCGCGTCACGATCGAGTCTGCGCCCAATCAATTCAGCTTCGGCCTCGACACTTACGAGAACGGTGGGGCCGAGATTGCCGAAGGCCAGAGACGCCTGTTCGATGCGTCCATCGTCATCCATGGCGATCACGGCGGCAAGACTGACCAGCGTGCCCGACAACATCCTCCGCTGCCCGACCTTCTCGGCGTGGTGAAGAGCAGGACGCGGGGCAAGGGCAATCCGCACGGCGGTCACGATTTCGCCGGGACGGAGCCCTGTTGCGTGCGAACCCGTGATGAACTCCCGCAAGGCCACGGTTCGGTGCGCATTCGGCGAGGCGAGATCGAGACGAGCGGACAGAACGGTCAGGGCCGGCAGGCTGTCCGCCGCCGGCGAAGCCGTCACGATATTGCCGCCGATGCTGGCCATGGCGCGAATGGTCGGCGAAGCCAGTGCCGCCACACCGCGCGCCAGCACCGGCAGGTGGGCGCGAATCAATGGATCTTCAAGAATGTCCGAGAACCTGGTCGCCGCGCCGATCACCACGTCCCCATCCTGATAGCGGATACCGCGCAAGGCGGCGATCCGGTCGATACCGATCAGCGATCCGCCGCCCTCGCGGCGGTGCCGCACCAGCAGATCGGTACCGCCGCAAAAGAGGCGCGCTTCGGGCGCGGCCGTCATCGCGTCCCAAAGGGACTCCAGCGTTTCGGGCATGATGACGCGGGTCATTTGGCCGTTTCCGCGAAAAGGCGGCCGGCGGCGGCTTCGATGGCATCGACGATCCGGTGATAACCGGTGCAGCGGCACAGATTGCCGCTCATCCCATCACGGATTTCATGGCGACTCGGAGAGGGGGTCCGCACGAGCAGAGCGGCGGCGGCCATGATCATGCCGGGTGTGCAATAGCCACATTGAACAGCGCCATGGGTTGCAAAACTCTCGGTCAACAGACGCAGCAACGGCGATGTCGCGGCGCCTTCAATGGTGACCACATGACGGCCGGCGATCTGAGCCGCCAGTGTCAAACAGGCCGCGCGCGGCGCGCCGTCGACCAGAACCGTACAGGCACCGCAGTTGCCGATACCGCATCCTTCCTTACTGCCAATCAAGCCGAGATCCTGGCGCAGCAGATCGATCAACCGCCGATCATCGGCCACATCGACGGAGACGGGCTTGCCATTGAGCGTGAACGACAGAGAGCTCATGGCATCTCCGATGGTCGATCGAGGGCCGCCAAGACCCGTTCGGGCGTCAGCGGAAACCTGTCGATGCGTCTTTTGATGGCAACGGCCACGGCGTTGGCCACCGCCGGACCGTTGACCGCGATTTCCCCGACCCCTTTCATACCGAAGGGACCGTTCTCGTCGTAAAGGCTGATCGCCTGAGTCGCCAGATCCGGCAGATCGAGCGCCGTCGGAATGGCGTAGCTATCGAAATCGCGCGTCCGGGCCAATCCCCGCTCAACTTTGAAGTCCTCCCAGATCGCCAAGCCCAACCCCTGGGCAACGGCGCCCTGCAGTTGCTGTTCATAAAGTTGGGGGTTGAGAACCGCCCCACTCTCGTTCACCGCGAGATAGTCGAGAACCGCCACCTGTCCCGTCAATTCATCGACCTCGACGCGGGCGAGATGGGCGCCATAGCCAAAAACCCGATGCGGAAAGCCATGCAGGCGCATTGCCGGCGGAGCATCGGGTCGTTCCCGGCTTCCCGGCATGCGGTGGTAGGCGACTGCCACGCGGTCATCGAGCGGCAACCGTTGGGCCAGGACGCCTAACGGAAAATCCCGTCCGCTGGACAAATGGCGCACCGAACCAGGCAGCAGAACAAATTCATCGGCCGACGGAACCATCATGGCGTCGGCCGCGCGACACAACAAACGCTCCCGCAGGACGGTCGCCGCAGTCGTCAGAGCGATACCGAACGTCGACGTCGTGCGGCTGGCCGAAGCCGAACCGGAGGGCAACGTCCGGTCGGTGTCCGGCAGCAAAAGATCAAAGGCCTCCATCGGTTGACCGAGGATCGCGCCGGCGATCTGCAGGAAGGTGCTGCTATTGCCCTGCCCCATGTCGGCGACACCGCAATAAATCCGAAAGCGGCCCCCACCGGTCAATTCGATCTTGGCACCCGCACTGTCGGGAATGATCGGTCCGTAGCCGGTTCCATGGTGCAGCGCCGCGATGCCGATGCCACGGCGTTTGAAAAGGCCCGCGGCGGCAATCCAGGATTCGCGGGAGATCCACCAGGGATGGGCGGCCAGCCTGTCCAGACAATCGACGAGACCGGCGGGACCGAGCACCGTGGTGCCGACGGCATTGCGATCGCCCCGCCGCACGGCGTTGTGCCGTCGCATCTCCAAAGGGCATTTGCCGAGAGCGAGGGCGAGACGATCGATCATCTGCTCGATGGCGGCTGTCACCTGGGTCACCCCGAAACCGCGGAACGCGCCGGCGACGGGATTGTTGGTTCGCACCGACCAGGCGCGCAGACGAACATGAGGGATCCGGTAGGGACCTCCGGCATGCTCCAACCCCAGCATCATCACGGCACCGCCCAGATGGTCGTAAGGACCGGTATCGAAATAGATCCGGGCGTCGAGAGCCTGCAGGGCGCCATCCGCCGCGGCGCCCAGCCGGTAGTACAAGCGGGTGCGGTGCCGTTTGACGCCGGCCGAGACGCTTTCCTCCCGGCTCAGTTCCATGCGGACCGGCCGGCCGGCCGCGTGCAGCGCCGCGAGACCCAGCAAACACTGTATGGTAATCCCATCCTTGCCACCGAAACCGCCACCCAGGAAGGGCGCGATCACGCGGATCCCCTCCTCCGGCAGCCCCAGCGCCTCGGCGATTTCACCGCGGTCACGAAAGGGCGTTTGCGTCGAGACGGTCATGACCAACCGTCCATCGGGTTCGACGACCGCCACGCCCACCGGCGTTTCCAGCGCGGCATGGTCCTGCCACGGTGTTTCGATGCAGGCCTCGACAACGGCGGCACAAGCGTCGAACGCACCGGCAGCGTCACCGACCACGATCTCGCCATCGAGGAGAAGATTGGTCCCTTCGTCCGGATAAAGAAGGACGGCGTCGGCGGCCAGGGCGTCTTCCGCATCGAACACGCCCGGCAACGGCTCCAGGACAGGCTCGATCAGCGCGATGCCCCGACGCAATGCCTCCGGCGTCTCCGCCAGCACCAAGGCCAGAGGATCGCCGGCGTGGCGCACGATGGCCTCGACCAGCACCGGCTGGTCGCGCCGCACCACGCCGAAGCGATTGCTTCCCTTGACGTCCGCATGGGTCAAGACCGCCACCACACCTGGGATGGCGAGAGCCGAGGCGGTATCGATCGAAGCCAAGCGGGCATGCGGAACGCCGGCCCGTCGAACGCCGGCCCACAACAGGTTCGCCGGATAAGCGTCCCCAGCAAAATACTCGATGCCGAGCGCCTTGGGTGTTGCGTCACGTCGCGGCTGCGCCCGTCCGATTTCCGGAACCTCCTCGAAAATCGGCAGCGACAGTCGCGTCACGTCTGCACCCGTTGATAATCCCGCCGCACACGCTCGCCAAGGGCCTGGGCCTCCGGCGAATGCAGCTTGATGGTGTCGAAATCCGGAGCCACGGACAATTTCTGCATCAGGATCGCATCGGCGCCAAACCAGAGCGGGACGAAACCGCTGAGAAAAAAGCCTCGTTCGCGCAAAACCGATACCGCCCAGGGCGCAGCCGCCGTATCGGCGCGCAGGAAGACTTCGACCACGGACACCGCGCCGGCGTCACGATCGATATCCCGGACACAATCGGAGAAATCCGCGCCGATCCCATCCACATGACAGCGAATCACGCCGGCGGCGTCGAAACGCTGCAACGTTATCCCACTCTCCGGTTCGGACGGAACGGCACCGGAGGAAAAGGTCGTTTCCCGATCAAGGGCAAGCAGCGAGAGAATCGGCATCAGGTCGTCGCGGCAGACCGCTGGAAGATGAAGCGCCTGCCGCCGGTCACGATACACCGCAGCCAGAGTCAGGCAGCTGACGCGCTTTTTTCCCGCCCCCTCGCCCTCGTAAGCGCCATCCGGCATTAGGGCGACCTCCAGCGCGCACGGTTTAAGATTGAAGATCGGCGCCGTTTTCTGGATGGTCAGATGATTGGTGACGGCCTCGCCGAACAAGCCGTGAATTTCCGGACGGGAATCGACGCAACGGCGGACGAGCTTATTGAGATGCCAAAGGGCGAAGGTTTTCCGATAGTCCGGCAACACCATCATCTGCCCGGACTCATAGAGATTCGGATTGGGAGAAGAGGTCCGCCAGATCGCCGCCTGAGCCACCACGTCACCGCCGGGCGTTCGCGCCACCATGGTCACCACGTCTCCACTAGCATTCTTGGCGATGATCCGCTCCGGGATGTAATAGTCCTCGACTGGATATTTTTCGCCATAGATCTCCGTGATCAGCCTGACGACACCGGGCGCATCTTCCGGACGGAAGAAATCGACGTCATATTTTTGAGCGGGCGCGATGTCCTTCCAACGCGCCCGAATCATCGCCAACCCTGCCGCCTTGTCCATGTCACCGCTCCGCAAAAGCAGAAACCGCGTGTTTGCTGACGAAGGTCATGAAATCGTCGAGCGTGCGCAAGCCAAGCACGTCGCGATCGGAGATCGTGATGTCGTATCGGCTTTCGACGGCGGCGGAGAAGGCCGGAAGGTCGAACGAGTCGAAACCCTGCTTGAGAAGCGGAACCGCCGGATCAAGCGCCTTCACGACATCGACATCGATTCCGGCCTCGATCATCAACGACTTCAAATTCTGTACGGTAACGGACATGCCTTTCTCCCAGATCATTGACCGCCGCGAAGCTTGAACCGTTGCACCTTGCCGGTCGTGGTGCGTGGCAATTCGGTCACGAATTCGATCTTGAGCGGACACATATAGTTGGGAAGACGCCCCAGAACATGCCGTCGCAATTCCTGACCGAGCGCCGATGTGCCGACGCTATCGGTCCTCAGGATGACGAAGGCGTATATCCGATCCAGCCCGCCCGAGGACCGCGCCACCACGGCGCAATCGACGACCGCCCGATGACCGCGCAAAGTTTCTTCGACCCGATTGGGAGGCACCCACATGCCGCCGATCTTCATCATGTCATCGCTGCGACCGTGATGGAAATACCGGCCGTCGCGGCGCTCGACCACATCGCCGGTCCGCAGCCAACCATCGGCGAGCATCGTCTTGGCGGTCGCGTCCTGACGATTCCAGTAACCACGACAGACGGAGTCCCCTCGAACCAGCAAGTGGCCGACGGCTCCGTCGGACACGTCCGCCCCATCGTCATCGACGATTCGGATGTCATAACCGGGAACCACCTCACCGCAGGAACCGGCCAGCGAGCGGCGGGGACGATTGGAGATGGGGGAGTTCAACACTTCCGTCGAACCGATCCCATCAAGGAGTTCGATCCCGGTCAACGCCCGCCATTCGCTATAAATGATCTCCGGCAGCGCCTCTCCGCATGAAAAAAACAGCCGGAGAGAATCGATCCGCGCGGTCGCGTCATAGGATTGGATCATCTGACCGTACGTCGTCGGCACGCCGAAGAACACAGTCGGCCGGTGCCGGGCGATCAGCGCGAACAGATCGTGAGGAGTCGGCCTGCCGGGATGGAGAATTGTCGTCGCCCCGACCCCCATCGGAAGCAGCAGGTTGGCGATCAGGCCGTAAGAGAAGAACAGCTTGCTCGATGACAGGACGACGTCCGTGTCGGACAGCCCCAACACCGGCCCACCCCACAAGCCCGCACCGGCGGAAAGAGCAGCGGGCCGGTGAGGCACGCCCTTGGGCTGGCCGGTGGAGCCCGAACTGTAAAGGATCAGAGCGACATCGTCATCGCCGACCATGCACGGTTCCAGTGCGGGGGCCATGCCGGAAAGCCCTGGCGGCCCGAATGCGTCGCAAAGCAGCGTAACACGCAAGCCCGGCGCCTCGGCCGCAAGCACCGCATGGCCGGACGGGCAGATGCGCACAACCGCGCCGGAGTCTTCCAGAAGGAAGCTATATTCCGCGACCGTCAGGGAGGTGTTGACCGGGACCGGGCACGCGCCGATCAGGAGAGACCCGAAAAAGGCGAACGGAAACGCCGGCGTATCGGGAAGGACGATCAGCACGCGCTCGCCGCGCTTGACCCCGTGTTGCCGCAGGAGATTGCCGAACCGACAAGAGTCGGCCCACAACCCGGCGTAATCCACCACCACATTTTCGAAAAGACACGCAGCCTTGCCCGGATGACGGTCGAGGTTCGACCGTAGCAGATCGCAGGCGCTGTTGCGAGACATGGCGTTTATCCTGTCTTCGAAGCGGACAGCACGTCCGCCAAAGCGTCCATGAAGCCGGCCATGATGTCGAGATGCGATAACGACAGACGAATCCAGTTGGGAAATCGGAAATCCGTCATCGATCGGACCATGAAACCACGCTCCATCAATCGATGGTACGCCAGCATGTCGTCCATGGGCAGGCGCAGCATCAGAAAATTGCCATGATGGGAAACGATGGACAAATCCAATTCCACCACCGCCGCCTCGACATAAAACCGTGCTTTTTGCGTCAGGTCACGGCTGGCGCGGATGTGGTCTTCGCCATCCTCCAGCGCGGCGAGAGCCGCCTTCTGCGCCATCGCATTCACGGAATAGACAATTGTGGCGCGACGGACGACGTCGGCCAATCTTGGTCCGCCGACCAGATAACCGATACGCAAACCGGCGAGGCCATAGGCTTTGGAGAACGTCCGAAAGACGACGAGATTGGCATGTCGTCGGAGCAAGAAACGCATGTCAGGATAGTCGTCCGCGTCCATATATTCGGCGTAAGCCTCGTCGACCACGACGACGACCCGGCCGTCCACGCGGTCCAGAAAGTCCTCCAGCTCCGTCGCCGTCCAATAGGTACCGGTCGGATTGTTCGGATTGCAGAGGAAAACGATCTTCGTGCGTCCGTCAATTCGCGCCATTAGTTCGTCGGCGTCGAAGCGAAAATTCTTCAGCGGCGCGAGTCACGTCTCGATGCCGGAAAAGCCGGCGATCCACTCGGCAACAGCGAAGGTTCTGTCGGCGGTGACGATATTGTCGGCAGTCTCGCAAAATGCCTTGATGATGAGAGAGATCACCTCATTGACACCGTTTCCGACGATGATCTGGTCGTGATCGACGTGCCACAGGTCCGCCAGGCGAACGCGCAATTGCCGGCAATCTCCGTTCGGATAGACGGAAAGAGCCTGAGGATCAAAGGATCGAATGACCTCCCGCGCCGCCGGAGGAGGCCCCAAGGGGTTCTCGTTGTTATTCAGTCGATGCAGCCGGTCGACACCGTACAGCCGGCACAGATCGGCATCCGGCTGGCTGGGAACGTAGGTTTCGAAAGAACGGACGCGTGCAGGAACCAGGCGATCGAAATCGACACGCGGCCTCACCGAGGTTTCTTCGCCGAAGGCGGAAATAAGCGGGCTGTTTCGCACGCCGTCACTTTGCGCCGATAGGATCTTCGTGATGTCTTGCATCCGAGAACGTTGATGTCTCTTGATCATCGTCCAAATCGCGCCCTGAAAATTCTTCCGGACTCCGAACGACGCAGAAAACGTCACCTATCGGAACAGCCACTATGCATCAGATGATACCCACGGGGAAACCCTTCCACCAGTAGGACAATAGGATGACGCTGGGCGGCGACGATCAGCGACTCAAGATCAATCGGGCGCCGAACACCATGAAGACGCCGCCGGCTATCCGGTCCAGCCATTGGCCGGCCTTGGGCGTCCCGGCCAACCAGCGGCCGACATATCCGGAGAACCACCCGATGGCGGCAAATTGAACGGCGGCCTGCGCCGTAAAAATCACGCCCAATTGAATGATCTGCCAACCGACCGGCCCTTTGTTCGCATCAACGAACTGCGGCAGGAACGCCAGAAAAAACAAAATAACCTTGGGATTGATGGCGTTCGCCACCAATCCTCGGAAGAACAGCGTCCGGATGGATTCGATCGCTCCGCCTGCCGCCGCCGCCTGGCCGGCATGCCCGCGAATGGCCTTGAAACCCAGCCACGCCAGATAGAGCCCGCCGCAGATCTTCAGCGTGGAGAAGAGTGTGACGGACGCCGCGATCGCCGCGCTCAAGCCCACCGCCGCCAGCACCGTATGACTGAGGCATCCCAGCGCACAGCCCAGACCGAAGACCATGCCTTGCCGGCGTCCGCGCGACAACCCCAGTCCCAGCACCATCATATTGTCGGGGCCGGGAGCCAGGGTGATCAATCCTGCCGCCAGCAGAAAGGCGGCGGTTTGTCCAAGATCAAGCATTGAGTGTCTTTCGCGATGACATTGACGGTTTCAGGCCTCGACGGGATATCAACGCCATCCGGCGTTCGGATGCAAACGAAAGAATGCGAAGTGCGCCCCATTTGCCGGCTCGGACAGTCGCCATCCTCAATGGTTCAGATGATCGTCGGGATGAGCCCTCCCTCGACGTGCAAAGCCGCTCCATTGGTGGCCGCCGAGAGAGGACTAGCCACATAGGCCACCAGATTGGCGATCTCTTCCGGCTCGATCATCCGCTGGAGCAGCGAGGTCGGGCGGTCCTTCTGGAAAAAGGCCGCCTCGATCTCCGCGGCCGGCGCATTGGGGTCGGCGGCGACGCTTTTGAGAAAATCGACAATACCTTCCGAGCGCGTCGGGCCGGGCAGGACAGCGTTAACCGTCACGCCAGTTCCCTTGGTCAATCCGGCCAACCCGCGGGAAATCGCCAATTGCGCTGTCTTGGTCATGCCATAATGAATCATGTCCGTGGGCACCATAATGGCGGACTCGCTGGCAACAAAGACGATCCGCCCCCAATCGCGCTTGAGCATGCCCGGAAAATACTGACGCGCCAGCCGCACGCCGCTGAGGACGTTTATCTCGAAGAAGCGCCGCCAATCGTCATCGGAAATCTCGGTGAATGGTTTGGCCTCGTAGATTCCCAGGTTGTTGACCAGGATATCCACATCGGGAACCGCAGCGGCCAAGGCCGCGGCCCCTTCGCCCGAGGCCGGATCGGCCAGCAGACCACGAACCATTCCACCACCCGACGCGCGGATATCCTCGACCGCTTTATCAAGCTTGGCTTGAGCGCGACCACAGATGATGACGTTGGCCTTTTCGACGGCCAGCCGCCTAGCGATTTCCAGCCCGATCCCGGCGGTCGAGCCGGTGACGAGGGCCGTCTTGCCATTCAATTGCAGATCCATAAAGAATTCCTTCTGATTCAGGGATTGTCACCGGGAACGACATGTCCCTGCGCAACGACAAGAAGATCATGGTGTCACTTAACCTCTACTGGCGGAATAGAGCATAAAGTCGTATTACTTTGTCATTGAATGACAAGATGAAGAGCATGAGCGATCAACGCGCCTGGGAGATGAGAGTCCTCCTGCAAGTGGCCAAGAACTTAAGTTTCAGCGGAGCCGGCCGGGTCGTGGGAATGACGCCGTCGTCGACCGCCAAGCTGGTCAGTCGCATCGAAGCGCGCATGGGCGTGCGATTGATCGAACGTTCGACCAGACGGTTGCGCCTGACGACGGAAGGGGAACTTTACTGTGAACGGGCGGAAACGATTCTGGGCGATCTCGATGCGCTCGATGCCGAAATCGTTGGCGGTGCGCGGGCGCCGACCGGCCTGATTCGCCTGAACGCCTCGGTGCCCTTCGGACGGTATTGCCTCTTGCCGCTGCTCCCCGCCTTCACCCGCACCTATCCGGACATTCACCTTGACCTGACCATGACCGACGACGTCGTCGATCTCTACGCGGCACAGGTCGACGTAGCGTTCCGGATCGGAAAATTGGCGGATTCCAGCTTGCTGGCGATCCATCTGGGCGACGTGCGGCGACAATTAGTCGGCGCGCCCGTCTATTTGGCCGAACGCGGCGTGCCCAGAACCGTCGCCGATTTGGAGCATCACGATTGCCTGGGCTTCAACTTCCGGCGCGCTGCCGCCGTGTGGCCTCTCCAAAGCGGCGGCCGTCTGGTCAACCGCGAGGTGCATGGCTCGATCGTCGCCAACAACGGGGAAACCGTGCGTCACCTCGCAGTCCTCGGGCTTGGGCTTGCCCGCCTTGCCGAGTTTCATGTGCGCGATGATCTGCGAAATGACCGTCTGCGTCCCGTCCTGACTGACGCGATGGTCGATCGCGAAGAGGTCCATGCGCTGTATATCGGCCGCGAGCGAGCACCGCGGCGTGTCCAAGCCTTCCTCGATTTCATGACACCACGCCTCCGCGAAAGCCTGCGCGAGAGTCAGGGATAAAGCGCCCCCCTAACCGAACATCATCGAAAGCGCGTGCACCAGCAAGCCGGCCAGCCCCCCCACCAAGGTGCCATTGATGCGGATATATTGAAGATCGCGGCCGAACTGCAATTCCATCTTGGCAACCAGGGTGCGCGAGTCCCAGTTGCGCACGACACCGGCCATGAAAGCGCCAATCCGCGCGCGGTTCGGCACCAGCAGACGAAGAACGGCGCGCACGGCCCAGGCGTTGACCAAATCCCCCAGACGGCTATCGTCCGCCAAACGCGCGGCCAGCCCGGACAAGGCGCCGGCCATGGCGCGTTCAATCCTGTCGCCCTCCGCCAGATCGGTCAGCAACACCTGCTTGGTTTCCTGCCACAAGGACTCCAGATAGGCTTGCACCTCGGGATGGCTGATGATCTCTTCCTTCAGAACTTCGGCACGGGCGCGCGTTTCCGGGGCATGCGCCAGAGTGTCGATCAACTGATCGACACTCTCCTGGAATTGCAATCGCCAGGGATGATCCGGCGCTTCCATGTCGCCCAGGGTTTCCATCAGGCCGGCAATGATGCGTTTGGCCAAACGGCTATCGATCCACTCGGGGACCCACCAGCTTGATTTCTCGTTGATGGCCTGATGGATCTGCTCTTGATTGACCTCCACGAAATCGCGCGCCGCCTTGATGCCGATATCGAACAAGGCCAAATGCTGACCTCCGGCCACCAGGATGGTGAGAATACGCGACAACAAGGGAGCCGCGGCAATGCCGCGCAGTCGCTCCGCCGCGGCATCGCGCAACATCTGTCGCACCGGCTCATCCTGCATGGCGGCGATCAAAGAGGGCACGGTGGCCACCAACCGGCGGGCGGCAACTCTGGCGTTTCCCTCGCGTCCCAACCAACGGGACAGACGACCGGCAATATCCAACGCCCGGACCTTCGGCAACAAGACATCGGGACTGAGGAAGTTATTGGCGACGAAATTGCCCACCGCGTCGCCAATCCGATCCTTGTTGCGCGGGATGACCGCCGTATGCGGAATAGGCAAACCGAACGGCCGGCGAAACAACGCGGTGACGGCGAACCAGTCGGCCAGTCCCCCGACAATCGCCGCCTCGGCAAAGGCGCGCAGAAAGGACAGAAACGGGTAACGTCCTTCGCCCACTCGCGCCGCGACATCGGCCGCCACCATGACGAGAAGAAGGCCTGCGGCCGTCAGACGCATCCGCCGGAGGGCTTGGGATCGTTGCAAATCGTCGGAAACAGCGGCCATGAAATCTCTTGAAGCTAAGACCAAACGCTCCCCATGTAAGCCGAAGCGACTTCACAGCCAATGGGAAAATCAACCATGCCCGACGGACGCGACGGCGTGACCATCCGTGCCATTCGTGGCATCGGCGCCATTCCGGCGGCGGCTTGGGATATTTGCGCGGGCGACGACAACCCATTTTGCGCGCATGCGTTCCTCAGCGCCATGGAAGACTCGCGCTCGGCGACGCCGGCCAATGGCTGGGCGGCACGGCATCTTCTGGCCGAAAGTCCGGAAGGCCGCCTGCTGGCCGCGGCGCCGCTCTATGTGAAAAGTCATTCCTACGGCGAATATGTTTTCGACTGGTCCTGGGCGGAGGCCTGGAACAAAGCCGGAGGCCAGTATTACCCAAAGCTGCAATGCGCCATTCCCTTCACGCCGGCAACCGGTCGGCGGCTTCTGGTCCATCCCGAATACCGTCATCAAGGGCTGGAGGAAGCCTTGGCCGATGCGATGGTCAGACTGACCGACCAAGCCGGGCTGTCTTCGGCGCATGTCACCTTTTCAACCCAAGCCGAGGCCGAAGCGCTGGCCCAGCGGGGCTGGCTGCTCAGAATGGGGGAACAATATCATTGGGCCAATGACGGTTATGGAAGCTTCGACGATTTTCTGGCGGCTCTGTCATCGCGCAAACGCAAATCCATCCGCAAGGAACGCGAGCGAGCAGCCGCGTTGAATGTGCGCATTCACACATTGACCGGCGGCGACCTGAAACCGGCCCATTGGGACGCGTTCCATCGGTTCTATCTCGATACCATCGACAAGAAATGGGCCAACGCCTATCTGACCCGGGATTTCTTTACCCGATTGGGGGAAACGATGGCCGACAAAGTCGTGCTGATCTTGGCCGAACAAGACGGCCGATGGGTGGCCGGGGCGCTCAACCTGCTCGGCAAAGACACGCTTTATGGCCGCAATTGGGGGTCCGATGGGGACTTTCGTTATCTGCATTTCGAGATGTGCTACTACCGCGCCATCGATTTCGCCATCGCGCACGGACTGAAACGCGTCGAAGCCGGTGCCCAGGGCGAACATAAGATCAGCCGCGGCTATATGCCGGCGGCAACCTGGAGCGCGCATTGGATTGCCGATCCCTCGTTCCGCCGCGCCGTCGCCCGCTTTCTCGACGACGAACGGATTCGCGTGGCGGAAAACATCCGGACGCTGGCCGATGCCGGGCCTTTTCGCCAGATCGACTGTTCGTCCGATGACGAAACGTGCCACTACCGCTGAATCGACTGGAAGTCGTCTTTGTCGATGGTCTGGATATGGTCGACCAGCCAGCGGCAGAGATAGTCGCTGATCTCCCCCGTCAGATCGACCCGGCGCGACCGCACATCGAAAATCAACCGATCGAGCTCGGCCAGCAGAAAACGGTGCTGCGCGACATGGCGATGGGCGCGGTCCCGGTCGCTCCGAGCCAAATGCGCCTCTTCCTCGTGAAAATGATACCAGGTGATCCGACGCAGCCGCTCCAGTAGAGCGTCGGCGTCGGCCAGATCGTAGTGCTTGGGCAACATTCCGATTTCGTTGATCGTATCGATCAAGGCGCGATGATGTTGGTCGACCCAATCGACCCCCACGGACAGATCTCGTGTCCAACCGATCAATGTTTCCTTTGTCGGTTCAGAACGTTCATTCAATAAAGCGCAATCGCCTTTTGGATCCCGGCTCTCGTGATGACGAAGGAAATTTCTGACGGAATCGACCATATCGAACCAACGAACGGCACCGCCGCCAGCGGCAAAATCAGCCAATACGCCATCGATTTTAAGGATCATGTCGTCATGCTCGGACATATGACGCACAAATTCGCTGTCTGTCGAACCGGCAAGAGCACTTATTTTCCGCTGGAAATACGCCTCGGCATGGTCGCGAAACGCCTGCAGACGTTCGCCAAGGATCGGCGTTTCCGCTCCCATGCGCCAAAGCTGGACGATTTCGTCCACCTGCTCGACCAGATCGCGATGCGCGTTATCGACCACCGGACATCCCGCTCACCGCGGCTCCTCCAATTGAAAAAGCTCAGCGGCGCTGGTCCCGCAAGGATCGTTGCAATGAGCGCATTCCACTTCGCCTTCCGGGCGATGTTCGAGCGCCGCCAGCCGCGCCTCCAATTGCACGATCCGTTCGGACATGCAATGCAACGCCTTTCCCACGGGATCCGGCATCAGGTGATGATCGAGATCAATGCCATGTTTGGTAACCCGCCGCGCCTCCGGGGGAAGGACGATGCGTCCGGGAATGCCGACCACCGTCATGCCGGCCGGAACGTCCGAAATGACCACCGAATTGGCGCCGACATTGGCACCGGCACCAACCCGCACCGGACCAAGAATCTTGGCTCCAGCGCCGACCAGGGTTCCATCTTCCAGCGTCGGATGCCTCTTGCCCTTGCTGAGCGACGTGCCGCCCAGCGTGACACCATGGTAAAGCGTCACGTCATCACCGATTTCCGCCGTCTCCCCGATGACCACGCCGGCCCCATGATCGATGAAGAAGCGCCGACCGATGGTCGCCCCCGGATGAATATCGATATTGGTCACCATCCTCCCGAAAAAGCTGACAAATCGGGCAGCGAACTTCGCTTGGCGCAGCCAGAGGGCGTGGGACAGGCGGTGAAACAACAACGCATGCAGACCGGGATAGGTACAGAAGACCTCGATTCGCGTCCGAGCAGCCGGATCGCGAGCCAGAACGCACTCGATATCTTCGCGAAGAAGGGCCCAACGCCCCAGTCGCCGTCCGTTATCGTCTCGCACGCCCGAAACTCTCCCCTACCGAAAAAGCGCGGCACATCCTAGCCCGTCTTTCCCCCAAGAAACAAATGTGGTTTTCACATTGATGCCCTTGAAATGCCCGCGCGTCGCCCTGGGGGAACGTCGCCCCGACCGTCATCCGGTCGTCTTTGGCGCATGATGATGGCGCCGGTAGCGATGAAGCCAGGCGACCAGACGACGGACCACGATATAGAAGGCCGGCGTGAAGATCAGCCCGAAACCGGTGACGCCCAACATGCCGAAGAACACCGCCGTCCCCAGGGACTGCCGCATTTCAGCCCCGGCCCCGGTCGCCCAGACCAACGGCAACACGCCCAGAACGAACGCGAAAGAGGTCATCAAAATTGGACGCAGACGGGTTCGCGCCGCATACACCGCGGCGTCGACCCGGTTCATTCCCTCGCCTTCAGCTTGTCGGGCGAATTCAACGATCAGGATGGCATTCTTCGCCGCCAAACCGATCAGCACGACGAAACCGATCTGCGCCAAGATATTGATCGGAATGCCCCGGACATGCAGTCCGCTCACCGCCGCCAGCAGGCACATCGGCACGATCAGAATCACCGCTAGCGGCAAGGACCAACTTTCATACTGGGCGGCCAACACCAGAAAAACGAAAAGCACCGAGGCTCCAAATACCAGAATGCCGCTATTGCCGGCCAGAAGTTCCTGCAACGCCAATTCCGTCCATTCGAAACCGAACCCGTCAGGCAATCGGGCCGACGCCAGTTTGGCCATCTGTTCCAACGCGAAACCGCTCGAATAGCCCGGCAAGGTGGCCCCTTGGACCTCCGCCGCCGGATAAAGATTATAACGGGGCACCCGATAGGCCCCGGTGATGAAACGAAAACCCGCCACCGAGCCGATGGGAACCATCTGACCTTTGTTGTTTCGCGTCTTCAGATTGCCGATGGCGTTCAGATCGTTCCGAAAGACGCCGTCCGCCTGCGCCGTCACCCGAAAGGTCCGGCCGAGATAATTGAAGTCGTTGACATAAGACGAGCCGAGATAAACCTCCAGGACTTCCGACACCTGATCGGCCGACACGCCCAGCATTTCCGCCCGCACCCGGTCGATGTCGGTAAAAACGCTGGGCGTGCGATTGTTGAAGGTGGTGAAGACGCGAACCAACCCGGGAATCTGATTGGCCGCCGCCGCCATATCGTTGGCCGCCGCCTCAAGCGCCGGCAGCCCCCGGCCGCGCTTGTCTTCGATCATCATTTTCCAGCCGCCGGCCGTCCCGATGCCACGCACCGGCGGCGGCGCGATCGGAATGATCAAGGCATCCTGGATGGACTGCAAGCGGGCGCTCAATGTCGCCAACACTTGGCTCGCCGACAACCCCTTGGCCGCCCGCGCCTCGAAGGGATCGAGGATCACGAAAGCCGTCGCCGCGTTCGAGGCGTTGGTGAAGGTGGCGCCGTCAAGTCCGGCGAAGGGCACCACATGCGCCACGCCGGGCGTCTCCAACGTGGTCTTGATGACCCGATGCAACACTTCGTCGGTGCGCGCCAAGGACGCCCCCGGCGGCAGTTGGATGACGGTGATCAGATAGCCCTGGTCCTGGTCCGGAATGAATCCCTTGGGCGTTTCGTAGAATTGCAGTCCGGTCAAGCCGATCAGGCCGGCATAGCCGACCAGCAACAGAATGGCAAAACGCGCCAACCGCCGCGTCAAGCCGCCATAACCGCCGGCAAGGCGATCGAAGGTCCGGTTGAACATCCGAAAGAAGAGAACGAAGGGCCGGGCCACGGGCGAAATCTGCGCGTGATCATGCTCCTTGTGGCTTTCGAACAGCAAAGCGCACAACGCCGGCGACAAGGTCAGCGAAACGATCAGCGAGATCACCGTCGAAGCGGCGATGGTCACGGCGAACTGCCGGAAGAACTGCCCGGAAATACCGGGAATGAAAGCGGCGGGAATGAACACCGCGGACAAAACAAGCGCAATGGAAATAAGGGCGCCGCCAACCTCGTCCATGGTGACATGGGCGGCGTTTTTGGGCGTCATTCCGTCCCGCAGATTACGCTCGACGTTCTCGACGACGACGATCGCGTCATCGACCACGATCCCCACCGCCAGGACCAGACCGAACAGCGACAGGCTGTTCAGGGAATATCCCATGGCGGCAAGAACGCCGAAGGTTCCCACCAGCGAAACGGGGATGGCGACAATGGGAATGATCGAGGCGCGCCACGTCTGCAGAAAGACGATCACCACGACGACAACCAGCAAAATGGCCTCGAAGATGGTCACATAGACTTCATGCACCGACTGGTCGATGAACTGGGTCGGATTGTAGACGACGGTATATTTCACGCCCGGCGGAAAGGATTTCGACAAATCGTCGATGGTCTTCAACAACCGATCGGCCGTCTCCAGGGCATTGGAGCCGGGAAGCTGGAAGATACCCATCGGCACGGCCGACGCGTGATCGAGGTAACCATTGACGTTGTAGTCCTGCGCCCCCAGTTCGACACGCCCGATATCGCGCACCCGGGTGATCCGCCCGTCGGCATCGCTCTTGACGATGACATTGGCGAATTCGGCCGGATCGGAAAGACGGCCTTGGGTCTGCACATTGAACTGGAAAGCGCCCGACTTGGGGACCGGCGGCTGCCCAAGCACCCCCGCCGCCACCTGCGCATTTTGCGCTTGCAAGGCTTTCACCACCTCGCCGGGCGTCAGATTCCGCGCGGCCACCAGATCCGGATCGAGCCAAACCCGCATCGCATAATCGCGCGCGCCGAAGACGGTCACGCTGCCGACGCCGTCGACGCGGCTCAACACGTCCTTGACCTGCAATGTGGCGTAGTTCGACAGATACAATTGGTCGCGCGAATCGTCCGGTGAAATCAGATGGATCACCATCAGAAAATCCGGCGAATTCTTCACCACATTGACGCCGATCCTCTGCACCTCGCTCGGCAACTGAGGGGTCGCCAGCGCGACGCGATTCTGGACAAGAACCTGCGCGATATTGAGGTTGGTTCCCGGCCGGAAGGTCACGGTCAAACGCAAATTGCCGTCGCCCGTCGCCTGGCTCGACATATAGAGCATATTCTCGACGCCGTTGATCTGTTGCTCCAACGGAGTCGCCACCGTGTCATCCACCACCGGGCCGGAAGCGCCGGGATAACTGGCGCTCACCACGATGGTCGGCGGCGCGATCTCGGGATATTGGGCGAGCGGCAAGGTAAAATAGGCGATGGCGCCGATCAGGGTGATGAACACCGAAATGACCGTCGCGAAGATCGGCCGATCGATGAAGAAATGGGAAAGTCGCATTGAGGCCTCTCCCCCGTCAATTGGCCGGTCGGCTGGAAATATCGCCGGCCTGTGGGGTGACTTTGGCGCCCGGCCGCGACCGCATCAGACCATTGACGATGACTTTGTCATCCGGAGACAAGCCACTCCGCACCACTTGCAATCCATCCTGGACTGGACCCACGACAATCGGTTTGGGAACGACAGTGCCATCGTCGGAGACGATCAGAGCGATCTTACGCGACTGGTCTGTCAACACCGCGGCTTCGGGCACCATCAAGGCGTCGTAAGGCGTCGTCCGCGGCAGTCGTATCCGCGCGAATTGACCGGGCGTCAGCGACAGGTCGTGGTTTTCGAGAACGGCGCGGGCGCGGATGGTTCCGGCACTGCGGTCGATCTGATTGTCGACGAAATCGAGACGACCCGACAGCGGCCAATCCTTGTCATCGGCGAGACGCAATTGCACGCCGAGCTTTCCGTCCCGCGCCGAGCCACCGCGCCCGGTGGCCGAGGCCCGCAAAAATGTCAGATAATCGGCCTCGCTCATATCGAAGTTGAAGCGGATCGGGTCAAGCGAAACGATGCTCGTCAGCAATGTCGCCGATGACGACCCGTTGCTGCCGCCGCCGGTGATCAGATTGCCGACACTCACCTGATGCGCACTGATCCGTCCCGTCACCGGTGCGGTAATACGCGTGAATTCGATATTGAGCTCGGCATCGCGCACCTGGGCCCGCGCCACATCCAAGGCGCCCTCGGCGACCTTGGTCTGTTGCACCCGCGTGTCAAAGTCGCTCGCCGCCAAATAATCCTTCTGCCGCAATTCACCGCCACGAACCAACTGCCGCTTGGCCAATTCCAGCGACGCCGTGGCCTGTGCGACATTGGCACGCGCCGAGGCCAAGGCGATCTCATAGGGCCTGGGATCGATGACGAACAACAGATCGCCTTTGTTGACAATCTGCCCGTCGGCAAAATGGATCTCGGTGAGATAACCGCTGACCCTGGCCCGCAATTCCACATATTCCACTGGAGAAAACTGCCCGGTGAACTCCAGCCATTCGACGATTTGCTTCTTTAGCGGCGGGCTGACCGTGACAGTCGGAGGCGCGGCTTGTTGCTGCGCCAGAACGGGAGTCCCCAACAGCGTCGACGCCAGGCCGAGGACCCATCCAGCACCAAGGGCAACCCCCATCATCCGACGCGAAAAGATGTTCCCCTGCATAACCCGAGACCCCGTATTTCGACCAGACTGAACTGTACAGTTTAGATACGCCCTTTATCGGTGTCAACGCGACCAGGGAAATATCCTATCTGGCACCTAGGATAAGCGGCCTGATCGGGACCCGGAGAAAGGGAGCCTGTTATCTAGGAACGCCCATCGGATATTTTGAGAGGATGACAACGATCCCCTTTCCTTCGTGCCGACGGCAGGGGTATGAGAAATGCTGGCTTGGATGCGCTGATGCTCCTGGGTCGAGCACGACAGCACGCTATAGACCTCACTGTCACAGAAACCGAAAGCTGGAAAACGGTGTTCGATATCCACACAATGATCGTCCGGTTGCCCGCGCGCAAAAACACCGACAGAACCAGGGCAACAGGATGATCTGGCCCGTCGCCACCGACAAATATGTGGGCTTCCTGGCGGTGATGGCGGCCATGGCGATGATGCCCGGACCGGCCGTTCTGTTTGCCGTCGCAGCCGGCATGACGCGTGGGCCAAAAGGAGCCATTCTGGCGACGCTCGGCATGAATCTGGCGGCCTTGGTGTGGTTCATCGGATCGGCGCTCGGCCTGGTCGTCGTCGCTTCGACCGCGCCCTGGATCTTCAAGATCGCCGGTTGGGTCGGCGTCACCTACATCGCCTGGCTGGGGTGCGACGCCCTCGTCGGCGCCTTCAAGCAAGACGTCGCCGCCCCAAAAGCCCTCAAGGCCCCCGGTGTCTCAGTGTTCCGCGACGGGTTTCTCGTCCAGGTCACCAACCCCAAAGCCTTGTTGTTCTTCACGGCGATACTGCCGCCTTTCGTCGAGCTCAATCGACCCGTCTGGCCGCAGATGGGCGCCTTCGCACTGGCCCTGTTCGCCCTCGACGGCTTTTTCATGATGTTTTACGGACTGCTGGGAGCCGCCTTCGCCCATAAGATGAGCGAACCGAAATTCCGTCGCGGATTCAGCCTGCTGGTCGGATCGATCCTGTTGCTGGTGGCCGTTCTGATGACCCAAAGACTTTAATCGGGCTTTCTCAGCAAGGCCGCATGGCTGCGGCGAATGCTTGGTCCGGAACTCACCGTGAAACCGGCCTCGGCGCCTGCCTTCACTTCCTCTTGAAAATCGGCGGACGTCACATGCCCACGAGGCTCCGCCAAAAGCAGGGTGCCGCCGGGTCTCAGGGCCGCAAACATTTCAGCGAAGAATGACCGCGCGGACGGCACCTCATGCACCATCGCGAACGCCAGCACAAAGTGCACGCTGTCGTTCAAATCCGCCAGCCCCAGACCGCCCGCTTGACAGAGACGCGCTTGCACGCGCGCCTGCAAGCCGGCCTTCGCCACACGGCGTTGCAGCACGTTCAGCATCTCGGATTGCAGATCCACCACGACCACCCGACCGGCTGAGCCAACCAACCGCGCCAGATCAAGGGTGAAAAACCCCATTCCCGGCCCAGGCTCGAGCACGGTCATGCCCTCGCGAACATAGGGCGCCAGAATCGTTTGCGGATCGTGCAAGAAGCGCCTGAAGGGAACGATAAATGTGTAACCGAGCCACCATGGGCAAACATGTTGGGCCAAAATTCTTCCCCTATCGATGAATGAGGAACAAATCATTCAGTTTGTTCAGCAAAATTTCTCTCAGTTGCTTAATCGGGGGGGCCGGTTCGGACTCGGCCCAATGCAGCTTCAAGGCAATCTTCGGCAGTTCGGGCAATCCCTCCAGCACATGCAAATGTTTGGGAAGACCGGCTGGCGTACGAACTGTCAGCCCCAATCCGGCATCCACGGCGGCCCATACCCCGCTCAGGCTAGGACTGGTGAAGACGGAGCGCCAGGGGATTCCCGCGCGATCCAGCGCATTTGTCGCAGCCGTCCGCATGAGGCACGGCGCATCGAGCGCGACAAGCGGCAGAACGTCGCCGGTAACGGAATAACGCTCCTCGGCTCGTCCGATCCAACACATCGGAAACTCGGCGACGAATTGACTGTGCGGCGTGTCAATTCCCGAATCCCAGGCCAATGCGAGATCGAGACGCGCACTGCGGACGAGATCGAGGAGCTGCACGTTCCGCGCCACCTGCGCTTCGATGTGCACACGCGGATGCGCCCGGGCGAACCCGCCCAATGCCGCGCTGAGCAGATGCTCGCTGAAGTCCTCCTGCAGACCGAGGCGCACGCCTCCTTGCAGATCAGCGCTTTGAACAGCGGTCGCGGCTTCATCGTTCAAATCAAGCAGTCGTTTGGCATAGCCGAACAGGGTCTCGCCGGTCGGCGTCAGCGCCATGCCACGTCCGGATTTGCTCAAAACGGGAATGCCGACTTGCACTTCGAGTTTTTTGAGTTGGGCGCTTACCGCCGATGTGGAGCGCCCAAGACGGTCGGCGGCTTCCGCAAAGCTGCCGAGTTCGGTACCAAGGACGAAACTGCGCAGCACATCGAGGTCGAATGTCAGCCGGCCCATCTCAACAATCCACTTTTTTGGTATTAATAGTTCTAAATTTCCTGATTTTATGGACGATCATTCGCTGCTAGCGTTTCCTCGTCAAGTCTTTTCACCTGAGGAAAGCACCGATGAACACGACACCAAGCTATGGACAGCGCGGATTCGGCGACGACGCCCGCAAGCTGGCGAACCTCACGGATGACGTCCTGTTCGGCGACATCTGGGAACGCTCCGAACTTTCGAAACGCGACCGCAGCCTCATCACCGTGGCGGCACTGGTCGCCATGTACCGCCTGGAGCAAATACCATTTCACCTCGATTTTGCTCTGAAAAATGGCGTCACCAGGGAAAGCCTGGTCGAGACCATCACCCATCTCGCCTTTTACGCGGGCTGGCCTGCCGCCGCCTCGGCGATCGCGCTGCTGCGGTCGGTTCCACTCGCCACGAATGGGAGTCTTTAGAATTATGCCTTACGCCCGAATTTCCATGATCAAGGGAAAGTCGCCCGAATACATTCGCGCACTCTCTGATAACCTCCATAAGGCCCTGGTCGAACACTTCGATGTTCCGGCGAATGACCGTTTTCAGGTCATCCACCAACTGGAACCGGACGAATTGGTCTTTGACCGCCATTATCTCGGCGGCCCGCGCAGCGACGACTATGTCCTGATCGCCATTACCGCCGGCCGGCCACGTAATCGCCAAACCAAGAAGGCGTTTTACCGGAGCCTTGCCGCATTGCTGGAGAGTTCCCCCGGCATCCGACCCCAGGACGTGATGGTGGTGATCAGCACGACCGAAGCCGAGGACTGGTCCTTTGCCGATGGCGTCGCCTCAATGATCACCGAAAACTAATGGACGGAGAAACGGCCATGCTGGCGATGCAGTACAATTTCAGGCTTCCGACGGACTACGACATGTCGATCGTCCGGCAACGGATCGCCGCCAAGGGACCACGACATGGACCATGGTCCGCTTCCGACTGTGGACAGAGTGGCATGAGCGATTCGATCGGGCCGGGCTACAGGTCTATGACATCGGTCATCTTTCAATCCCGGCTGGGGCGCCGCACAATGACGCAAAGGGACGTTCAGTCTAATAGCCGCGCTGCCGATCGACCAATCCGGCGACCGCTTCACCGGCTTCCAGGCGACGAATATTGTCGACGACTTGGCGTACCGATGGGCCAGGCAGCGTTTCCGCCGCCACATGCGGCGTGATCCGGATCTTCGGATGCTGCCACAGGGGACTTTCGGCGGACAAAGGTTCTTTGGGAAAAACGTCGAGAAGGGCACCACGGAGATGCCCGGACTCAAGCAATTCGACCAGAACATCCAGGTCAAGCTGGTCCCCTCGCCCACCATTGATAACCGACGCCCCCGCCGGCAATCGGCTCAAGCGATCCCGATTCAGAAGCCCCCTGGTCGCCGCCGTCGACGGCAAGACATTGACCAAGATGTCGGTTTGGCGCAGCAACGCGTCCAAAGCCTCGTCTCCGGCGCGACAATCGACGCCGGGGACCGCCGCAACGCTTCTGCTCCAACCCGACACCGCATAGCCCAACCCGGCCAGGGTTCCGGCCACCGCACCGCCAATGCGGCCAAGACCCAGCACCGTCACCCGCGTCTCATCGGCGGGGCGCACCGGCTGTGGACGCCAAAGGCCGCTCGCCTGCTGTCGTTCGTAGAGATCTAGATTGCGCTGAAACCGCAACACGCCCGAAAGCACATATTCGGCCATTTGCTGGGCCATGCCGGCGTCAGTCAGACGAATCAACGGCACGGACAGCGACAAATCGTCGCGCTTGAGGAACCGATCGACACCGGCGCCGAGCACGAAAACCGCACGAGGCTCCGGAAGGAGACGAAAGAACTCCGTCGGTGGATTCCACGCGGCGGCGTAATAGGCACGCCCCGGTTCCGGCATCGCCGGCCACGGGCGCACGTCGAGTTCCGGCGCGGCTTCGGCGAACAACGTGCACCAACGCTCGACATCGTCAGGCATATAGAGGGCAAGCGAATGATGCCGGTTCATAATAATGTTACATCCTTTTTCACGCCAAGAATGCTCAAGATGCCGACAGCCGCATCGCCGCGCAAGCGAAGGGTACGATTGCCGCGGCATGACGTCGCGCTTGACGTGGCGCCCCAAACCAACGAATGCTCAAGCTCAATTCCGTTCCGGAGGACAGGTTGGCCCATCTTGTCGCAGCATTCCTGGGCGTCTTCATTGGCCTCTTTCCCATCGTCAATCCTTTGGGTATGGCGCCCATTTTTCTGCGTCTCACCACCGGTTCGACCGAATCGGTTCGGGCCGCCCTGGCCAGACGGGTCGCCATCGGCGGGCTGGCGCTGATGGTCGCCTCGCTGTTCGTCGGATCCCACATCCTGGCCTTTTTCGGCCTGACCGTCGGCGCCGTGCAAGTAGCCGGCGGATTGGTCGTCATGGCCGCCGGATGGCGTCTTTTGCAGCAAGGCGATGACAGCAAGGAGCGCGAACAGCAGTCTCGGGTTCCCGACGATGTCATGCTGACCCGCGCTTTTTTTCCTCTGACCATGCCGTTAACGGTGGGTCCGGGCACGATCTCGGTGGCGATCACCTTGGGTGCCAAAAGCGCCGGCTCGGGCCATCTTGTTGTCGAAATCGTGGGCGCTCTGCTCGGCACCGTCGCCGTCGCCGGCAGCATCTATTTGAGTTATCGCTTCGCCCATCGATTGTTGTCCGTGCTGGGGGAAGCCGGTCTTGACGTTTTCCTTCGTCTCTCGGCCTTTATCCTCTTTTGTTTGGGCGTGCAGATCGTTTGGAACGGTTATGGCGCGCTGACGGCATTGACGCTCGGCTGATCGGCGTTTTTCTCCGTTGTGGCCTGCAAACCCAGCAACAACTTGCGAACTCTGATTTTTTGGCGTTCTCCGTCAGGATCGGCCGCGAGCTTTTCGATGCATGAGGCACGGGCGAAATCGGACGAAAGGTAGCGCATGCGCGGCTTGGGATCGTGCATTGCTTGCAGCACAATCTCGGCGACTTGCTCAGGGAGTTGGGAATTCGCGAAGGATCCTTCATTTTGAAGCGCCTGCAGGTTTCCCCAGATGATTGGGGCATAGTCCGCACTGATCTCGCCCAGAATATTTTGCACAAACTGGGGCGTAACCGCCGCTAGCGCCGCGTCGTTTCCCGCTGGCGAGACGGTCCCCGCGCTCAGATCATGCACGATACGGCTAATGAAGTTGGTCTGAATGTCGCCGGGTTCCACGAGCGAACAATGAATGCCGAAGTAAGGCTCAAGATAGGTTGCCAGACCTTCCATCAGGCCCTCGATAGCAAATTTCGCCGCACAATAGATCTCGTTGGTCGGACGCCCAACCAATCCAGCCACGGAACTAATGGTGATGATATGTCCGCTCCGGCGCTCTCGCATATGGGGTAACACCGCTTGAATGCAGCGCATGACCCCAAAACTGTTTACATCAAAACTCTCGAAGATCTGCTCCTCTGTCGCCAACTCAAGAAATCTCGTCATGCCGAAGCCGGCATTATTCACCAAGATGTCGATCCGGCCATGCGCCTCCAATGTTCTGGCGACACATGCGTCGATGGATGGACGATTTTGCACATCGAGTTCGTCCACAGTCATGGACACGCCCGCTTCCCGTGCTTGTGCCAACAGCGCGTGAGCTTTCTTTTCCGGATTGCGCATCGTGGCAACCACGGTGAAGCCATCCTTTGCGGCACGAATGGCGGTATTCAACCCCAGGCCGGAGGAGGTGCCCGTTATAAGAACAACCTTGTTTGTCGTCATGATTACATCCATCTTGTTAATGGAATGAACATTCATTCCGCGTATCGGCAAAAAAATTACCTGCGAACGGCACTCCACACGGCGTGTGCCGCCTGCCGACGCCTCTCTTCCGTCATATCCAACACGCCCGCCAGATGCCGTTTTGCCAAAGACGAAATGGAGCCCGTCAGAATGGCGAAAACCATTTCGGAAGGAAGATCCTGCACCAGTCCGTCGCACACCGCCTGATCAAGCGCGTCTTTATAGTCCTGCAGAACTCTGGCACCAGCAGCCCGAGTAATGTCAGTAAGGTACGGACTATCACAATATTGTTCTGCAAAACTAAATTCTTGAGGGTGCGAAATATAAAAATTAAACATGTTTATCCACACACGTTTAAATAGAATTTCGAATGGCATTTCCGGAGTTATATCCTGCCCCATCCCCTCATGAATATGACCTTTAACCTCCAGATACAACTGATTAAGAAGGTCTTCCTTGTTCTTGAAATAGCGATAGACCGATCCGGCCCCGACCTTGGCCTTCTCGGCAATCTGCGATACGGGAGTGGCGTGAAACCCCTGTTCGGAGATCAACTGCAACGCGGCTTGAAATATGGCAGCCCGCTTGTCCATCTTTATGGATACGGAATGATCATTCATTCCGAATGATAGCAAGCCCTCTCGCATCTGACAAGCATGCATGGTGATGCATGGTGATGACGTCATCCGGTCTCCACGGCAAGACGCTCCAGCCCTTCGCGATCCAACCGATAAGGCAACCAATTGTCCAACGGCGAAAATCCAAGAGCAGCGTAGAAACGCCGTGCGCCGTCGTTCCAGGCCAAAACATTGACATCCATACGGCAGCACCCTCGCGCGGCGGCTAGGCGGGCCACCGCCGCCATCAAAGCCCGACCGGCGCCGCACTGGCGAAACGTCGTTTCGACAAAGAGATCGTGGACCATCAAGGTCGGCGCCGCCGCCCAACTGGAATAGGCCTGGTAAAAGATCAGCAACCCGCAGGCTTGGCTTTCGGTTTCCGCCAGCAACACTTCGAAGCGAGGATGCTCACCGAAGGCATCAGCGCGGATCGCCTCTTCGGTCAGATGAATACCCTCGGACGCTCGCTCGAAAGAAGCCAATTGCGTGAGCAGCGTGAGAATTGCAAAAGCATCGCTCGGCACAGCGGAACGAACAGTGATAAGAGACGTCATGAGCCCTCGGAATAACGGTTTGATGCAAAAAAAGAAACTCTATCTCCAATATGCCGCACTGCCCTTCCGGAAGGAACGGGGTGAACTCTTTGTCATGCTGGTGACCTCCCGCGAAACGAAACGCTGGGTCCTTCCGAAAGGCTGGCCGGAAAAAGATTTGAAGCCCTATCAAGTGGCGGAAACGGAAGCGTTCGAGGAAGCCGGCCTGAAGGGCGACGTCGCCAAAACGCCGATTGCCGCCTTCGAATATGGGAAAGTGATCGATGCCAAGCGAACGGTCAAATGCCTGGTCGACGTCTTTCCACTGAATGTTCGACGAGAACTCGACCACTGGCCGGAACAGCATCAGCGCCAACGGGCCTGGATGCGCCCCGAGGACGCCGCCGCCGCCGTCGCCGAAAAAGGCTTAAAACGGCTCCTCCTGGCTTTTGCCGCCGACCCCAGTCAGGCCGACTTCGCCGACTGAGCAAAACCTTAAGTCAGATCGGCCGGCGCGGTGTCCCAACAGCGCAAACAGGCCTCGCCATCCTGGCAATCGATGACCCCCAGATGGCCGGTTCCCATTTTAAAGCTCTCGCGTTGCGCCATCGGCGCCAGCAAAACACGCGGCAGAAACCGTAAAATCCCGTTGCTGCTGACGATCAACGGGCGTCGATGGCCACCGGGGGTCAATCTGTCGACGGCAAACTGGCCGATGGCAGCCTGAACATCGGCCTGGCGGCTCACCCAACCGGCCGTCTCAGGCCAGCGGTCAAACCTGTTCCAAGCGTCCATTGCCGCAAGCGCCGCCGGATCGTCCTTAGCGATTTCGTCATTGGTCCGCCCGGCCCAGCGGCCATAGTCCAGTTCATCAAGACGCGAATCGATGATCGGAGCACCCAGCCCCAGGGTCTCGGCGATGATCTCGGCAAACCGCCGGGTTCGTTTTAACGATGCCGCGTAAATGGCGTCTGGGATCAAGTCGGCGGATCGCAAAGCGCATGCCACCGCCGCGGCCTGTGCCAACCCTTTTTCGACCAACGGCAGGTCCGTCTCACGACCGACCCAAACCACTTTGTCCCCCGGATTGAAGGTATTGCCGTGGCGCGCGAAGAGGATTTCCATGTCTTAGCCCCCAGCCCCGCTCTCGACCAATTCGCCTTCACGCGCGATGATCGCCTCGACGAAGGGAATGTCCTCCGGCGAATCGACCGATCCGTGAGTCCGCCCCCGATAGTCCACCACCACCACCTTGATCGGGATACCGTTTTCCAGAGCGCGCAATTGCTCCAATTGTTCGGCCGATTCGAGCGGCGATTGCGGAAGTTGGGAAAGACGGTCGAGAATGTCGCTGGAATAGCCGTAAATGCCGATATGCCGGTGAACCGGAGACATTTCCCCCTCTCGTTTGCGCAAGAAAGGGATGATCGCCTTCGAGAAATAGAGAGCGCGGCCGAATTTATCCATGGTGACCAAGGTTCCACTGGTCGGGCTTTGCCTCTTCAAGGCTTCGATTTCTGCGACCTGCGTCCAACTGCAGTGAACGGCCGCCGTTACCATGCCAACCGAGGAATCGTCATGAAAGGCGTCGACCAGTCCTTGCACCACCCAAGGCGGCGTCAGAACGGCGTCGCCTTGCAAATTGATCACCGCATCGGGTCGCTTCGGCATCAGCGCCAAAGCGGCATGCACCCGATCGGTCCCGGTCGCGCAATCCGGCGACGTGAGGATGGCCGGCGCGCCAAATGTGGCGGCATGGTCGGCAACCCTTTGGTCATCGGTTGTAATATAGACCGCGCCAACGCCATTGACCGCCTTGGCGATACGCCATACGCGCTCCAGTAGACTGCGGCCGGCGATAACCGCCATTGGCTTTCCGGGAAGCCTGCTGGAATTGAAACGGGCGGGAATGACAATGGCGACATCCATGATCGGTGCCAACTCCTGTAATGCATGACCCCCCTCTCATGACCGGGTCTTGATCCGGCTTCAAGGACTTTCACGCGTCACCCTTGGGAACCGCGTGGCAATGGCCCATTTTAACGACGACAAACGCGCCACTTGACCCGTCGCAAAACGTTCGGAATAGTGCATTCTGGAAATTGGGATGCTCTTTTCCGAAGAATGGCGGATCGGCATCGGCCGAGACGGGACAACCCTCCGCTCAAGTGCCGGGCGCGGCCAGCGATCCGTCAATCCAAGCCGAGCATTCGCGGAATGCCTTCGAGCGTCTCGTTTCTCATATCCGCACCAGCTTAAGAGAGCCCATCGTGCAGTCAAAGATGAACAAAAGCGGAGAGGTGATCGAACTGCTCCTCGAAGGGCGATTCACTTTTGCCGACCATGAATCCTTTCATCGCCTTATCGACGAATTGGGCAATAGCCGGCCGAGCCATTGCATCATCGATTTGTCGTCGGTGACTTATCTGGATTCGGCGGCGGTCGGAATGTTGCTGTTGATGCGCGAACGCCTCGACCACGGCAAGATCGTCTTGAAGGGGGGCAGCCCCTCGATCAAGGAACTGATCCGCATCGCCAAACTGGGAACCCTGTTCGAAATCGCCGACTGACGCTTGGCGCACCATAGAGGGCAATCGGGGATCCCCGATTGCCCTCTTGTCGATTACGGGTCACAGGCGAAGGATCTCACCGGATGACAAGTGGAACCACGACGGAAAGCCCGGGCGCCGGCACCATCATCACCGGGGGTGGCGCGTAAATGGCGCGCGGGGGTGGCACGACATAGACGGGCGGAGGGACATAATAGTGGCGCTGTTCCCAGCGCTCACGCTCCCAACGCTCATGATCCCGATACCCCCGCTCCTCATGACGCTCCCATCCGCGTTCGCGGTGCTCACCGCCATCGCGATGCCACTCATCGGCCTTCGCAGTCCCGATTGCGGACCCCGTCGCGAAAAGGCCGAGGGCGCACAAAAGAACCGCTTTCTTCACCAATCCACTAATTTGGTATTTCATCTCTGTCTTCATATTGCCCCTCCTTGTTGGGGGCGGCAGACGCGAAGGCGACTGCAAACGCTGTTGATCCATTATTTTCGAACAGCCGCAACATCTTGTTTGTGCTGGCGGAAGACGGCATCAGCCAACTTCTTCTGATCGTCCGACATGGTTTGATAAAGAACTTCGAAGGCGTCGGCCAATTTCTCTGCCGCCTTGGCATGAGCCGCCGATATTGCTTGATAGGCGCGAAGATCCTCGATGGCGGTCATATCCTTTTCGTTCTTTCGTTTTTCCCGCACCATCGCTTCGATCGCCCTGGCGTTGCCACGCATCACCCGCGCCACGCCTTCCCACTGCCCGGCCTGGGCTTCGCTGATTTGCAGCTTGTCATGCAAATCGTGAATGCGCGCCTCCAGCGGATCGACTTGCCCCGACTTGGACGCCGCGGTCGCCGATTGCTTGGCGGCCACAGGCTCACCACCGGCCGCCAATGCCGGAGCGACAAGGCATGTCAAAAGAACACCGCCGGCCACAATCGACCCACCCAACGAACGGAAAAACGATCGGTCACGCTCAAACATCTCTTCAATCCCCTATTCCCAAAAACGCCGCGCCGGCGAAAACCCCGCCGCAAAACGTTAAGCTCACACACAATATCGCGAAGAATTGTGAAGATCGTTGGGCAACCATACAGATTGTCCGACCAGATTTCGTCACAATTGGTACGCTCCGATCTTGCCGGCATTCTGATAACGGCTCTTTAATGACGGACGCAAGGGCTGAGATAAGGAACGACGCGACGAATGGCCAAAAAGACACGCGCCACTTTGGCAATGGAGAAAAGCGGAAAACCTTTCGAGATCCTCGACTATCTCTACGATCCCGACGCGCCTTCGATCGGCCGCCAAGCCGCGGAAGCGCTCGGCCTGCCGCCTTCGATGGTATTCAAAACCCTGATGCTGGAGGCCGGCGGTGAAATCTGCGTCGCCCTGTTGCCATCGGATCGGGAATTGAATCTCAAGACTCTCGCCACCATCGCCGGCAAAAAATCAGCGGCGATGCTGCGCCCCGCCGACGCGGAACGGATCAGCGGCTACCATATTGGTGGCATCAGCCCTCTCGGTCAGAAAAAAGCATTGCGCTGTTTCGTCGACGAGAGCGCGCTCGCCCTGCCCTTCATGGTCGTCAATGGCGGCCAACGAGGCTTACAGATCAAGGCGTCTCCCGGCGACCTGATTGCTGCGCTTGGCGCGCACACAGCGCCGCTGGTCGGCAAGGACTGATCTTTCAAAGCCGTCTGCCGGGAACAAGACCTGTCGCGCGAACAGCGGATGACCTCGGGCACAATTTTACTTGAAAGCGATATCGTTTCGATATATATTTTTCTACATCAAGAAGATTGGAGAACAATTCCATGATCGTTGCGTTTGCCCAAACCAAGGGCGGCGTCGGCAAAACCACATTGGCCGTCAATCTCGCTGTCGAACGTGTCATCCGCCAACACCGCGACGTTTTGTTGGTCGATGCCGACGAACAGGGGACGGCCACGGATTTCGCCAGCCTCCGCGGCGAACGCTTGGGAAGCACCGGCTTTACCTTGGTACAACTGACCCGCGGAACGACCGTGCGGACACAAATTCTGGCATTGAAAGAGAAATTCGACGACATCATCATCGATGCCGGAGGCCGTGACAGCGGTGCGCTCCGCGCGGCCTTGACGCTCGCCGACATCGCCATCGTGCCGTTCCAACCACGGAGCTTCGATGTCTGGACCCTCGAAAAAGTCGCCACTTTGGTTGGCGAGGCGAAACTGATCAACCCGCGCCTCAAAGCCTTTGCCGTCATCAATTGCGCCGATCCGCAAGGCCGCGACAATGAGGCCGCCGCCGAGGCTCTCGCTGAAAATGAGGAAATCGCCTATCTCGACAGCCCCGTGGGACGCCGCAAGGCCTTTCCCAATTGCAACGCCATCGGCCTGTCGGTTCTCGAAGCCTCCCAACCGGATATCAAAGCCTGCCAGGAATTGGAACGTCTCGCCGATTTTTTAGACACCCTCAATCCCATCAACAACGGAGATTAATCCCATGACCATCACGAAAAAGCCGGCGCGCGGCAAAAAGACGGAAGAAAAGCGCGACGCCATCGCCACCGCCTTCATCCAAGCCGCCGAACTGCGGGCACAAACAGAAACCGCCGTGCCGCCGAAGCCCGAGAAATCAAAGACGGAAAAGGCCGAGGCACCAGCCAAAGCCGAAAAAACCACCAAGGTCAAGAAACCTGCCCCAAAAAAGATCGCCGACGAAGCTGCCACTCCGGTAGAAGAGACGGATACGAAAGAAAAGAAATCAAAAGACAAAGGAAAGAAGAAAAAGAACAAGAAAAAGGAAGCCGTGATCATCCGCTTCGAGGACGCCCAGCTCGCCGAGATCGATTCCAATGCCGATGCTCTCGGGCTGTCACGCGCCGCCTGGGTCCGCATGGTGGTTTCGCAAGCTTTGGCGAAGTCCTGATCGCAGGGTGCGAGAGCAGATCCCAATCATTCGGGATCTGCTCTCGCATGGTGTGTTGTTGAAAAAGATCCGCGTTTTCAAGGGGCTCAAGCACCGCTCGGGTTTGCGTTGGCAACTTTCACCGAAGAGACAATAACCGACATAAAAATAGTTGTATTATTCAAAAAATTTTCATAATCCATTCTCTCATTGGTTAAATTTTAGTGGCAGATCGTCTGGCCTATTTACGATAGCCCAGCCTCATATTAATTCTCAGCCCATCAAAAACGACTGAGAGAATATGAATGTTTCGCCTGAAGACCATTGAGTCCTTCATGGATCATGTGGAGGATTTCCACTCGCTCTCCTGCGCAATCGTCGAAGACGTGGTCATGCCCAGCGCGCGGTTGCCCGACATGACCGACGGGACCTTTCTCCGCTGCGATTTCCATGGCGCCATCATGCCGGACGATCTGGAAAATGGATTGTTCGTCGATTGCCGCATGGACGGCTTGCGCTTCCGCCGCGCCAATCTTTTCAATGCTCGATTTGTTCGTTGCGATTTCTCGCAAAGCCAATTCCTCGAATGCGACCTGTCGGCCGCTCAGTTCGAAGAGTGCCGGCTGGCCAGCGCGGCGTTTTCCGACTGCGATCTGGAGGCCGCGGACGTCGTCATGCCGTTTTGTCCGAACGACTTAACTCAATAAGCGACTTTCAGGGTCAGAAAATAGCTGGTCTCGACCCTTTGCGCCGGAACGTCGTGATAGGGCCAAAGATTCTCGGCAGTCAGTTCGACGCTGACGGCTTCGATCGGGCGCCAGGCGATATGCGGCGACAAACCGACATGACCCTTGATATCGACCACCGAGACGACCGGAGGCACGCCCGCTTTGATCAGCGTCGCTTTGGTTGCCGAGGTATAGAAAAGGTAAAGGTCCGTCGTCCAATCACCCCACCCATAGCCGAGATTGACGTTCGCCTTATTGACCGGCGAGGCATCGCGCATCCCCCAATCGTAATGTTCGTGAAGCCGCTGGTAGGTGTAGTTTCCGCCCCAATTCCATCCCTCTCGCGCCTTAGCCCCAAGACTCAATTCCAGGCCATTGGTCACCGACCCGGTCGAATAGGCAACCACTTGGCTCGGCTGATAATTGACCAATGTCGTCCGCGTTCCGATGTGCTTCATCGTCATGTCGTGGAAAACATTGAGTCGCGCCGTCGCACCCAAATCGCGAATCTCGTGGTCCCAAGCCGCCTGATAACCATAGACGGCTGAGGCGGAAAGGTTGGGATTGCCGTAGAAATTCAGTCCGTAATATTGCCGTTGATAACGCCCGAGCTCTCCCAAATTCATCAATGATGGCAGCTTCAGACCCCGCGAAAGAGAAAAACGCAGTTTGTCGTCATCGCTGATCGACTTGAGCAGCGATGACGTGGCGCTGACCCCCATGTCGGCGCGATCGAAGTCCGCATTGCTATAAAGATAATCGGGCGAGGCCCCGTGTCCGCTCCGTCCGAGCTTGAAATAGTCATAGCGAACGGCGTTGACCACCGAAAGAGACGGCGAGAAGCGATGCTCCCACATGGACGACCCGGCCAACAGGTCCCCCGTCAACACCCCACCCGTCACCAAAGGCGCGTCCAGCCGATCGTGCCGGGCATCGACCGCGAAACGAAAACTGTCGTTGCCTCCGATCTTGAAGAGATCCGAAACCTGGACCGCCGCCGTTTGGTCATCCATCGCGAAAGAACCGATCGGTTGCGACCGAACCGTGGGCAAATCGACGTCGCTAAAGGACGCGATGGCGCTGACTTGACCGAGCGCGGTTTCGGCCGTGTAGCCGGCCTTGACCGAATCGCTTTTGATTTTGGCATCAAACAACAGAGAGCTGGAAATCAAGCGCTGGTTGGTATCGGTATGAGACGCCTCAAGGCTAAGACGGCTATCGTCGGTGAGCGAAGCGCGAGCATCGAAGGATAGGGCGCGGCGGTTGGGATCTTTCGCATAGGACAGATTGTCCGGAGTCTTGTAGGCGATACCGCTGTCATGGGCATGGTCGTCGGCGACCGTCAGACGGATGCCCGCTCCCTCGCCCAATGACTGGGTTGTTGTCGCGGCCAGATCTCGAAGCGCGTGATTTCCGACGCGCGCCCGCGCCATATTGACCTTGTCATCGACAGGATCGAAGGTGACGATATTGATCACGCCATCGACGGCGTTGAAGCCATAAAGCGCACTTTGCGGGCCACGAATCACTTCAATCTGACGGATTTCCTCCAACTCGACGGGAAGAGCCGACCAGAAGACCTCGCCAAAACCATCGAAATAGACCTGCCGGCCATTGATCAAGACCATGATCCGGCTGGTCAAAGGCTGGATATAACCGCCGATTCCGACGTCCGCCGCGTTCGCGGACTCTCGGATGACGTCGACGCCCGCCAACCGCCGTAGCAACGTCGGAATATCACGGGCACCGGACCGCTGAATGTCCTGGGCTGAAATCAGATCCATCAGAACCGCCGATTCCGAGACACGCTCGGGCTTTCCGGTGGCGCTCATGGTGACGGGCTCGCCGAACAGGGCCTCATAGCCGTCGTAATCGAAC
>Ga0209415_10001919_pt1 | contig 39358 bp, 27 predicted proteins | sample PeaSoiSIISIP2007_FD_187696 | JGI IMG/M metagenome (GOLD analysis project Ga0209415, IMG submission 187696) | Peat soil microbial communities from Weissenstadt, Germany - SII-SIP-2007 (SPAdes) (version 2) | ecosystem: Environmental > Terrestrial > Soil > Wetlands > Peat | place: Germany...
CCTGGGCAGCCGTCGGCATCCCCCTTGCCTGGGGCATCTGGATCACGCTGGCAAAGGCTCTCGTGCTCTTCCAGTAGTGCCCGCATTGCCGAGTAGATGGGCTCGCTCTTTGCCTTTGGCAGCACCGTATATAGATCGATATCCCTCAAGCTCCTTGGTGGTCGCTTAAGAAGCTTCGACGATTAGAGCGACCGGGATGGGTTGGCCAATCTACGCCGCGGCAGAGCGATCATTACAACTCAGACTGGCGCTATGCAAACCTACCGCCGCCGACTTGTGAAGGTCGGCGTGCTGGCTTGAGCGGCCGGCTGGGTAAAAGCAATGGCCTTTTGGCTCTACATGATATAAGTCTTTGATCTAAAACGCTTTACCTGTTCCCAGGTCCATCTAACAGAACGACTTTCCGCGCCGTCGGTCGTCGACGAGGTGGCGCGCGCTGATCAAGCTGACGCACCGCCGCGCCTCTCGTGTGGGATGAACTCGCACGAACGGCGTGTGGCAATGGTAGAGGGCGGACATGCGGACCTCATCAGAACTTCACGTTGAGCCGTGCCTCCGTCTTGAAGTCGTATACCGGATATTCCTTGACCATAGGCACGCCAACCTCCAGGGACAGAACCATATTCTTGGCCATCTCGCGGCCGATCATCGCGTCAAACGGTAGAAACAGCCGCCCCGTCTGACCGGTGACCGGATCGCCGTAGTTCACCCGGATGTCCGGACTGGGATAGAATGTGAAGAACCAGTCGTTCGGCAGACCGATATTTAAAGTAGGCGCGAATTGCAGGTTGCTGATATCTTTCTTCGACGGATTGCCGGCGAAGCTCACGTCGTAGCGCAGCAGGGGCACGAAATAACTTTCGGAGCCGATTTCCGGCAACATGTACCGGACGGCAAATCCTGGCATGATCTGCCACTTCCCGCTGCCGAGATCGTCCGTACCCGTCGGGGCGATAAGCCGCGCGCCGACACCGGCACCCCAACGCGCGTCGATCTCATGCACCAGCGCCAACTGCAAATCGGCGTCGCCCAGCCCGAACTGATAGTCCGCGTCTGGGTTGTCGGGCGTAATAGGATTTTTCGCGAGGAACGGTAGGTCGGTGCGTAGAGCAAGCGCCCATTGCGGCGCTAAATCGATCCGTTGATCCGCGCGCAGCGTCGTGATGTCGCTGGTGACCTGACGGGTGGTCCCCGGCGCGCCGCCGCTGCCCGGCGTGGTCTTGTACTCAAAGCGAAGCTGGAAAAGGCTCAGTGGGCGGGTGAAATCCTGATCGTTGTATTCCGCATCCTCCTCGGTGCTTGTCTCTTGCGACGCGGGGGCCTCCTGTTGCTGAGCGGAATCCGTTTCTTGCGAAGCGGCCATCGCGCCGTTTGGCGTGATGAAGCAGAGCGCTACCGCTCCCGCGATGTGACACGCTACCGCAACACCAAGATCAAACTCCTTGCATTTCATCCACGCCTCTCAGTGATACGACAAGAACGGACCGCGTGACAGAGGAGCCCGAGGCACATTGGCGACCGCAAAAGTCAGCACGACCGTTGTCCCTCCCACAAGTCACTTTCTGGCACGTTGAAGATCAATTACCAAAGTTTCCATGACGTTCAGTCGTTTTCAATCATCACCTCGGATGCCAGAGCGCGCTGCTGCGGCAACAATACGCGAGGCGATTGGCAGTGGATGTTCGTATGGCTTGGCGTGCGCTGCGGCGATGAACGCAAGCAGCGCGAAGGCGGCCCCGGTTGCGGTCAGGAGGTGAACCGCCGCGGCGAATAGGCGTGTGATCTTGCGGCCTTTATGTTCAGCTGGATGGAGCGGAACAGCCAGTCGGCAGTCGCGGCGGGTGGAAAAGCGCCCTTAGCCCTCGTCGGCTTCCTAGAAGCAGTCGAAGGCCGTGCTGGCTTGGACGAAAACGGCAGAAGGCAGCTTATCGAGGCAGCGCGCTTCAGACAACTCTTGGAGCCAAATCAGGCCACCATGCCTCCACGCGGCTCGTGACATTGTCACAACAGAACAGCCAGTCGGGCGCGGAATCGGGCGCTTCCATGGACGTCGTGGCTAACTTTGGAGTAGCCGAAGGTGGCTAGGGTCTGTGCGCTTTCGAGCCGGTTGCGGCCGTTGTATCGGCCCATTCCAATTGACGAGTGTTCCGAAGATTTGCTGTCTGATGGTTGGCGACTTTATGGCCAATTGCGACGTCAAATGGCGAGCAGCCGGCCGGTCCGGTTGAGTCCGTTCAACCGGGGGGTTCCCAACGATCTATACTCAAGACTCAAGCGCGCATGTCGAACATGTCGACGCGGTGCTCCGACGCGCGTAATGCCCTTGCCGTTATAATCTGTCGTCGTTGACCGCTTGGCGCTGCGCTTGGGACACTCAGCGAGAGGCTGCTCGCCGCTCCGTAAAGGACGCCGGAGCGTTATCGGGAGCAAATCAAGGCAAACGTTTCACTTCAGCGAAGCCGTGGTGAGGCCATCGTCTCAACCTTGGCCTTTGCCTGTCGCCCTTAGTCTTAACGCGCATCGAACGGGTGAGCTGAGGCGCCACTTGAGCAAAAGGCTATCATTCAGACCTGCGTCTGCGGACCGAGGTGCATCCCCCCTGGTTAAGCGTGTTGAAGGAGCCGACATTGCACGGTGCGACCCCGCCAAATCATGTTGCCAAACATTGCCCAAGTATCTCCATAACATGGTCTTTCCAGAACATGGACACTTTCGCCTCCGAGCTCTCAGTGGCTAAACGGATAGTAGCGGAACGAAACGAAGACCATGTTGTCATCGGTGGTTGGGCTTTGATTAACACCAAATTTAGCAACATCACCCTCGAACAACTGGCGCTGTGTATAGGAGTACTGCACGCCCCAATTGAGAGTTCCAGCTGGGCCCTTATAAAACCTCTCCCAGAAACCTCCCGTAAGCTGCCAAATATTTTCATTTACACCGGTGCAAGTCGCGGCAGCCGAATTTTCTATGTTGCAGCCGGCATTGTCGACTCCTGTTGAAATGCCGTACCCGAATGTGCCGTTATCGAAGGTCGTCTTAAATGCTCTCTCGTAGCCGCCATAGAAATAGACATCCCAGTTTGGGGTCGGATGCGCGACGGCACCAGTCAATCCTTGGAACATCTCAATAGGCTTTGGCTGACCAAACTGGTCGGTCGTGACGTCGTTAAATTGACCCGCACCATATTGCCCGATCCCGCGGCCCCAAAGCGCGCTACTCTGGAGATCGAGCCATTTCGGTATGACTGGTAGAATGAAGTTTCCACCTACGCCGCCGCCCCAAGCATAGTCATTTTGAGGCTGCTGCGCTACCACCGCCAGGTCCTGGGCTCGCGTTTGAAAGAGTCGTGCGAGACCGAAAGCCTCGTAATGGCCCCAACCCGGATCGAGCGCCCCCTTGAGTACGAAGTCGGGCGCATTATCAATAGAGTACTTTGCACAGTTCGACCCCGCACCAGCGTTGGGATTACCAGCGGGAGTTGGGGAGAAACAGTTGCCATTGTTGAGCGTGCCTCCGCCTGAGCCAAGGCCGGGGGTGGTGTTAACGAATTCGGTTATACCAGTTGCCTGTGCACCGCCAAAGCTCGCTTCTGGCGCTTCGAGCGATACGCCCACGGACAGTGCGGGGCTGAACGTCTTGGTCAATCGCACCTGTGGAACACGCCGCCAATTGAAGCCAGGAACGTATTGGGCGTCGATGGTTAAGGGAATATTTTCGTCGCGTGGCACGAGGCCATCCTTGAAGCCGGTGACCAAGCTCCAAGCTTGGCCGGCTTCAAAATGCCAACCGGTCGACCGATCCACGGTTAGATAGGCCTGCCTCAATCTTGGTGAGTAGCTGTTACTTTCACCGTTATTGGCAATTGTGCTAACACCTAGAAAGTCACCCTCGAAATATGCGGCAAGATTCGTGTCCGGATTCGCCATGCCTTGCACCAAGAGGGAAAGCCGGCTCTGGCGCGCTGACTCATGGAATTCACTCATATGCCCGGAGGGTACCTGTCCGAAGGGGATAGTCGAAAATGACGAGCCAACGTCCGAGGTCTCATTTCTCGAGCGGATGATGGTTGCACCTTCGATGAACCCACCCATCTTGACCGTAATAGCGCCAAGCCTGACCCCACCATCTGGGGCAACTGTCACTACTTGCGAGCCCGGCGGCACGCTCACTGTGTTCACGCCCGGCACGGTCCTGACTTCTGCTTGCACCTGTCTGGTCGCAGACTGCTGCGCAGCGAGTTGTTTCTGAATTGAATTTAACTGCGCTTGTAGGGCTTTGATCTGCTGCTGCAAATCTTGCTGGGAGTCCTGTGCCAGCGCCGGTTCGGCCACGAACAGCAATCCTGCCAACGTGCCCAGTATTACGTGGTATTGGGGTGACATGTACCGTCCTCCTGTCTACACGAGGGGACAGAGGCGCGTCGTATTCTCCCCCCCCAATTTGCGTCTGATGCCAGGTTTAGAGGGCGGTTGTGAACCTTTTCTAACAGCGAACGTACGTAACCGCCTCTCGGGCGCGAAATTCACGGAGTGTGTCTAGCCTGCCACAATATCCCGGGGAACTCGGGAAATGGCTACGGACGTGGCGGCGGCGGAACTGAAAGCCAAGTCTGCCCCGGCTGCGAGAGCCGTCGGAACGTCGCCAGGATAGCGGGTCGTGGTTTGGGAACCGGTGGCAGTGTCTCGTACAGTTCCCAGCCTCCTCCCAGAGCCTTGTAGACTGCAACGAACTGTACGGCGACGGATTGCTTAGCGGTCACGACTTGGTCTTCGAGGCCGTATTCCTCGCGCTGAGCATCCAGCACGTTGAGAAAATCTGTTAGCCCACGTTCATAGCGCTCCTTGGCAAGATCCACAGCCTTCTGGCTCTCGGCGAACGCATCCTCAAGACTGCGCAATTGTTGCAGCGCTGCCCGATAGCGATTGATCGCGGTGTCGACGTCCTCGACCGCTGCCAGAATGGTCTTGCGATAATTCACCAACAGTTCGTAGGCCCTAGCCTCTTGGACGTTGATTAGGGCGTCGAGCTGACCGAAGTCGAGCAGTGGCCAATAGGCTCCCGGACCGACCGACCAGATTGCCCCGTGGAACTGTTTTCCGCCGCTCGACGGGCCGCCTTGCGCACCAACGCCAGCGGTTAAGAGCACCCGCGGAAAAAGATCGGCGATCGACGCACCGACAAGGGCGGTCGCCGAAGCGAGTTCACGTTCGGCCTGCCGAATGTCCGGTCGTCGCCGCAGCAGGTCGACCGGCTGCCCCGGCCGAAGTCGGGCCGAGCTATGAGGTATGTCGCGGGGCCGATCAAGTTCGCCGCTGACCTGGCCGGAATAGGTGCCGAGCAACAACGCGATCCGGCTTTCGGCATCGGAGATGACTGCGATCAGCGCCGGTAACTGTGCTTGGAGCGTTGCCAGTTCCCGCTTGGCCAAGGTAACGTCCAACTCATTCGTCAGTCCTCGATTAAACCGCGTTTGGACGAGGTCCACGGTTTTTTGTGCCACCGCGATGTTCTCATGCGCCACCTTGGCACGGGCCTGGAGGCCTCGCAGCTCCACATAGTTGCGGGCAACGTCGGCCACGACCGTGATCAGCACCGCATTGCGTGCTTCGATGGCGGCGTCGGTATCGTAGCGCGCCGCTTCGAGCTCACGTCGATATTTCCCGAATAGATCAAGCTCCCAGCCGGCGTCGAAGCCGACAACGCGCGTGATCTCCTTGAACCCGGTCGTGTTGACCCCGGTCTCAAGCGACTGCGGGATCCGTCCTTTGAGCGAATCGGTTCCTGAGCCGCGCGCAGCACCGGCATCGGCGTTACCCTGGGGCAGAGCCAAGCCCGCAATAACAAACTCCTGCTCTCTCGCTTGCTGCACGCGCGCTAATGCGATCTCAATGTCTGGATTGGCCAAGATGGCCCGCTCGACGAACGTGTTCAATTCTGGGTCGTTCAGCGTTTGCCACCAGCGCATAATGCTTTCTACCGCGGCTCCGGTTTCGGCTGCACCGAGCTGATGTGACATCTCAAAGTTGATCGGTAGCCGAAAACGGGGCGGCAGATAGTTAGGACCGACGGCGCATCCAGACAGGAAGACAGCGGCACCGATGGCGAGCGCCGACCGGAACATCTGCATCAGCTAGCCCCCCGCACAGGAACCTCGGCTGCCAATTGTACCCCCGCAGCCAAATCGGCCCTGGCTCCTCGAACCTACTTGCGCGCGGTCGGGATCTCCCCTCCGCTTTCCGTTACGGTGACCTTTTCACCGTTGGTTATTTGGTTATTGATATTGAGCGCGACGCGGTCACCTTCCGAAAGCCCGGACGCTATCTCGACAAGATGGCCGTTGTCGCGAGCGATGGTGACGTCGCGGAACTTCACCGTGTCGTCATCCGTGACGACGGCGACCTGGGGACCGCTGGCCCGGAACAGCAGTGCACTCGCTGGCACCTGCACGAAAGTCGTCGGCTTGAGGCTAAACGCCACTTTGACGTACATTCCCGGAATCAGCGCCAAATCGCTGTTGGACAGGTCCACCTCGACGCGAAGCGTACGTGCCCGCGGGTCGATCGATTCACTTGTCCTGGTCACCTTGCCCTCGAAGGTCCGAGTCGGGTACTCGCTCGCGGTGACTTCAGCCGCGCTGCCCACACCCAATTGCACGCTGGCGCTTTGGGGGACGTTCACAAAGACTCGGATCTGTTCGGTCTGCGCGATCCCGAATAGCGGGCTGGTGTTGGTCGTGCTGCCAGCTGTAACGAGATCACCGATATCGACATGCCGTTCGGTGATCACACCATCGAACGGTGCAGTCACTTGCTTGAACTCAGTCAAGGACGTCAGGCGATCGACCTTGGCCTCGTCAAGCTTGACGCGGGCTTGCGACGCGTTCAACGCAGCGACGGAAGCATCGAAGCGTGCCTTCTTGTCTTCGCGCTCCTGCTCGGACACCACGCCTCTGGGCGATCCCTGCCAGCGCTCGTAGGTGGTCTTGGCGAATTCGGCATCTGCCTCCTTGACCTTGACCTCGGCCTCAGAGGCATTGAGTTGAGCCTTGGCGGCCTCGAGCTCAGCGTCAAGTTCCGGCGTATCGATCGTCGCCAGCACCTGACCGGTCTTCACACGATCGCCAATGTCGACGAGCCATTTGGCGAGATACCCACTCACCCGCGCATAGATGATTGAAGAGTACCAGCCCCGGGTTTCTCCCGGGAGGGTCAGAACTTGCCTCGGCGGCGCGAATTGAACCTTGACGACGTTGACCGGCGGCGGCTGCTCGGCGCGTGCGGCCGTCGCCGTGGCAAGGAATGCTTCATCGCGGCTCTTAATGTGATGCACGATGAAGAACGCGGCCGCCAAGACGACGGCGATGGTCACAGCCAGCACCCGCAGCCGGCGTCCCGTTCCGGCATCGTAGCTGGTCGCTATGGGCGCTTCGCTCTCGCCTTCGAACTCGGTGTTCTCTTGACAGACATCGTCCAACCCATCAAGCGCAAGCTTGGCGTCGTCGGCTCCGTCCACGGCCTTTGGAGCATCAGGTGGATGCAACGGTAGGCCTCGCTGTAGCAGTCGCGCCCTTGGGCGCACGCCGAAGCAGGGAGTACATAGTGGGGACAAACACCAGAGTGGCGGCAGTCGCGAACAGCAGGCCGCCGATGACAGCCCGGGCCAGCGGAGCATTCTGCTCGCCGCCCTCACCGACGCCGAGTGCCATGGGTATCATCCCTAGGATCATTGCGCCAGCCGTCATGAGAACCGGGCGCAATCGCGTATATCCGGCTTCGATCGCGGCAGTCCGCGCATCGGAACCGGCCGCCCTGCGCTGATTAGCGAATGTCACCACTAGGATGCTATTGGCCGTGGTGAGCCCGATGCACATTAACGTTCCCATAAGGGCTGGAACGCTGATGTGGGTCTGTGAGACGAACAGCATCCACATCACCCCCCCGAGGGCGAACGGCACCGCCATCAGCACAATCAGTGGATCGATCCAACTCTGGAAGTTGATGACCAGCAGCAGAAACACCAGAACAACTGCGAGCGCCATACCCGAAAACAATCCGGAATAGCTCTCCCTCATGGTTTCGACCTGTCCGCTGAGCACCACCGAGGTGGCCTTTGAGGGGTCCGGCTTGTCAGCGTCAATAACCTTGTCTATCGCTCCGGCAGCCGAGTTCAGGTCTCGCCCCTGCACGTCGGCGTGCACGTCGAATACCGGCCTGATATTGAGCTGCGACACGATCATCGGCACATTTTTTCGGCCGAATTGGGCAATATTCATCAGCACCTGTGAGTCTTGGTTTTGCGGTGCCGTCACCGGCTCGGTCCACAGATCTTGCGTCGAACTGATACTGTAGGTCGGAGTTTGCACCACTAGTGGATAGGAGACTTCGTTGCGGGGATCGACCCAAAAATTCGGCGCAACTTGCAAGCTGTTGTTGAGCGAGACCAGAAGGTTGTCCGCAACTGTCTCTTGGTTTAGTCCGACTTCGCGGGCGAGCGTCCGGTCGACATTGACCGTTAGAGCCGGTGCGTCCGGAACCTGGAATACGTGCGAGTCTACAATCCCAGGGACGCGCGTAAGGTCGCGCGCGAGCCTGGCAGCGACCGCATAGGCCGCCGCGCTGTCCGGCCCAGAAATCCGAATGTCGATTGGAGCCGGTTGGCCGAAATTGAGCACCTGATTGACGATGTCTGCAGGTTGAAAGAAGAACTGCAGCTGCGGAAAACGTCCTGGCAACTCTCGGCGCAAATCGGCGACATGGTCAGGCGTCGGCGTGTGGTTTTTCTTGAGGGACACCAGGATCTCGCCATCCATCGGGCCGACGGTTGCGGTATCGCTCAGCGCGATGTTAATGCCGCTATATGGCAAGCCGATATTGTCTAGAATGACATCGATTTGATCGTTGCCGACAATCTGGCGAATGGCCGCTTCAACCTGCGCGAAGTATCGCTGGGTATCCTCGATCCTTGTCCCCGGCGGCGCGCGGACATGCAGGCGCATCTGGCCAGCATCGACCTGTGGAAAGAAATCCATCCCGAGCCAGGGAAACAGAAAGCACGACGCGATGATCAGCAGCGCGAAAAACGCTGCGGTGACCAAGGGCCGGCCAACGGACCAGGCCAGGGCATCGCGATAGACATCGCGAAAGCGCTCGAACCCGCGCTCAAACTCACCGTGGATCAAGCTCAACAGATTGAAACTGTGACGCCTCGCCTCCTTCGCCGGTTGCCGCGAGCCAGCGCCGCCATGACCGGCGGGGTGCGCCGCCACCTGCGAGCGCATGAGGTATTTGAACAATACTGGCACTAACGTGAACGACAGCAGCAGGCTCGCGCCAAGCGATAGGATCACCGAGAGCGAGAGTGGCGAGAACAGATACTTGGCTGTCCCCGTCAGCAGGAACACCGGGACGAACACCACGCTGATCGACAAGGTAGCCAGAAAGGTCGGAAGCCCGACCTCGGCGGTCCCGTCGAGGATCGCCTGCTCTAGGCGCTTACCCAGGGAGACGTTCCTTTCGATGTTCTCGATCACTACCGTAGCATTGTCGACCAGTATCCCCACCGCGAGCGCAAAGCCGCCCAAGGTCATGGTGTTGAGTGTTTGGCCGCCAAGATAGAGTAGCAGAACCGCAGTAATGATGGACAGGGGTATCGACGCCATTATGATCAGCGTCAGCCGCCAGTTTCCGAGGAACAACAGGATCATTAGCGCTGTAAGCCCGGCAGCCATCAGACCGCCCATGATTACGCTGTTCAAGGCTGCCTTGACGAAGATCGATTGATCGAAAATCGGCGTCAAGGTCACGCTTTGAGGGATCAGCTTGCGGATTTCGGGCAGGACGGCGTTGACCCCATCGATCACCGCCAACGTCGAGACGCCGCCCGTCTTGCGTACCAGTATTAGCGCACCCGGTAGGCCGTTTTGGCTGACCGAATTGGTCTGAACCTGGTATCCGTCGTGGACATGCGCTACATCACGGACGAAGACCGTCTTGCCGTTGATCTGCTTGATGGGAAACTGGTTGATGGTGGCGATCGCATCAGGGCTGTTGTTCATCGCCACGGTATAGTCTTTGCTGCCGATCTTTACGTCTCCGGAAGGCAGGATGACGTTCTGATGCGACAGCGCCTCCGTGATGTCAGCCGGCGTCAGCCCACGCGCCTGCAGCGCCTCCGCGTTGAGATCCACCATGATGACGCGAGGCTTGCCCCCGTATGGATAGGGTACCGACGTACCTCGCACTACCGCGAGATCCGGGCGAATGATGTTCTGCCCCAGATCATTGAGCGCCGTGTCCGAGAGCGAATTGCTGGACATGCTCAGTTGGATGATGGGGACGTCGGTCGCCCCGTAGCGGAGGATGAGCGGCGGCGTAATATTGCGCGGCATGTATTTGAGCACCACCAATGCGCTGCTCGCCAACTGCGACACGGCGCGGCTCACGTCTGCACCCTCATGCAGGTAGACCTTGATCACGCCCACTCCGGCGTAGCTATTAGCCTCGATGCGAGAGATGTCGTCGACAAGCGCCGCCAGCTGGCGCTCATGTAACGTCACGATGCGATCCTGAATCTCAGGCGCGCTCATCCCGCTGTAGGTCCAGACGACGCTGACGACCGGGATATCGATTTCGGGAAAAATGTCCGTCGGCATACGCGTGAGCGCGCCACCAGCAAGCACACACACCAGCATGATAAGTGCCACGACGGTATAAGGGTGCCTGAGGCTGAAGCCGGCTACGGACATGCATCTGAACTCTTCGGCAAGGGGGATCAAGAGCCTAGTACAGCTTACCACCGACGCCTAGGGTTAGGCTTCGCGCCTCATAAAGCAGCCACGCCATGGATTCGCATCAGCGCCAACGATTGCACGCTTCAATAGATCAGCAACGGCTCGATTGGGAGATAAGGGGCCTTTCGACCCCTTACGGTGAAAAGTGGTACTTTCCTCGCCGCGCCTTGTCCAATCCAACGCTAATTGAACAAATTTGCTGACCACAGGTGCTTAGCGACAGGAACCTGTTCGCCGTATGATTGCAGGTCGCCCCGAGCCTGTGATCGGAGCCTTTGCGATGCGCGTTTGGCAATTGACCGAGCTGTCACGCGTCTGCATCATCTCTCTCTTTATCGAGAGGCAGTAGCACGCCTCAACAAAAAGGAGAGACGTTATGCGAACGAGGATAGCGGCAGTGCTTGCCGTCGCAAGCATCCCGCTCTTAGCGTCTTTGATGCTGGGGCCATCGGCTGACGCGTCTAACCTTAGGAAAGGTCGCCCTGGATTCACTGATCTCGACAACCACTACTTCCGCCACCGCCACATCGTGGGTGTATCGGAGGATTACGGTCACCCCGACCCTTGCTGGTCGCTGCGGCTCCAAAGACACCGCAACGCCTATTGGTGGTGGAGCTTTGAAGACTGCCTGGCGTATTACAACTACAACAACTGAGAGACTCCCGACTTGAAAGACGCAACATCGGCTCCAAGCTAACAAGATGCCCCGGTGATCGAGGTCGAGATGGATCCTGCTGCAGCTTTCCGGCCGCGGCTTGATTTTTAACACAATAAGACTGCCCGGCCCCACATTGGAGGCTTCATCACCGGAGTGACCAGCTGCTAAACCTGGGTATCCGGCGTCGTAAATCCCCCACCCCGCCGTCAGCTCGGCCAGAAAATGAGGAACGTTTCAGCCAAGAAGGAGAGATGTCATGCGAAAAACCAATGCTGCAGTTACGGCCGTTGGGGGCAGCCTGCTTTTAGCCCTGCTCATGCTGGGCTCAGCTCAGGCGGCGGACACGTCTGGCCCTAAAAGCGGCAGCGCTGCAAACGACCGCGGAGATGGTCACGTCGACCCTTGCTGGTCACTGCGGCTCCAGAGACACCGCGACGCCAATGCGTGGTTGCGCTTTGAAGACTGCCTGGCCCGTCACAATTACAACAACTGAGCGTCGCCCAGCTTGAGAGAACTGTTGCAGCCGCTCAGCCCCTATCGATGAAGCTTCAGAGCTTCGCTGGCAGATGCGCCACCGAACCAGCATTTGAAGATCCGGTGATGGTCGAAGTTCGACCTCAATTGGCTGACGTTTGTGGAGGCGGGGAAGGTCAGGGAAAAAGCAACACCACCACCAAGTAGGGGACCCTTGGCGGAACCACTTAGGTAACTCGAGACCTTAACAAGGCCGCGCACAAACGTAACAGGTCCGCTTTAGACCTACTCGCTGTGGGTCCATCTTGCCCTAATCCACCGCTCTCCGTCACCTCAAAATGGATAGTAGCGCACCGAGGCGAAGACCATGTTGTCAACGGCAGTTGGGGAGCCACCAATACCCTCAAACAGCTGGCGCTCCGTGTAAGAGTACTGCAAGCCCACGGCCAATGTGCCAACCTTGTTCTGGTACACCCGGTCCCAAAGACCTGTTGTAACCTGCCAAATGTCTTTATTTTGTCCGCTGCACGGGAGTGCGGCCGAGGCGCCGGTGGTTGGGTTCACAAACGTGGCTGAGCCTTCAATATTGCACCCCGCGTTGTTGTCTAGTGGACTACCGTAGCCGAAGATCAGCTTGCCGTCTTGGAAAGTATCTCGTGTAGCTTGCTCATATCCTCCATAGACATAGAGATCCAACTTTGGAGTAGGATGCGCGACGACACCGGTCAGCGTCTGGATCATCGGAATAGGTTTTGGCTCGCCGTTTTGGTTCACCGTGAAATCCGCGAATTGAGCTGCACCGTACATCCCGGTGCCGTAGCCGCCCAGCACGCTGGCCTGGAAATCAAGGTATTTTGGGATAACCGGTAGAATGACGTTTCCACCTACGCCGCCACCAAAAGCCGTGTTGTTGTTGCCGGAAATCGCCGAATCCCCTGCTACACCGCTAAAAACTCCGGTCCGTGTTTGGAAGATCCGTCCGAGACCGAAAGCCTCATAGTGGCCCCAACCTGGGTCAAACGCTGCCTTGAGAACCATGTCGGGTGCCACATTAACGGAATAGTTTGCGCAAGGGGTCGTGGAGATGGTGGTAGCGGGAACAGTCGTGAAGGAACCAGTCCCCCCTCCTTTGACGCAAACTCCTGAATTGAGTGTTCCCCCTCCTGAGCCGGTTCCGGGAGTCGAAGTAACCAATTCGTCTACCCCTTGAGCTGTTCCCGGAAAATCCCCTGCAAAATTTGCTTCAGGGGATTCTGCCGATAGGGCGACGGAAAACTCGGGACTAAAAACCTTGGTTATCCGCAACTGTGGATCGCGTCGAGAATTAAAGCCAGGGACGTATTGGGTGTCGATTGTCAATGGAATATTTTCATCCCGTGGCACCAAACCATCCTTGAAGCCGGTGACCAGGCTCCAAGCCTGCCCAACTTCAAAACGCCAACCGTCTGTGTGATTCACGGTCTTGTCCACGGTCAAGTAGGCCTGCCTCAACGACGGCAAGTAGGAGTTGTTTTGACCCCCTGTGGTGGTAACGCCAACGCCCTTAAAGTCAGTCTCGACATATGCGGATAAGAGCGTGTCTTCATTCCAGGAGGTTTCCGCCAACAGACTCAGCCGACTATTGCGGGCCGATTGGCGGTATTCTGCCTCATGCGCGGCAGGTACCTGGTTAAAGGGAATATTCGCAAATGTCGATCCGATGTCGGAGGCCTCATTTCGTGTGCGGAAGATCATGCTACCTTCAGCGAAGCCCCCTAACTTAATCGCAACCGGGCCGATCTTCATTCCGCCATTTGGGGTAACTTCGACGTACTGCACGCCCGGTGGTGGGTTTACGACAGCCACGCCAGGCACGTTCTTGACTTCCGCTTGCACCTGTCTGGTCGCGGCTTGCTGAGCCGCGAGTTGTTTCTGAATTGATTGCAACTGCGCCTGTAGAGCTGGAATTGATTGCAACTGGGCCTGTATAGCTTTAATTTGTTGTTCCAAATCGGGACTGCTCTGCGCTAGTGCCGGTTGGGTCACGCCCAACATGAATCCTGCCAATATGCAGTGTAAGACACGGTTTCCACCGAATGCCAGAGTGGTCATGGTTTCCTTCTCCTTGCGTCACCTGCTAATCTGGGATCCTCGCGTATACTCGTAAAAGTTGGCCAGAGGTTACCTGCACTGCCTTTTTTGGTCTCCTCATACATGGTCACCGAAACACTCTGATCGTCCTTCGGGACCACCTCGAGATCGGCGACGCAATTCTAAAATAGCTGTACTGATCCGCACAAAGTCAGCAGCGCTTGCCGGTGCCCTTTTAAAAGGCATCCACGAGCTCGGTGCGATGGGTCCGGCGCCCATAAAAACACTGAAACTGTAACCTTAACCCCCGACCATACCCCGTCGTATCTAATCTAGATATACTCTACAAAGGTAGTCGGGTAAAACAAGAGTCAGCTGTTTCTTAATTTCAGGGGGCGTTAGAAAATTCGTTCCCGGGCCTCGCTTTTGCAGAATCCCTGTGAGCGTCGCCTGTCACACTAACCTAAGGTCAGTTCAAGAATGCTTGGGAGCCTCGGCGCCCGAATCGCGAGACGAGATGGCGATAGGCTGCTAACCAGGCTACGATGTCGCGGAATGAGCAGCAATGGACGAACAAATCGAAATCAAGGGTTTTAACGGTTGCTGCGACATCGCCGTCGTCGGGGCTGGTCCCGCGGGACTGACCGCGGCTCTGGCGCTTGCCCATGTCGGCGCCAAGGTCGCCCTGATCGGGCCACCGCCGCTGTCTACAAGCTCGCAGCACCCTGACACGAGAACAGTGGCGCTTCTCTCGAGTTCGGTCGATCTACTGAAGACCCTCGAGGTTTGGGATGAGCTTGCACGCCACGCCGCACCCCTCAAGGCGATCCGCATCATCGACGCCTCAGGCGGTCTGCTGCGAGCGCCGGATGTGGAGTTCAAGGCGAGCGAACTCGGTCTTGAGGCATTCGGGTATAACATCGCTAACAGCGTGCTCGTCGAAATGCTCTACGCCCATGCGGCTTCCGCCCTGGGTTCGCTTCAGCCGTCAAGCGTCGAGCGCATCGAGCTCGCTCCGAACCACGCCGTATTGAGCTTGAAGCAAGGCATGGAAATCACCGCGCGGCTCGTGGTCGGAGCCGACGGACGGTGTTCGATCTGCCGCGAGCAGGCTGGCATCGGCGTGTCTGAACGGCGCACCGAACAAGCCGCGATCGCGACGAGCTTCACACATGCCGAGCCGCATGGGGGCGTCTCTACGGAGCTTCACCGTGGTGGCGGTTCCGTCACAGCGGTGCCGCTCATCGACCCTCATGCCTCGAGCGTGATCTGGGTCGGCGCAGCGCCGGAGATCGACGCCCTGATGCGGCTCGAGGCGACGGGCTTTGGCAACGCGCTTGCCGGGCGGCTTGACGGTCTCCTTGGGCGCCTCGGTGAGGTCTGCGCGCGCGCGCATTTTCCCGTCACGCGGCTCGCCGCCGAAAGTCTCGTCGGTCCTCGCACCGCTCTCGTGGGGGAAGCTGCCCACATTCTTTCCCCCATCGGCGCACAAGGGCTGAACCTTGGTCTCCGCGATGCGGCGACCCTCGCCGATTGCATCGGAGTGGCGCTGGAGCGCGACGGCGATCCGGGCAGCGGCGAGGTGCTAAACGCCTATGACAGCGCCCGCAGGGTCGATGTGCTGACGCGGACCTTCGGCATCGATTTGTTGAGCCGCTCGCTCCTCACCGGTTTCCTCCCGCTGCGGGTAGCCCGCGGCATTATCTCCCATGGGCTGAATGCATTGCCGCCGTTGCGCCGCCTGGTGATGCGGATCGGCATGACGCCGCCGACACAGCTACCGAGCCTGATGCGGCCTGCCAGGGCCACGCAGGCTTGACGCCTAGAGCTCCATTTGCCAGGAGGAACCTCTCCATTCCGCGATCGACAAGCCAAGCACGAGCTTTAGCCAATGGCCGCCGACCCCTCTGCCCTCCCGCCTTTACGGGATCTGCGCTACCGGCTCGAATATGCCGTCTTGCGCCTGCTGATCGGCTTCGTTCGCCTCTTCCCCATCGACGTGGCGGGGACGCTGTCTGCGAAGCTTTGGCGGTTGATCGCTCCCTTCAACCGGCGCCACCAACGGGCTTTGGCCAATCTCGAGCGCGCCTTCCCTGACAAGACCCCCGCCGAGCGCGAGCGAATTGCGCTGCTGATGTGGGAGAATCTCGGCCGCGTCATGGTCGAGACCATGAACATCGACCGCATCCTGAAGCAGCCGGAGCGGTTGCACATCACCAATGGCCATTGGATCGGCCGCTACAAGGAAAAGATGGGTCCGGCGCTGATCGTGACCATGCATATGGGCAATTGGGAGCTCGGCATGTGGCCGGTAACGCTCGCGGGCGTCCGCCCCGCCGGCGTCTACCGGCTGGTCAAGAACCCTTATGTCGACCGCTATCTCCGCGCTCAGCGGCAGGATCTCTACCCGGGCGGCCTGTTCGGCCGTGGGCGGGCGGCGGGAACCGACGAAGGCCAGAAGACCGCGCGGCTGATCATGGACTATGTGCGCCAGGGGGGGCGGCTTGGCTTCATCTCGGACCTCTACGATGCGCAAGGCGTGGCGGTGCCGTTCTTCGGCTATCCTGCCAAGAGCATGCCGATCGCGGCGATGATCGCGCGGCGAGTCGGCGCGCGCATTTGGATCGGACGCTGCGTGCGCATCGGCAATCGCGCCTGCTTCGACGTCAATGTGAACGAGCTCAGGATCCCGCGCACCAACAATCAGGCCGAGGACATCCGCAGCATCACGGCGGCAATCCAGCGGCATTTCGAGACCTGGATCCGCGAAAATCCCGAGCAGTTCATGTGGTCAAATCGCCGCTGGTCCTGACGCCTACCATAAGCCTCATTTGCCGTTGACAGTCTCTCTGGCCTTCAGTCTTATCGTAGACTCGGGGGAAGGTTTCAGGGCCAATGTCCGTCGTCCGCAGCGCGAAGTTTCAGATTGGCCAGGTGGTGCGCCATCGGGTCTATCCGTTTCGCGGCGTGATTTTCGACATCGATCCGAGCTTCAGCAATACCGAGGAATGGTACTGCTCGATCCCCCAGGAGGTCCGTCCTCCCAAGGACCAGCCTTTCTATCATCTGCTCGCGGAGAACGCCGACAGCGAGTACATCGCCTATGTCTCCGAGCAGAACCTCGTGCCGGACTGCTCCGACGAGCCCTTGCGCCACCCGCAAGTGCCGGAGCTGTTCGAAGATCTGAAGGACGGCATTTTCCGCTTCCGCTTCGTCCAGGAGCACTGACCGACAAACGAAAGGGCCGGGCTCCGGCGCGGTCTTGACTTTAGCCTGGCAGGCTCGCGCCTGGCTTATTGCGCAGGCGCGGGTGCCATCTTCTGGGCGGTCGTGGCATTCGGCGCGGCCCCCTCTGCCGGTGCTTGGCCGCCGGCCTGTTCCTTTTTCTGCTGCGCCTCGGTGGCCTTGTTGGCGAGTTCCACCTGGCGCTGATGGAACTTCTCCATCATCTCGCGCCTAGCTTCCTCATATTTGGCATTATCGACCGGAGCGCCGTCAAAGGCCTTGGCGAAGCCCGCGAGCGGTACCGGGAAGGCCATAGTCTTCTGCTGCATGTTCATGGCAGCCACGATCATCTGCTTGCCTTTGCGGAACTTTTCGAACAACTCCTTCGTCATCTCCATCTGAACTTGGCAGCTCGTGGGGAAGCAGACGGCATATTGCAAGGAAATCGGCTCATCGTCGTCGATCTTGATCTGCACCCCCGCCGGCATCACCAGCGAATAGGCGGTCGGTAGCCTGATGAGAAGGTGTTGTTTGTCCTCGCCCTCGATGGTCCGGACCGCCGCGGCAACCAGAACCATCCCGGTATTGGGTTCGAGCCCCTCGTGATTGACGAGGCAAACCTGCTTGTTGCCGGTCTGGTCGTTTTTCAGGCAGAGCTTGACCCAAGCGGTGTCATCGGCCTGAGATGCGTCAGCTGCGGCGCCTGCTGGGGCCGGCGCGGCGGGGGTCGCAGAGGCCGGCGCCAGCGCCTTGGGCGCCGGAGTCTTGGGTTGGGCTTGCTGCGCGATCGCCAAAGATGTTCCGAGACCCAAGCCAAATCCCACAAGCAACGCCGACCGGGCCAAGCGGCGGAAGGTGTTCAACCGATCCATCGACGAGATCATAATCGACCTTTCCTCGTTTTTGCGGGCCGCGATTCGAGGCTCACTTAAACCCGGCTCTCCCCCGCATCCCTACATTAGGGTCAATACCCGAATTGAGGCATAGACGTGGCTGGCGGACGGACGGCTTTCACCGAGCCTTCCAGCGCGCTCTGCGCTCTTTCAGTCACAATCCCCGCAAGGCCAAGTGCCGCCCCGAGACCTGTTCGCCTTCCCGAGCCATGCTACCTTTACACCATGCTGCAATTCGGAAGCATCTATAGCCACACGCGTTCGCCGTTGAAAGCCCCTATTTCACTGCTCGTTTTGACCTTTTTGCTGTTTCCGGGGAGCGGCCGGTGCGAGCCTACCTCCGGCATTGCCATGCATGGCGCGCTGCGGGAGCCTGCGAATTTCACCCACTTTCCTTACGTGAACCCTGATGCACCGAAGGGAGGGCGGCTGGTGCTCGCCAAGCGCGGCTCCTTCGATAGCCTGAACCCGCTGATCGTCAAAGGTGTCAGCGCGGAGGGCATCCGCGAATACGTGTATGAGAGCCTGCTCGCGCGCGCCTATGACGAGCCCTTCACCCTCTACGGTCTCATCGCCGAGAGCGTCGAGGTGCCCGAAGACCGCAGCTACGTCGTGTTCACACTCCGCCCGGAGGCAAAATTCTCCGACGGCACGCCGATCACCGTCGAGGACGTGATCTTCTCGCACGCGTTGCTGCGCGATCACGGGCGCCCCAACCATCGCTCCTACTATCAGAAGGTTACCCGCGTCGAGAAGACCGGCGATCGCACGGTCAGGTTCACCTTTGACGGCAGCGGCGACCGCGAAATGCCGTTGATCGTCGGACTGATGCCGGTGCTGCCGCGCCATTTGATCGATGCGGAGAGCTTCGAAAAGACGAGCCTCGTGCCACCCATCGGCAGCGGACCCTACCTTGTGGACAAGGTCGAGCCAGGCAAGAGCATCAACTACAAGCGCGATCCGCACTATTGGGGCGCGAACCTTCCCGTCAATCGAGGTCAGTATAATTTCGATGAGATCCGCTTCGACTATTACCGGGACAACGGAAGCTTGTTCGAAGCCTTCAAGTCCGGCGCGATCGACGCTGAGCCCGAGGACGATCCCACGCGATGGACGGAAGGCTACGACTTCCCGGCGCTCCGCGATGGCCGGGTCGTCAAGGAGGAGTTCCCGCTTGCCGTGCCGGCGGGCATGTCGGCGCTTGTCTTCAACACGCGGCGACCGCTCTTCGCCGATGCGCGGGTGCGCCAGGCCCTGATCAAGCTGTTCGACTTCGAATGGATCAACCGCACGCTCTATCATGGCCAATATGCGCGCACTCAAAGCTACTTCGATCGCTCCGAGCTGAGCTCCCATGGGCGCACCGCCGACGCGCGAGAGGTCACGCTGCTCGCCCCCTTCGCGAGCGAAGTCAAACCGGAGATCATGGATGGGACCTTCACCTTGCCCGCGAGCGATGGGTCGGGCGAGAATCGCGAGGGACGCCGCGAGGCGCTGGCGCTGTTCGAGCAGGCCGGCTATCGGCTTGAGGGCGGCGTGCTCATCAACACAACGACGTCCGAGCCTTTCGGCTTCGAGATTCTTGCCGCCACCCGGGGCGAGGAACGCCTGCTCCTCACCTATGCGCGCGCCTTGAAACAGGTAGGAATCGACGCGCGAATCCGTCAAGTTGATTCGGCCCAGTATCAGCGGCGCAAGCAGACCTACGACTTCGACATGATCCAGTATGACTGGCCGGTCTCGCTCTCGCCGGGCAATGAGCAGTCTTTTCGTTGGGGGAGCGACGCCGCGGTGACGGAGGGCACGTTCAACTATCCGGGCGTCGCAAGCGCTGGCGTCGACGCCATGATCAAGGCCATGCTCGAGGCGGAGGATGAGGCGAGCTTCGTCGCCGCGGTCCACGCGCTCGACCGCGTCCTGCTGTCGGGCGACTATGTCATTCCCCTCTTCCACCTACCGCGGCAGTGGCTCGCTTATTGGCGCGGACTGCAACGGCCGGCCCACACCCCGCTTTATGGCTACCAGCTCGACAGCTGGTGGAGGGAGCCCTCGCAGCCAGAGGCCAAGAGCGCGGCGCCCACTCGGCCCTGACGCGAATGACGATGAGCAGTCCCGCCGACAAACTCCAACGCGATCAGGAGCTCCTGCACCATGGTGGCTTTGCCATTGCCGCGGCCGAGCTCGATCAGCTGTATCAGAGTTGTTCAGCGTTTCTGGACGCCGCCTGCTTCGCCCTTCCCGACCCGGCGACCGTATCTTCGCCGCCGTGGTGCAGAAGGCTGGTAGATTCATTCTCCCTTGATGCGCTGTAGAGGCTTCTGCGGCATCAGGGTGTGATGCCATACAAATATCCGGAGCCGGCTCGTGCCGGCGAAGACGATCCCACGCGATGCGGATGGCGCCGTGCTGCGCAGTCAGCTCCTGCGGAGGTCTGGCGCACTCTTCGGCAAAAGAACCTCGTCAAGCCCGGCCATGACGAACAACAAAGCGCGGAGAGAAATTGGTCGCGCCGCACTTACACCTCACGCCGCCTTCTTCACCAGGCCCGCGATCTCGACCAGGCGGCGGAGCAGATCCCGGGTGCCGGCGAGCCGCTCCTCCGGCGTCTCCCAGTCCGCGTAATAGATGAGCCGGTGATCTGGCTGCAGCTTAACCCCGGACCCCTCCTTGCGAATGAAGGCAATCAGCCCTTCGGGATTGGCGAAGCTCTTGTTGCGGAAGGCGACGACCGCGCCTTTGGGCCCAGCGTCGATCTGCTCGACGCCTGCCTGCCGGCACAGCGCCTTGATCTCCACCACGTCGAGGAGGTGCTTCACCTCCACCAGCAATGGCCCGAAGCGGTCGATCAGTTCGGCGGCGAAGGCCTCGATGGCGTCGTGGCTTTCGACCGCGGAAAGCCGGCGATAGAGCGCAAGCCGCACCTGCAAGTCTGGCACGTAGTCCTCGGGGATGAGCACCGAGGTGCCGAGATTGATCCGCGGCGACCATTGATCCTCGATCACCCCGCCCTCCCCACCCTTCAAGGCCATCACCGCCTCTTCGAGCATGGATTGATAAAGCTCGAAGCCCACCTCCCGGATATGGCCCGACTGCTCCTCGCCGAGCAGATTGCCCGCGCCCCGGATGTCGAGGTCGTGGCTCGCGAGCATGAAGCCCGCGCCCAGCGTATCCAGCGACTGCAACACCTTCAGCCTTTTCTCGGCGGCGGGGGTGAGGCGCGCATCGGCGGGAATGGTGAAATAGGCATAAGCGCGGATCTTCGACCGCCCGACCCGGCCGCGCAGCTGATAGAGCTGGGAGAGCCCGAACATGTCGGACCGATGCACGATCAGCGTGTTGACGGTCGGGATATCGAGGCCGGATTCCACAATCGAGGTGGACAGCAGCACGTCATATTGGCGGTCGTAAAAGGCGTTCATCACGGCGTCGAGCTCGCGCGAGGCCATCTGGCCGTGGGCGCGCCCGACCTTCAGTTCAGGCACATGCTCGGCAAGAAAGGCGGCTGCGTCGTCGAGATCGGAGATGCGCGGCACCACATAGAAGGTCTGGCCGCCCCGGTAGCGCTCCCGCAACAGGGCCTCGCGCAGGATCACGGGATCGAACGGCGTCACATAGGTGCGCACCGCGAGCCGGTCGATCGGCGGCGTCGCGATCAAGGACATCTCGCGCACGCCGGAGAGCGCCAGTTGTAAAGTGCGGGGGATGGGTGTCGCCGTCAGCGTCAACACATGCACGTCCTCGCGCAGCTGCTTCAGGCGCTCCTTGTGTTGCACGCCGAAATGCTGCTCCTCATCGATGATCAGAAGACCGAGATTGGCGAATTCGATGCCTTTGCCCAATAGCGCGTGGGTGCCAATGACGATGTCGATGGCGCCGCTGGTCAGGCCCTTCTTCACTTCGGCAAGCTCCTTTTCCCCGATGAGGCGAGAGGCTTGCGCGAGCTTCACCGGCAGGCCACGGAAACGTTCGGTGAAGGTGTTGAAGTGCTGGCGCGCAAGCAACGTGGTGGGAACCACGACGGCGACCTGCTTGCCGGCGAGCACCGCAAGCAGGCTTGCGCGCAAGGCCACCTCGGTCTTGCCGAAGCCGACATCGCCGCAGATCAGCCGGTCCATGGGACGGCCGCTCGCGAGATCGTCGAGGACGGCGGCGATGCTCGCGGTCTGATCCTCGGTCTCCTCGTAAGGGAAGCGCGCGGCGAACTCATCGTAGAGACCATCCGGCGGCGTGATCACCGGCGCCTGACGCAGCTCGCGCAAGGCAGCCACCTTGATGAGCTTCTCGGCAATGTCGCGAATGCGCTTCTTGAGCTTCGCTTTCCGCGACTGCCAGCCGAGGCCGCCAAGCCTGTCCAGCTGGACGCCCGATTCGTCGGAGCCGTAGCGGCTCAACAGCTCGATATTCTCGACCGGCAAATAGAGCTTGTCGCCGCCCTGGTAGATCACTTCGAGGCAATCATGGGGCTCGCCGGCGGCCTCGATGGTGGTGAGCCCGGCGAAGCGGCCAATGCCGTGATCGGCATGGACCACGAGATCGCCCACCGTAAGGCTCGAGATCTCGGTGAGCACATCGCTGCCGCGCTTCGTCCGAGTGCGACGCACGAGCCTGTCGCCAAGGATGTCCTGCTCGCCGATGACGGCGAAGCCCGGCGCCTCGAAACCGGATTCCAGGCAAAGCACGGCGAAGCTTGTTGCCGAGCGCGGCGCGGCCAGTGCCTCTTCCCAAGTCTCGACGCCGACCGTGTCGCCGATCCCATGCTCGGCAAGCAAAGTGGCGAGGCGCTCCTTGGCACCCTTGCTCCAGCAGGCAACGAGAACATGCTTGCCGTCGGATTTGAGGCGTCCCACATGCGCGACCACGGCGTCGAAGACGTTGGCTTCCTCGCTCTGCCGCTCCGCGACGAAGGACCGCCCCTGCCTGCCGCCGAAGGACACGACGACGGCATCGCGCGCGGCCTCTGGATGTTCGAATGGGTCGAGTGCAATTCTTTGCCGACCCTGAAGTGTTGCCTGCCATTCGCTCTCGGTTAGGAACAGACTTTCCGGAGGCACTGGATTATAGGGCGGCGCGCCGAAGGCCTTGCGCTCCAACGCCTGCTCGCGCGCCTCGTAATGGTCCTTGATCTGCTCCAGCCGCTTCGCCCGCGCGTCGTCCACGAGCGGATCGAAGGTCACGACGGCGTCCGGCAGATAGTCGAACAGCGTCTCCAGCCGCTCATGGAACAGCGGCAGCCAATGCTCCATGCCCTGATGCTGTCGCCCGGCGGAGATCGACTCATAGAGCGGGTCGTCACCCCTGACGGGGCCAAACAGCTCCACATAACGGGCGCGGAATCGCTTTCGCGCCTCCTCGGTCAGGGGTGCTTCGCTCATGGGGAGCAGAGTCACGCGGTCGAGGCGCGCCTGAGTTCTTTGCGTCTCGGGATCGAAAGCCCTGACGGACTCGAGCGTGTCGCCGAAGAAGTCGAGGCGGACGGGGCGAGCACCGGGAGGATAGAGGTCGAGGATGCCGCCGCGTACCGCATAGTGGCCGGGATCCGTCACCGTGCCGGCGCGCCCATAGCCGAGGCTCTCCAGGCGCTCGATGAGGCTCGCCATGCTCACGACATTGCCGGGGACAAGCCGCTGCATCGATGACGCGAAATAGTCGTGCGGCGGCACACGCTGAAGCACGACATTGATGGTGGTCAGCACGATCAGAGGCCTTCCGTCCTTCCCATCGTGCCCGGCAAGCTCGGCGAGCGTGCTGACGCGCTGCGCCACGATCTCGGCATTGGGAGCGACTCGGTCATAGGGAACGCTGTCCCAGGCGGGGAAACTCAACCGGCGAACGTCGGCTGCGAAGAAGTGCAAGGCATCCTCCAGCGTCGCCAGGCGCTGACCGTCGCGCGCGACGTGAAGGATCGGCCGCGGGGCGCCCGGCCGCCCTGCCAGACGGGCAAGCTCGCCGAGGACGCCCGCGTCGAGCCCTTCGGGGACCCCGCTCGCGATCGTGGAGCCGCCCTCAAGCAGGCGCTCGACCGGCAGCAATGGGGTTTTCGGCGTCTCTGCCATGGGATGCACTTAGCAGCTGCTCGCGCGGCCCGCTGCGATTCCGTGAAAATGCCGCAAGCGTTGCATGAGCGCGTCGAGCTCCGGCTCGCCGAGCGACCCTCCGTCAAACAGGCTCACGGCAATGTCCGGATCGGGCGTCTCGATCAGGCGCTCCAACACGCGGATCTCGGCATCGGTCATGGTCTCGATCGTTTGCTCGGCGAAGCGGCCGAGCAGGAAGTCCAACTCCTTGCTCCCGCGATGCGTTGCCCGGTAAAGCGCCCGGCGCCGCCGCATGGCAAGATCATCGCTTCCCATTCGTAGAGCTTTCTTGACGGCCAAGCCCCGTCGCGCTTACAGGCGGAGAGCGGAGCCTTAGAGCGAGCGGGCTTACCTCTGTCAAGCGCGGGCGTCTAGCCTTGTGCTGCTCCCGACGCCAAGGCTCGCGCGGAAAGCCGATGCGGCCAAGCCTCTTATCCTCTCTGTTCGCCCCGGCCCGGAGCCTGAGTGGCGTCGGGCCCAGGATCGAAGCCCTGCTCAACAAGCTCGTGGCGCCCCGTCACCGCTCGGCCCATGCGCGCGTGATCGACCTCCTCTGGCATCTGCCGCAAGGCGTCATCGATCGCCATGTCACTCCGAGGATCGCGGATGCCCGCATCGGCGAGCTCGCTACGCTCGAGGTGACGGTGGCCGAGCACCGGCCCCCGCGTCGGGGTGCGCGAGCGCCCTATCGCGTGCTGGTGGAGGATTCCTCGGGCGCGCTCGAGCTCGTCTATTTCAAGGCCGATCCCGCATATTTGAAGCGCCTCCTCCCGGAAGGGAGCCGGCGACTGGTCTCGGGCAAGCTCGAATCCTATGATGGCTGGCTGCAGATGCCCCACCCGGATCACGTGGTTAGCGCGGAGGGTCCCAGCACAAGTGTCGAAGGCGCGAAGACCGAGGACCCTGCCAGGCTGCCGCTGCTCGAGCCCATCTATCCGCTCACGGCTGGCCTCACCAATGCGAGTTTGCGGAAATTGGTCGCCCAGGGTCTCGCCCGCTTGCCCGCGCTGCCCGAATGGATCGACACGGGCTGGCGCGCGCAGAACGCCTGGCCGTCCTTTGCCAACGCGCTCCGGCGCCTGCATGCGCCGGAGACAGACGCCGACCTTGCGGCCTCCGCGCCGGCAAGGCTCCGGCTTGCCTATGACGAGCTCCTTGCCAACCAGCTCGCGCTCGCGGCCATTCGTCAGCGCTTGCGCCGCAGCGCCGGACGGCGGCTAGCCACTCCTGGAAAGCTGCGGCAGGCCATTCTGGCGCAGCTCCCGTTCCAGCTCACGCAGGCGCAGCATCACGCTCTCGGCGAGATCGATGCCGATCTCGCGAGCCCGCACCGCATGCTCCGGCTACTGCAGGGCGATGTCGGCAGCGGCAAGACCATCGTCGCCCTGCTCACCATGACCACCGCCGTCGAAGCTGGAGGCCAAACCGCGCTGATCGCGCCGACCGAGTTGCTGGCGCGACAGCACCTCAAAACCATCGAAAGCTTCGCTTTGCGGGCTAGTGTCCGCATTGCGCTGCTCACGGGGCGCGAGAAGGGCCGCGAGCGCGAGGGCATTCTCGCCGCACTGCGAGAGGGACGCACCGACATCCTGATCGGCACCCACGCGCTCCTGCAAGAGCCGGTCGACTTCCGCGACCTCGCCCTCGTCGTGATCGACGAGCAGCACCGCTTCGGCGTGCATCAGCGGCTTGCCTTGCAGGCCAAGGGAAGCGGACGCGGCGCCGAGCTCTTGGTGATGACCGCGACGCCCATCCCCCGCACGCTGCTGCTGACAAGTTATGGCGACATGGACGTGTCGCGGCTCGACGAGAAGCCGCCAGGGCGGAAGCCGGTGATGACGCGCACCGTGCCGAGCGAGCGGATGGAGGAGGTCGTGGGCGGCCTCGCCCGCGCCATTGCCGAGGGAGCGCAAGTCTATTGGGTTTGCCCGCTGGTGGCGGAGTCCGAAATCCTCGACGTCGCGGCCGCCGAGGAGCGCTGCGCGGATTTACGCAAGCGCTTCGGGGACAAGGTCGGCCTCGTCCATGGGCGGCTGCCGGGACCGGAGAAGGATGGGGTCATGGCCGCCTTCGCCGCGGGGGACCTCTCGATCCTGGTATCGACCACGGTGATCGAGGTCGGCGTCGATGTGCCGAATGCAAGCATCATGGTCATCGAGCACGCCGAGCGCTTCGGCCTCGCGCAGCTGCACCAACTCAGAGGCCGTGTGGGCCGGGGAGCCAAGCAATCCTCTTGCATTCTGCTCTACCGCAAGCCGCTGTCGGAGGCCGCGCGGGCGCGGCTGGCGGTGATGCGCAGCACTGAGGACGGCTTCGTCATCGCCGAGGAGGATTTGAAGCTGCGGGGCGGCGGCGAGCTGCTCGGCACGCGGCAGAGCGGGCTGCCGGTCTTCCATGTGGCGCGGCTGCCCGATGACGAGGCACTGTTGCAGGCGGCCCGGGACGAAGCGCGGCTCGTGCTCGCGCGCGACCCGGAGCTCAAAGGCCAGCGCTCGGAGCCGCTCCGGCTCCTACTCTATTTGTTCGAGCGCGACAATGCCATCAAGCTGATGCGGGCAGGATAGAGGGGAGCCAAGATCAAACGACCGGCTCCTCCTCGGGCAGGTGCTTCGGTCCCTTCTGTTTGGCGAGGTCGCGCAGGCGATCCTGCTGATCGGGCGCCACCAACCCCGCGGAGACCACGAGCTTCGCCGCGTCCTCGACGGAAAGATCGAGCCCGATCACCTCGCTCGCCGGCACGAAGACAATAAACCCCGTGGTCGGATTAGGCCCGTTCGGCATGAAAACGGTGATCATGGGATCGCCGGCGCCGATCTTCTCCTCGACCTCGGGCGGCGGGTCGCCGGCGAGAAAGACGATCGAGTAGAGCCCGCGCCGTGGGAATTCGATCAACCCCACGCGCTTGAAGGAGCCGCCGTCCTGGGACAGCACCGTCTCGAAGATCTGCTTCAAGGTGCGATAGACGCTGCGCACGATCGGCATGCGGGCGAGCATCATCTCGCTATAGCTCACCAACGTCCGCCCGAAGAGGTTGGCGGTGAGCGCGCCGATCACCATCAAGCCGGTGATGCCAAAGATAAGCCCCACCCCCGGCACGGTGAAAGGGAGATAGTGCTCGGGCAAATATTGCGGCGGCACGAGCGGCTTCACCCAAGTGTCGACGAGGTTGATGAACCACCAGACGACATAGACGGTGATGGCAACCGGCCCGACGACGATGAGACCGGTCAGGAAGTAGCGCCGCAGGCGCGTTCCGAGATGCGAGGAGGCAGGCTCTTCCGCGGCGACGACGAGCTTCAGCCGATCCTCATCCCGCTCGGGCGCTTTCGCCTTTGGCGTGGGCTTTGGGTCGCTGGTGGTGTTCATGCGTTGTTCGGGCGACGATAGAGGCTCGGCAATGAGCGCTGGATAACACCAATTTCTGTTGCTTACGTTACTGCGACAGCGCCCCCGGCTTTGCCGCTCGACGGAAGTAACGCGTCACGCGCAAATAGGGTGCTTAGGGGTTGACGAGGAAGCAATCTATTCCGCTCCGCTTCAGCGCGTTGCAGAGCTTAAGGCTTTCCGCCTTGTCCGGGAAGGGTCCGATCTGCAACCGATAGAAGGTGCCGAGATTGCCCATATCGGTCTTCTCGATTCGCGGCTCGATGCTGCTGAGCTGCTGGTTCTGGCTCAAAACCTTCTGCCAGAGCTGCCGCGCTTCGTCCTCCGAACGGGTGGGCGACAATTGCAGCCGGTAGTCGCCCCGGCTTGCTGAAGGCACCGGCGCGGTTGGCGTCGCTACCGCCACTCGCGTTCCCGGGCCCCCCGCGGCGCCCGATGCCGCAGGCGCGGCATCGGTGCTCGCCGCTTGGGTCTGCGTCGTCCAAGCCGTGGGCGCGGCTGGAGGGGCGGCCGGAGGCTTCTCGTTCGCTTCGCTTGAAGGCTTCAGCTCGGCCTCGTTGGAGGTTCCTCGGATCGAGCCCCACCACTGGCTGATCCGATTGCCGCTCGAAGAGGATGGTAACGCCTGTGGCGAGGTGGTGGTCCAGGAGCTGGGGGTCGACGCATCTGCCGTGCGGGCCGGTGGCTCGGACGCGGTGACGGTGGCGCCGAAGCCCGGCTTTGCTTCGGCATTGGCGGGCGTCCCGGGCGCAGAGCTGCCCGCAGGCCGCACCTCGGTCGAGAAGGCAGCGATCGCTGCGGCGTCGGCGGCCGAGCCGCCATTGTCGGCGAGGAGCCGATCCACGTCCCCGTTCTTGTCGCTCTTCCGCGCCGAGGCAAGCTCGGCGTCGGCTTCAGTCTTCAGACCGGCGGCACGATAGGCGAGGCTCCGATTGACCATGGCCGAGAGGCGCTCGGACGGAGAAAGCCCAAGCCAGATCGCCGCGCCTAGATCGGCGACGGCGCGCGGCGACTGACCGAGCCTTTGGTAGGAAAGCCCCCGGTAGTAGAGGGCCTTGGCAGCATCGCTCGCTGAAATCTTGTCGGAGCCGAGCGCGGCCGTGAGCTGCCGGACCGCAGCCTCGTATTTCCCGGACGAGAAGGCGGAGGCGCCGCCGCTCAGGCCTCCAGCCCCGCCCTCCTGGGCATGCGCCGTCGCCATAGCAGCAAGGCTCGCCGGAGCGAGCAAAGCACAAAGCATGAGCATGCGCCGAAGCAGGCGCGTTCCTGAAATCGGGTAGGGTGCGCAGGGGCGCCTCCGATGAACGGCCATGTCCTTGCTCAACCAAAGAAATCAGGCAAATCCGAGGCTATAGCCTATTCCACGGTCACGGATTTTGCCAGGTTGCGCGGCTGATCCACGTCAGTCCCCATGAACACCGCCGTATGATAGGCGATGAGCTGCACCGGCAGCGCATAGACCAGCGGCGTCACGAAGCGATGCAACGCGGGCACCTTAAGATAGGTGCGGATGGCGCAGCCGGTGCTCGAAGCATCGGCATCGCTCACCAGCACGATCTGCCCGCCCCGCGCCGCGACCTCTTGCATGTTCGACACGGTCTTCTCGTAAAGGTCGTCGCGTGGCGCGATGACGATGACCGGCATGTTCTCATCAATCAGCGCGATCGGCCCATGCTTCAGCTCGCCGGCCGCGTAGCCCTCGGCGTGGATATAGGAGATCTCCTTCAGCTTCAGCGCGCCTTCAAGGGCGATCGGATAGCTTTGGCCCCGGCCGAGATAGAGCACGTCGCGCGCGCGAGACAGGCTATGCGCGAGCGTCTCGAATGGTTTTTCGTCCCTGAGCACCGCCGCCATGTGGCGCGGCACCTCGGTCAAGGCCTGGACGAGCTCGGCCTCGAGCGCCTCGCCGATATGCCCTCGTGCCTTGCCGGCGGCGATGGCTAAGCAGGCGAGCACGGTCAGCTGGCAGGTGAAGGCCTTGGTGGAGGCGACGCCGATCTCCGGACCGGCAAGGGTCGGCAGCACCGCATCGGATTCGCGCGCGATCGAGGATTCCCGCACATTGACGATCGACAGGGTTCGCTGGCCCTGCTCGCGACAATAGCGAAGGGTTGCGAGCGTATCCGCCGTCTCGCCGGATTGGGAGATGAACAGAGCGGCGCCACCCGAGTCCAGTCCCCCCTGGCGGTAGCGGAACTCCGAGGCGATATCGACATCGACGGGCAGGCGCGCCCAGCGCTCGAACCAATATTTGGCGACGAGGCCCGCGTAGAACGCCGTTCCGCAGGCGGAGATGGATAGGCGCCCGAGCTTGGCGAAATCGAAGGGAAGATCCGGCACCTCCACGCGGCTCGAAGAGAGGTCGACAGTGTTGGCAAGCGTGTGCCCGACGACCTCCGGCTGCTCATGGATCTCCTTGGCCATGAAGTGGCGATGGTTGCCCTTATCGACGAGGAGAGCGGTGGCCAGCGACCTGGTGACCGGCCGCTGCACGGCGTTGCCGTCGCGGTCGCGAATGGCGACGCCTTCCCGGGTCAAGACCGCCCAGTCGCCATCCTCCAGATAGGCGACCTCGTCGGTGAAGGGCGCGAGCGCCAGCGCGTCCGAGCCCACGAACATCTCGCCATCGCCATAGCCGATGGCAAGCGGGCTGCCTTGGCGCGCCACGATCATCAGATCGTTATAGCCACGGAAGATCATGGCGATGGCGAAGGCACCTTCCAGCCGCTTCAGCGTATGATAGACGGCGCGCACCGGATCGTTGCCGGCCCTTATCTCGCGGGTGATGAGATGGGCGATGACCTCGGTGTCGGTGTCGCTCGTGAAGGCGGTGCCCTTGGCCTGGAGCTCCTCCCTCAACTCGCGGAAGTTCTCGATGATGCCGTTATGCACCACCGAGACGTCGTCGGTCATATGCGGGTGCGCATTGGCCTCGGTGGGCTTGCCGTGCGTCGCCCAGCGGGTGTGGCCGATGCCGGTCTCGCCGAGAAGCGGCGCCGATTTGAGTCGCGCCTCGAGATTGCGCAGCTTTCCTTCCGCGCGCCGGCGCCCGAGCTTGCCGTTCTCGACCGTGGCGACGCCCGCGGAATCGTAGCCGCGATATTCGAGCCGCTTCAGCGCGTCGACGAGCTGTCCCGCGACCGGCCCTCTGCCGAGGACGCCAACAATGCCGCACATCCGCGCTACTCCACGCCCCGACTGTTACCGTTAGCTAACCAAGACGCAAAGCACTCGCAACTCATATGCTATGTCCCATTATTTGCTATGTCCCATTATTTCCCCCGCCGCGCTCCCGGCCGCGCTGCTTGCGAAGCCGCGCGGCCCAGCCCGGACGCTCCTCTTGCGGGGCGCGGCTGAGCGCCAGCGCATCGGCCGGAACGTCCTTGGAGATGACGCTGCCGGAGCCGATATAGGCTCCCTCCCCGATCTTGACCGGCGCCACGAGCGAGGTGTTGGAGCCAATGAAGGCCCCGGCTCCAATCTCGGTGCGATGCTTGGCGAAACCGTCGTAATTGCAGGTGATGGTGCCGGCGCCGACATTGGCGCGGGCGCCCACGCTCGCATCGCCTATATAGGTGAGATGGTTGACCTTGGCGCCCTCGGCGATCTCGGCCTGCTTGATCTCGACGAAATTGCCGACATGGGCCTTCGGCCCGAGGGCGGTACCGGGGCGGAGCCGCGCGAAGGGTCCGACCACCGCGTTGGCTCCGATATTGGCACCCACGATGTGGCAGAAGCCCCTGATGGTCACGTTGTCGCCGATGACCACGCCCGGGCCGATGATCACATTGGGCTCGATCGTCACGTCTTTGCCGACCTTGGTGTCATGGCTCAAGAACACCGTCTCGGGAGCGATGAGCGTGGCGCCGCCGGCCATGATCTCGCGTCTCAGGCGCGCTTGCATCGCCGCCTCGGCTTGGGCCAGCTCCGCGCGGGAGTTCACGCCCAAGACCTCGCTCCCCTCGGACGGCACCAAGCGCGCATCGAGTCCATCCGCGCGCGCCAGCGCCACCGCATCCGTCAGATAGAACTCCCCCTTGGCGTTGGCGTTGCCGATCCGGGACAAGAGATCGGCCAAGATCTTGCCGTTGCGGAACCCCATGATGCCCGAGTTGCACAGGGTGAGCGCACGCTCCGTCTCGCTTGCATCTTTCTCTTCGCGGATGCCCATCAGGGTCCCGCCATCATCGAGCAGCAGCCTGCCATAGCCCGTTGGGTCGGAGGCCTCGAAGCCGATCACGACGAGGTCGGCGCCGTCGTCGAGCTCGCGGCGAAGCCGATTGAGCGTTTCGGTCCGGAGCAGCGGGGTGTCCCCGTAAAGCACGAGGACGGAGCCGGCAAAGCCGGCAAAAGCCGATTGAGCAGCCTTCACGGCATCGGCAGTTCCCTGGGGCTCGGCCTGCACGAACACCGCAAGGTCCGGGTCTAACGCCCGCGCAACGACCTCGACCTCCTCCATGCCCGGAGCAATCACGGCGCAAATCCGATCGATCGAGGCGCCCTTGGCCGCGGTCAGCACATGGGCGAGCAATGGCGCGCCGGCGAGCGCATGCATCACCTTCGGAAGCTCGGTCTTCATCCTGGCGCCCTTGCCCGCGGCAAGGACGACGGCGAGAACTGAATTCTGCGTCATGCCTGTTTCGTCAGCGCCAAGGCGCGCAATCGAGCAAGTACCATGCCCGGAAGCCTCCCTGCAGAGGAGAGAGTTAAACCGTTAATCTTGTCCTTCGCGCGTCGCGAATCGAACGCCCGCGCCCCCACCCGCGGATTGTCTAACGGAAAGCAGGCGCAAGAGCCACACGGCGAACACTCAATCCGGGGACCACACGCAGAAATTGACCCGGAGAGGAGAGCGAGTCATCTTCTGCTTGGCGACGGCACGCAGCGGCGGAGCCATATTGCCGGCGCTTTTTAGCGTAGATTCGGGGTCTTAGGGGAGTCTATCCATGGTGGTTAAGGATCGCCGAGGCGGCACGCGCAACTGGGTCCCGGGCCTGTTCGCGGCCTTCTGGATCTTGCTTGCCGCGTTCTCGGGGGCCTATCTGTTTCGCATCGTCACCGACCCTGCCGCGCATCGGGCCGAGACGGCTTTGGCCAGTCCCGACGGTGTACCAAATTTTGAGCGCCCGGACTCGACCGCCGCGGCGCCAGCCAATGCGCCCTCGCCGCTTTCGGCGGAGCAGGCTGATGCGCTGTTGCATGCGAACGAGGCCAAGGACAGGGAGCTCGCCGAGCTGAAGACCGCGCTGCGCGAGCTTTCCGGTCAGGTGGACGACCTCAATACGCGCTTCAAGCCGCTCGAGAAGGTTTTGGGCCCCGTGGCCGCCTTGCCGACCTCAACCTCCGTCACGACGTCGCCGCCGTCACCTGAGCCAATGCGGCCACCTGAGAAGCCCCCCGAGCCGCCGAAACCGGAAGCAAAGACCCCGGCCCCAAAGGAGCCCGCAAAGGCTGCCGATCTGGGCAAGGCTGAAAAGCCCACGGAGAAGCCCTCCGATCAGGTGAAGGTAATGGAGAAGCCCTCGGTTTCCGAGAAGCCGGCGGAGAAACCCTCCGACCACGCCAAAACGATGGAAAAGCCATCGGGGTCTGCCAAGCCAGCGGAGAAGCCTTCCGCTCAAGCCAAGGCGCCGGAGCAGCCCTCCGACCAAGATGCTGCGGACGAGGCGCCCTCAGCCCCCGCAGCTGAGACCCCCACCAACCGGACGAAGCCCCCGGAGAAGCCTTCCGAGCAAGCTTCGGCAACGCTGGGCTCAAAGGATCAGAAACCGGGCGAGAAGCCGGCGGGTGCAGTGCAAGTGACCTCCAACGAACCGGCATCGACACCCTCTGCGTCATCGACCGAGACCCCGAATGTCAGTGCGCCGCCGCCCATCCCACCCGGCACGACCCGGTTCGGCATCGAGATCGGCAGCGTGGAGAAGCAGGAGGGGGTCAGGCCGATGTGGCGCGACCTCCTGACCAACCATGCGGCGCTCGTCGCTGGCCTGCAGGCGCGCCGCATCATCGCGCCGGACAAGAAGTGGCGGCTCATCGCCGGCCCCTTCTCCAGCGCCGCCGAGGCAATGCAGGCTTGCGCGCTGTTCAAGAAGGCGAATATGCCTTGCGAGGCGACGGTCTTCGCGGGCGATTCCCTTTAGCCTAACCGCCCAAGAAGAGCCGGCCGATATCGGGGTGGCCCAGTAGACTTTTGGCGTCTCCCGCCTTGGCCAGCCTGCCGGCCACCAGCACGTAACCGAGATCGGCAAATTCGAGCCCCTTACGAGGGCATTCTGCTCGACGAGGACCAGCGTCTTGCCTCGCGCAACTCCCGCAAGGTCTCGAAGATCATGTCGATGGCGCGAGGCTCTTCCCGGCCCCCGTTCGCTAAAGCTTTTTTTGAAGCTGCTGGATACCAGCAGCATACGCGGCAGCGCAGCCATGGTCCGTCCATCGGCGCCGCTCGCGTCGGATCTACCCGTGAAGGTTGCCGATAGCCTCGGATCGGACCAAAAAACGCGGCACCGCCTACAGGTCCTTCGCGTTAAACGTATCGCACTGTTCGAGGCTGCCGCTCTCATAGCCGCGGCGGAACCATCGCACCCGTTGCTCCGATGAGCCATGGGTGAAGGAATCACGCACCACATAGCCTTGCGTCTGCTGCTGGATGCGATCGTCGCCAATGGCGCTCGCCGCCGCGAGCGCCTGATCGATGTCGCCTGGCTCGATGATGTTCTTCATCTCCTGCGCCTTGTTGGCCCAGATGCCGGCGAAGCAATCCGCCTGCAGCTCGACGCGGACCTGCAAGGCGTTGCCCTGCTTCTCGCTCATGCGCTGCCGCGCGGACTCGACCTGGTCCATGATCCCGAGCAGCTTCTGCACATGGTGGCCGACCTCATGCGCGATGACATAGGCTTGGGCGAAGTCGCCCGGAGCATGGAAGCGGTTCTTGAGTTCCTCGTAGAAGGAAAGGTCGATATAGACCTTCTCGTCGTTCGGGCAATAGAACGGCCCCATGGCCGACATCGCCGTACCGCAGGCGGAGCGAATGCCGCCGGTGAAGAGCACGAGCTTCGGATCGCTGTAGGTCTCGCCGTAGCGCTTGAACAGATTGCTCCACACATCCTCGGTGTCGGCGAGAACGACAGACACAAATTGCTTCAGATCGTCCTCGCTCGTGGTCTGGGGATGCTGAACTTGCGGACCCGGTTGGCCAGGTACCGGGAAGTTGGTGGTATCGGGGCGCGATTGCGGCAGGTGGATGTCGGGTATACCCGAATCATCACCGCCCGACCCCCCTCCTTGCAAGATGACGCGCGGGTCGACCCCGAAGAACAACATGAATCCGAGCAGGATCAGAAAACCGACAATGCCGATGCCGCCGCCGCGCCCGGCGCCGCCGCTCGGAAAGCGCAACCCGCCGGGAGACGGGAAGCCGAAGCCTCCTCCGCCTTCGTCACGCCGATCCTCGACATTCTCGCTTTCTCTTTCGCCGCGCCACCGCATCTTAGGGTCACCTCGACGACTTCATCCCGGACAGGCCGAATGTATCGGGGCCATTGTGCATGGGACAGGCCTCGGCACAAGCGCAAGGGCCCCTCAGGCAACGTGGGCATCAAGGGGGAGAATCAACCATGTGGGGTGAGGCGAAACCCGCAAATCCTTGTTGTCAAAAGCGAGATCGACAAGAAAACGTCAAAAAACTGCCATGGGCGCGAGGCATTCTCTACGCGCCCGGTTGTATCTTGTCTGGGTGGTAGTGCGTTCTGTGTAATGCGTACGAGCCTCGGCAATCCCCGCGCCGGGGCTCTTCTTTTTTTGGCCCTGCGTATTCTTCGCGATCGGAGGGCGGTTGGTTCAACGTGCCCCCGCTCCACCACAGAGCGAGCAGCGCGCCGGTGATCGAAAGCGGCACCGTCAGCATGATGATGAAGGGGTCCTTGAAGCTCTCGAATTGTGCGGCGAGCACGAGATAGATGAAGGCGAGCGCGTCGGGAGCCGTCAGGCGCGGGTGTCGGGGCGGTCCGCGATCCACGAAGAATGGACCGCCCCGACACGGCTTGCCTAAGGATTGGTCGGCGGCGTCTGGTCGGGCGCCGGTGCCTCTGGCGCTGGGGCCTCTGGGGCCGGCGCTGCTGGGGCCGGTGCCGAAGGGGCCGTCATGGGTTCCGGCGCAGGCGCTGGCGGAGCCGCCATGGGTGCCGGCGCAGGTGCAGGCGCTGGTGCCGGGGCAGGCGCCGGGGCTGGTGCCGGCGCTTCGGCGGCTGGCGGTTCGACTTTGGCGGGTTGCTCGGCCTTGTGCCCGTACATGAAGTAGGCGGCGATGACGAGGGCGAGCACGATGCTGCCCAAGACGATAGCAAGAAAGGTCCTGCCGCCGGCCTGATTGTCGTTTGCCATGCGATTGGTCTCCCTGTTGAGGGTCGTGTGGTTCAGTCGGACGCAGCCTAGCGAGGAATCCCTCCTCGGTCGAGGGTCGGGGCCCGAAGCAGCGTCCCTGTCCGGCCTATGGCTGCACAAGCTCGCATCGACCGGTGTCGCGCCTATCGGTCGGCGGCGGCGAGCCCCTGCCGGCCGAGGAGATTGAAGGCCGGCGTGAGCACGATGGCAAGGAAGAGATTGAGCAGGACTGAATAGAGGGCAGCATAGCTCGGGATCGTGACGCCGAAGGCCTGCAATGGATAGACCGAACTCGCGAAGTCCTGGGTAGCCGCCATATAGGTGCCGGTGGCGAGCCCCACGGCCCACCCGGTCAATAGAGCTGGGGCATTGCAGGAGCGGGTGTAGAGGCCGAGCAGGATCGACGGCAAGAGCTGGATGATCCAGATTCCGCCGAGAAGCTGGAGCTGGATCGCATAGGCTTGTGGCAGTGCGAGGATGAAGACGACGGCCCCGATCTTCACGACCAGCGACACGATCTTGGCCATCTGCGCTTCTTGCGCCTCGGTGCAATCGGGACGCAAGAACTCCTTGTAAAGATTGCGGGTGAAGAGGTTGGCGCAGGCGATGGACATGATCGCCGCGGGGACCAATGCGCCGATGGCAATGCTGGCGAAGGCCACGCCCACGAACCACGGCTGGAACGAGGCCAGAAACAGCGCAGGCACCGCGTAGTTCGGTCCATAGCGGGCAAAGCCCGCAGCATGCGCAGGGTCCTCACCAACGCCCGCGGCGATCGCCATGTAGCCGAGCAACGCGATCAGCCCGAGAATGAAGGAGTAGGCTGGAAGCAGCGCCGCATTGCGCCGGATCACATGGCCGTGTGCGGAGCTCAAGATCCCCGTCATGGAATGGGGGTAAAGGAAGAGGGCGAGCGCCGATCCGAGGGCCAAGGTCGTATAGGCGCTATAGGCGCCGAAACTTTCGCCCGTTGGAGCGGCCAGCAGCAGCTTCTCTTGAGGCACCTTGGCGAAGATCGCCGCATAGCCGCCGAGCCTGGCCGGAATCACCACCACTGCCGCGATCACGGTGATGAAGATCAGGAAGTCCTTGACGATTGCGATCAGCGCCGGCGCCCGCAATCCGCTCTTATAGGTGAAGGCGGCGAGGATGAGGAAAGCGATGACCAAGGGCATGTGCCCAATGAAACCCTCCGTCGGGAAGCCGAGCGCGCCGATCACCACCTCCATGCCGACGAGCTGCAGCGCGATATAGGGCATGGTGGCGATCACGCCCGTCGCGGCGATGGCGAGCGCGAGCATACGGCTGTCGAAGCGATCGCGGACGAAATCCGCGGCGGTGACATGGCCGCGGGCATGCGCCACCACCCATAGCCTGGGAAACACGACATAGAGAGCGGGATAGATCAGCACGGTATAGGGCACCGCGAAGAAGCCCATGGCGCCTTTGCCGTAGACGAGCGCCGGCACAGCAATGAAGGTGTAGGCGGTGTAGAGGTCGCCCCCAAGCAGGAACCAGGTTACCATGGTGCCGAAGCGGCGCCCCCCGAGGCCCCATTCATGCAGTAGATTGAGATCCGCTTGCCGCCAACGGGCGGCGACGAAGCCGAGCCAGGTGATGAGCAGGAACAGCGCGACGAAAATGATCGTGGCAGTCGCATTCACCAGGCCAAACTCCCTCAAAGCGCCCGTAGCTTTCGGCTAGGTTCGGCGCGTGATGCCCATCTCAATGAGGTAGACGATCAGGACCAGAGCCGCGCCGATGAGAATCCAGGCGAGCTGGTACCAGTAGAAGAAGGGGATGCCGGCGAGCGCTGGCTCAAGCTTGTTGTAAGACGGCACCCACAGCATGGCCAGGACGGGAATGATGAGGAGAAGGCGCGGCAGATAGCGGAGCCGGCTCCCCTTTGGCGTCTCACGCGTCACGGCGCTTCCCCCTGCCCGGCCCTTACGACGGCGCGAGCTTACTGAAAGCTTGAAGCTTTCGCGATTCCCTAATTCCGCCCGGTTAGGATGGCGCCAGGCAGCCAGGATCGGCGATGGTCACGCCTGGCGCAGGCCGCAGGCCGGGCTTTCGCGGTCCTTTATGTTGACCTCGGCGGTGGCGCACCCATATGGTCGCCACGGGGAGAGCCCGTAGCTCAGCCGGTAGAGCATCTGACTTTTAATCAGAGGGTCGCGGGTTCGAGTCCCGCCGGGCTCACCAATAGACCAATGACTTAGTAAGTTCCGGGGGGCGGCTGTGGAGCTCGGCTAACAGCGGGAGCACGTAGTTTACCACGATGTCGTTTGCGCAGATTTGTAATCAGTAGGTCGGGGGTTCGAATCCTCCAGTCGGCACCAGCACCTAGCCAAACAAAAAAGGTCCCAAAGAACGCGCCGGGTAACGCTAGGGGTAACGAGAAGATAGTCAGCGCTAGGTTCCAACGCGATTGCAACCTGTAACCCGTCACCAGCGACGAGCTTAAGGGCTGTTACCGCTGATTGCCTCCTTGGCGGCGCCATCGTTTCCACGAGGGCAGCGGGTCGGTCGCAGGGAGCGTCTGGGCGAGCGCAGAGACGGAGGGCCAAACCCACTCGTAGGTGGAGTGCATGACCGTATGCCAGTGATGTTGATGCCTGAAGACTACGATCGGTGGCTCGGTCCCAGCACAAGCCCTGACGAGCTCCGCGCGATGCTGCGTCCCTACGATGCCGTTCTAATGGAGGCGTACGCCGTTAGCCGGTCCGTCAACGCCGTGAAGAATGACACCGAGGAATGCATCCAGCCGATCGACGACCAACCGCAATAAGAAGCCCCACTGATTTGAAAAGAATGGCGGCTGGGCCACCCCTTAGTCGCCAGAGGCATCCTTGACGCATTTGGTCGTGAAACTGGTCTTGGCCGCGCCCGAGAGCTTCTTATCAGCCGCGGCCTTGTCGCATGACGCCGTCGCGTCGGACTCGCATTTCTTCATGAAGCTAGTGAGAGCGGCACCCGCCAGCTTCTTCTCTGCCGCCCGATCCTTGCAGCTTAGATCGCCATGGCTCCACTGACGGCCAGGCTGGACAACAGTAGCGCTAGAGCAAGGCGTTTCATTCGATCCTCTCAAGGTTGGTTTGTGGGCGGGGAAGCTATGCCTTGCCGTGGCCCTTGGCTATTGCCTACCTAGCCGCGGGTTAATCTGGAGGGTATTTTCATGCTGGACAGTCGTTCGGTTGATCTGAGAGCTGCCCGCGGGACGTGCCGAAATCCGGGTGGAAATGCGAGAGGACACCAGCGACTGCGCCCTGATTCTTTCCCCTGTCCAGTGGTTCGGAAAAGTTGAAGGTTCGCCAGTGCATCTTCCATCTCTTACATCGAAACAGTGGCGGGGGCGTCTAACCTATGCGGCGATGTCATTACTGGTCGTTTGGCACACCCTTGCTATCGT
>Ga0209415_10001920_pt1 | contig 39358 bp, 33 predicted proteins | sample PeaSoiSIISIP2007_FD_187696 | JGI IMG/M metagenome (GOLD analysis project Ga0209415, IMG submission 187696) | Peat soil microbial communities from Weissenstadt, Germany - SII-SIP-2007 (SPAdes) (version 2) | ecosystem: Environmental > Terrestrial > Soil > Wetlands > Peat | place: Germany...
AGATAGGATTGCTTCGCCAGAATGACCGGATCGGTCTGGCCGGGGCGGGACCAACTGTAGAGCGTCTTCATTCCCGCAAGAATCGGCAGCGCCGCGACGGCCATGAGCGGGAGCGTGCGGCTGCCCGCTTCGAGGATTCGCCGAATGACGAGCGCCCACCTCCCTCCCGTCAGGTGCTGCACCATCAAGAGCGCCAGGGAACCGAGCGTGACGCCAATCCAGAACAGGAACGCAATCAGGTACGAGCGGAAAAATTCCGCCTTGTTCGCAACGGCGCCCGCGAGGCATATCGCCAGCAGCACGGCGCCCGCGAGGACCAGCCGCATCGGCAGTCCTTCAAGCTTCAACGTGGTTTCTCCGGTTTCGGTCATTTCGATTGGCCTGTCAATTTTGCCCGCTCCGCGTCCGGCACGTCGCCGATCGGCACTTGCCGGCTAAACTGCAGTGCCCGTATGTACGCGATGATGGCCCAGCGGTCGCGCGGCGGCACGCGGTAGCCGTACGGGTACATGACGCCGAGCCCGTTCGTGATCACGTCGAAGTAATGCCCCACGGGCGCCGTGCGCATGCGGTCCTCGTGAAACGAAGGCGGATGGCGGAAACCGCGCTGCACGATCATGCCGTCGCCGTCACCGGCAAATCCGTGGCAGGGAGAGCAGAATACGTTGTAGCGCTCGCGGCCGCGTTCCTCGATTTCCTGCGTCACCGGATACGGAAAGACTTCCGACGGCTGGCCGTTCACTTTCCCTGTGTAAAGCAATTCCTGCGGCCCAAGCGTCAATTCACCGCGAGGAACCGTTCCCGCAACCGGCATGCGCGCGGATTGGCCGTCTCCAAAGAAGTCGGCGGGATCGTACGGGTTGTAGCGCGGCTGCACGTGCATATCGAGGCGGCATCCGGCGCACACGAATAGGACCGCCAGAGCGGCCGGCATCCATCCGCCCGCGTACGGTTTCCGTGAGCGCGCGCTACGGTTCAATCTCAGTCACCTCGCGCGGGTTGAGAGTCAGCATAAATTTACGCGTTAGTTCCACATCAAACATCGGATCGAGCGCCTTGATGCAAAGAAAAAAACGGTCCCGCGAAGCCAGCGCGAACCGCGGCACGTTGAAGACCGGATGATAGGGCGTCGGCAATCCGTTCATCGCCAGCATGCCGAACACAGCGGCGGCGGCAGCGAACAAGACGGTCATTTCAAATGTGACCGGGATAAATGCCGGCCAGCTATTCATCGGCCTGCCGCCAACGTTGACGGGATAGCTCACCGCTGCGGCGTAATACTGGAGATAAAATCCCGCGCAGCCGCCGATCATCCCGGCAATCATCACCACGAGGGGCAGCCGCGTGCGGTGAAACCCGACCGCATGCGCCAGGCCTTCGATCGGAAACGGCGCGAAGGCGTCAATGCGGCGATAGCCCGCTTCGTGCGTATGGCGGGCCGCCTCGAGCAATTGCTCGGGAGTGGCAAACTCCGCCATCAATCCGTAGATGGATTCCTCTGGCTTCATCGAATCGTTGCCGTGAACGAAAAATAAAATCTCGTAACGCGCATCAGTTGGCCGCCTTCTTCTCTTCCTCGCTCGCCACCAATGTGCGCATTTCGAAAATGGAGATCAGCGGCAAGTAGCGAATAAAGAGAAACACCAGGAACAGGAAGAGGCCGATGGTTCCGACGAACGTAAAAATGTCCCACCGAGTCGGGTAATAAATGCCCCAGGAAGACGGTAGGAAATCGCGGTGCAAACTGGTCACCACAATCACAAACCGCTCCAGCCACATGCCCACGTTCACGACCATGGCGATGGCGAACAGCGCTCCCACTTTCGCACGGACTTTTCGGAACCACAGGAATTGAGGCGTCACGATGTTGCAGGCGATCAACATCCAGTACATCGGCGCGTAGGGTCCTGTCATGCGGTTCAAGATCATGAAGCGTTCGTATTGATTGCCGCTGTAGAAGGCGGAAAAAGCCTCCATCATGTAGCCGTAGCCGACGATCAGGCCGGTCGCGAGCAGCACCTTGCCCATATTGTCGAGGTGGCGCATGGTGATGAAGTCTTCCAGACGAAAGAGTTTCCGTATGGGGATTGAAAGCGTAAGCACCATGGCAAATCCCGCATAAATCGCGCCCGCGACGAAGTAGGGCGGGAAAATCGTCGCGTGCCATCCGGGAACGATCGCGAAGGCAAAGTCAAAACTCACGATCGTGTGCACGGAGAGGACCAGGGGCGTCGCGAGGCCGGCCAGCAGTAAGGAGGCCGTTTCGTGCCTCTCCCAATGAACCGCCGAGCCGCGCCATCCCATCGCGAGCAGACCATAAATCATTTTCGCGGCGCGATTCCTGGCCCGGTCGCGAAGCGTCGCGAGATCCGGAATCAAGCCGATGAACCAGAACAGGAGCGACACCGTCGCATAGGTCGAAACAGCGAACGCGTCCCAAACCAGCGGGCTCCGGAAATTGGGCCACATCTTCATCGTATCGGGATACGGGAATAGCCAGTAACCGAGCCACGGGCGGCCCATGTGGATCAGCGGAAATATTCCCGCGCAGGAAACGGCGAAGAGGGTCATCGCTTCCGCAAACCGGTTGATCGAAGTGCGCCATTGCTGCCGCAACAAGAGCAGGATCGCGGATATCAGCGTGCCGGCATGGCCGATCCCGATCCACCAGACAAAGTTAATGATGGCAAAGCCCCATGCAATAGGGATCTGAATGCCCCAAATCCCCACGCCGGCGACAAGGAGATAGGTGACCGACACCATGAGAAGCATGACCAGGGCAAACGAGATCAGAAAACCGAAGATCCACCACTTCGGCGTGCGTCGGGCCAGGACAATCGCGCTGATTTTGTCCGTAACGGAGGCGTAGTTATAACCCGGGCCGAGGATCGGCACGTTCGCCATTTGTTCCGCTAGTCTGTCGCTTGGGCTATCTGCCATGTTTCATTCCGCTCTAAACGGCCGGCGTCTTTTCGATTTCCGGATTCGGGTTGCGCAACTTCGCGAGATACGTCGTTCTGGGCCGCGTGTTCAACTCTTCCAGTAATTTGTAGTTGCGGTTGTTGGCTTTGAGTTTGGATACCCGGCTATTCGGATCGTTGATGTTTCCAAACATGATCGCTTCCGACGGGCAAGACTGCTGGCAGGCGGTGACAATTTCGCCGTCCCGGATCGGACGGTCCTGCTCCTCCGCTTCGATTTTCACCGCGTTAATTCGTTGCACGCAGTAGGAGCATTTTTCCATCACGCCGCGGCTGCGCACGCTCACATTGGGATTGCGCATTCCGAACAGGCTGGGCGTATCCCAATCCGAATAAAGGTAGAAGTTGAATCGGCGGACCTTGTAGGGGCAATTGTTCGAGCAATAGCGCGTGCCGACGCACCGGTTGTAGATCATTTCGTTCAGGCCCTCGGAACTGTGCACCGTAGCGACCACTGGGCAGACAACCTCGCACGGCGCATTCTCGCAGTGCATGCAAAGCACGGGCTCGTGATACGCGCCGGGATCGTCCACGCCGCCTTCGTAATAGCGATCGATCCGGATCCAGTGCATATGGCGGCCGATCATCACTTCCTTTTTCCCAACGACGGCGATGTTGTTTTCCGCCTGGCAGGCCACCACGCAGCCGCCGCAACCGGTGCAGGCATTCAGGTCAATTGCCATGCCCCACTGATTGCCCTCATATTTCACCGCGGGATATAGCGAGAGGGGATTCTCGTCCGCATCGGCTTGCGCGAACTTCGGATTTTTTTGGTATACGTCCAGCGTCGCGATGCGGATCGGTTCGCGCCCTTCCATCGTGCTTTGCGTTTGCGTTGTCGCCAGCGCCCACCTGGCTCCTGTTTTGCGAACTTCGAGCCCTCCTCCGATCCACGGCGTGGCGAGAGGGCGAATCCAGCCAGCATCAAAGCCCGTTCCCGTACCAACTCGTCCGGATCGCGTGCGCCCGTACCCCAAAAACACCGTGACGCTTTCATCAGCGTGCCCAGGCGTCACCCATGCGGGCGCAACGATAGTTCGACCGTGATACTTCAATTCAATGGCATCTTCGCTCTTGATTCCCAGGCGCTCGGCCGTTTTCGGACTGAGCATCGCCACCGAATCCCACGTGAGCATTGTCAGCGGCTTGGGCAATTCCTGCAGCCAACCATTATTCGCAAAACGGCCGTCCCAGACGGTGTGATCGGGGCGGAAAACAATTTCGAGTCCCCTCACAGTGTAGGGCGTTACCTGCATCGCGGCATCTGCCTTCAGTGAAACTTGCTTCGGTGGGAAAGCCGAGTCGGCAACAACGCCGTCCCGCAACGTCTTCTCCCAAAACGCGTCGAACCGATCCACATTGGGGCGCTGCGCCTGCCAATAGTCATGAATGAAATCATGACTCGGCTTTGAAGCTTGTCCGTTGAGCACGGCCAGGAAATCGACTTCGGACTTCCCGCCATAGAGGGGAGCAATCAGCGGCTGAATCACCGTAGCCGTCCCGTCATATCCCCGCGCGTCGCCCCACGATTCGAGTTCATGCGCTTGTGGAATGTGCCAATGACACAGCGCCGAGGTCTCATCTTCGTAGAGCCCGAGGCGCACGCTGAACGGTACCTTCGGCAGAATTTCCTTGAACCCCAGATCGGCAGGCGCGTCATAGACTGGATTGCTGCCCATAATCAGCAACGTCGTGACGCCTCCTGCCCGAATGTCCGCTGCCAGTTGGCCGATGGAATCCCATTGGTTCACCGGCGAGACTTCAATCGGCTCCGTGAAGTAAATGGTCTTGCCAAAATTGCGCAAGGCTGCATTGATGGCATATGCGATCGCGTGCACTGTCGGAGGCTGCTGGTCTCCGGGGACAACCAATGATGCTCCTAGATGTCTCTCGAGGTCCCGAGCCAGCGCTTGAATCCACGCAAATTGTTCACGGGTAGGAGGAGGGGTAAAGATGACATCTCCGACTACCAGCCCTAATTCTCTAGCCAAGTGGTGAGCGAAGTCGTCAACAAAGGAAGCTGGCATCCTCAAACGGTGATCGGCCATCGCCCCGGTATTGGTCGGCGTGGACTCGAAGGCGTACAGGCGATTCATTTTCGAATCGGGGCCTTCGACGCGGCGCTTCCTCGCGAATTCCCGCGCGTAGCGAAGGCATCCTGGTCCGCTGGTCAGAAAATCCGAATCGAGCGTGACAATTACATCCGCCTGATCCACGCGGTAAACCGTGTTCACGTATTCCCCGAATGCGAGTTTCGTGCCTTCGCGGATATTGTCGCGCGTCACGGATTCGTACTGCACCCACTTCGCGGACGGATACGCTTTCAAGAACGTGTTGATTTGATCCCCGAGCGTCGGGGACGTGATCGTCGGCGTCAAGAGCCTCACGCCGGACCCGCTGTTTCCCTTTTCCGCCCCGAGTGCGGTGGACAATTCGTCCTGAAATTCCGCCCAGCTTCCGATGCGTCCGTCATGGATTTCCGCCTGCGAGCGGTCCGGATCGTAGAGACCCAGAACCGAAGCTTGAGAAAACGCGTCGGTCGCGCCCAGGCTGCCCGGGTGGTCCGGGTTGCCCTCGATTTTCGTGGGCCGCGCCATGTGGCTCTCGACCAGAACGCCGGTCGCCACGCCGCCGAGCGTCACGGCGGTCGCATAAAAGAGCGGCTTGCCCGGAATAATCTCCTCCGGCTGGCGGACGTAGGGAACAATCTTTTGCGTGGGAAGCTTCGTGCAGCCGGACAACCCGGCAAACGCGGCGGAGGCCGCCATCACTTTTAAAAGGTCTCGCCGGTCGAGTTTCGCGTCGGGATCGTTTGCCCCATGCGGAAACTCGTTCTCCTTGTGGTTCCGGAATTCCGGCGTATCGGCAAGCTCATCGAGCCCGCGCCAAAACCGAGGCGTATCACCGCCGCTCGAGGCCTTACGCAATGCGGAAATGTCCACATCGGGCTGGCCGGCGTTTTTTCGATCGATGTCCATGAATTCCCTGATCCCTCAATCTAGCGATGGCACGTCGTGCAGTCCGTGAGTTTCCGCACTTTGTATTCGCTCATCAGCCGGTTGCCCAAAGCTTCCTGGTCCGCGGGAGGCTTGTAAAACGCGTTGAACACCTCGGACTTGGGGCGCAAATATTTTTCCGGCGAGTTGTGGCATTCGAGGCACCAGCGCATGTAGAGACTTTGTTCGCGCCAGGTAATGTTCATTTCTGCGACGGGCCCGTGGCAGGTCGTGCAGCCGACGCCCTTCGCGACGTGAATGCTGTGATTGAAATAGACGAAGTCCGGAAGCGCATTGACGCGCGTCCAGGCAATCGGCGTGGAATCGCGGTAGCTCGCGCGCACCGGTTCGAGGATGGCCGCGCTGGTCCAGATTTGCGAATGGCATACCATGCACGTTTGCGTCGCAGGCATTCCCGCCGAGGAGGAATCTTCTACCGAGCTATGGCAATAGCGGCAATCCAACCCAAGTTCCCCCACGTGATGTTTGTGGCTGAATGGAACAGGCTGCGGCCGCGCGTTGTGCACCTCGGTTACGTAGGAGGTTTGGTTCACGACGTTTACGGCGTATCCCAGGATTGCAATCAGGATTACCGCGCCGTAGATGCTGACGCGAGAGATCGTGTTCGTGCTGCGATGAAAGATTTGTGCCATACATGCCGCCCTCGGGGGGACACTCCGAGGTGTACAGTCTGGAAGGTCTTAGCGCCTCTCTGCCGGCCGCAAACCCAGCCTCAATTTAATGCGGGAAACAGCGCCCTCGACCAATGAAGGGGGGATACGACCCAGCGGCATTGCCTTTACCATATTGTTATTTCGCCGGGCTGGGATACGAGTACCTCTAAAATACCATTTATGATGTATTCCTACCGCTCGTCGCCCGCGCGAAACACTATAGCAGCATTACAAAAAAAATTTCAATCCTTCAATTTTCTCCCTCGTGACAAACCGCGCAACTTGTTGTGATTCCAGTCACGAATTCCGCTCCTTATCCGAGTATCCTCAGTCCGTGATGTATGGTCATCGAAGGCAATCGCCCTCTTTGGAAAACGCTGGCCAGTTCTCTCGCGCAGAAGGTTTCCCCGGCATATTTCTTCCGTCAATTCGATTTATAACTTATGTAACGGGCCGGAAGATTTGGGCATCCAATAAGCACAGTTCCCGGAAAAGTGGTATGTTGGAGCTCCGCTCGCGAAATCATTTGCGGTAAGATTCCTGGGACCCTCGAGGGCAGACGGATGTGGATCGTTCGGATAGCGCTGAGGCGGCCCTACACATTTATTGTGGCCGCACTCGTCATCGTGCTGATGTCGCCGATCGTGTTGCAACGCACACCCACCGACGTTTTTCCCAACATCGATATCCCGGTGGTGAGCATATGCTTTAACTACTCCGGATTGTCCCCGCAACTGATGCAAGACCGCATCGTATCTCCTTACTCGCGCTTCATGACCACGGTGGTGGACAACATCGAGCACTCCGAATCGCAGATTGTGGCGGGCCGGGCGATCATCAAAGTATTCTTTCAGCCTGGGGCGGATGTTCACGTGGCGGTCACGCAGATCACGGCCATTTCTCAAACCATGATTCGGCAGTTGCCCCCGGGCATTTCCCCTCCGCTCATCATTACGTATTCGGCGTCGAGCGTGCCCGTCTTGCAATTGGGGATGAGGGGCCAGGGATTGTCCGAGCAGGAGTTGTTCGACCTCGGAGCGAACCTGGTCCGCAATCAACTGGCGAATGTGGCCGGAGCGGCAATCCCGTGGCCTTATGGCGGCAAACAGCGCCAGGTCTCGGTCAACATCGATATCCCGGCGCTGCAGGCGAAAGGTCTGTCGCCTACGGACGTCATCAACGCCATCTCCACGCAGAACCTGGTACTTCCTTCCGGCACGGTCAAGATGGGTTCGACCGAATTCAATGTGGAGATGAACGGGTCGCCGGATACTCTCGCCGCGCTGAATAATTTGCCGATCAGGACGACGAACGGCGCGACAATCTACGTGCGGGACGTCGCCTACGTCAGCGACGGCTTTTCGCCGCAAGTCAATATCGCGCGCATGGACGGACAGCGCGGCGTGATTCTAGCGATTTACAAGACCGGTGAGACGTCCACCCTTGACGTCGTGTCGCAGATCTACGCCAAGCTGCCTCAAATCAAGAACCTCGTGCCGCCGCAAACGGTGATCACGCCCCTGTTCGATCAATCGATTTTCGTGCGGGCGGCCATTCAGGGAGTGCTCCGCGAAGGAGTAGTTGCCGCGTGCCTGACCGCGTTGATGATTCTCCTCTTCCTGGGAAGCTGGCGCAGCACGGTGATCATCGCCATTTCGATCCCTCTTTCGATTCTGGTCTCCATCACGGTATTGAGCGCGCTGCATGAAACGATCAATTTGATGACGCTCGGCGGTTTGGCCCTTGCCGTCGGCATCCTCGTGGATGATGCCACGGTGGCCATCGAGAATATCGAGAGAAACCTCGCCCAGGAAAAGCAGATTATTCAGGCGATCCTGGACGGCTCGCAGGAAATCGCCGTTCCGGCCCTGGTCTCGACGCTCTGCATCTGCATTGTATTCGTGCCGATGTTTTTCCTAACCGGCGTGGCGAAATTCCTGTTCGTCCCGCTGGCCGAGTCCGTGATTTTCGCCATGCTGGCATCGTACATTTTGTCCCGGACGCTGGTTCCGACGATGGCAATGTACCTTCTCAGGGAGCATCACGGCGAGGAACACGCCACCGGGAACGATATTTTCTCGCGAGCGCAGCGCGGATTCGCGCGAGGGTTCGACCGCATGCGCGGAGGCTATCGCACGTCGCTGGCTTTCTGCCTGGAGCGGTCCTGGCTTCTTGTGGCTTTGTTTCTTTTTTTCTGCGTGGCTTCGCTGTCACTAATTCCCGTGCTGGGCCGGGACTTCTTTCCATCGGTGGATGCCGGACTGATTCGTTTGCACATGCGCGCCCGAGCGGGACAACGTGTTGAGGAGACTGCCCGGGAAGCGGATGGCGTGGACAACCTGATCCGGCGGGTCATACCTCCGGAAGACCTAGGAACCGTCCTTGACAACATCGGCTTGTTCAACAGCACCGTGAACACGGCCTACAGCAACTCGGGCGTGATTGGCGAGTCGGACGCGGAAATTCTCATCGGCCTCAAGCCCGAACGCAAACAGCAAACCAGGCAATACATTGACACTTTGCGACAGCGATTGGCCCAAGAGTTCCCCGGCACGCAATTCTTTTTTCAGCCGGCGGACATGATCAGCCAAATCCTGAATTTCGGAGTTCCCGCGCCAGTCGATATTCAGCTCATTGGCCCAAACGAGAAGGCCAACTATCAATTGGCGGAGCAGATTACCAACCGCATCCAGCACATCCCCGGCGCGGTGGACGTGCACGTGCAACAATTGCGCTCCTACCCTGCGATTTTCCTAAATGTTGACCGCACGCGGGTGCAATCCGTGGGCATCAGTCAACAGGACGTGGCCAATAGCGTCCTGCTCACGCTGAGTTCAAGCGCCCAGGTCACGCCATCGTTCTGGGTCAACCCGGCGAGCGGTTATGAATACAACGTTTCCGTGCAGGTGCCGCAGTACAAGATCGACTCCATGCAATCGCTCGACAATATTCCGATTTCTTCAGCCTTGTCCAAGACGCCACAGATTCTGGGAAATATGGGGACCTTGAGCGTAACTACCGAGCCGGCGTTGCTCAGCCAGTATGACACCCAGCCCATGATGGATGTTTATGCCTCCGTGGAAGGGCGCGATTTGGGTGGCGTGGATGCGGATATTCAGAAAGTGCTGGCTGATTTTCAAGACAAGCTCCCTCGCGGCACGCAGCTTGTCCGCCGCGGGCAGGTGGCCACCATGACGTCATCCTTCGCCGGACTTAGCGCCGGTGTAGGCGTCGCCATCGTTCTGGTCTATCTGCTGATCGTCGTGAACTTTCAATCGTGGATCGATCCCTTTATCATCATTACGGCGCTGCCCGGAGCCCTGGCAGGGATCATTTGGATCCTATTGCTCACGCATACCACGCTGAGCGTACCGTCACTGACCGGCATGATCATGTGCATGGGTGTTGCCACGGCCAACAGCATCCTCCTGGTGTCCTTCGCGCGCGAACGCTTGAACGAAGGACTGGATTCGACTCAGGCGGCGGTCCAGGCGGGGTATGTGCGCATTCGCCCCGTGCTGATGACCGCGTTTGCCATGATTATCGGAATGGTCCCCCTCTCGCTCGGGCTCGGAGAAGGCGGGGAGCAGAACGCTCCCCTGGGCCGGGCCGTGATAGGCGGGCTCATCGTCGCCACATTCGCAACTTTGTATTTTGTGCCTTGCGTATTTTCGTTGGTTCACAAGGGGCGTCGTCCGGACGAGGGCGTCGGCGCCGCGGAACTTGGAATTGAATAGTGGAGTGATGAATTCAGGGAGCAATTAGGGAATGCCACAGAACCCGGTTGAGTTGCAGGAAGCATCAAAATTTAAGGAAGAGCCTGGCGCCACCGGCAAAGGACCGGGCGCACTGCTCCGCTGGTTTCTCATTCTGTTTATTATTTTTTTGGTTTTGGGGATTTATGCAGTCTCGCAACGCACGGCGGAACACAAGGCGCTCGCGCAACAAACAGAACAAATGGCGATTCCGTACGTCTCGGTGATTCACGCGACGCCCATCAATACCGATTCTGATATGGTTCTCCCAGGAACCCTCAAACCAGAAGTCGAGTCTCCCATTTATGCTCGGACAAACGGTTATCTGAAGAAGTGGTACAAGGACATCGGCAGCCACGTTGAGAAGGGCGAAATTCTTGCCGATATCGATACCCCGGAGATTGACCAGCAACTGGCGCAGGCACGCGCCGATCTGGTGACGGCACAGGCCAATCTCAGTTTGTCCACTCTAACGGCCACGCGATACCAGGACCTGATCAAGTCCGATTCCGTTTCACGCCAGGACCTCGACAATGCCAACGGCGACCTCGCTGCGAGGCGGGCCATGGCGCAATCGGCCGATGCCAACGTCAAGCGCCTGGAAGAGATGGAATCTTTCAAACATGTGTATGCTCCCTTTAAGGGGATCATCACGCAGCGGAATGTCGATCCCGGCACGCTTATCAATGCCGGAAATGGCGGGACGGCAACCAAGGAGATGTTCGATTTGGCGCAGATCGACCCGATGCGCGTCTATGTTGCAGTGCCGCAGTCGTATTCTCCATCCATCCATCTTGGACTGAAGGCCTGCCTCTCGCTGACGGAACTCGCGCAGCGGAGTTTCTGCGGACAGGTCGTTCGAACGGCAAACTCCATCGATCCCAACACTCGTACCCTCCTGACGGAAGTGGATGTCCCGAACCCTTCCGGGACCCTCTTGCCAGGGTCGTACGCGGAAGTGCATTTTGCTGTCAAGGTTACCGGCCAACGGCTCTCCCTGCCCGTCAACGCTCTTCTGTTCCGCCCGGATGGAACGATGGCCGCCGTCGTCGGCCCCGATAACCGAATCGTTCTCAAGAAACTAACGATCGGGCGGGACTTTGGCAATACCTTGGAAGTGCTCGAGGGGATCGATCCTAAAGACCGCATTGTGGTCAATCCCCCGGACGCTCTGGAAGAAAACGAACTGGTCAACCTCGCTTCACAAGAAGCCCCGGGGACTGCGGCTCCTCATGTTGCCCTCCCCTCCAAACAGTGAGAGCGGGCTAGTTACACGTAAGAAATTCGGAAATTCTTCCATTCTTTGTCTTGACTCCCACTTTGTGGCCGTGTAGCTTGGATTTGCCGCGCTGTAAGCTTCTCCACAGTAAGCCCCTCTCCCGGCGCGAGTAGGGAGGGTTGCATGTCGAGCCGACCACAGGTAGCACCCGCGATCGAGTACGTATCCAGTCCATTCGAAACAGATTCCTCTGTTACTTCGCAGTCGAATGTCGCGACCGCCGTATCGTCTCCGAACGTATTGCTTGTCGGCCGGAATGGCTCCTGGGGAACATTGGTTCTAAGGTCACTTGAGAAGTTCAGGACCGAATTGTCCTTCGCCGCGCCGCAAACCGTCACGCCGGAATATGTGAGGAGAGGAGCATACGACGTCATTCTTCTCGATTCCACGGTTTCCCCGGAACAGCGAAGGCAACTCGCATCCGAGCTCATCGGGTCGGAGGTCTCCGTTTTTTATACTTTCCCGGTGGAGAACGGATGCTGGTGGCTGCCCACATTGCGCCGCGGACAGGACTGCCACGGCACCCCGGCATTTCGCCGGAATGAGTTTCCGTTTGAATTGGAGCGCATTCTTCGGGATCAAACGGAAGCTTGACTGACCGTTGAAAAAAGAGTTGGATATTGCCTTATTGGGGGTTCGGCTCGCCCAGGATGCAGCGAGCTGTGTCTCGAGCGATCAACAATTCCTCATCGGTCGGAATGACGTAGGCGGCCAGGCGAGAATCGTCGCGGCTGATCATGCCTTCCGCGCCGATTGTTTTCTGATTCTTTTCGCCATCCAGAGATAGCCCCGCCCATTCGAGCCCTTCGCAAATCTTCGCCCTGACCTCAGGAGAATTTTCCCCGATTCCGCCCGTGAAAACGACAGCATCCGCGCCGCCCATGGCAGCGAGGAAGGCGCCGATGTACTTTCTCACGCGGTAGCAGAAAATATCGATGGCCAGTTTTGCACGGCGGTCATCGTGCTGACGTGCTTCGTCTTGCAGGACCCGCATATCGTGCGTGAGGCCGGAAACGCCGAGCAGCCCTGACTGCTTGTTCAGCATCGTCTCCACTTCGTGCAGGGAGATGCCTTCCTTGGCGGCGATGAAGCCCAGGATGGCCGGATCGACGTCGCCGGATCGCGTTCCCATCACCAAACCTTCGAGCGGCGTCATGCCCATGGAGGTGTCGACGGAGCGCCCTCCGCGAATGGCCGCGGCGGAACATCCGTTTCCGAGGTGCAAGCTCACGATGTTGGTTTGCTCCCGTCCGAGATTGCGAATCGTGCGATAGCGGTATGCCATGTACCGGTGGGAGATGCCGTGGAAGCCATAGCGGCGAATCCGGTAGCGAAGATACAGATGGTACGGAATCGCGTACAAATAGGAGCGCTCCGCCAGGGAGTGGTGAAACGCCGTATCGAATACCGCGACTTGCGGAATCTTCGGGCCCAGCAAATCGCGCATCGCGCGAATTCCCCGAAGATTCGTCGGATTGTGCAGGGGAGCGAGGTCGATGCAATTCTCGATTCCCGACATCACTTCGTCGGTAATCAGAACGGAATCCGTAAAAGACTCACCGCCGTGCACCACGCGATGCCCGACCGCATGGATGTCGGCCACGCTCTCGATTTCCGAAACGCCGGAGTCCGGCGAGGCCGCCCAGCGAATGACGAAATCGAGCGCCCCTGAAATATTCTTCAGGGATTCGGTGAGTTTCTGCTTGGGGCCATCGCCCTTTTGCACAGTGACGACAGCTTCGGCGCCGATTCGCTCGACCTCGCCGCGCAGCACGCGGACGTCTTTATCCTTGCGGATTCGGGCGAGGTCCGTGGCGATGATTTGAAATTTGAGACTGGAGCTTCCGGCGTTGAGAACGAGAATGTTCATTGAACCTTTTTCCTGGAATTTAGTGGCACAGGCTTCAGCCTGTGGGGGTTAGGGCTAGCAAGGAACAAAAATCCACAGACTGAAGTCTGTGCCACTCAAAACTAATACGGCCATTTCCAATTCTTAATTTCCGGCATGTCATCACCCACTTGCACGATGTATTGCTTGTGGTCAATCAGCTTGTCGCGGAGGAACTGCTTGAAGTGCGCGCCGACGCGCTGCAGGCGGGGCACGCGGTCTATCACATCCGCAGCCAGGTGGAAACGATCCAAGTCATTCAAGACGGTCATATCGAAAGGAGTAGTGGTCGTTCCCTCCTCCTTGTATCCGCGCACATGGAGATTATCGTGATTCCTGCGGCGATAAGTGAGGCGGTGGACGAGCCAGGGATATCCGTGAAAAGCAAAAATAATCGGTTTGTCGATCGTGAACATCGAATCGAACTCCGCGTCCGAAAGGCCGTGTGGATGCTCGCTCGCCGGTTGCAGCGTCATCAAGTCCACCACGTTAATGAAGCGAATGCGCAGGTCGGGAAAATGCTGGCGCAGCAAGTCCACTGCCGCCAGAGCTTCGAGCGTGGGGATATCCCCGGCGCAGGCGATGACGACGTCCGGCTCCGCTCCCTGGTCGTTGCTGGCCCAGTCCCAGATGCCGATTCCCGCCGTGCAGTGCTGGATCGCGGACTGCATGTTCAGATATTGCAGGGCGGGCTGTTTCCCGGCCACGATCACGTTGACGTAATGCCGGCTGCGCAGGCAATGATCCGCGACGGAGAGAAGCGTGTTCGCATCGGGAGGCAAGTAGACGCGGACGATGTCGGCTTTCTTATTCACGACAAGATCGATGAAACCCGGATCCTGATGAGTAAAGCCGTTGTGATCCTGCCGCCACACGTGCGAGGTCAGCAAATAATTGAGAGAAGCAATCGGGCGCCGCCATGGAATTCCATTCGTGACTTTGAGCCACTTGGCATGCTGGTTGAACATGGAATCCACGATGTGAATGAACGCTTCATAGCACGAAAAGAAGCCGTGCCTTCCGGTGAGCAGGTATCCTTCGAGCCAGCCCTGGCACATGTGTTCGCTCAGCACTTCCATGACCCGGCCTTCGCAGGAAAGATGTTCGTCCGTGGGCAGCAAGGACTCCATCAGGATTTTATCCGTCGCTTCGTAGATGGCGTCCAGCCGGTTCGAGGCGGTCTCGTCCGGGCCGAACACGCGAAAGTTTTTTGCCTCTTTGTTCAATCGCATGACATCGCGCAGGAATTTTCCCAGTTCTCTCGTCGCTTCCGCGTTCCCAGTTCCCGGCTTGACGACTTGCACGGAATAGTCACGAAAGTCCGGCATCACCAGATCTTTCAGAAGCAGTCCGCCATTGGCATGGGGATTCGCGCCCATTCTGCGAGTCCCTTTGGGCGCCAGCGCGGCCAGCTCCGGAATCAGCTTTCCGCTGTGATCGAACAGCTCCTCCGCGCGGTAGCTCTTCATCCATTCTTCCAAAAGCCGCAAGTGGTCCGGCTCCGTGGCGAGTTCGGCGAGCGGCACCTGGTGCGCGCGCCAGGTGTCCTCGACGGGCTTTCCGTCCACGAATTTCGGTCCCGTCCATCCCTTGGGCGTGCGAAGAATGATCATCGGCCACAGAGGGCGTTCCGTGACTCCTTGCAGCCTGGCCTTGTGCTGGATCGAGCGTATCCCCGCGATCACAGTGTCAAGCGTCCCGGCCATGAGCTGGTGCATAACGCCTGGTTCGCGGCCCTCCACGAAATAGGGATCGTATCCATACCCCGCGAAGAGCTGAGCAAGCTCGCTATCGGGCATCCGGCCGAGGACGGTTGGGTTGGCGATTTTGTAGCCGTTCAAGTGCAGGATGGGGAGAACGGCGCCGTCGCGCGCGGGGTTCAGGAACTTGTTCGAATGCCAGCTCGCCGCAAGCGCTCCCGTTTCCGCTTCCCCATCGCCCACGACGCAGCAGACCAACAAGTCGGGGTTATCAAACGCCGCGCCGTTGGCATGGGCGATGGAGTAGCCCAGCTCCCCGCCCTCGTGGATCGAGCCGGGCGTCTCCGGCGCTACGTGGCTCGGAATCCCCCCGGGAAAGGAGAATTGCTTGAAGAGGCGCTGCATGCCTTCTTCGGACTGCTGGATGTTGGGATAGAATTCGCTGGAGGTGCCTTCGAGATACGTGTTCGCGACGAGTCCCGGCCCCCCATGGCCGGGCCCGGCGATGTAGATGGCGTTCAAATCAAATTTTTTGATCGCCCGGTTCATGTGGACGTAAATGAAATTCAAACCGGGCGTCGTGCCCCAGTGGCCCAGCAAGCGGGGCTTGATGTGATCGATCTTCAGCGGCTCGCGCAGGAGCGGATTCGCGAGCAGGTAGATCTGCCCGACGGAAAGATAGTTCGCCGCGCGCCAGTAGGCGTCCATCCTGGCCTGCTCTTCGTGCGAAAGGGGATTTTCCGATGTGACGACTTTGACGTTACCGGGGATATGTGTGACGGCCATTTGAATCTCCTTTTCCGGGCTTCCATGTGACCCTATGCGCTGAAAGTTACGCAGTGATTAAACGCTTCGACGTGGAAGCCAGCTCGGCCGGGAGGCCGCTGGGAGCTAGCGGACTTGCAATTCCGCAACAGGCGACGATGCCAGCGCCCACTTGATCAGGCCCGGCAGAAACGGACTGATGGAATCCGCGTGATTTGGCAAAAGGCGGATCGCGTAGCCGTGCAACCCGCTTCTTGCGGAAGGTTGAATAATAGCCTGAAACAGATAGGTACCCGCGGCATCCCGTTCCGAAAGCCGCATGGGCATCACCACGGGATCTTTGAGGTTGCCGTCCGCATCGACCAGGCCGGTGAGAACCTGGACGGCTACATCCTCCGGAGAGAGCGAGTTCAGCGTCACCTTTGCCGACACGAGAACCTCTTCGCCGAGACGAATTTCGGAAACGCCTTCGCCAACCGATTCTACACTCAATCGCGGCCATTCCGTTTCAACTTTTCTCAGCCACGCCGCGACCTCTTTTGCCCGTGCCGCGTTTGCCGCGCTTAAATTCTGGAATCGCCGGTGAGCCGTCACATAGGATTCGTCGGCGTATTGCATCGCCATCCGCTGCATGTTGAACTCAGGACAAAGCTTTACTATCGAGTTTTTCATGAGCGCAATCCATTTGCGCGGCAGGCCATCGGAGCGCCGATCGTAAAATGTGGGGACGATTTCATGCTCGAGGAGTTCATAGAGCGCTTCGGCCTCGCTTTGATCCTGCTGGTAGGGATCCTCGTAAGCTTCTCCGCCGCCTATGGCCCAGCCGACGTCTCCTCCGCTGTCCTTGCCCATCTGCCAGGCTTCGTCCCACCAGCCGTCCAGCGTGCTGACGTTTAGGACGCCGTTGGCGAGCGCCTTCATTCCGCTCGTACCGCTCGCCTCCAGGGGACGGAGCGGCGTATTGAGCCAGATATCGCACCCCTGGACCATATAGCGGGCGACGGACACATCGTAGTTTTCCAGGAAGACCAGCTTTCGGCGGAATTCCGGACGCTCCGCCAGATTGATGATGGTCTGAATCAATTGCTTACCCGCGTCATCCTGCGGATGGGCTTTTCCTGCATAGAGGATCTGAACCGGCCGGTCCGGATCGTTCAAGATCCCCGCCAGGCGATCAGGATCGCGCAACAAGAGCGTCGCCCTTTTGTAGGAAGCAAATCTGCGGCCAAAACCGATCGTCAACGCGTCCGGACTCAGCACCTCATCGGCATATTCGACGGCTGACTTGGGAGCGCCGCGAGAAAGCAGTTGAGCGCGCAGCCTGCGCCGCGCGTAGCCCACCAGGCGTTCCCTGCGCCTCTCGTGCGTTCTCCACAATTCCCCGGCCGGAATGGATTCGGTGCGTTGCCATAGTTTTGCGTCGGCGGGCTCTTCGCGCCATTTGGGGCCGAGGTAGCGGTCGTAAAGCTGATTCATTTCGAGAGAAACCCAACTTCGGAAGTGCACGCCGTTGGTGACGTGACCGATGGGAACTTCCAGCTCGGGGACATCTTTCCAAACGCGATTCCACATCTGACGCGATACTGCGCCGTGCAGCTTGCTCACACCATTGCTATGGGAAGCGAGGCGCAGGGCGAGAACCGTCATGCAAAAATCTTCGGACTCGTTTGCCGGATCCTGGCGGCCGAGACCTAAAAACTCGGACCGGCTGATCCCCAGCAGCCTCATGAATTCCGAGAAATAGCGATCCATCAAAGACGATTGGTAGTAGTCGTGTCCGGCCGCCACCGGCGTATGCGTCGTGAAGACCAGGCTGGCCGAAGCCAGAATGCGTGCTTCGGAAAAAGTCAATTTCCCGTTTTCCATCAGGCGAAGAACGCGTTCGATGCCCAGGAAAGCGGAATGGCCTTCGTTCATGTGATACACGGTCGGCTTCATGCCGAGCGCTTCCAGGGCTCGATATCCGCCGATCCCCAGGAGAATTTCCTGCCGAATACGCATTTCCAAATCTCCGCCGTAGAGCTGCGCGGTAATCCTGCGGTGTTCAGGCCGGTTGGACGGCAGATTCGCGTCCAGCAAAAAAAGCTGAATTCTTCCGACATTCACGTGCCAAACCTGCGCGTCCGCTTTTCCATCCGGCAAGTCGATCGACACTTTCACGTTTGGAATGAGCTCAATCGGCCACGTGTGGAAGTCATTGTCTTCAAATGCTTCCTGCTGCCAGCCGGCGGCATTGAGGTATTGCCGGAAGTACCCTTGCTGATAGAGAAGTCCGACACCCACGAGCGGAAGGCCCAGATCGCTGGAAGCTTTCAAGTGATCGCCGGCCAGCACGCCAAGTCCGCCGGCGAAAATGGAAAGGCACTCGGTAATTCCGAACTCGGCCGAAAAATAAGCCACAATCATGTCGTCTTCCTTGCCGTGATTTCGCCGGTACCAGGAGCCTTCTCCCGAAATGTAGGAATCCAATTTATCGACAACCCCCTTCATATGCGCCAGGAAGGAATCGTCCTTCGCCGCGGCCTCGAGGACGGATTGTTGAACGCTTCCCAGGACCAGGACTGGATTGCGGTTGCACGCCTCCCAAAGGTCCCGGTCAAGCCTGCGAAACAGATCGATTTCCGCGTGGTCCCAGCTCCACCGCAAGTTGTAGGCAAGGCGCACCAGCGGTTGCAAAGGCGACGGAAGTGACGGCCGGACGTTAAATGTACGGATGGATTTCATTGGAAGTCCTTTCGCAATTCGAGATTGGAACCAAGGAAACTGCAAGCCTTCACGGCTTCGCGGCCGTGGACAAGCTTGCTCTCCCGTGAATCACAATTCGAGACAAGTTCGACACCAATAATTAGTCGTTCAAAGCGGAGGGAGGGGATCTTCGGCGTCCAGCTATCCCAAGGAAAAAGCGAGGTCGGAAGCCAATTAGGCCGGGGGAACGGCCGCTTGTCTAAATCTCAAATCAAGAATCGCATGGACTGCAATCGATCGAGCGCAATTCTCAATTCAGCTACCGTCCCTAATGTTCGGCTCACAATGCAAATCTGTCAACAATGGAAAATTTTCAAGCTTCCGATGATGGAACAACGTCCAGCAACGCGACTCCCCGTCATTTCAATAGTAGGAGTGTGCGCGCGGCCCGTGCCGCCCAAATTTTCGAGTGAGAGAAATCCATGGAATTGCTCACCCGGTCGCTGCCATACCCAAATGCATTGAACGGGGACATTGGCATGTGTATAGTCGCTACCTAACGGTGAAACTGGGCCCGGTTACCAATCGTAGAGCGAGGAGAGGCCATGAGATCCATCAGCAAGCTTGCGGCGTCTGTGAGTTTTCTAATTCTTTTTTCTTCCTGCGCCTTTGCCGCGACCGTCACCGGCACGGTGAAAGGGCCGGACGGCGCGCCCTTTGAAGGAGCGTTCGTTCAGGCCGTCAACGCGAAGACAAAAATAAGCGTCAGCGTGTTATCCGACAAGCAGGGACGCTACCGCGTGGAGAACTTGCCGGCCGGGGAATATCAAGTGCGGGTGCGAGCGGTTGGCTTTACGACGGAACCGCACAGCGCTGTGAGCCTCGCCGCGGACCAGAATATTTCGTTTGAATTTGCGTTGAAACAAGGGACGGTGCGCTGGAGCGACCTGAATCTCTATCAAGGCAAGCAGCTCATGCCGGATGGAAAAGGGAAAGACGTTCTTTCGACCAACTGTTTTGTCTGCCACGGTTTTCAAACCAGGATGGCTGCCGTACGCCGCGACGAGGATGGCTGGCGCGACCGCGTCGACTACATGCGGGACGCCATGGCGTTTCAATTGTCCGAGAGATTTAACGACGAAAAGGCGAACCAGGTCATCTCGTATTTGAATACAGTGTTTGGCGAAGACTCAACCGTCCCGCGAAGTCCTGCGGAACTTCCGGCGTATAAGGGGACCGTGCGGCCGTTCAGCGACGACGCCATGAATATCGTCTACGTCGAATATGACGTGTCCGGTTCCAAAGGCCTGCCCTGGAGCGCCTCTCCGGACAAGGACGGAAATTTCTGGATCCCGTATTACGGGAGAGGCAACGAAGTCGCCAGACTCAATCCCAAGACGGGCGAACTCACTCGATTCCCATTGCCTTTTGATGAGACGGCGGGCGTTCATTCGGTCGTGCGCGGGCCCGATGGCATGGTCTATTTCACCGAGTTTGCGCTGGACAAGCTGGCGAAATTGGATCCGGCAACGGGAAAGATTGCGGAATTTCAAGACTCTGTCGTCGTACCCGGGGAGCGGTCGGACAAGCATACGGTCCGTGTCGATGCGAAAGGAAATTTGTGGTCTTCCGGCAGCCCACTCAGTAAATACGACCAGGAGACGGGCAAGTACACTCACTTCATGGAAGTGCCGTCATCCTACGGCATCACCTTCGATAAAGACGGCAATGTGTGGTTTTGCGTGCTGAAAAAAGACGGAAAAATCGGCAGGATTGACGCGAAAACGGAAAAAGTGACGCAGTGGTCTCCGCCGACGCAGGGCACGCCGCAACGGCTGGCGATCGATTCCGACGGGATCGTGTGGTTCGGCGAACGCACGGGAAACAAAATCGGGCGGTTCGATCCGAAGACGGAAACGTTCAAGGAGTACCCATTGCCCGGCCCGGCCGCGACGCCCTACGCGATTATCGTTGGTAAGGACAACGGCATCTGGTACGCCTCAACGGATCAGGATTTGATCGGACGCTTGGATCCGAATACGGGAAAAGTGATCGAGTATCCATTCCCTCATTCCGAGGCCATGATGCGCGAATTTTTCCTCGACGCTCAGGGGCGGATCTGGTTCGCTACTCCGACGAATAACAGGGTGGGATATTTCTACCTCACCAGTGCAAACGAGCGCGCGAGTAAATGAGGGCCGAAGAGTGAAGCACGGCTCTTGACGAGGAGCACCCGCCACCGGCACCGGCAGCAGAGGTCATTAGCACAAAGCTCTGGGGCAAACCTCCGGAGACAAAAGTTCCGATTCATCCACTCTATTTTTTACTTCCCCTCTTCAGACCTTGAAACGCGGCACCAACTGCAGCGCGTTCTCTCGCTGGATTTTGCGGAGATCACCGGCGGAAATATCGAATTTGTTCATCGCCGTCGCGATTTTTTCGATCGTCCAAAACGGAATATCCGATCCAAACAAAATGTGCTCCTTGGGAATTACATTGAACAACGCCAACATGGCGGTGGGATTGACCGCGACGCTGGCGATATCGTAGTAGAGTTTTTGCAATTCATGCTCGAACCCGTTTGGAATCGTGGCCGCGCGCTCTTCCGGCGTCAGGGCGCCGCCGGCGAGGCGTGACAGCAGCATCAGAATTGTTCCTCCTCCGTGTGAAAAAATAAATCGAATGTCCGGGCAGCGCAGGAGCGTTCCACTGTACACGAGGTCGGTAATCGTTCTGGTCGTATCCGTGGGAAACTCGATCGACGTTATATTCACGCGAGGAATAGGGTCGCCGCAGCAGGAGACCGTGGGGTGGACGAAAACGACGGCTTTCCGGCGATTGAGTTCATCCATAACGGGCGCATAATTGGGATGGCCAAGCAATTTCCCATGGTCGTAGCTTGACAACAGGCCGATCCCATCCAGCTTCAGCACGTCAAACACGTGTTCGATTTCGCGAAGACTTCCCTCCGTGTCCGGCAACGGAATCGCGCCCCACATTCCGAAACGCCCGGGATAGTCGTTGACGAGTTGCGCGCCGTATTCGTTGACGTCTCGCGCATTCCTGCGCCCTTCTTCATTATTTCCAAACCAAACGCCGGGACTTGAGATCGAAGCGATTGCGGTCGCGACGCCATTCTGATCCATCTGGTCGAGCGAATAGCGCGGCGTCCAATTCGTGTAAAGGGAGCTAGGGACAGCCGGGGCATCGTCCACAATTCGCTTCAGGTTATTGGCCGTATGTTTGGGCGGATAAATGTGATGGTGGGTGTCAATAATGCGCGGACCGCTTCCAACCTTTTGAGCGAAAGAGCGCGGGGACACGGCCATCCCTGCGCCAACCGCGGACAACATAGCGAGAATCTTGCGGCGCGAATAAGACAATTGCTCTGCGCCCGGACCGAGAATGCGTTTCTCCAAGAAAGCGGGATCCCGTTTCATTTGCTATTCCTTTCCATCTCGCATGGCCCTGCCTTAGAAGTCGGGCGCAATTTTACGGTCCGGACAAAAGGTCAGGTGGACCCTACGTCCGGGGCCTTCTCTAGTCAAGAAACTTTTTGCACCTCTATAATTTGAAGTCGGGACAGTTTCAGCGGTTCGTGGCTTCGCCCGGGAACGCCATTCTCCTGAATGGCGTCATGCAAAACCCGCCCGCCGCGGCGGGGAGATTGGCGTTCCCGGGTTCAACCCTTACGGTTCGCGCCTGGTGTGATTCGTTTTCTTTTGGCGGATTCGCCGGCTTCTCAGCCAGCGGCTTCCGCGGATGACTTTGCCTTCGCCTCGGTTGCCGTGCCGGTGGACTTGGCCACAATTTCGAGTCCATTCTTGTTCATGTCGAATCTCTGTTTCCGGTCCAAGCCCTTGACGAACTCCCGAGTGGCCTTGGCAACGCCTCCGGGAAGACTCGAAGCATCCACGTTCACCGTCGATTCCACGGTTTCCTCATTCCGATCGCAATAGCGAAATTGCACCTCGAACGTTTTCATGATCCTTGCCTCCCTTTTCTGAAGTTGAGATAGAAACCGATTCGCATATTCCACTTCATCCGCAGGTTCCAAAACCGCCGGGATTTGTCATGCCTAACCCCGGCGACGCTTACGGCTCGAAGCTTTCTTTTTGGACGTCTTCGGTTTCATGGCCTTGATCTGCGCCTTGAGCGACTCATTTTCCTGGGTCAACGCATCGCGGGCAGCGGTCACGGTTTCGAGATTGTTTCCCATTTCGCCGTTCTGTTTTTGAAGGTCCGCCACCTGGGCCTTCAATTGCTCGTTCTCTTGCAGGGTCTTCGTATCCTTGCAGGCGGTCAGCGCCAAACTGAGCGCAACCGCCGCAACAAGGCTCGCCAAGGTGCTCTTGCGCATCATGCGCCATCCTTCCATCGCTTGATATTGAACTGCAACCGGAACAACGAATAGCGGGTGAGGTGGGAAGACTCCGCTGACAACACAGTCAGCGTACTGGAGATTCTTGGCTGGCGCAAGCCTGATCAGCGCTTTTTGTAGAAATTGCGAATCGGCGCGTACCGGCAATCCGCTGAATGTTGATTGTTCCATTTTGCACAGTATCGCGAATCAGCTTCTTGTAAGGTGGGAGCGGCAGTTAAACAAACTCGAAGGCGTAGGGTCTCCGCGCAAACATGAATATACAGGAATCCAAAAAGAAGAATTCTTTCGACCCGCAACACTTTCTCGATACCGCGGGGGTGGCGAGAAAAGTTGTTGAATTTCGGAGATCGGAGTCGATCTTTTCTCAAGGCGACGCTGCGAACAGCGTCATGTACATCCAAAAAGGCGGCGTAAAACTTTCCGTTGTGAATGAGTCGGGCCGCGAAATTGTGGTGGCGATGTTTGGTCCGACCGATTTTTTCGGCGAGGGCTGTATGGCGGGCCAGACGATCCGGATGGGCACTGCTACCGCGGTCACTCCGTCCAAGATTCTAGTCATAACCAAGAACGAAATGCTGCGCGCGCTTCATGACGAGCACAAATTGTCCGACCATTTTATCGCTTACATGCTCGATCACAACAATCGAGTGGAAGAAGATTTGGTCGATCAACTCTTCAACTCGAGTGAGAAGCGCCTGGCGCGCACGCTGCTCTTGCTCGCCCGCTATGGGAAACAAGAGCATCCAAACCGCCTGCTCCCAAACGTTTCCCAGGAGACGCTTTCGAAAATGGTCGGTACGACTCGTTCTCGCGTGAACTTTTTCATGAATAAATTTAGAAAGCTCGGCTTTATCGAATACAACGGCAGAATCAAAGTCAATAAGTCCCTGCTGACGGTTGTTTTACACGATTGAGGGCTTAGCCTGCTCCGGGAATCGGCCGCATCAAAGGATTCACCAGAAAGGGTACGTACATCATGTTGCTTATCGTCGCGGCAGTTCTGATTGTTCTTTGGGGGGTTGGATTTGTTGCATATCGAGTGGCGAGCTCTTTCATTCACCTTCTGCTCGTCATTGGTGTGGTTCTGGTTGCCCTCCATTTCGTCAGGAGGTGACGAGGGTGCCTTGGGTGACGCGTTTATTTTCGAGGCGTATCGCCTCGTTACTGCCCATCAGACCTCTCAACGCATGGCTGCCGATAGGAGATCTTCGTGACCTCGAATGATTTGGTTGCTACAGGCCTAGGCGATCACGCTCGACCGTTGGGAATTTGTTGGGTGATTTACGGATTGATCCGCCTCGCAATGGCGGTTTTTCTGGTTACCTTTGGCGGTACCGCGACCCTGATGTTTGGGGCACTCCTTAATCGTGTGGCTGACCCTTTCACTTTGATGGGTATTTTCCACTTCCTCTATGCGGTGGCTGTGGTTCTATCGGCTGTCTCCGGCCTGCTCGGACTTTTGGCAGGATTGGCTCTGCTCGGCGGCCAGAGATCGGGACGGACGCTCTGCCTGATCGCGGGATTCCTGTCCCTGCCCAACATCCCGTTAGGAACGACCCTGGGAATTTACACACTTATAGTTTGCTTTCGTTGATTGCAAGCCGCGGAGACGGCCTTATTCAAGCGCAACAGACGTCGCAGAGCGGCTAAAGACCGGCAGAGCGGAAAGGAAATAACATGTCTTTCGGACTGTACGCGATTGGATTCGCAATTCTCATCGGCGGCCTGATCTATGGCGCCATCCTGGTGCATATGCCCGGGCACTGGATTGTCGTGGGCACGATCGTACTCGTAGGATTTGGGATTCTAAAGGGTGTTAAAGCCACGCGCCAAAGAGACCCGGCGGCATAGCGGCAACTGCCCGGATAGCCGGACTGAGCCTGAAAAAAACCACATGAAAGAGAGTCCGAGCGTCCAATCGAAGTGATTGCCATCACAGCTCTGGTCAAGATGATGGTCTAACGATAACTTATGACCAAGAGCTCGACGATTCGATCAGGCGTCAGATGGTTGGGAGTGGGAGCCGGGCTCGCCATCGTGGCATATGCGTCAAGCGTCGGCATAACGTGGTGCTTGTATGGACACCCGAAGCGTAAGGGCGGCAGCGAAACTGGAGAATCTCTGCTCGACCAATTCATTCCAGATTACGAAGTCGTGGAACGACATAGCATGCGCGTTACTGCGCCCGCGGGTATCGCATTCGAGGCGGCGTGCGAGATGAATATTCATCAGTCGGCCACCGTTCGCGCCATCTTCAGAACCCGTGCCCTGGTACTCCGGAGCGACCCACAAAGGAAGGCGCGCCTCCTAGGACTCGTGGAACAAGCAAGAACCTGGGGTTGGGGCGTTCTTGCCGAACTTCCCGGGCGTGAGATCGTCTTCGGCGTAGTAACGCAGCCCTGGCGTGCCAATCCCATTTTTCGAGCACTGCCGCCCGCCGAGTTCCGCGAATTTAACGACCCTGGCTATGTAAAGATCGCATGGACGCTGAGCTCCGACCCCATCAACCCAACGAAATCCATAATCCGGACAGAGACCCGCGCCACCACCACCGATCCAGGTTCGCGCGCAAAGTTCAGAAGATATTGGTCGCTTGTGATGCCCGGGACCATATTGATCCGGCGAATCGGACTCCGGCTTGTGAAAACGGAAGCTGAACGACGCGCACGTGGCGCAATCGAAAGGGAGAACGTATGACAATGATACCAGTTGCGACTTTCGCCGCTGCTTTTGTGCTCGTTGTGCATGGTCTCATTCACCTCATGGGAACCGCTGTGTATGCCAGGCACGCCGAAATCAAAGGCTTGAATTACAAGACCACGTTGCTCAATGGTCGTTGGGAGCTGGGCGAAACAGGGATTCGCTTATTCGGCTGGTTATGGGTACTGCCCGCGATCGGCTTCGCCGTTGCCGCACTGGCGTTGCCGGCCGGGTGGGGCTGGTGGAAGCCGGTCTTGATCGGGGCAACTCTTTTGTCGCTCGCAATTACGACCCTCGATTGGAGCAATGCCTTCATGGGGGCCATAGTTGACATCGTCATACTTGCTCTCGTTCTTCTTTCCCCACGTTTCACCGCTTGGACTTCTTGAATGGGTCTTCGGATGCTGCGGCTATGCCGCCTTTCCGTACGGGCGTCGTGTATGCCCTCTGACTCGTTGCTTCTTTTCCATAAGATTGCGATCTTCAACCGCCAAGGTGATTCCCATCACCACGCAGAATGTCAGCCATCACATCAGGCAAATACAAAAGAGACTATTCTAAATTTGCTAAAGAGGTTGCAGGAATGAAAGGGGACTTATGAACACCCAAAGTGAACGTCCCAATGTAACGAGTCAAACCGGCTGCCGAGCATCGACGTTTGGGTATTTGGCCGCCGGACTGGGAATCGGGGCCGCGTTTAGCATCTTCCTGGCTCCAAAATCGGGGGAAGAGACTCGAAAATGGATTGCTGGCAAATTCTTGAATGCGGTCGATACCACCAACGAAAAAGTTCGGAAGTCTCGTGTGCACGTAAGGGAGGTCATGGACCGGGGTCAGCTTCAGGTCAGCGAGGCTGTGGCCGCAGGTCGAGAAGCAATCGGCAAGCACAAAGAGGCGAGGAGCTAGGGTAATACGACAGGCGCCTGAAGGCGCGTTCTAGATCCTGAATCAACGTCGTTTGAGGTTGCATTATCTCCGGTCCCGCTCCACAAGCGGGACCATTTCTTTGTCAGGTTGTCATCAGATCGGTGAAGAGAAGCAAGGAGTTGGCGTGCTGTCCGAGGCCGTGGCGAATTTCCTGCATAACAGGCTTATTTTCTACATCACAAATGAGACGTAGATGAGTTGTCCGTATCGTTCAATCAGGAGGACAACCGCGTCACCCGGCGCCAACTTTGCCAAACCTTCGCGCAAATCGGCCAAACTCGTAACAGTAGTACCGTTCAACCCGTGGATCACGTCCCCGGTTTGCAGAGGAACCTCTCCTATCCCCGCACCCGACGTCTTGGCCGCGACGATGATTCCGCTGGGAATTCGCAGGTCGGGCAACGAGTGGGCCAGATCAGGATTGAGTTCAATGCCAAGAATGCCGAGATGCGAAACCAGATTTTTTACCGGGTCAACCGAATCCGCCAGACTGTCCACTTTGTGGGGCCGCTCGGCGAGGGAAACGTCCAATTGCAGGCGGTCCGGGCCCCGAAGGACTTCGAGCTTGGCATGCTCGCCGCTCCCGTGCATATACAGGCTCTGACTGAACAGGGGAAGACTTCCAGTTCGTATCCCGTCAACTCTGACAATGATGTCCTGAATTTTCAGGCCCGCTTGCTCCGCAGGTCCTCCGGGGACGACATCGGAGACAATTACGCCGTAATCTCGTGGCAAGTGCAGTCCCGCTGCCAACTCTGGTGTGATGGTTTGAAGGATGGCTCCGATTTCGGGTTCGTGGATGTGGCCATACTTCACGAGTTGGGGATAGGCATAGGCCACAACGCCCGCCGGAATGGCAAAGCCTAGACCTTGATTGCCGCCCGAGCTGGACAAAATGAAGGTGTTAATTCCGACAAGTTCGCCATCCGCGTCCACCAGCGGGCCACCGCTGTTGCCCGGATTGATGGGCGTATCTGTTTGAACGTACACAAGAGGGCTATCGGGATCAGGCTGCCGTGCAACGGCGCTCACGACGCCCACCGTCACGCTGTTCCGCAGCCCCTCCGGGCTTCCAAACGCGAAGACCATTTCACCCTGTTTTGGCAGGACAGCTTTGCGGATGGGGATCGCGGACAATTTGTGCGCCTCAATTTTGATCACGGCGAGATCGAGCTGCCGCGCAACACCGACAATCCGCGCGTCGTAGGTCTGTTCGCGGTTTGCCGGAAGCGTGTCAGGCGCGTTCTCAGCAACCGCAGGCGGAGGCACGACCACTTCGATCTTCTCCGCGCCTTTCACGACGTGCGCGTTGGTCACGATGTAGCCTTCGGGATCCACAATCACTCCCGAGCCAATCGTCCGCTGCTTGCCGATCACCACGCTCATCTGTCCCTGGCCCGTGTCCTCGGTGGAGCTGTATCCGGAAACAAGGATTTGAACGACGCTTGGCGAGACGCGCTGAACCAGGGCTTCGACGGAATCATTCAGTTGATGCAAAGCATCGGGAACACGCGCGGGCTGTGGAGTTTGACCCTGTACTCCCGGCGCGAAAAATACGCTGGTGACGATCAGAACCGCGGCAATCCTTATCCAGCTCGCCGAGCGCGTCCCGCCCTCGTTGTTGGAGGTATTCTTGGCGTCTACTGGTTAGACGCTATTCCGGCATTTCCGGATACGGTGATTTTGCTCAATATAGGGTTCACCAGCCTCGAACTCGCCGCCCCAATGCTGTTTTTGGTCTTTGTTGATTGATCACCATTGAACAAATGGAATATATCACGTGCGAGGGTAACGCTAGAATAGAGAAGCATTATGGCCTTTTACTCCTTCCAGCTAAGTGTACCCGCGCAGCCAGACGTGGTGGCGGAGCGAATTCACCACGTCGTAAGCCCTGCGCCGAATTTTTGGGGAACTTTGGCATCCTCCTGGAAACGTCCGCAGGCTTCGAGTTCTCCTTTTCTCGGTTCAGTTGAGAATCTCACTTTCCGAATCCGCAGGAATATTCAATACCGCAATTCGTTCCTCCCCATGATCCGAGGAAAGATCAATCCCACGCCGACGGGGTCGCGCGTGAATGTATTCATGTATATGCACCCCTTTTCTCTAGCCTTCATGTTGGTCTGGTTCGGGTTTCTTGTACTCATCGAGTCCAGAGTGGCCGATATGAACATTGCACGATCCTTTTTTCCCATAGGGATGGCTATCTTCGGCCTGGCACTGAGCCTCGGCGGCTTCTTTTTTGAAGCACTCAAAGTGATGCCGCTTCTTTCCGAAGCCGTATTCAACGCTGAGATCATGACAGCACCGGCTGCCGATCCAGAATCACAGCTGCGCGCGCAGCCGGCATTTCCTGGGGGAGAACTCTCGCGCAATCGCGTCGGCCCCGCGATCGCCGTCGTCGTGGTTCTTGCAGGATTTGCTTTGCTCTATACGTATGACCATCGACTGCGTGCGAGCCCTGCTTTCGCGACGGCGATGAAACTGGTGTCCCAATCGGCGGAGGCCAAAGCGGCGCTCGGGGAACCGATAAGAGTTGGGCTAGGAGTCCGGGGCACGCTTCACGATTCTCTCGCGTCGGGGTTTGCGATTCTGGCGGCAGCTGTCAGTGGCCCAAAAGGAAAGGGCACGTTCTACGTGGTGGCCAATCGTCTCGGTAGCGATTGGGACATCGAACGCGAAGTATTGCAAACCGGCGTCGAGTCGAGAAAGTTCGATTTAACACCACCCACGCAACGCGATAATTTTCGCTACACGGCCACAGGCCGCGTCTACCTTTTGCCGCTGGACGATGCTGCCGCGTCTGATTTAAAGAACCTTCCTGCGTACTACATGGCACGACTCGGCATGGATGTGGAGTTGCTCCCAACCCAACAATTGGGACCCGAAGACATGGACTCCGAGGCGAAACAAGTGATTGCCGAGAAAGCTCTCATGTCCATGGCGGAGAATCAGCCAGAAATGGCCGAGGACATGGATTCCGTGATGTTAGGGGTGACCAGCCGGGACATGAATTACCAATCCCTTAATTTTAGATATGGGACTAATTTTTACAGCGGCCGCTTTAGCATCGTCTCCACGGCGCGATTCCACGAAATGCCTTGGTACGCGGGCGCCAATCCGGAGGTATTGGCCATTCGAACGCGCAAGATGATAACCAGGAATCTGGCTCTACTGCACTTTCCGCTCGACCGCAGTTCGGACGTCACGAGCGCATTGTCCATTGAAGCGTACACAGCTTCAGACGTGGATAGGATGGGCGAGTCGTTCGGCGGCCAGGATGGCAATGCCGCCTTTGAGTCCGCTGGAGCGCCCTGTGTGACGATCCTCCAGGGCCCGAATGGAAAGCAAGCCTGGCGGCTGCGTTGCATAAACGATGCACAAGGGGATGGTCGGTTCGAAAGATTCGAAACGTATACGGGGGTTCCGCTGTTTGTGATGTCGCGCGCGGATTTCTCATTCAAGGGGCAGCCTTCTTTTCCATTCCTGCGCAAGTATCGGCCGCAGGATGACCGTTCCCGCCCCTTTGGGATTGGCGCGACAGACTCTTTTGATATTTTCCCGGTGGGTGATTCACAGACGTTTTCCTGGATCGAACTAATTCTGGCGGGCGGAGAAAGAGTCCATTTTGCCAGAACTTCTATTGGCACAGGCTTTGCGAACGCTGAATATCGCGCGGCCAGCTCCCTGGGGGGCCAGTTCAGCCTCTCCTCTCTGGCATGGAATGGCAACGGGTGGGACCTCGCGACGAGAGACGGCTGGACCTACAAGTTTCCGTCGAGCGGACCTGACAGGACATGGCAGCAGGGCGCCCTGAGCGACATACGTTCGGCCTCCGGTCAAACCTTTTCGATTCAGCGGAACCAAGCAAGCGATCTGCAAGAAGTGCGCGCGCCGGATGGAGAATCCATCGAATTCACCTATGACTCAGCCCATCGGATCACCTCTGGAAAGGAAAGCTCGGGGCATTCGATTCAGTACGATTACGATGCGGCTGGCCGGCTGGTGCACATGCGTGACTCCCAAAATGCCGAAGAGTTTTACGAATACGATCCCGCCAATCGCCTGACCGCCGTCCGAGACGCGCACCATCGGCCGCTGCTCGTGAACACATACGGCTACTTGGGAGAAATTCTGTCGCAGACTTTGGCGGACGGCGAGAAGTTGCTCTATGAAAGCGGATATGACCAAGACCATAAATTGACGATGCTGAAGCTCACCCTGCCGAATGGCTACACGATCCTTTGGCAATTGACGCGCAATGGCTTCGTAAGATCTTGGCCCCGGCCCCCGGTCAATTCCGGGTCCGGTGTTCACCCTTAATTCAGACCGGCAGTTGCTCGGCGATATCGTCGCAGCGTCGGACAGCAAGATGGAATGCGGTGTTGTCGACGCACGTCCAAACCCAAAACGCGTAGAGCCGCTCCTAATTCTAAGCCAACAACTATACCCACAGAGTAATTGACACACGAAGATATTCGATATAAAGTTCGGCCATGACCTCGCGAAAGATGGGCTTCCGGGTAGCACTTCCCTGCGCGCTGCTTCTTGCAGCCATGTGCGCGTATGCCGGCCCACAGGCAAAGGAGCGTGCTCCCCGATTTAATGCCAAGACGATGGACGGCGAGAAGTTCACGAACGAAACTACCAAGGGCAAAGTCATCTTGCTGGAATTCTGGACGACGTGGTGCCCGTACTGCTTTACGGAAGCGCCGTTTGTGGACAAGATCAATCAGGAATACGGCGACAAAGGCCTGCTCGTTCTGACGATCAATGTGGGCGAATCCAAAAAGACGGTCAAAAAATATCTCGACCAGCATCCGCGCAAGACACGCATCATCCTCACCGACGACACAAATCTCGCCGCAATGTATGAGGCCGTTGAGTATCCGATCTACGTCGTGATCGACAAGGACGGAAACATCGCTGCAACGCAGCGCGGAGCGGCAGGAGAAGAGGCCCTGCGGGATCTTCTGGCGACCGCCGGGATCGGACCGAAAGACAAAGCGGAATCGAAATAGCGCTGCAGGCCCCATTCCCTGAGAGTTCCTATGGCAGCGGATTTCGAAAAGTAGCACCTCCCCGCGCAGTTCCGAAAGTCCACGATTGTTGGGATGAGCCAAAATTCATCGCAGTAGACTTTGCAGATTGCCAACAAGCCTTTCGTGAACTTCTGGATAAATATAATGAAGCAGTTATACTTTCCATGGATCATTGGAGGTCGTTCATGAAGCACGTCCTAATTGGGGTTATTCTCTGTCTCTCCTTTGCCTGCAGTGGCCTGGCCCAAGATACCGGCGCCAACGCTCCGGCCTCAAAAGAGGATGTCGAGAGATACCTCCAGGCGGTTCATTCCCAGGACATGATGCGGAAAATGATGGACGCCATGGTCAAATCCATGCAGCAGATGACCCACGACCGGTATCTGAAGGACAAAGACAAGCTTCCCGCGGATTTTGAAGCGCGGACGAACAAGATGATGGACGACATGATGAAGAATATGCCATTCGACGAGATGATTCAGGCCATGGTGCCGACGTACCAGAAGCATTTCACGAAGGGCGATATGGACGGCCTTCTCGCTTTTTATAACTCGCCGACGGGACAAAAATTACTGCGAGAAATGCCTGCCATTACGGCAGAAGCCATGACGGCTCTGATGCCGATCATGCGCCAGCATATGGACGTGATGACCCGACGACTCCAGCAGCAGACTGACGAAATGCTGAAGAAACCCTAGAAAACGCCCACCCGCAATCCGCGTCCTGGTGCTTCGCGAATCGACTCTTGGGCTAGCCCGCCACTGGCCATTTCCGTTTGCATGGGTGGAACAAATCGCCTGCCGCTTGATATTTCCCATGCACTGGTGCGTAGAATAGTGTGGAGAAGAACACGACTATGAACACTCGGAAGATCTTTTCTGTCGCTCTTATCGCAATCGTGTCGCTCGCGCTTGCCGGGGCTGCAACGAAGCTCGTTGCGCGGCAGACGGCGCAGCAGAATCAGCAGCAGAAGACCGGCAACGATTCCGGCCAGAATCAGAATATGCCGGGGATGGACAACAGCATGCCCGGCATGGACATGGACCACGAAATGCCCGGGATGAAGATGGGCCAGGGCGCCGACGAAAAAGACCAGCAGACCGAGCATGGCGCCATGGACGCGATGAGCCACATGCACCATCACCAGATGGGCCCGCACATGTACATGACCAATCTGCGCACCTCGACGCCGCAGGATTGGGCCAAGGCCGACGAGATCGCCGGCGAATTGCGCGAGTCCATCGAGAAGTACAAGGACTACCACGTTGCGCTCGCCGACGGTTTCCGCATTTTCATGCCAAATCTTCCGCAGTCCGAGTATCACTTCACGAACTATTACAACGGATTCCTGGAATCGTTCAGCTTCGATCCCACGCGGCCCACTTCCCTGCTCTACAAAAAAACGAAAACGGGCTACGACCTGATCGGCGCGATGTACACCATGCCCAAGCGCGTGTCGGAAGAGCAATTGAACGAGCGCGTGCCGCTCAGCGTCGCGCAGTGGCACCTGCACACGAAACTCTGCGTCCCGCCGAAGGACCAGCGAGCGGGCACGGACTGGACCAAATTCGGCTTGCAGGGCTCGATCCTCACCAAGGAAGCCTGCACCGAGGCCGGCGGCACGTTCTATCCTGTGATTTTCGGCTGGATGGTGCATGTCTACCCGTTCGAGGATTCGCGCGAGAAAATCTGGGGACAGTAGCTCAGCCACTCTTGGCTGTGCTACCAAAACATTCGCTGGCCCCGCGCATTCATCCTCTACTCATCTTGTTGTCACCAAACTTTTACATAGTGTGCGTATAATGGACGGTCGGGAGACCCCCTTGTGACTTCGCGCCCATTGTCAGCGGTTGAGCAGTCGCCCGCAAGTCCTGTGGAAATCCCGGAAGACCCCTCCCTGCGTCTTGAGCCCTCCCGGAAGTACCCGGGGGCCCTGATCGTCGTGGAAGGCATCGACGGCTCCGGGAAGAGCACGCAACTCTACTTATTGAAACGCTGGCTGGAAATCGGCGGCTACCGCCTTCATTTCACGGAGTGGAACTCCTCACCGCTCGTCAAGTCCGCCACGCGGCGGGGAAAGCAACGCCGGCTACTGACGCCCACCACGTTTTCCCTCCTTCATGCAGCGGATTTTGCCGACCGCTGCGAACGGCAAATTCTGCCGCTGCTCCATAGCGGATACCTGGTCCTTGCGGATCGCTACATCTACACTGCATTTGCGCGCGACGTGGCGCGAAACTGTTCTCCGCGCTGGCTTCGCAATCTCTACCGCTTTGCCCCGGTTCCGGACATTACGTTTTACTTCCGCGCGCCTCTCGACGTAGCCGTCAAGCGAATCATGAGCGGCCGCCCGAAGCTGAAGTATTACGAGGCGGGCATGGACTTGAATCTTTCCCTGGACCGCGCGGAAAGTTTCCGAATTTTCCAGGGACGCATCCTGGCTCAATATGATGAAATGATTGAATCCGACAAGTTCGTGGTGATGGACGGGACGCTGCCGGTGAATTCGCTGCAAAAGCAGATGCGTCAGATGGTGAAAGCGCGAATCGATTTGGCGCGATTCGCGCCCAAAAAGTCCGCGCGGAGGGCCCTGTGACACCCCCGAAAACGGGCCGGAAAAATAGCTCCTCGAAAAAAGGGCTCACTCCCTCGGGCGCTTCCCCGCGCAATTATGGCTTGCCTCTCCCTGGCGTGAACGACGAGGAATTCGGCGGCTCGCTCATCGTCATTGAAGGCATGGACGGATCGGGCCGCTCGACTCAGATTTCCCTGCTGACGGAATGGCTCGAGTCCGAAGGCTTCGCGGTGGAGACGATGGGCCTGCGCCGCTCGGGCCTCGTCGCGAAAGATATCGACGCGCTGCTGGCCGAAAACACGATTACCCGCATGACGCTCACGCTGATGTATGCCACCGATTTCTACGACCAGCTCGAGCACCGCATCATCCCGGCGCTCCGTTCCGATTTTGTTGTCCTCGCGGACCGATACTTTTATACTTTGATCGCCCGCGCGGTAGCCCGCGGCATCGAACGCGACTACTTGAACGGCCTTTACGAAATGGCGGTTCGACCCGATCTCACGTTCTGGCTCAACGTTCGCCCGGAAGTGGCGTTCGAGCGCGAGTTTCGCAAGTCGCATGCGATCAGCTATTGGGAGTCCGGGCGGGACCTTTCGCTTTCGGACGATTTGTTTCAGTCCTTCATCCTGTATCAGGCCAAAATCAAAAAAGAATTTGAATTGCTTTCCGAGCGCCACGGCTTCCTGGCGATGGACGGCGAAGCGAGCGTCGTCTCCGTCAATACGGATTTGCGGAAGCGCATTGCCGCCCATCTCGGCATTCAACACACGCACTACCGGCCATCCGTTGCGCTGGCTCCCCTGTGGCGTTAAGACTCCGCAAACCCATCCAACTCGCGGCGATCGACGCCGGGTCCAACGCGTTTCGCCTGATGATCGCGCGCATCCGTTCCACCGACGACTGGGAAATTGTGGAGTCGGTACGCGCGCCGGTGCGGCTCGGTCATTCGGTATTTACTTCCGGGGAATTCGATCGTAGAACGTTGCGAGACGCCGCCGCCGCGTTCCGCCAATTTCGGAACATCATGGATGCGCACGGCGTCACCGCGTATCGCGCCGTGACGACGAGCGCCGCGCGCGAAGCCCGCAACGGCCGCGCTTTAATTGAACGCATTCGCACCCAAGCCAAAATCGAATTGGAAGTCATTTCCGGCGAGGAAGAAGCGCGGCTCGTGCGCGTCGCGGTTCTCCGCGCGCTTCGCGATGTCGACCCGCCCCGTTTCATTCTCGATCTGGGCGGCGGCAGCCTCGAACTCAACGAATTGCGGCGCGGCGTCTTGCAGGAAAGCGTCGGCCTGCCTCTCGGAACCGTCCGTTTGATGGAAGCGTTTCGCGCGCAGGGCGTAATTCACGAACACACCGCTTACGATATCCGGCTGCACGTGTTATCCGTCCTGCAAAGCGCGCTGCCCTGCCGTCCGCGCCCCTCCGTGGCTTATACCGTTGCGTGCGGGGGCAATGCGGAAACCCTCGCCGGGCTGGCTTCGGGCCCGAGAGCGGGCGGCTTCACTACCCTGAATCCCCGCTTGCTGCGCGACCGGCTCTGGCACATTCTGCAGCTCAATGTGGAAGAGCGTATGAAATCCTTTTCCGTGCGGAGGGACCGCGCCGAGGTGATGGGAGTTGCGGCTATCGTTCTTGTCACCGTCGCATGGTGGCTGCGCCTTCGCCAAATGATCACGCCACGCGTAGGAGTTCGCGAGGGTTTGCTGTACGAACTTGCCTCCGCGCAGATGGGTCCGCCCGAACTTACCGACGAGCAGCGGAATCGTTCGCAGGTTATGCTCGCCGGCGCGGAGTCCTTTGCCAGCCGCGTGCGGTGCGATTTGAAGCATGCGGAGCAAGTCCGGGTGCTCGCGCTCCAGCTCTTTGACCAGTTGTGGCCGTACCATCATCTGGATTTTGAAGCGCGAACCATTCTGGCATCCGCCGCGATGCTTCACGATTGCGGCGTGCTGATCAACCGGAAAGCGCATCACCGTCACGGCGAATATCTCATCCACAACGCGAAAATTCCGGGATTGCGCGGCTGGGCGAAAAACATGACCGCCTGCCTCGTCCGCTATCACAACAGAAAATCCGAACCCAGCACGACCCACGCCGCATTCGCCACGCTCAATCGCGAACAAAGAAAGAAAGCGCGGCTTCTGGCCGGAATGCTGCGCCTGGCCGAGCGCCTCGAAAGCGACCACCGGCAGGGCATCTCCAAGCTCACCGTCGAGGGCGGACCGCGCGACGTCCGCATCCATGTGGAGTTGCGAGATGCTTCGCGGCTGAACCTCGCGGGCATCGAAAGAAAAGCCCGGCTACTCGAACGGGAGATGAATTTACGTTTGTCGTTCCAGCGCGTCCTGATGGTTGAGAAGGAGAGGGTCGCTTAATGATGCATCTTTATCTGATCCGCCATGGCATCGCCGTGGACCGCGAAGACCCCAATTGCCCGCCCGACACCGAGCGCCCCCTCACCCCCAAAGGAATGAAGCGCTCTCACGCCGCGGCGCTCGGCTTGCGTGCTCTGGATGTAAAACCGAACGCTGTGCTGACCAGCCCGTGGCTGCGTGCCGTGCAAACCGCGGAAATCTTTTGCGAAACACTCGGATATTCGCCCAAGAAAATTCTGCGCGCGGACGCTTTGAAGGGCACCAGCGCTCCCTCCGATTTGCTGCGCGAACTGCAATCGATGAAGGCCAAAGTCGTTCTATGTTTCGGCCACGAACCGCATCTGCACCTCGTCATCGGCCACATCCTCCACACCAGCGCGAAAATCACGGAACTCAAGAAGGCCGGCCTCGCGCTTTTGGAATTGGAGCGTGTCTCGCCGCCTCAGGGACGTTTGCTCGCTCTCTACCCCGCAAGCACGCTGCGCCTCCTCGCGAAATAATTAAGATTTCGCCCGAGTGTCAGAACAGTGGCGCAGGCTTCCAGCCTGTGGGTTTTAGTTGCGCCAAAGCTCGATGTCCTCGCAACAAAACCGACAGGCTGGAAGCCTGCGCCACTGGGTTCGCTCAAGATAGTTCTGCCCACCGGAAGCACGTGCGGAGATGATCGTTCACCATTCCGGTAGCCTGCATGAACGCGTAGCAAATGGTGGAACCGACGAAGCGGAAGCCGCGTTTCTTCAGCGCCTTGCTCATGGCGTCGGATTCCGCGGTTCGCGCGGGCACCTCTCTTGGACCTCGCCGCGCCTGTCGCAGCATCTTCCCATCGGTGAATTGCCAGATGTAGGCATCGAAACTTCCGAATTCGCGCTGCACTTCGAGAAACGCCTGCGCATTGGAAATAGTGGAAGAAATTTTCAGGCGGTTACGGATGATTCCGGGATCGGCGAGCAGCGCGCGCACTTTTCGAGTGTCGTATTGCGCGATTTTGCAAGCGTCAAATCCGTCGAAGACCTCGCGGTAGCGCTCCCGCTTCCGCAGGACCGTTTCCCAGCTCAATCCCGCTTGCGCGCCTTCGAGGATCAGGAATTCGAATAGGCAGCGGTCGTCGTGCACGGGCACGCCCCACTCATCATCATGGTAGCGGGCCATGACGTCGCTTTGCGCCCAATGGCACCTGCGCCGGGGCGTCTGCTGCGTCCCGGCGCGAGTTCGATCTGGCATGGTGAGTTTACGAGAGGTGGCGCTGAACGGCTTTCTCGATCTGATCGCGAGGGACCGCGCCGACGACTTGCTCGGCGACCTGCCCGCCCTTGAAGATGAGGAGGGTCGGGATACCGCGGATATTGAACTGGCCGGCGGAGTTGGTGTTCTCGTCGACATTCAATTTCACGACTTTAATTTTCCCCGCGTAGGCGGTGGCGACTTCCGCCACGGTCGGCGCCAGCATCAGGCAAGGCCTGCACCACTCCGCCCAGAAATCGACCATCACGGGCTGCGTCTTACTCGCCTCGATGACTTCCGCCTGAAACGTGCTGTCCGTTACATTGCTAACATTATCTGCCATGAGAACCCTTTCCGATGGGAACTACCGGCGACATCTTAGCCGATTTTGCCCTGCCGTGATTAGATGAACTTACAGCTTTTTGGTTTCTGGAATTCCAGGCCCTTTCGTACAGCTTGGCATATTCAATCGCGGAAACCTGCCACGAGAAATCCTTGGCCATGCCATTCAACTGAATGCGGCGCCACATGGCCGGCTCATTCCGGAAAATAGAAAGACCTTGCTCGATCGCAGCGAGCAGCGCAGGACCATCATACGCCTGAAACTTGAACCCCGTGCCGCGTCCTGTTCCAGGATCGAACGCATCGATCGTGTCGTCCAGGCCTCCCGTGGCCCGCACCACGGGCACCGTACCGTACTTCAAGCTGTAGATCTGATTCAAGCCGCAGGGCTCGTACCGCGAAGGCATCAGGAAAATATCCGCGCCGGCTTCGACTTTGTGCGCGAGGATATTGTCATACGCTACCCTTACGCTGAATTTTGCGGGATATGCCCTCATCAGTTCGCGGAACAGTTTTTCGTATTTCGCTTCACCCGCTCCGAGGGCGGTAATTGCCACATCTTCGTTCAGCAAATCGGCCGCAACTTGCTCGATCAGGTCGAAACCCTTTTGCCCGGCAAAACGCGAGACGATCCCGATCACCGGCTTGTCCGCGGTTTCCGGAGGCAGGCCGAACACTTCAAGCAGATTCTTTTTGCACGCGAGTTTGCCCGACAAATCCTTCGGCGAATAGCGCGCGGCAATCACTTTGTCGCGCTCCGGGCTCCACGCCGCGTAGTCCGCTCCGTTCAGGATTCCGGTGAGGCTGTCCGCGCGATTCCGGATGACGCCGTCGAGGCCGTGGCCGTACTCCACCGTTTTTATTTCTTCCGCATATTTCGGGCTCACCGTCGTCAAAAAGTCGGAATAAATCAGGGCGCCCTTCAGGAAATTGACCCGCCCGTAGAACTCCATCCCATCAATGCCGAACAAGCTTTCCGGCAAACCGATTTTCTTCATCGTGTCGCGCGGAAACGCCCCGTGATAGCCCATGTTGTGGATCGTGAAGACGACAGGCAATTCCTG